>Ga0310811_10002405_pt1 | contig 23404 bp, 22 predicted proteins | sample YCmetagenome_FD_207642 | JGI IMG/M metagenome (GOLD analysis project Ga0310811, IMG submission 207642) | Soil microbial communities from experimental microcosm in Duke University, North Carolina, United States - YC | ecosystem: Engineered > Artificial ecosystem > Soil microcosm > Unclassified ... | reverse complement strand
TCGGCACCCGCTGCAGGAGATCTGCCACCACCGGCGCGGCGTCAAGCAGCTGCTCGAAGTTATCCAGAATGAGCAGCATGTCCCGCCCGGCCAGGCTTCGCTGCAGGGTGTCAAGCGGCCGCTCTCGCCCTTGTCCCACCAGGCTGAGCGCGGAGGCGATGGCGTCGGGCACCAGCGCTGGGTCGCTGACCGCGGACAAGTCAACGAATGCGGCCCCGTCTGGCCATTGCTCCCTGGTCTGCTCGGCCACGGCCAGCGCCAGCCGCGTTTTGCCCGCTCCGCCGGCACCGGTTAGCACGACCAGGCGGCGGTCGGGCGCGGTCAGCATCCCCGCCACTTCCTTCACGTCGGCATCCCGGCCGACCATCGCGGTGACCGGCGACGGAATCGCCAACCGGAGGCCGTCGCGCTCCCGGGGACCCCACCCCTCCGCGAGCATGGTGGCCAGGTCGCTGGCGACCAGCTCGCGCAACTCACCCGCATCGGTGAACTTCTTGTAGGCAGCGGCGCCCTCGGCCCTGATGCCGTCGAGCATCCGGCTCAGGCCAGGTTCCTGAGCGGGCGCCGGGACCTTGACGTACAGCAGCCGTGGCATACCCGTGGCCAGCCGGAGCTCGTCCTCCAGGCCGGAAATAGTCATTCCCGGTCCCACCCAGCCATAACGCTGCCAGTAGATCCCCACGAAGACGTCGGACTGCTCCAGGTACGCCCGGTACACCGCCTGCGGCGGGTGCGCTCGCGCCCCCGACTCGAACATCACCGGCGCCAGCCGCAACTGCTCGATCGCCTCCCGGGCCGCACCACGCTCGGCGGCCAGCTCGTCAAGCGTTGACGACACGAACACGCGCAGCCGCTGGTCAGGCGTCCTGATCGCAGGCCGGCGCGGGCCTTTCTCAGCCGATACCATTCCCCATCCCCCTTCGGACGTCGACATCACGCTAGGGCTGGCGTGCGTCGGCGCGCGTCCGCAGGTGCTGCTAGCCCTTGAACTCGACTTGATAGCCGCCGGATAGCCTGCCGCGCCTGGCGTGGTGAGCTGGCGGGCCGGTACGGTGGAACTGGCGGTGGCGGCTGTCCGCATCAGCAGTGAACGTTAGGCCGGTGATGCTGCTAGATCGTCTGGCGGAGCGCACGGCGCTTGGCCGGTTGCTTGACGGAGCGCGCGCTGGGCGCAGCGGCGTGCTGGTGGTGCGCGGCGCGCCCGGCATCGGCAAGACAGCGCTGCTAGAGCACGCAGTCGCAGCAGCGACCGGGCTGCGGATCACCCGGGCCGCGGGCGTGGAGTCGGAGATGGAGCTGCCGTACGCAGCGCTTCAGCAGCTGTGCTCACCCATGCTTGGCGCGCTGGGGCGGCTGCCGGGTCCGCAACGCGATGCACTCGGGGTGGCGTTCGGACTGCGGGCCGGAGGCGTGCCGGACCGGTTCCTCGTCGGCCTGGCAACGGTGAGCCTGCTTTCCGAAGTGGCCGGGGAACGGCCGGTGCTGTGCGTGGTGGATGACGCGCAGTGGGTGGACCGGTCCTCAGCACAGGCGCTGGGTTTCGTGGCCCGGCGGCTGCTGGCCGAACCAGTGACGCTGCTGATCACCACCCGTGAGCTGGACGGGGAGTTCGCCCGGCTGCCGGAACTGCTGGTGGGCGGCCTTGGTGACGGTGACGCGCGCGAACTGCTCGGCTCGGTGATCACCGGGCCGCTGGACGAGCGGGTGTGGGAGCGGATCGTGGCGGAGGCGGGCGGCAATCCGCTGGCTTTGCTTGAGCTGCCGCGGACGCTGACAGCCGGCGAACTGGCGGGCGGGTTCGGGGTGCCGGGCGCGGCGGGGCTACCGGGGCGGATTGAGGACAGCTTCGCCCGGCGGCTGACGGCGTTGCCGGCCGCGGCCGGGCGGCTGCTGCTGGCTGCGGCGGCCGAACCAACCGGCGATCCAGCGCTGCTGTGGCGAGCGGCCGGGCGGCTGGGGATCGGGTCAGAGGCCGCGGCGGCCGCGGAGGAGGCGCGGCTGCTGACGATCGGTAGCCGGGTGACGTTCCGGCACCCGCTGGTGCGCTCGGCGGTGTACCGGGCCGCGCCGCCGGCCGAACGCCGGGCGGTGCACCAGGCGCTGGCTGAGGCCACGAACCCGCAGGTTGATCCCGACCGCCGGGCCTGGCACCGGGCGCAGGCGGTGCTGGCGCCCGATGAGGCGGTAGCCGCCGAACTGGACGCCTCGGCGGGTCGCGCGCAGGCGCGCGGCGGGTACGCGGCGGCGGGGGCGTTCCTGGCCCGGTCAGCCGCGCTGACGCTGGATCCGGCACGGCGGGCGGAGCGGGCGCTCGCCGCGGCGCAGGCCACCTACCAGGCGGGCGCGTACGACGCGGCCCTCGGACTGATCTCCATCGCCCAGGCCGGACCGCTTGATGAGGTCCAGGACGCACGAGCGAGCCTGCTGCGCGGCCAGATCACCTTCGCGTCCAACCACGGCAGCGACGCACCGCCGCTGCTGCTGGCGGCGGCTAGGAAATTTCAGCCGCTCGATGCGCGGATGGCCCGCGACACCTACCTGGACGCGGTGCTGGCGGTGGGGTTCGCGGGGCGCCTGGCCGTCGGCGGCGGCATCAGGGAAATCGCCACTGCCGCGCTTGAGGCACCAGCACCGGCACAGCCCGCCCGGCCGCACGATCTGCTGCTTGACGGCCTGGCGCTGCTGGCTACCGAGGGCTACCCGGCCGGGGCGCCAGTACTCAAGCGGGCGGTGGCCGCTTTCCGTGATGCGGATGTGTCCGATCAGGAGGTCCTGCACTGGATGTGGCTGGCCACCGTTGCCGCCAGGCTGGTGTGGGACTACGAGAGCTGGGACGCGCTGTCGGCCCGCCTGATCGACACCGCCCATGACACCGGCGCTCTCACTTCGCTGCACCTCGCCATCGGCTCCCGCGCGCTGGCCCAGCTGTTCGCCGGTGAGTTCACCCCGGCGGCCTCATGGGCCATGGAGGCGGAGACGGTCACTGATGCGACCGGCATCAGCATCGCGCGCTACGCGGCCCTGACGCTGGCCCTATTCCAAGGCCGGGAGCCCGACCGGGTCGTCGAGCTGATCGAGGCCACCAGGACGGACGTACAGCGTCGGGGTGAAGGCTGGGGTCTGAGCTTGGCTTACTGGGTCGCTGCGGTGCACTACAACAGCCTGGGCCAGTACGAACGAGCGCTGGTCGCAGCGCAGCAAGCCACCGAGGGCTTGCTCGCGCAGCCGTACGAAGTCTGGAGCCTGGCGGAGCTCATCGAAGCGGCGATGCGAAGCGGCGCACCCGAGGCCGCGGCCGACGCACTGCAGCGCCTGGCGGGGACCACGCGCGCCGGCGGGACCGACTGGGCACTGGGCGTTGAGGCCCGCTCGCGAGCGCTGGTCAGCGCCGACGAAGAGGCAGAGTCCCTGTACCTGGAAGCGATCGACCGCCTCGGCCGCACCCGTCTGCGCATTGAACTCGCCCGCAGCCAGCTGCTCTACGGCGAGTGGCTCCGTCGCCAGGGACGCCGGCGGGACGCCAGGGACCAGCTCGGGAAGGCGCACGACATCTTCGACTCGATCGGCGCCGCCGCCTTCGCCGAACGAACGCGGATCGAGCTGCGTGCCAGCGGCGGGCAGGCCCGCATGCGCACCGCCGAGACGCGCGAGGCCCTGACCGCCCAGGAAGCCGTGATCGCGCAACTCGCCGGAGCCGGCGCCTCCAACCCCCAAATCGCCGAACAGCTGTTCATCAGCTCCGCCACCGTCGCCTACCACCTGCGGAAGGTGTACGCCAAGCTCGGCATCAGCTCACGCGGCGAACTCGCCGACCTGCTCCCGACGCACCCAGGCACGACGTCACCGGCAGCGGCGCAAGGCTGAACCAGAGTGGCCCACTCGCCGCCGGCAGCAATCCCGGCCGGACCGGCTATCCGGCTAGCTGTCAGCTAGCCGGCCACGACTATCCACCCCGGCGGACTCGAACTCACGCGCTGCGTGCCTAGCGTGAGCGCCATGAACCAGGACACAGCACCCGTGAATTCCCTGCTGATCGGGGTCGGCATCTCTGATCGTGCGGCACCGGGAGACAACCCCGTCGCCGACGCGGTCTCCGCCGACGCCCTCGGCTACGACTTCGTTTCCGCCTTCGATCACCCTGTGGCGGACACGGCGATTACGGAAGCCATCGGTTACGGCGCTACGTCCGCAGTCGGTGACCCGGCACGGACCCACCCGACGTATGAGGGCCTGACTCTGCTCACGTGGATCGCGGCCCGCACCACGCGGATCGGCATCATGCCCAGGGTGCTCGGGGTGCCGTTCCGCCGCCCCGTACTCGTCGCCAAAGCCGCCGAGTCCCTGCAACGTCTCTCGCGCGGCCGGCTCATCCTCGGGCTAGGTGCCGGTTACCGCGATGTGGAGATCCGGGCCACCGGCGCCCCGCCTCTGGGACCGCGCGCGAAAGTGGATGGCCTGGAGGACACCATCGAGATCATGCGTGCCGCCTGGAGCCAACGCATAGTCAGCTACCACGGCCCGGTCTACTCGGTCGACGATCTGGACCTAGAACCCAAGCCGACTAGGCCGATTCCCATCTGGCTGGGCGCTCTTGGTCCTCGAGGACTCGCACTGACCGGCCGTCTCGCTGACGGATGGATTCCGTTCCTGCCCTTCGCCGGCCCGGACCGTATCCCGGAAATGCTCGACAGAATCCGCACCGCGGCGGTCGCCGCCAACCGGCCCACGGACGCCGTGCGCGCCGTGTACAGCGTCCCCGTCCGGCTCGACCCGAAGGCTCGCAGCACTGCAAACGTCATTGCCGGCTCGGCCGCTGACGTTATCGAACAACTGCACAGCTTCACCGAGCTGGGTTTCACCGGCCTTGACCTTGTGCCGCGGCGGGACCAAATACGCGCACTGGCCGAGGACGTGGTTCCCGCGCTGCGGGAGATGGTCCCGTCAACCGCAGCGGTAATATCAGGCTCGCCACGGGTTACCCTAGTGGGCGCTCAGAGTTCCTAGCTCCTACACGCGGGCGGTTCCCCGGCTTCCGGGCGGTCCTGCTGAGCGAAGAGCTTTGGCAGCGCCTCGAGGAATTCGGTGTGCCATGCGAGTTCGGTTTCCACCCGCATGAGGCTGTGGCGGAACGTGAGGGCTTCGAGGGCGGTGAGGTGCGGGGCAGCGCTGTCGTGGACGTTTCGCCAGCTGGCCAGCTCGGCGGCGATGGCAGTGCGGCGTGCCTCCATCACGCTGCGCAGTTCGTCCTCGGTCATGTCGGCGGCGTTCTGCAGTGCGAGGTCGACCGGATCTGGCCGGGTCCCGGTCTTCCGCAGCGCTTGGTCGCGGATGGCGATGAGCTCGTCGTGTCCGGCCTGGGTGATCTCATACACCGTCCGGGCTGGCATGCTTCCTTCCTGCTCGGTGCGTACGACGCGGAGGACGCCCTCGGATGCCATCCGGTGGAGCGCGCTGTAGAGCGAGCCCTGCTTGATGTCGGTCCACAACTCGGTCCGGTCCATCTGCGCGGCCCGGCGGATCTGGTGACCGTACATGGGACCGCCCCGGGCCAGCGCTCCGAGGACGAAGAGACGGGCGCTATTCACGTGACTAGTCAAACCTGAGTACGGCCTGGCGTCCAGTGGCACGGGCAAATCCGGGAGAGGGGCGCTCCGCAGCGGCGGCGGAATCGCAGCGCGGGGCCTGGGACGCCATCGCGGTTAGCGGCGGTTCCAGTTCATCCCCATGTCCCGGTAGGCCTCGCCCAGCTCGCGCGCAGAGATCATCTCCGCGACGTGGTCGGCGGTCAGCACCGATTCCTCGGCGGCAAAGTGCGGGTTCGCGATGTCGCTCAGCTCGGTGACCAGGCGCTGGACCGATCCTCGCCAGGTCGCCTGGGGCAGGCTTCGGTCGCGTGCCCGTCCGGCGAGCGGTCGCAGTTCACCCACCAGCCGGACCAGGGCCGCGTGCTCGTCGTCGCGGGCATCGAGGAAGGCGATGTCCGTGCTTCGCATCCGCCCAGCGGCCCGAAACGCGGGGAAGAAGAACACGTCCTCGGAGCGGTGGTGATTCTCCAGATGCTCGCAGAACCCGGCGATCAGCTGGCCCGCCGAGGTCGGGACGCGCCCGTCCCCGGCCGCAGCGGCGAGGATGGCCGATGCCTGCTGGCGCAGCTCGCCGTGAACTTGGAGAAGGCCGGCATGGAAGTGGTCGAAGGTGCTCTGGTGCGCTGGGGCTGGCTGCCTCATTGGCTTGTCCTTCCGGTGAATCGCTTTGCCCGTTCCGCAGGAGGTCAGCGGAAGGCGGCGGCGTTCGCCGCCACCCATTCCGAGAAAGAGGTGGCCGGGTGCCCGGTGATGGCCTCCACGTCGCCGGTCACCATGGAGGCGAAGTCGGCATTGGCCGCTGCCAGCGTGCCTAGTACGGCATCGGCCGCGTCGGCGGGCATGCCCCTGTCCGTCATGGCCTCCTTCGCGGTCCCTGGCGGCACGTCGACGTAAGTGAGATCGCGGCCTATCGCGTGACCGATGATCTGGACCTGCTCGCCGTTGGACAGCGCCTGCGGCCCGGTGAGCTCATGCGTGCGCCCGGCATGCCCGGGGTCCAGCAGGCACCGGACCGCGCACTCGGAGATGTCACCGGGATCGATGATGGCGGCACGGCCACTACCGAACGGCGCGTACACGGTGCCGGCGTACTTGACCGACCCCGCCCAGTACAGGGCGGTATTCGACATGAACCCGCCGGGCCGTAGGACACACCAGGGCACGGAGCCGGCTTCGAGGACGGCCTCGGCCGCGCGGTGCCAGGTCGAGATCGGGTCCCGTGCCCCGTGCCCAGCGGACAGTGCGGAGATGCTGACGATCAGCCCGGTGCCGGCCCGCTCCGCCTCGGCGAGCACGTTACGGGACTGTGCGGGCCCTTGCTGGCCGGTCGTGAGCAGGAAGATCGCGCTGGCCCCGTCGGCCAGCCCGGCCAGCGTCCTGCTGTCGTCCAGGTCGCCGGCAACCCACTCCACCAGGCCGCCTGCATCCGCTCCGGGCCCCTGCCCCTGAGCGGACGGGTGCCGGCTCACCGCGCGTACCCGCTCTCCTCGCTCGGCGAGCCCTTTCACCACGCCGGTGCCCACGGTTCCGGTAGCCCCTGTTACCACGATCATTGCTACTTCCCTTCGTGTGCCCGGCCCGGGAAGGACCGGGTGCCTGTGTGCCTGCCGCCCCCAGCGCAGCTTCCCGGGTCGTGTCATGGCTGGTCTCCAAAGGTCCGGCACAGGTGGCCGAGTCGTTCGGCCGCGTCGGGGAACCGCGGACGCCAGCCGGTGGCCGCCGGGAACAGCGAACCGTCCACGAGGCGGGAGCTGCCGAACAGTCGTCCGCGGCCCCAGCGCCCGTCGGCCAGAGGGTGCAGTTCGCGGCCCAGCCCGTCCTGGAAGATCCGGGCCAGCTCGCGCTGGTTCCTGGCCCGGCCGTCCGTCACGTAGTACAGGCCGGGGGGTGCCGACAAGGCGGCCACCGCCGCGGCGGCCGCGTCGCTGATCTCGACCACGGGGACGCAGGCACCGGGCGGCCCGTCCAGGAGCTGCCAGCCCCGGGCCGCCGCCTGGAGGATCTGCCGGGTGATCCGGTCGGTCCTCCCGTATGTCCAGCCCAGGCGCAGCACTACCGAGGTGCCGCCGAGCTCGGTGAAGGTCTCGGCGGCGGCCTCGGCTGCCAGCGCCTGCGCGGTCTCCGGCGGCGCGCCGCACAGCCACGACCGGTCGGATCCCACGTGAGCGTGCCGGCCGAAGATGAACGCCGACGACAGCCCGACCATCCTGCTCGCGCCGCGGTCCCGGGCGAGGCGCGCGGCCGTGACGAACTCCAGGCACTGCCGCGCGCCGCGCCGCCGACGGTGCCTGGAGGTCAGCGGGCCGGCCGGCACGGCCAGCTCACTGGCGATGATGAGCGCCGAGATCCGGGGCCCGGCGGCGCCGGGCGGGTAACCGCCCGCGGTCAGCGTCCGGCAGACTTCCGCTCCCAGCGGCGAGTCCTGGCCCAGCACGGTGACGGTGCCAGCCGTCCAGGGAGTCCCGGCCGGCCGCTGCGCGCGCACGTCAGCTCACCTGGCCCTCGCGCGGGGCCCGGCGCGGGAGGAAGGGAACGAGCAGCGCGGTAAGCACAAGCGCGCCCAGGGCGTACAGCGAGGCGACCTGCGCCGCGTGCGTGTAAGCGCGGGCCAGCGCCTCCTGCCCGGGCACGCCGGGCGGTGCGGCGTGTGCTCCCGCCGGGCCGAGGCTGGTGAGCAGCGCGACGCCGACCACGGCGATCCCGATCGCCTGGCCCAGCCGCTGGCTGGCGTTAAGCACCCCGCTGGCCGACCCGGCGTCCTGCCACGACACGCCCGACAGCACGATCTCGATGTTGGGGGCGATCACCATCCCCGAGCCGAGGCCGCCGATCAGCAACGCGGGCAGAAGCGCCACGGCAGTGACGCCCGTGCCCTCGGCCCGGATGACCAGGATGACCGCGAGGGTTGCCAGGGCGACGGCGACCGACCCGATCTGGAGCACGCCCCGGCCGATCCGGCCCGCGACCGGGTCGGAGAACGCGGCGCCGACGAACGTGCCCGCCGCGAACGGCAAGATGGCAAGCCCGGCCCGCAAGGCGGACCAGCCGAGGCCGATCTGCAGGTACAGCGACAGCACGAACAGCAGCCCGATGAAGCCGGCGAAGTACACCAGGCTCACGGCGGTGCCCGCGGCAAACGACCGGCTGGCGAACAACGACATGTTGACCAGCGGGGCCTTGCCGCGCCTGGCGGTCCTGGCCTCCCACCACACAAAGATGGCCAGCACCGGGAAGGCCGAGGCCAGGCACGCGAACGTCCACGGCGGCCATCCCGCGTCCTGTCCCTCGATGAGCGGATAGGTGATGAGCACCATCGCCGCCGACACCAGCGCGATGCCCGGCAGGTCGAAAGAATCCGGATTGCCGCGCGATTCGGGCACAATGCGTGCCGCCGCCGCCAGTCCCGCCACGCCGATGGGCAGGTTGACCAGGAACACCGGCCGCCAGTCCCAGCCGTTCAGGTTCCAGGCGATCAGCAGCCCCCCGGCCAGCGGGCCAAGGGCAGTGGCCAGCCCGGCGACCGCGCCGTAGAACCCGAACGCCTTCCCCCGCTCAGCCGGGGGGAAGATGGCCTGGATGACGGCCAGGATCGGCGGGTTCATCACTCCCGCCATGGCACCCTGGACCACCCGCCAGGCCACCAGCTCCCCGGGACCGGCCGAGACGCCGCACAGCACCGACGCGGCCGTGAACCCGGCCAGCCCGATCAGGTACGTCTTCTTATGGCCGATCCGGTCGCCAAGCCGACCGCCCGGGATGAGCAGCAGCCCGTAGGCCAGCGCGTAGCCGCTCACGATCCACTCGATCGCACTGTAACTGGCGTGCAGGTTCCGCTGGACCGTCGGGACGGCCACGTTCACGATCGTGGCGTCCAGCAGGATCATGAACCCGCCCGTCAAGATAACCGCCAGGACCGCCAGGCGATTCGGCACGACAGGCACCGGCCCGTCCCAGGACACGGTTCCCTCAGCCCGTCCCGCGCCGGGCGGCCGGCCGCTCTCAGTAGAACTACTCACGCGACTACTCAAACACGACTACCGAGGTGTGTCAAATTTGACTAGTCTCGCTTGACATCGGATGCCGCCGCCGGCTTCTGCCAGGCGACCACGGTGGTGATCGCGCTGGCCGGGCTGGCGGTGATCGGGATCCCCTTCTGACGGTGATGAGGCTGGCCGCAGGGGCACGACCCTGGCCGCCGTGCTGATCGCGCTGACGCTGCTCCCCGGCCTGCTAGGGTTCGCAGGCACCCGCGCCGGACGGGGGCCACTCAGAGCCGGCGACATGCGGTGGACGGCGATCGTGCGGCCAGCCAGCCATCAAGTCGATCGGGGGCGGTTACGGGTTGTTCAGGTAGGCCAGGACCGCTAGGACCCGGCGGTGTCCGATGTCGTCCGAGGGCAGCCCGAGCTTCAGGAACACGTTGCCGATGTGCTTGCTGACCGCTCGTTCGGTAATGACCAGGGTGGTTGCGATGGTCGTGTTGTCCCGGCCCTCGGCCATGAGCTTGAGGACCTCGCGCTCGCGCGGGGTGAGCGAGTCAAGCGGCGTGCGGCGGCGGGCAAGGAGTTCGGTCACTACCTCGGGGTCGAGCGCGGTGCCGCCGGCCGCGACCCGGTCGAGTGCCGCCAGGAACTCCTCGACCCGCCCGACCCGGTCCTTGAGCAGGTAGCCGACCCCGCTCGCGCCGCCACCAAGCAGCTCGGCGGCGTAGGACTCCTCGACGTACTGGGAGAGCACCAGCACCGGCAGCCCGGGGAGCTTCTCGCGCGCCGCGAGCGCTGCGCGCAGGCCCTCGTCGCGGAAACGGGGCGGCATCCGGACATCGAGCACGGCGATGTCCGGACGGTGCTCGACCAGCGCAGGAAGGATCTCCGGCTCCGTGCCCGCCACGGCCACGACCTCGTGCCCGGCCGAGGTCAGCAGCAAGACGAGCCCCTCCCGCAGCAGGGCGTTGTCCTCGGCGATCACCACACGCATGGCAGGTCCGTTTCGATTACGGTCGGGCCCCCGGCAGGGCTGGTCACCGCGAAAGTCCCGTCGAGCGCCGCGACCCGGCGGCGCATGCCGGACAGCCCGGTACCGCCCGTGCCGTCACCGGAAAGCACAGCCCCGCCCTTGCCATCGTCGCGTACGACCACCCGCACGCCGGTGCCGGTGCGGGTGAGTGAGACCTCGGCCTTGCCGGAACCGCTGTGCCTGGCCGCGTTGGTCAGCGCCTCGGCCACGACGAAGTAGGCGGCGGCTTCCACCGCAGCCGGGGCGCGGGGCCCTTCGTCGAAGTCATCCGCCTGTACCATGACCTCAATCCCGCTGCTTGCGGCGAGAGCCCTGACCGCACCAGCCAGCCCTCGGTCGGTCAGGATCGGCGGATGAATACCGCGCACCACGTGCCGCAACTCGGCCAGGGCCTCCTCGGCATGGTCCTGTGCTTCCTCAAGGAGCCGCCACGCGGCCTGCGGATCACGGTCGTAAGCGCGTTTCGCCAGCCCGATCCGCATGGACAACGATACAAGCCTCGCCTGCGCGCCGTCGTGCAAGTCCCGCTCGATGCGGCGCAGTTCGGCGCCATGCGCGGCGATGGCGCCCGCCCTGGTCTGGGTCAGTTGCTCGACCCGCTCGGTGAGCCGCGCCCTCGGCGACGGCTTGAGGAGCGCGGCCGACCAGGCGGCGTCTAGGTCCGCCAGCTTGGTGATCAGCGGCAAGACGACCGGCCGGCGTCCAAACAGCCCGCACCACACCCCGTCGACGAGGAACCCGGCCGGCCACAGCGGCACCGCGAAGAACCCAAGGCCGCCGTAGGCGTAGTGGGCGGCCATCCAGCGCACATCGGTGAACGTGCCAGGATCGAGGATCGCCGTGCGCAGCCGGTTGCGAAGCGGGCCTGTGATGGGCAGGTAGGCCTCGTGGATCTCCTGGCCCGTCCAATCGGAGGTCATGCCCCTTTTCGCCCCAGCCATCCGGCGTATCAGCAGCACGGTCTCTGGCAGCAGCGCGGCACCCACGACGGCGACCGTGCCGATGGCCGTGATCAGCAAGACGGTGATGAACCCGATGGAGAACATGGCAAGACCGACGCCCAGGGCCAGGTGGACCGTGGCCTTCGCCGCCTGCCGCACCGCCTGCCCCATCGTTTGCCTCACCGTTTGTCTCATGCGATCAGGCTAAGCGCACCGGCGGGACTCGCGCGGGAGAGCCGACTCCCCTCTCCTGGTGTAGTCCGCTACACCCCCCGTTGGGGAGAGCGCTCCCTCGTTGCGGCGCGCTCGTGGCGGCAGCGTTGATGCCGGGAGCGAAAGACGCTCCTGAAGGGCATTACGCGGAGGTTTTTCCCATGTCTAAGCTAGCTCGCTGGTGCTTTCAGCACCGTAAATGGGTGGTGGGCCTCTGGCTGCTCGCCACGATCGCGGTGGTCGGGGCCAGCACGCACGAGGGCAGCGCCTTCGGCGGAGGCTTCAGCCTGCCGAATACCGACTCGCAGGCGGCGGTCAACCTGCTGGCGCATAGCTTCCCGTCCGCGTCGGGCGAGGGCGACCAGGTCGTCATCCAGGCCACCCATGGCGCAACCATCAAGTCGGCTCCGGTGCGGACCGAGGTCAACGCGGCGCTTGCGCGGGTTGCCAAGGTGCCTGGCGTGGCGTCCGTCGTCAGCCCCTACACTAAGGCGGGCGCGGCGCAGATTAGCAAGGACGGCACCGTCGCGTTTGCTGTGGTGACCTGGGCCGAGCAGGGGGATAAGGTGACCTCGGCCGACGCCAAGAACCTGATCAACGCGGCGGAAACCGCCGACAGCGCCAACGTGCACATCTCCCTGAGCGGCCAGGCCATCACCAACTCAGAACGGCCGAGCCCCGGGTTCACCGTCGGCGTCGGCGTGATCGCGGCGCTGGCCATCCTGCTGGTCATCTTCGGCGGGGCCGTGATCGCCTCGCTGCTGCCCCTTTTGGGCGCGGGCCTTGCGCTGGTCCTCGGCAACTCGGTCATCGGCCTGCTCAGCCACGCGATGAGCATCTCAAGCGTGTCTACCGAGCTGGCCGTCCTGATCGGCCTTGGCGTCGGCGTGGACTACGGGCTGTTCATCATCAGCCGGTACCGGAGCGCGGTCAAGGACGGACTGTCCTACGGCGATGCCGCGGCCCTGGCCGTAGCGACGTCAGGGCGGACCGTGCTGCTTGCGGGCCTGACCGTCTGCATCGCCCTGCTCGGCCAGTTCCTGCTCGGCGTCAGCTTCCTGTACGGCGTGTCGGTCTCCGCGGCCATCGCGGTCGCGCTGACCATGGCCACCGCCATCACGTTCCTGCCCGCCATGCTCGGCTTCCTTGGCCCCCGTGCCCTGTCCCGGCGGGAACGAGCCCGCCAGGCATCCGGCGGACGGCACGTGAGCCCAGCGGGGCACGGCTTCTGGTTCGGCTGGGCCCGTCTCATCGAAGCCCGCAAGGTCATCGTCGCGCTGGCCTCGCTCGCCGCGGTCGTCGCGATCGCGCTGCCGATCTTCGGCCTGCGCCTTGGCACCTCCGACGCCAGCACCGACCCGGCGGGGTGGACGACCCACCAGGCCTACACCGCGCTTGCCGACGGGTTCGGCCCCGGCTTCAACGGGCCGCTTGAACTGGCCGCCCAGGTCGGCTCGCACCGTGACGTCACCGCGTTCGACCAGCTGCTGGCCGCCGCCGCGCACACGCACGGGGTGGCATCGGTGACACCAGCGGTGACCTCACCGAACGGGAAGGTGATGCTGGCCACCGTCTACCCCACGACAAGCCCCCAGGCACAGCAGACCGTCGACCTGGTTAACAACCTGCGCGGCCACCTCATCCCGCAGGCCGCTCACGGCACCAGCCTGGCCGTCCACGTCGGCGGGGTGACGGCGACCAACATCGACTTCGCCCACGTGCTCACCGACAAGCTGCCGATCTTCATCGCCGTCGTCGTGCTCCTCGCGTTCCTGCTTCTGATGGCCGTATTCCGCAGCCTGCTCATCCCGCTGGTCGCCTCGGTCATGAACCTGCTGTCCGTCGGCGCCGCCCTCGGCGCCATGAACGCGGTCTTCAACTGGGGCTGGGGCAACAAGGTCCTGCACCTGTCCGGCACGGGGCCCGTCGATGCCTTCCTGCCTGTCCTGATCTTCTCCGTGCTGTTCGGCCTGTCCATGGACTACGAGGTCTACCTGGTCGGCCGCATCCAGGAGGAGTGGCACCATGGCACTGACGCCGCGGCTGCCCGGCGCAACCACCTGGCCGTCACCGCCGGCCAGGCCAAGAGCGGCCCGGTCATCGCGGCCGCGGCCGGCATCATGATCCTGGTCTTCGGCTCGTTCATGTTCGGCGCCAGGGAACTGGCCGAATTCGGCTTCGGGCTCGGCTTCTCCGTCCTCGTCGACGCCCTGCTCATCCGCGGCCTGCTTGTCCCCGCCCTGATGCACCTCATCGGCTCAGCCAACTGGGCCTTGCCCGGCTGGCTCGACCGCATCCTGCCCCGCCTGGCCATCGAGGCCGCCGAGCCGGCCCCCGTCGGCCACGGCACCGGCGTGGCCTACACCGGCACGCTCGGCGAAACCGCCTACCTAGCCGGCCCCGGGCAGACCGCACCAAATCTCTGGCTACCTGAGCGACACCCTTATGAGTAGCGCGCCCGGCATCCACAGCAAACCGGCATCCACAGCAACGCGGCCAAGCCCGCAGGGCCCTGCGGGCCGCGGCCGCAGACCAGATAGAGACCTCATGACCAGGATGACAACCCTCATGACGCGCCGGATGGCGTGCACCGCTTTTTCGATCGCCGGGATCGCGCTGTCGCTTGCCGCCTGTTCCACGGCAAGCGGCACGACGCCGGCGTCCGTCGCGACGTCGCCGGCGGGAGCCGCGACGCCGGCCACTGCGAGGCCGGCCTCTGAGGTCCCGCAGGGCTCGTACGTGGCGCTCGGCGACTCCTACACCGCAGGCCCCGACATTCCCGACCAGACCGGCACGACCGCCGGGTGCGACCAGTCCACCAGCAGCTACCCCTACCTGGTCGCGCAGAGTCTGCGGCTGCAACTGACCGACATGAGCTGCAGCGGCGCGACCATCGCCGACCTGTCCGCCCCGCAGCTCACCGGCGACGGCACCAACCCAGCGCAGCTGAGCCCGCTGGCGGCGGCCACCAGGCTGGTCACCCTCGGCATCGGCGGCAACGACATCGGCTGGTCTGCGATCATCACCCGCTGCACGGAACTGGATCTGGTTCCCGCCCTAATCCCCGGCGAAACCGCGGCGGATTCCACGCCCTGCCAGGACTACTACAGCTCCAGCGGCACCGACCAGATCCAGCGGAAGATCCAGGCGGCGGCAGGGCAGCTGGCCGACGCGCTGACCCAGGTCAGGCTCCGTGCGCCGCACGCCCGCGTCTACGTCGTCGGCTACCCCGACCTGCTGCCCGCGGCCGGCGGCACATGCGGGCACACCCTGGGCATCACCCAGGGCGACGTGGCGTTTCTCAACGACGAGGAACTACGCCTCAACAGCGCGCTGCGACAAGACGCCCAGGCCGCAGGCGCCACCTACGTGGACACCTACCACCCGTCGGCAGGCCACGACGCCTGCTCCGACCCGGCCAGTCGCTGGATCGAGCCGCTGCTGCCCGCCTCTCCCGCCGCCCCGCTGCACCCCAACGCAGCCGGCGAGCAAGGCATGGCCGACACGGTCAGCCGTGCCATCACGGGCAACGTATAACCGCTGCGGGCCCGCGAAGTTCACGGTCCCCTGCTGCCGAACGGGGAGTGCAGCCCGCTGCACTCCCCGTTCGGATGGCCGTCCTGATCGGCCCGGCTCCCCTGCACCCGGTCCAGGACCTGGCCGGCCTGGCCGGCCTCATCGCCAGCCGACATCGTGTGCTGACCGGCTCAGGAATGCGCTACCTGCTCCCGCTGGCAGCGGCGACCAGCGCCGCTGCCAGCGGAATCGGATGTCATTGGATGGGTCGAGCCGAGTCGCCTAGCGCTCGGACTTGGCAACTACTCGGACTGCCAAGTCACCAGGTCGAACTCGTTGCCCTCGGGGTCGGCGAACGCGGTCTGGCGGACCGCCGGGAGCCTGGTCTCGTTGAGCGGCTTGGCGCCCAAGCCGGTCAGCCGCTCGGTCTCCTTGTCGTGGTCGCCGGTGAGCAGGATAGGACGGAGCCTGTTCTTGGCCGTCCAGGGCTCGGGGACTGGGTGGAAGATCAGCCGGGGGCCGCTGTCCGGATCAGTGACGTCGACCGCCATGTCGCCGGGGACCGCGCCCGGGTTGACGGGGCGGCCGAGAGCCTTCCCCCAGAAGTCCGCCAGCACGGCGGGATCGGCGCAGTCGATGCTCAGAGCTGCGAAACTCGGGCTGAGAGTGGTGGTCATGACTGATTCCTTTCGATTGTTCATGCGTTCGGCTTGACGATGGTCTTGGTCGGCACCCTCCCGGCCACGAAGTCGTCCGGGCTGCCCGTACTCCCGCACCGCTATCGCGCGCATCGCTTACCCCAGTTCCTCACGGTTCTCGGCGGGAGTCATTTTGGTTGAGTACTCAACCTTTACGCTCCCGACCCTATGCTCTTTTGGGTGAGGAGTCAACCAATGGGTTAGCATGAGGCATGCCGACAGAACCGCAGTGGCTCAACGCCCGCGAGGACCGCGCCTGGCGGGCCTTCTTGCACGCGCACCACCAGCTCACTCTGTGCCTGAACCGGCTTCTGCTCCAAGACTCGGGACTGACAGGGGCCGACTACGAGGTCCTCGCGGTCCTCGCGGGACTGCCCGAGGGCAGCATGCCCGCACAGGAAATGGGTGCCCTGCTGCGCTGGGAGAAGAGCCGACTGTCGCATCAGGTCCGGCGCCTGCAGGAACAAGGCCTGGTTGCCCGCGAGCCCAACCCCGCCGACGGCCGCAGTGCCATGATCGTCCTGCTGCCCGCCGGACGCCGCGTCATCGAGGACGCGGCCCCCGAGCACGTCCGCAACGTGCGCCGGCACATCATCGACTTGTTCAGCCCGGCCGAACTCGATACGCTCGCCGATCTCAACGAACGCATCCTGCGCCACCTCGCCGGGAACCCCTGCCCCGAGGAAGCCGACCGGGGATAGCTACCGCTGGGAGTTATCCGCCTGCCGCGCCGCCGGCATCACCGACGATTTGATCACTACGGCAGGCTGAACTCCGGCCGTTGCCGGGCATGACGCCGTCAAGTGCCGTGGTGAACTCGCTGCCCCGGTCGCGGACCAGGAACCTGAGCCTGCCCGCGCGCCCGCCCAACTCCGAGAAGGCTGCGTGCCCTGCGGGGCGGTCCGCTCCGGACGTCCTGGCCTGCGGGGGAAGCGAGGACCCCGTACATCTCATGAGTCATCGCATTTCACCGACTCGCGCTCACGTCGGTCCTTCGCTGCTGGGGCGCAGGGCGCTGGAGGTGCCGCAGGCCCAGGAGGCCCACGACCCCGCCGACGACGAGGATCGCGCCGGCCAGGAGGAGGGCGAGTTCGAAACCCCGGAGGAATGAGGCCACCGCCAGGTCGAGCGCGTGCTGGCCCGCGGAGGCGGCTGCAGCGTGGACCTGGCCGCCCGCGATGTCGGCCCCGGCCTGGGCTGCCCGCTGCTGCTGGGCTGGAGGGAGAGACCCGGCCTGGCGGTGCCAGTCGGCTCGGGTCACACCGGCCCCGATGGATCCCAAGATGGCTAGCCCGGTGGCGGTGCCGACCTGGCGGCAGGCGTTGAACAGGCCTGACCCGATCCCCGACGATCCCTCCGGAACTTCGGCCATCGCTGCGGACGAACCCGCCGGGACCATCAGGGCGAAGCCCACTCCGACCAGGATGTAGCAGGCGGCCGGCCAGGCAAACGGCGTCGCCGTCGTCAGTTGGCTCATGCCAAACATGCCTGCGGCCGCGACGAGGCACCCCCACCCGACGGCCGATGCCACCGGCATCCACCGCTTAACCCACTTGCCGAGCTGGGCCACGGCGAAATACGGGATGCAGAAGAAAAGCCAGGACAGGCCGGTGCGTAGCGCGGACCACCCGTCGACATTCTGGAAGAAGAGGGTGACGTAGTAGATGAATCCTGAGAAAGCGAGGTAGGCAAGAAGGTACACGGCACAGGCCCGGCCGAAGCTCCGGGTTCGCAGCAACGCCAGCGGGACCATTGGGAATGCCGCCCTGTGCTCCCACACAAAGAAGGCCACCAGGACCGCCACGCCAGCGGCGACGCCCGCGATCACGACCGGTGAATGCCAGGTCGTATCGGAAGAGTGGACGAACCCGAAGGTCAGGAGCAGAAGTCCGGAAGCGCTCAGCGCCGCGCCGGCAGTGTCGAAGGGGCGCGGTACCTGTTCCCGGGACTCCGCAACCGCGAACCAGGAGATGACCATGGTCACCACCGCGATCGGGACGTTGACCCAGAAGATCGACGACCACGGGAACACGCTGAGCAGCAAGCCGCCAACCACGCTGCCGCCCGCGACAGCCAGGCCGCTGACCGCGGCCCACAGCCCGATCGGGCCAGTCCTCGCCTCCGGCGGGTAGGCCTCAGTGATCAGGGACAGGGTCAGGGACGACATGACGGCGCCGCCGATCCCCTGGATCACCCGGAAACCGATCAGCATTCCCCCCGAAACCGAAAGGGCACAGCCGACGGAGGCGAGCATGAAGAGGGCGACCCCGCTCATGAAGACACGCTTGCGGCCGAAGTGATCACCCAGCGCCCCGCCCGCCGGGATCAGAGCCGCCAGGGCCAGAGCGTAGGCGCTAACCACCCATTCCAGGCCCGCAGGCGAGAGGTGAAGCTCGCGCTGCAAGGCCGGAAGAGCGACGCTCACGATCATGACATCCAGCACCATCATGACCTGAGCCGTGCACGCCACCGCGAGGGTGAGCCGCTGCCTGGGCTGTATACCCAGCCTCATGACTCAACACTGCCCCGGCCGGGCCGCCAACAACCACCGCCGCTACTAGCCCACGGATTCGCAGCCTATGCTGGTCCGCCGGAACCTCTTGATGGCGCGTCAGCGTGGCCGAGGACCCAGTGAAATCCGGTCGCCCAGCCGCTGGCAACTTGCGATGTCAGCTGGCGGGCGGCTGGAAATGGCGCAGTACCTCGCGTGCGTAGTACTGCTCCCAGGGCTCGTCGGGGTTCTCCGCCGTGTACTGCTTGTCGAGGCCGACGAGCAGGTACACCAGCTCGCTGCGGACGGGCCGACTACCCAGCAGGCTAGGGAGTTCCGACAGGTCGATCAGCCACTGCGCATACCAGGAAGCCCAGTCATCGTCCGCCCCGTCGACGATCCGGAAGACGCGATGGTGTGTCTCCCCCGCCTCGCGCAGCAGGCCGCTGACGCGTTCGAGTGTGTCGGTCATCGTGATCCCTCCCCCGAGACGGCTCCCGGATGCCTGCCGTGGCAGGGCGGCGACGTCGCCCCCCCGCCACGGCCACTGCAAGCGTCACCAGGCCATCATCGCTGGTCACGCGTGTGGCGGCCAAGCCCGCGGCTGAAATCGGCAGGAGCGCTTGCGCTGCCCTGGGCATACCAGCCCTCCCGCAGGTCAGGGTCGGCTTCGCCGGTAACGAGCGTCACCTCGCTCATGAGCTTCCTCCTTACACGGGACCGCTGCCCGCTAGTGCTTGACGAGGACGGCGCGGGCGTAGAGCAGGTCGAAGCCCTGGCGTTGCGCGTTCTGCTGGGACTTCGACCCTGGCTGGCCTCCTCGTGACAGCCGGTCAACGCGCGTGCCGCCAGACGCGCGGCCATCCCTACCACGCGCGCCTCAACCGCACGTGATTTAGTGGCGTGCAGCGAGCGAGGTCTTACCAGCAGGCGCGCGGATAAGTGGAGGAAAGTCCCGGCGGAGGTAAGAATCCGCCTGCCGCAGGCGCATAACGAGTACGTGGAACGGCACAGCGGCGGCCACGGCGCTGGCCGGCCGTAACCATCGAAGGTGAGAATCACATGACCTCCCGGCCTTGGCCGCCGATGCTGCCGACGCGGCACGTGCGCATCGCGCGCCCTACCGACCAACTCGATGAAGTCGTCCGCTTCTACCGCGAAGGCCTCGGACTGCCGGAGATCGGACGGTTCGCCGGCCACGCCGGATACCGGGGCGTGCTGCTCGGACTGCCCGGCACTGCCTACCACCTGGAGTTCACCCAGCATGATCACGGCAGCCCAGGCCAGGCGCCCAGCCGGGATAACCTCCTTGTGCTCTACTTCGACCACCTGTCCCAGGCGGAACAGGCCGCCAGCCGACTGGCCGCGCTCGGCTATCCGCGCGTGGACGCGGAGAATCCCTACTGGACCGACAACGGCGCGGCTACCATCGAGGACCCGGATCGCTGGCGGGTCGTCCTCATGCCGCAGCCGTTCGGCAGCGAGGACGAGCCGCCCGCCACCGTGGAGTGGTACGCCGGCGACCGGGAGCCACTGCGGCCGTTGTTCCAGCTGGCCGAGGATTCGCCTGCGGAGCTGGGCTCCTACCTGCACTCGGGCAGGGTCCTCGTCGCCAGGAGGGGAGAACGGATCGCGGGGCACCTGCAGCTGACGGGCACCGGCCAGCCCGGCCAGGCTGAGGTGAAGAACATGGCGGTCCGCGAGGAACTGCAGGGCCAGGGCCTCGGCCGACAGCTCATGCAAGCGGCGCTTACACTGCTCGCCGCCGAGGGAGTGACCACGGTCCGGGTGGCAACCGCGGCGGCCGATACCGGCAACCTGCGCTTCTACCAGCGGCAGGGGTTCCGGATCCACTCGGTCGAGCGCGATGCCTTCAGCGAGGCCTCCGGCTACCCGCCCGGCAGCCAGGCCGACGGCATCCCGCTGCGGGACCGGGTATGGCTCGACATCCAGCTCGGCTCCGCGTCACCTGGCGGGTTAGTCGCCTCGTCTTCCGGCGGGCTGAGTGGCGCCGCCTGCCGGCGGGGCGTTAGCCGGCCAGCGCCGCAGGCAGGCGGTCAAGGGCGGGCACCGTGAGGTCCGGCGGCGCGCCGATCGTGTCGAACGGAGCGGCGGAGCGGTTCACCCAGGCCGTGCGCATCCCGGCGGCACCCGCCCCGACGCAGTCGAACGCGTTGCTGGTGACCAGCCGGACCTGCCCAGCTGGCACTGACAGCCGCCCGGCCGCGTGCCGGTACGCCACGGGCGACGGCTTGAACACGCGGACCTCATCGACGCTGATCCGCTGGCCGAAGAACTCCCCCAGGCCGCTGTTAGCAAGGCAGTTCCCGATCATCGCGGGCGTCCCGTTGGACAGCACGGCAAGCTCGTACCCCATGTCGGAAAGCGCCCGCAGCGCAGGCACAGCATCCGGGAACGGCCGCAGGTGGTCATACAGCTCGACCAGCCGCTCGGCCTCCTCCTCCGGCAGGCGCGCCCCGATAGAGGCGAGGGCGAAGCCGAGCGCACGGGCCGTCACCCAGCGGAAGTCCTCGTAACGGCCCATCGCGGTGAGCCGGAACGAGTATTCCAGCTGCTTGCCCCGCCAGAGCCCGGCCGCTTCGGTGCCGTCAGCCTCGCCGAGAACCCGGCCGAGCTCACCGGCGATGGCGATCGGGTCAACAAGCGTCCCGTACAGGTCGAACGCCAGCACCTCACGGTTCGTCACCGCACCTCCCGAGTTTGTCCGCGGGGCTAGCCGCCGGTGACCGCCGCGAGGAGCCCGGTGAAGTCCTCACCGCACGGTCCGCAGGCCGCCAGGTGGACGGCTACGCCCGGGTAGCGCCCAGCCGCATCCTGGCCGGCGGCCACGAGATCGACGTACACATGCAAGACGGCCATTGCCTCGTCGCAGCCGACGTCGCGCGGATCGGTGCGCAGGAACCGCTCCAGTCTGTCCAGCTCGTTCATCGCCGCTCCCTGCCCGGCTCGTCCAGGTACCCGTTGGCGACCAGCGCCCGGCGGATCTTACGCCGCGCGTCGAAAATCACCTTGTAAATGGCGTTACGCTGCAGGCCCAGCCTTACGGCGAGCGCATCCAGCGGTATCTCGTCGACCACGATCGCCATGAAGACCCGCCGCTGGTGCGCGGTCAGCTCCTCGTCAACCACGCGGCGCACCTCGGCGAGGATGCCCGCCGACTCGGCGTGCCGCGCCGGGTCGATCCCAAACCTGTCGGGAAGCCGCTCCCACTGGCCAGCGTCGAGCACGGCCGGCGGGTTACGCCAGTAGTGCCTGCCGAGCTTGGCCGAGACCTCCAGGATGACGAACCGGTACGCCCACGTGGTGAACCGGCTTTCGCCGCGGAAGTCACCGAGCTTGGCCAGGATCGCGAGCATGGCGTCGTGGGCGGCCTGGTGCGCGACGTCGTCGAGCTCCTGGCCGGCCACCGGCGTGCTGGCCGACCGGCGCCGGACCTCCGACAGGGCAATGCGGACCAGCCTCGCGTGCAGCTCACGCTCGGCCGCCTGCCGCTCCCCGCCCCCGGCGCCCAGGCGGCGCAGCCAGGACCCCGACTCCGCGTCCAGGTCCTTCGCCGTCAGCCTGGCACGTTCCACGCCCGACAGGCTACCGCCAGGCGCGGGCGCGGACACAGCGCCTCTGCGGCGGCCGCTTCGGCAAGCGTCATCCAGATCGCCTCAAGCCCCTGGATCGCGATGCACGCCGGGGGCCGACGTGCTCACCCTTGCGCCCGGCCCGTCCCGGGCAACCACCCGGCACGGCAGCGACCAGCGAGGAAGAACCGGTGCTGCACCTGGCGGACGGGTACGTAAGGATGACGCGCGAGCGGGCGCTAATCCGCTGACTGTGGAACACGCGAGCCCCGGCCATGGTCCCCGACAGTAGGCAGGCGCAGGAGAACAGGAGAAGCGATGAACCAATCAAGACACGCCCAGTTTGAGGTCCTGCAGGCTGGTCTGGCCAAGGAGGTCGTAGCGGCTGACTATCCGTCCTCTCTGCCACAGGTCAACCAGACCGCGCCCGTCCCCCGGCGGATCCGGGCCGTGCTGAACGGGCGGGTTGTGCTTGACACCACCTCCGCCCTCTATGTGTGGGAGTGGGAACACTACCCCCAGTACTACATTCCCGTTACCGACGTCGACCCGGCTGTTCTCGTCGACGAACGGCATGAGCAGCACCTGAGCCGGGGGACCGCCCGCCGCTACGGACTGGCAGTGGGCGAGGTGTCCCGGCCGGCCGCGCTGCGCGTCTACGGCGATGACGCGCGCTTCGGGCTGGCCGGCCGGGCGCGTTTCGAGTGGGACGCCCTGGACGCCTGGTACGAAGAGGACGAGGAGGTCTTCGTCCATCCCCGGGACCCTTACACGCGCGTCGATGCCCTCCGCTCCACCCGGCACGTGCGCGTCGAACTCGACGGCACCGTTCTGGCCGAGTCCGCGTCCCCGGTCCTGGTGTTCGAGACAGGGCTGCCCACCCGCTTCTATCTCAACCGCACCGAAGTGGACTTCACGCACCTCACAGCGACCGGCACCGTCACCGGCTGCCCTTACAAGGGAACCACCAGCGGTTACTGGACCGCCCGCGTCGACGGGAAGACGCATCCTGACATCGCGTGGAGCTACGACTTCCCGACCCGGCAGCTGCTGCCCATCGCCGGACTAGTGGCGTTTTACAACGAGAAAGTCGACATCGTGCTCGACGGGCAGCGACTCGCCCGGCCGTCCACCCACTTCTCTTAGCGCGCCCGCGGCACACCCCGGCGGCGTGGCATCCACGCTGAACCGCCGGAACTGCTGCACGAATGCGATGCCGGCTCTCCCCGTAACAGGCGGATGCGGAAGTGTTGCACCCGTATGTGCAGGGAACTAGGCGACTGGCTAGCCTGCGGCGTCGATGACGTCGGCTGTTTCCTCTGGCCGCGACAGGAAGGGGGAATGGCTGGTG
>Ga0310811_10002404_pt1 | contig 23406 bp, 17 predicted proteins | sample YCmetagenome_FD_207642 | JGI IMG/M metagenome (GOLD analysis project Ga0310811, IMG submission 207642) | Soil microbial communities from experimental microcosm in Duke University, North Carolina, United States - YC | ecosystem: Engineered > Artificial ecosystem > Soil microcosm > Unclassified ... | reverse complement strand
GCAACAGACCTGCCCACCCACCAACGCCTGCCTGACCTGGGCTTCCCCCTGCTGAACTGACGCCCGCGTCGTAGCCCTTGACCAGCCCAGCACCGTGCAATCGGCGTGGTGACCAGTGGCGCCGGCGGCCCCCTCGCCGACGACGCCCCCCGTGCGGACGCACGCTGCGGTTCAAGGGCTAGCAAGCAGCTACCCCGACATGACGACCGGCTCCGGTCGACCGTCCGGACGTGCTCCGATCGTCGGCGTGTATCGCTGCCTCGACCCGACGACCTAAGTTCGCCGATGACGCAGCCTGGGCGGGGCTTCAGTCCACGGTGGGTGTTGAGGGCGCCCGACCCGCTACGCCACCGTGGCATCCAGGCACTCGTCGACGTCGACGCTACTGCTACCGACAACGACAAAGAGACCGGCATTCACGGGGGAAAATGCCGGTCTCACCGCAGAGATTACTGCTACTGATCTATACGCGCCACCATCAAGGTGCCGGTGTGATCCGCGCTGGACGGCCGCTCGATCATGTGGGATCAGCCGCTTTGCGTCGGGCGATGGTCATCAGGGACTGGTCCCAGGACCGGTGGGCTAATGTGCGATCGTCCGGTTGGGGGAGGAGGACCACGGATGACGATCGAAGAGTCTGTACCGCAGGTGTTGCCGGGTTCCATGCGCAGCCTGGCGAGCGGTGTGCCGTCAGCATCTCCGGGGACGATCTTCGCGCTGGCCGCCGCAGGTGGGTTCAAGGTACCGCCCCGTAAGTTCACGCTCCACTTCGGCCGGGGCAGGGACGACGTCCATGTACCGATAGGCGTCAATGATCCGTACGTCAGCAGGTTGCAGGGCGTGCTAGTGGGCGACGGCCGGGAATGGTGGGTTCGCAACGAGGGCAGGCTGCCGATCCAACTGCCGGGCGAGGCGATGCTGTTGTCCGGTCACGAACTGCCGATCGAATGCGGCTATACGCCGCTGCTCATAGCCTCGGCGAAGGGCCGGTCACATCTGCTTGAGGTCTACGTGGTCGGTTCCCGTGCCACCGACATCAACGGTGAGCAAGCCGTCCGGACAACGAAGGCACCAGATGTCTACGACCTCAGCCCGCTGGAGCGGTTGGTGCTGACCGCGTTGGCCCAGAGGTACCTGCGCCAGGTGCGCTATCCGCAACCGGTGTCGTGGAAACAGGTGGCCGACTGCCTCAACCAGCTGGCCGACGGCAGGCAGTGGACGCCGAAGAAAGCGGAGCACATCGTTAGCGCGGTGCGGATGCGGCTGGCGGGGGGCCCGGATCCGATCCCCGGCATCCGGCGCGAGGACGGCGTCGGCGAGCCGGTGGGAAACACGTTGAACCACAACCTGATTCAGGCATTGTTACGCAGCACGACGCTGATGCCGGCGGACCTGCACCTGCTCGGCGATGGCCTGGACGAGGACCATGGATGAGGCCACTGTCACGTTGCGGCTGGTACGCGGGCGACTCGAGCGCAGCGTGTATGTGTTCACCGAGCGGACCACGTGCATTCTCGGCCGCGCCAGGGACTGTGCGGTACGGGTGCCGGACGACGGGCAGCACCGTACCGTCTCCAGGCACCATTGCCTACTCGACATCAACCCGCCCGACGCGCGCGTGCGCGACTTCGGCAGCCTCAACGGCACGTTCGTCAACGGCAGGAGGATCGGCCGGCGGGACGCGCACCAGACGCCCCAAGAGGGGGCGGCGCTCGCCTTGCCGGAACACGACCTGATCGACGGCGACGAGATCCGGCTCGGCGAAACAGTGTTCCGGGTGGACATCAAGCTCCCGGCGGGGCAGCGAACCCTGTCGCTGGCCCGGTGCGCGAAGTGTCACCGGGAGGTGGGCAGCGAGCTTGGCGGCCGGTCCGGCGCGTACATCTGCGCCGCCTGCCGGTCCGAGCCCGGCGCGGTGGCCAGGCTCCTGGTGGACGGCGCGCGCAGCGGGCGTCGCGAACTCGCCCCGATCGCCGGCTACACGCTGCTTCGCGAGCTCGGCTGCGGCGGGATGGGCGCGGTGTTTCTCGCCCGCCATGTGGACAACGGTCGGGAGGTGGCGCTGAAGGTGATGCTGCCCAGGGTGGCGGTGAGCCAGGCCGCCCGCACGCGGTTTCTCCGCGAGGTGGAGCTCACCAAGGCGCTGCAGCATCCTCACGTCGCCGCGCTCTACGAAGCCGGCTCCGCGGACGGCACGTTCTACTTCACCACGGAGTACTGCGCCGCGGGCAGCTTGGACCAACTGCTGGCTCGCTCGGGTGGCCGGCTCGACGCGGCCGAGGCTGTGCGGCTGGCCTGCCAGGTGCTGGAAGGCTTGGCCCACGCGCACGGCCGCGGTGTCGTACACCGGGATCTGACCCCGCACAACATTCTGCTGGGCGGGACCGGCGGCCCGATGACGGCGAAGGTCGCCGACTTCGGCCTGGCCAAGGCGTTCGACCAGGCCGGCCTCAGCGGCCTGACCCGGACGGGTGCGACCGCGGGCAAACCGTGGTACCTCCCCCGGCAGCAAGTGATCAACTTCCGGGACGTGACGCCGGCAGTGGATGTGTGGGCTCTCGCCGCGTGTCTCTACCACGCACTGACCGGCGCGTACCCGCGTGACTTCCCGCGCGGCAAGGACCCCTGGCGGGTCGTCCTGCGGACCGAGCCGGTGCCGATCCGCGAACGGGAGCCTGCCATCGGAGTGGAACTGGCGTCCGTCATTGACAAAGCCCTGCAGGAAGAGCCCGAGGTCGGGTTTCAGTCCGCGGACGAGATGCGCCAGGCACTGCTCGCACCATGAGAACCGCGATGTAAACGCCATCTGCACCGCCATGAGCACTGTGACATCGGAGGAGGAGCGCATGACTTCGCCCATTGTGATCGACACCACCGGATTGGTGCTGCTCACCGAGGGACGGTGGCGCGATCAGGCCACCGGCGACGACACCTTTGTGTCCGTCGACGACACGCCACTGAGCGAGCCGCACTGGCTGGAGGACCTCGCCGCGGCCCGGCGTAGCCTTGCCCGCGATCATGGCAAGGCAGGGTGCCTTATCGAAGCGGAAGCGGTTTCTCTGGGTGGCGTGCCCGCGATGCTTCAGCTGGTCAAGTTTCCGCACCCCGATCAGCCCAACCAGGAGATACCGCTGGGCTACGTGTACATGGCGAGCATCTGGGTGGCCAAGACGACCTGCACCGGGAAGGTGCTGTATTTCGCCGACGAGTCGGGAGGATTCACCGGTGCCCGCGAGTCGGTGGTCATGGTGCGGCTCGGCATGCCGAAGGACTTTACGCAGCCCCACCCCTACGCCCCCGACGTGCAGTCGAAGCTGCCCTATGTCCGGGCGGACGATCGGGCATGGGATTCGCTGCTGCCGCAACATCCCCTGTCCAGGGCACGGGCCTGGGTACGCAAGGTGACGCGGACGACCGTGGTTGACCCCGTGTTCGCCGCGCTCCCTACGTTCCAGCCGGGTTCAAGGAGAGGTTGACCCGATGGGCAGCGGCGTCGCCGGGTCACCATCGTGGCTGCCCGGCGAGGTGATCGATGGCCGGTACGAGGTCCTCGGCGTGCTCGGCCAGGGCGGCATGGGCGTGGTACATCACGTCCGCCACCGGGAGTGGGGCGTCGATCTGGCGGTGAAAAGCCCGCGGCCAGAATTGTTCCAGCGGGACGGCGATCGGGAGCGGTTCGCCGCCGAGGCTGAAGTATGGGAGTTGCTGGGTCTGCACCCGAATGTGTGCGGCTGCCACTACGTACGCATGCTCGGTGGTGTACCGCGGGTCTTCGCCGAGTACGTCGCGGGCGGCAGCCTGGCGGAATGGATCGCCAGCCGGCGGCTGTACCAAGGAGACCGGCCGACGGTTCTGGCCCGGATATTGGACGTTGCCATCCAGACGGCCTGGGGCCTGGAGCATGCCCACTCCCACGATCTGCGCCTGGTGCATCAGGACGTGAAGCCGGCCAACGTTCTGCTCGACGTGTCCGCGGACGGCGCACTGACGCCGAAGGTGACCGACTTCGGCCTGGCCAAAGCCCGCACCGTGGCGACCTCAGCCCCGGCCGGCGACGCGCCGCCGGGGGCAAGCATCCTTGTATCCACGGGCGGCATGACCCCCGCCTACGCCTCCCCGGAACAGGCCGATAAGGAACCGGTGGGCCGCAGCAGCGACATCTACAGCTTCGCGGTGTCGGTACTGGAGATGTTCACCGGTGGCGTGACCTGGATGGTCGGTTACGCCGCCGGTGCGGCCCTCGCCGCACACCGAGCGGCCCGGCACCGCAAACCCGGCCTGCCCGACCTGCCGGACGAGGTGGCGACACTGCTCGAACAGTGCTTGGGCGACAAGGAGAACCGTCCGCCGTCGATGGAAGCGGTGGCGGGCGGGCTGGCCGAGATCTATCGCCGGGTGCTGGGGCAGGTGTATCCGCGAGCCCAACCCGTCGCAGCGAACCTGCGCGCCGACGAGCTGAACAACCGTGGTCTGTCCCTTGTGGACCTGGGCAGGCACGCGGAGGCGGCGCAAGCATTCCAGGCCGCTATCGCCGCCGATCCGCGGCACCTGGAAGCCACATACAACGACGGCCTGCGTCGGTGGCGTTCCGGCGCCATCACCGACGATGCGCTGATCAGCAGGCTCGAGGCCGCGCGCACGGCGTCCGGGGATTCCTGGCCGGCCCGGTATCTGCTGGCCGAGATCCACCTCGAGCGCGGCGACCTCACCGCGGCGGACGAACTGCTCCGTACCGTCGAGGCGATGGAGCCGCAACATCCGGGGGTCACACGCGCACTGCAGGCGGTCCGGTCAGGACGGCTGACCGATGCCCGCTGTGTCAAGATCCGCCCGATGGGCTGGCACGAGTACGAAGACTGGATCCCCTTCAACGGTGAGATGTTGAAGGCGGCCCCACCGACCATGAAGATCCGGCTCACCGCGGATGGGCGGCGGGCAATGGCCGTGTCCGGGCGCCACCTTGGACTATGGGACATCCACAGTGGACAACGCGTGGCCCTGCTGGACGACCAGCCGAAGGGCAAGCGCATCGATGTCATGGCCGACGTCAGCGCCGACGGACGGTTTGCCCTGTGCGGCAAGGACTCCGAAGTGTGGCTACGGGACCTGACCGGTGGCCGCGAGCTGTGGCGCGCCGGGCCGGCTGACGGATTGCACGCCCCGATCCTGGCGGTGGCGCTCGGTGCGGACGCAAGTGTCGCGGCTGCGGCGTGCCGGGGCAATGTGATGATCTGGGAGGCGCGCACCGGCAGATTCCGCCTGCGATTCGGTGGGCACGCAAGCGCCGCGCTGTTCCAGCTGTCCCCGGACGGACGTTTCCTGCTGACCGGCGGTGGCGACGAGGACACGGTACGGCTGTGGGACACCGGCACCGGCGCCTGCGTGCGGGATCTTCTGATCCCCAACCGGAACGTGTCGGCGGTAGCTGTCAGTGCCGACGGCCGGAGCGTGGCGACGGCGTGCTACTGGGAGGGCATCCGCGTCTGGGACCTCACCACCGGTCGTGAGGTGTGCACACTCCACGGTCACGCCCGCTCGGTGAACTCGCTGTCATGGAGCAGCGACGGCCGGTTCCTGCTCTCGGGTGCCGACGACGACACCGTACGGCTGTGGAACCTGGACAGCGGCCGTTGCCTGCGCACTTTTCCGATCACCCGGGACCGGCCGCGGGCCGTACTGCTGGAGCCACGGACCGGCCGTGCGGTCGCCGCGGGCGAGAAAACGGTCTGCTGGTGGACACTGCCCAGCCGCTACCTCGCGCCACCGCAGCTGAACCGACCGCGCCGGCACGCGGAACTCACCACATTGGACAGTGCGGTCACAGCGCTGGTCGACGCCGCCGAGCGGGCCATCGCGGCCCGCCGGTTCACCGAGGCGCATGGCCTGCTCACCAAGGCGCGGGCGACCCGCGGGTACGAACGAGCCGCGCACGTGCTGTCCGCCTGGCGAACACTGGCCGGTGTCCTCCCGCGCGTCGGAGTGCGGGCAAGCTGGCAGGTGCGTGAGATCACCGGGCATCCGGCCAGCGTCTTCGCCGTCGATATGTCGCCGGACGGGGCGCGCGCCGCATCCGGTGGCCGCACCCTGCAGGTATGGGACACCACCACCGGACGCTGCCTCCGGGCGATCGACGACCACCCGTCCCGGTTGACCGCGGTCCGGCTCAGCTCCGACCAGCGGCGGGTGCTGGCCGCCACCCAGGACGGCCAGCTCGGCGTATGGTCGGTCGATACCGGCGACTGCCTGGTGAAGATCGCCGGCCGTCAGACCAACGGCGCTGACGCGGCGTATTTCAGCGCCGACGGGCGGTGGGCGCTGGTCGGCGCCGTCGACAACGCGATCCGCCTCTGGGACCTGGATAGCGGCCGATGTATGCGTACGGTCGCCGGCCATGGCCACAAAACCCGAGCCGTGTGGTTGAGTCCCGACGGTCGCCGCGCCGCGTCCAGTGGGTCGGACCACATGGTGCGGATCTGGGACATGGACACCGGTGAGTGCCTGCACGCTTTGGCCGGCCACACCGGCAGTGTCGAGTCGGTGTCGTTGAGCCCCAGCGGTCGTCTCGCCGTGTCCGGCGGTGACCGGACCTTCAGGCTTTGGGACGTCGCCTCGGGCGAGTGCGTGCACGTCCAGCGGGATCTGCCGGACGCCGTTGGGCTGGTCCGGTTTGTTGATGACGGCCGTTTCGTGATGTCGGTCGGCACGACCGGCGCGATCCGGATCTGGGATCCGCGCACGGGGTGGTGCCTGCATACCCTCGACACGAGACATGACGGTGTCTACTCCATCGCGGACACTCCGGATGGCCGTTTCGTTCTCTCCGCCGGTGGCACAGACGCAGCCCTGCGACTGTGGGAGTTCGACTGGGACCTCGGCACCGGCTCAACGCCTCACAAGTCCGAAATTTCATCGCACCCCTGATCGGCGCGGGTTATGCCGACGACGTCAACCGGCGCTGTTGCGTTTGCCGATCGGAGGGCGTGTTGAGCTAGATGCGGCTCGTCGGGGACGGCGGGGTAGACCGCGGCGGCGTCGGTGACCACGACGGCCGGCAGCTGTATCCGTAGACATGGTTCCGCCCGGCACGAGCTCACATGCCGGGCGGAACACTCGATGAGGGGGAAGGTCTACGAGGCCAGGTCGACGAAGGCGCGCGCGAGCGTGGCGCCCGACGCGTCGGTCAGCCACAGGTCGAGGCGGTCGACCGCAACCGAAGGGGTCACGGTCACCGCGACGGGCTCGGTCACCAGGAACGGCTTGGCCTCGACGGAGGCATTGGAGGTACCGCCGCCGGATCGAAGCGACCAGTGCAGCGTCCCCGAAACCGGGCCCGAGCCGTGGTGGGAGATGCGCACCGGCAGCGTCACGGCGGCGCCCGACACCACGGCAACGTCGCGGCCGGGCGAGTGCGGGGTGACGTCCACGATGAGCGTCGTCGCCGCGTGCACGTCGGACGGCACCGTTCCCCCGAGATCCTTGGTGCGCCGGTCGTATGTGTAGACGCCCACGGTCTCGTGTTCGATGTCGTACAGCTCGGTGTAGATGTATCCGGCGGTGCGGGCGTGCCGGCGCAGCTCCTGCGTCTGCCACCGCTGGTGCCAGCCGCGCTCCACGCTCGTCCAGCCGCCGCCGTATTCGCCGTTGAGGAACGGCTTGCCGGTGGTGTCGAAGCCGGGCGCAGCGATCTCCTTGCGGACCGTGAAGTCGGGGCCGAGCTTCACCGGGAAGCCGTCGTCGGCGGTGTTCGTGAGCTGGTCGGTGACCCGGGCCCAGGAGGCCGCGTCGTCGTCGTAGTAGTGCCAGTCCACCAGGTCGCTCTCCACGTGCGCCCAGCCCGAGTTGTCCACGACCGGCCGCGAGGCATCGAGCGAACGCAGCAGCCGGTAGGCGCGGCGCACCGCGTCCTGCTTGGCCGGGTCGCCGGGCACGTCCCAGTCCAGGCCCCACTCCTCGTTGTACGCGCCCCAGATGATGATGCTCGGGTGGTTCCCGTCGCGAGCGACCATCCCGCCGAGCGCGTCCTCGAACGCGGTCACGGCCTCGGGCGTGAAGCGGCCGGTCGACGGCGGCTCGGCCCACACGAGGATGCCCAGCCGGTCCGCCCAGTGCAGCCAGCGCGGGTCTTCGAGCTTGAGGTGCTTGCGCACGAGATTGAAGCCGGCCTCGTGGGCGAGCTCGAGGTCGCGCCGCAGTGCCCCGTCGGTCGGGGCGGTGTGCCCGCCCTCGGGCCAGAAGCCCTGGTCGAGCACGCCGCGCAGGAAGATCGGGTGGCCGTTGAGGCGCAGCTGGGCGTCGTGCCACTCGACGCGGCGCAGGCCCGTGTACCCGGTCACGGTGTCGACGCCGGCGGTCGACGTCAGCACCGCCGTCACCGCGTACAGGTGCGGATCCTCGGGGCTCCACAGGCGCGGGTCCGGGATCGGCAGCGTCGCCACCGGGCCCTCAACCGAAACACCGTCCACAGTGAACACCACGGTGCCCTCGCCGACGATCGTGGCGACGGCCTCGATGGCGTCCAGGTTCACCGAAGGCCGAAGCTGCAACCTTTCCACAAAAGCAGAGGGACGCGGTTCCAGCCACACGCTCTGCCAAATGCCGCTGGAAGGAGTGAACGCGCAGCCGTCGTAGTCGTCGCGGGGCAGGCTGCGCTGCTTGCCGTGCGGGATGAAGCGCTTGTCGACGGGCGCGTCGACACGGACCACGACCTCGGCCGCGCCGCCGGAGTCCAGGAACGCGGTGATGTCGGCCTCGAAGGGCAGATAGCCGCCCGTGTGCGTGGTCACCACCGTGCCGCCGATCGAGACGGTCGCGGTGTGGTGCACGGCGCCGAAGTGCAGGATCGTGCGCTGCCCCGCCCAGTCCTGCGGGCGCTGGATCCGGCGGCGGTACCACGCGGTGCCCAGCCAGTGCGCCTCGATCCCGGATGCCGGGTGCTCCCAGGGGAACGGCACCACGATGGTCTCGGCGAACGTCTCGCCGTCGCGGGAGAAGTCCCACGCGCCGTTGAGCGGCAGCCAGGCTGCCGAGCGGTCGAAGTGCGGCCGCGGGTACTCCGGGCGCGGAACGGACTCAAGCACGATGAAACCCCTTAACCCTTGACACTGCCGGCCATGACCCCGCGGATCAGGTGGCGCTGGAGGAGAACGAAGACGATGAGGACCGGCACGGCGGCCACGGTGCTCGCCGCGAGGAGCTGGCCCCAGGCGCTGGCCGCGTCGCCGAGCTGGCCGACGACGGCGGCCCGGGCGAGGCCGGACAGCATGACCTGCAGGGTCTGGTGGTCGGTGTCGTTGACGGCGACGACCGGCCAGACGAAGTCGTTGTAGATGTTGATGAACGTGAGCACGCCGAGCGCGGCGAGCCCGGGCCGGATGACCGGCAGCACGATGCTGCGGAAGATGCGTAGCTCTCCGGCGCCGTCGACGCGAGCCGCGTCGAGCAGCTCGTCGGGGATCTCGGCGATGATCTGGCGCATCCAGAACACGCCGAACGCGTCCACGGCCCCGGGCAGGATCAGCGCCGGGAACGTGTTGACCCAGCCGAGCTCGCTCATCTCCAGCAGCAGCGGGATGAGCAGCACGAGGGTCGGCAGCATGAGCGTGGTGAGCACGGTGCCGAACAGGACCCGCTTGAACGCGAAGTCGAACTTCGCGAACGCGTAGCCGGCCATCGGGCAGCACAGCAGGGTCAGCGCGCCCTTGACCAGCACCACGATCATCGTGTTGCGCAGGCCGATGCCGATCGGGATGGTGTGCCCCATCTCGCGGAAGTTCGTCCAGCTCAGCTGGTCGAAATCGAACGCGAAGGGGCGGGCGATGACGTCCCCGCCGGGCTTGAACGCCGACAGCACCATCCACATCAGCGGGAACAACGAGACCGCGGCGACCAGCAGCAGGAAGCCGTAGCGGCCGATGCGGCCGAGCGTGATCATGTGCCCTCCCGGGGGCGCAGCAGCCGGACCGACGCCAGCGACAGCGCGAAGACCATCAGCACGAGCAGGAAGGAGTTCGCCGCGCCCAGGCCCAGGTCGGAGTTGGTGATGTGGTTGTACAGGTACAGCCCGGCCGTGCGCGTCGAGTTGAACGGGGCACCGCGGGTGAGCACGTATGGCTCGGCGAAGAGCTGGAAGACGGTCAGCGTCCCGATCACGACGACGAAGCTGACGGTGCGCATGGCCAGCGGCAGTGTGATCGACCAGAACTGCCGCCAGGCGCTGGCGCCGTCGAGCTTCGCCGCCTCGTACACCTGCGGCGGGATGGACTGCAGCCCGGCCATGAGCAGCACGACCGCGTAGCCGGTGGTCCGCCACAGCACGAGCAGCGCGACCGTCGGTTTCGCCCACGCCACCGTGGTCAGCCAGCCCACCGGCGGCAGCCCGACCGCCCCCAGCACGTGGTTCACCGCGCCGAAGTCGGTGTCGAACATGATGATCCACACCTGGGCCATGGCGACCAGCGGCGTGACGAACGGGGCGATGAGCGCCGCGCTGAACGCGCCCTTGAACCGGGAGTTCATGAGCACGACCGCGATCGCGAGCGCGACGATCACCTGGACCGGCACGACGAGCAGCCACACGATGCCCGAGTTGGCCAGCGAGCCCCAGAAGTCCGGGCTCGTCAGCAGGTACCTGTAGTTGCGCAGGCCGGTGAACTTGAGAATCCCGGCGCCGTGCCAGTTGGTGAAGGACAGTTGCAGCGCGAAGCCCATTGGGTACACGCCGAAGGCGGCGAAGATGACGAGGAACGGGGCGATGAACAAGTACGGCACCGCCGACCGGCGCCGCCTCGAGCGCTTGGTGGTCACTGCGCGTCGATCAGGTTCTTCTGGATCGCCGCGGCGGACTGCTTGAGCACGTCGTCAACGTTCATCTGGCCGGCGAGCAGCTTCTGCAGGTTGACCCCGAAGTAGTCCACGGCCTTACCCCACCAGACCGGGATGCGGTACCCGCCGGGGATGGACTTGCCGGCCTCGGTGGCGACCTTCCATAGGTCCTGCCCGCCCATGGCCTCGATCGGCTGGAAGAGCGGCTTGGCCGGGTCGAGCGCGGGCAGGTACGACGGCACCGAGGTGTTCAGGCCGCCCGGGTAGGTGCTGTTGGCGCCGTACACCGTGGAGTACCCCTCGGACGTGAACGTCATGTGCTCGTAGAGTGCCCAGGCCAGCTGCGGGTTCTTCGCCTTCGCGGGGATCACGAACGACGAGCCGCCCATCACGCCGGAGCGCGGGCCGCCGGCCGTCCACGCCGGCAGCGGCATCGCCTTCCACTTGCCCTTGGAGGTCTTCAGCAGCGACTGCGGCGCGAAGGAGAACCACTGCGCCCACGGCACCAGCGACTGCGTGCCGTCCTCGAGCGTGGCCAGGTCGGTCGGCTGGGTGTACTTGGCCAGGGTGCCCACGCCCTCGCCGCGCACCCGGTCGAGCCAGGTCAGCACGGTGCGGTACGGCGCGGAGTCCAGCGTCAGCTTGCCGTCGGCGTCGGCCATCGCCCCGCCCTGCTGGCTGACGAACATGTCCACCCACAGCTGGGCCAGGAACTGGTCGTTCTCCAGGTGGATCGGCCTGGCGTTGGGGTTCTTCTCCTTGATCTTGTGGGCGGCGGCGAGCAGTTGGTCGTAGGTCGTGATGCCGGCCGGGTCGACGCCGGCGCCCTGGAGCACGTCCTCGCGGTAGAACAGCAGGCCCGGGTCGAGGTCCCACGGCACGGCGACGACCTTGCCGCCGACGGTGGCCACGCCGAGCTTGACCGGGGCGATGTCCTTCTTGTACGGCGCGGTGAGGTCGGTGAGGTCGTGCAGGTGCGGGGCGATGCCGGTGACGAGCGCGTCGTCGTAGAAGGCGCCGTCGGGCACGTCGGCGCCGCTGATGAGGGTCGAGGGCAGCTTGGCGTTCACGTCGACCGCCTGGTGGTTCACCTTGACCTTGGGGTGCTTGGCGGTGAACGAGGCGATGGCGGCGTCGAAAACCTTGTACAGGTCGCCGGTGCGGTCCCAGATGGTGATCTCGCCGGCGAGCTCGGCACCGGAGCTGGAGGCGGTGAGGGGGTTGTCGTCGGTGGCGGCGCCGGGCGCGCAGGCGCCTAACGCGAGCGCGCCACCCGCGGCGCCGACGCCGCGCAGGAAGGTCCGACGGGCAATGCGGGTCATGGCGAGGGTCCTTCGCAGGATGGGGTGTCTGCTAACGTACGTTTTCAACGTTGAACCGTTGTGTTCCGAAACGTAAGGTGCAACGTTGAACCTGTCAAGGGTCCACGCCTTCGAGGGAGTCCGCGCCGTTGTCAGCCACACTGCGAGAGGTCGCCGCCCGGGCCGGGGTGTCGATCCGTACGGTCTCCAACGTCGTCACCGGCTCGCCCAAGGTCTCCGTGGAGACTCGCCGCCGGGTGCAGGAGATCCTCGACGAGATGGGCTATCAGCCCAACCACGTGGCCCGCACGCTGCGCAACGGCCGCTCCGGGCTCATCGCGCTGGTGCTGCCGGAGCTCGACGTGCCGTACTTCGCCGAGCTCACTCGCGCCGTCATCGAACGGGCGGCCCGCTCGGGGTACACCGTCGTCATCGACCAGACCGACGGCGACCCGCAGCGCGAACGCGACCTGGTCACCCGCGGCAGCCGCGCCGCCCTGTTCGACGGGCTCATCTTCAGCCCGATCGGCCTGGGCGAGGCGGACCTGGCCGACCGGCCGTCGAAGACGCCGGTGGTGCTGCTCGGCGAGCGGGAAATCGGCCGCAGCCTCGATCACGTCGTCATCGACAACGTGGCCGCGGCCCGCCTGGCCACGCAGCACCTGGCCAGCATCGGCCGACGGCGGATCGCGGCCATCGGCCACCAGTCGGACGAGATGCACCAGACGGCTCGGCTGCGCACCCGCGGCTACCTCGAGGCGCTTGCCGCCGCCGGGCTGGCTCCCGAGGAGCGGCTCATGCGCGGGGTGCAGTTCTTCCACCGCGCCGACGGGGCCGCGGCCATGGCCGGGCTGCTCGCGCTCGACGAGCCGCCGGACGCCGTGTTCTGCTACAACGACCTGCTCGCGTTGGGTGCGCTGCGGGAGATCCTGCGCCGTGGGCTGCGGGTGCCGAAGGACATCGCGCTGGTCGGGTTCGACGACATTGAGGACGGGCGGTACGCCACCCCGAGCCTGACCACCATCGCCCCCGACAAGGCCCAGATCGCGCGCCTGGCCGTGGATCTCCTGCTGCGCCGGCTAGACGGCGACACCACCCCGCCCGTGGAGCTGTCCGCGGACTTCTCGCTCATCGTCAGGGAGAGCACGACCGGTTAGTTCGAAAACGCTGGGCAGTTCGCCTGCTGGTTGCAACGTTGAATTCGGTACGACTCCCAAGACGGGTCCGTTGCACTGAGCGTTGCCCCGGTCAGGCAGGCTTGGACGGTGAAACTCTCGGACCGTCGGCGTCCGTCCCTGCCACCGCGGTCGGCGTTCGCCGGGTTCCGGTTCCCCCCGACGTCATCATGGTCGCCGTCCGTCTCTACCTGCGGTACAACCTCTCCTACCGTGATGTCGAGGAGTTGCTGCTTGAGCGTGGTGTCGAGGCCGACCACGTCACCGTCTTCCGCTGGGTGCAACGCTTCACCCCACTGCTGGCCGACGCGGCCCGGTTCTGCCGGCACGCACCCGGCGACAGGTGGTTCACGGACGAGACCTATGTGAAGGTCAACGGTGCCTGGCGGTATGTATACCGGGCCGTGGACCAGGACGGCCAGGTTATCGACGTACTCGTCTCCGCCCGCCGCGACGCGGCCGCGGCACGCCGGTTCTTCCGCCGGGCGATGGCCGCCCTGAAGGTACGACCCACCGAAGTTTCTGGGGCGGACCCGTGGCGTGCCACGGGGCCGCCCAACTCCGTTATGCCGGCGGAAGCCCGCCCGGCGGAGGGCTGGCCGACGGGTCCCCGCCGGGTCCTCCGGCCGGGCCGCCGCCGCCCTGCTGGAACGAGTCGTCGGCGCCGACGGCGGTGTCGGACAGGTCCAGCCCGATGCGGAACACCGCCTGGTAGCCGCGGCCCTTGTCGCTGCCGTTCGGCGTCAGCAGCATCTGGTCACCGATGTCGGCGTAGTGCATGTCGGTCGCGTTGGTGGTGTCCGGCGTGCCCTTGGCCGAGTAGGGCTCGGTTGCCAGGTAGACCGCCTTGAACTGCTCGGTGAAGAACAGCTGGGAGGTGAACTCGTAGGCGTTGCCGTCGGTGCCGGTCGTGCGGATCTTCACGTGTATGTGCACCGTGCGGCCCTGGTACCAGCCCGGCAGGATGGTGGTGAAACGAGCGATGCCGCCGCTGTTGGTCACCTGGTAGCCGCGCAGGTAGTTCCGGCCCGTCGTACCTTCGGCCGCGATGTCGGAGTAGACGCCGAGCGCGTTGCAGTGCCAGATGTCGACGGTGGCTCCCCGAAGCGGCGTGGCGGTGCGGTCGGCGATCTGCGACACCAGCAGTGTCAGCGTGAACGGGATGCCCTCCTGGACCGATCCGTCGGAGGTGTCGATACGCAGGTCCGACCGGTTGAGCCGTTCGTCGACGAAGTACGGTCCCTCGGTCATCTCGGGCTTGGCCACCAGGTCCACGGCCGCGTCGGCGGATGTGTCCGAGCTGCCGCCCGCCGCGGCGTAAGCGGTGCCGCCGGCGGCGGCGGTGAACGCGACCCCCGCCATGCCGAACAGGGCGAGCGCGCTGCGCCTGCTCAGGATCCGGCCGACGGGGATGTCGTCGTGCTCCATGTGTTCTCCTTCCACCTTGATCACTCGTGTGGTGGAGAACGTATGGGCGTCGGCTAGCAGGGACTTTGGCGCAATCTGTGGTGTGGCTGTGAACCAGCGGGTGATCGGCCGACGTCCGCGCTCCTGCGCGCGTTCCGACGCACTTTCATGCCGACGAGCGTGAGCCGACCAGCCGATGTGGTGAAGATTCGATGCGATCTGACCGAGCCCGTACCGGTAAGCGATGATCATAGGATGGTCATTCCATCACCGTTGCGTGAGTCATTGCAGAGTCCAGTGTTCTGGGCGCGGTACACCTTCGCCCACGAGGACGGCCCCGGAGCCGATCGGCTCGGCGACCTCGAAGAGCTGCTCGACGACGACCTCGACGATGATGATGAGGAGGAGGAGTCGGAAGAAGCGGCGCTTGATGCGGAGTTCGAAGTCGGTGGCGGCTACCGTGTGTTGCTGACTGTCGATAGCCAGGTTGACTCCTACAGCCTGGGGATCGTCGCCCCGGACTCAGCCGACACGGCGGAACTGGGTTGGGACGACCTGGCGCACTGGCACCCGTATGCGCTGCGCTGGTCCGAACTCGACCTGATCTGCCGGGCGGTCGCAGCCCTCGACCCACAGCTGCCGCACCCTGGGGCGCCGCTGGCGCTGCTCTGCCGATTCGCCGCCGTCTTCGAGGACGACGACGTGGACCGTGCCGTCGCCGCCGTAGACGCGGCCTACGCCTCGCTACGCCCGCAACAGTGGGACGGCTACTGGCCGCGTGGCACCGACTGGCTCGACCGTGCGGACTTCCGCGGTCAGCACGTCGTCTGGCAGCGCGACCAGGCCGGCAACCTGTGGGCCCGCCAGGAACCCGTCCATGAGACGGACTTCTACAGCACCCGCGTGGAACCGGCGGCCGGAACGGACCACTTTCCGTACGCTCGGCTCCAGGCCCTGCTGGCCGCCGCCGCTGCCACGCTGAACACCAACGCGGCTTGATCAACGCGATCACCACCCGATCAGAAACCGAGGCGCCGAGGTGCACGTAGCCGCGATCCGCGCTCTACGCAGCGTGATGGCCCAGCAGCTGCTCGGCGTGCGGAAGCCGATGAGCGCGCACCCAATCTTGCCGCAATCCGCGCGCTACGGAACGTCATGACGAGTCGGGTTGCCTAGCTCGGTCACTGCTGTACTGCGCGGCGGTAGAGCCCGGGGCCCTCCTGGTGAAGCCGAGTCGTTCGTAAGTCCTGTTCGCCATCGGTACACGCGGGCTTGGAGACGAGCCGGATGACCGAGGCGCCGACCACTGCCGCGCGCCGTACGGCCTCTTGGACCAGCGCGACGGTGGCCGCCTGACCATCTGCGGTCTGCTCAGCCACGACGTCATCATTCCGGGCTTTGACTCCGCCGGGCGGCGGTACACCGCGAGGGTGAGCGTGGCGCAAAGGTCACCGTCATGTCGGGCGACCAGCCCGCCGTCCTCGACGCGTTCGGCCTGTCCGACGCCGAGCCGGTCACCATGCGGATGGGCCTCTCCGCCTGGTACCACGACTGGGGCCTTCCCGCCTTGCCGGCCCGCCGCTGTTACGTCACCCCGGCGCTGGACGGCTGGACCCTGATCTTCGGCGGGTTCCCGGGGGCGGAGAAGGCGATTCCGGTGTGCGAGGCGGTGAGCCGGCGGCTGGGCGAGTGTCACTGGTACGCCTCGGGCTGGCTGGTCGCCCGCGCCGGCCGGGTGGTCCGCTACTGCGACCCCGAGGAGTATCCCGGCGAGGTCGCCGAACTTGGCGACCCGTTGCCGTTCGAGGACGAGTACGACGACCCCGGCCTCCACAAGGTGCTCGCCCCGATCAGCGTCGACCCGGAGCGCCTCGGCCCGCACACCCGCGTCGAGGGCCGGGGCGTGCTCGCCCTCACCGCCACCGGGCGCGCGCTCAGGCCGGGCGCGGGCGCCCTGTCGATCTAGACCTTCTCCGCGCTGGATGCCCGCGCTGGATGTGGCGTTCCCACCCCCGGTGACCCCCGACAGCTGACCCCAGCGGACCTGCGCACGAGCTGCCCACTGCTCAAAGCCATGGTCACTCGGAAAGCTCGGGCGGGTTCGCCCGGTCCTGAGGCGCAGCGCGGAGGCGGTGGACGGGCTCGTCGCGGGGCCTGCCGGGGTGGGGCAACAGCTAGACCCCCTGATCGAATGAAAGGCCGCTTCCGATTACCGGAAACGGCCTCTGAGCTGCGGTGGGCGATACTGGGATCGAACCAGTGACCTCTTCGGTGTGAACGCCATCGCATCGGCGCTGGACGTGCCGAAACCCGTTGTGCCGCAACGGTTCTAGGTCCGCGAGGGTTCGCCCGTGTACGTGGCTGTTCGCAGCCGTGACCCCCTGATAGCCCCCACCGAGACGGCTGGAGCATGGGGGTGATCACCGATGTTCGGAGGCGCTGCATGCTTGGTCCGGCGGAGACTTCCGAAGGGCGACGGCAGGTGTTTAATGGCGACTGTCAGGACGGTAGAGGCGGACCTGGGGTGGCGAATCCCGGACGTTCTGCGCGATGTCTATGAAGGGCGCATCGCTATAGGGGAGCCGTTCATCTATCCACTGGATGGCATAGTTGAGCGAAATGCCACCTTCGAGATCTCCGAATATGGGCCTGACCTGGTCTTGATCGGCGACGATGGCGGCGGTCGAGGTTTCTTCATCGTCCGCGGTGATCCGGATCCCGATCTCCTCGCAATTGGCCTCGGCGCTGTCGGGTCCGATGAAGGGGAGGTGCTGGGACGGCTGTCTGTGTTGTTGGCTCGACGATTTGATTTCGTTGAATCAGCCTCGTATCGGGGAATTGCTGAGGCGCGCATGGACACAGTTGACGTGTTGCTCGTAAAGAAGCCTGAGGCGGGCATTCGCGCTATCTGGGAGATTCGCCGTTCGTTGCGGCTGCCCATGGCTTTGAGTGAACTGGCCGGACAGGACAAGGAATACCCGATAGTACTGCTTTCCAAGGTTCGACTTGTCAAATATGAGAAGCTGATTAGTGCGCTAAATCAAAGCTTCGGATGTCTCGATGTCCGTCCACACAGGCTGTAACCGGGGCATCGGGCGGTTGTTGCGGCGCACTTCGCCGAGGTCGGTCTGCCCCAGGACCGGGATGCCTGCCGGATGCTGGCCCGTCGCTGTCGGCAACGCCAGGCGGCCGTGACACCAGTGCTCAGTGTCACAGCAAGGCGCGGCCGTCACGGAGAAGGTCTACCGCCATCAACCGCGTCTGGTCCTGACGCACAGCGGAGGCGGTGGACGGGCTCCGGTGTGCCCGCCGGGTGGGGCACTAGCTAGACCCCTGAACGGATCAAGGGCCGTTTCCGATCATCGGAAACGGCCCTTGACCTGCGGTGGACCACACGTGGCGGAATCCGAACCGCATTCCAGCAGCTCACGGCCCGATAGTGGCAGTCAGGCCAGTCGGAACCCGCCGGTCATAGGATCGACGGGCGCTGGTGACCAGGCGTTGCGGTGCAGCCCGTATTGCGACCGGGGCCGGGCGGGGGTGCTGGGCGCCCGCTGCCGACTACTTCTGGGCTGCCGCGGGGCCGTCAGAGGCCGTGATCTCCCTCGCACCACGGAGGTCGACATGGCCCGCGCCGGGCGATACTGGCCGGATGTCGGATCGGTTCCGCGGTTTCGGTCGTCCCGCGAGGCTGCGTCTGCGGCGGTGGTCGCGGGCGGGTGACGGCCGCCTTGTGGACGTGCTGGTTGCCGCGGCGGTCGCCGTCCCGGTGTTCGTGCCGTTCGCCGCGGCGCCGGAGGTGACGCCGATCGGCGTGGTGTTCAACCTGGGCACGGTCGTGCCGCTCGTGTGGCGGCGGCGGGCGCCGTTCGCGATCGCGGTGGTCGTGGCGTGCTTCGCCATGGGGGTGTCGCTGTATCACCGGCCGGGCCAGGTGTTGCAGTACGGCGGGCTGGTGGCCATCTACACCCTTGCCGACCTGGGGCGGCATCGCTGGCAGCGGTGGGGCTTCATCGGCGCGCTGGTGGCGACGATCCCGCCCGGCGCGCTGCTCATCAAGAACAACGACTCGGGCGAGTTCATGTTCACGCTGCTCCTGCCGATGACGGCATTCCTGCTCGGCACGCTGGCGCGCACCGCGCGGGAGCGGTCGAACGCGTTGGTGGAGCGCTCCGCGCAGCTTGAACGCGAACGCGAGGCGCTCGAACGGGAACGCGAGGCGGAGACGGCGCGGGCGGCGGCGGAGGAACGGGCACGCATCGCCCGCGACATGCACGACGTGCTCGCGCACGCCGTCAGCATCATGGTCGTTCAGGCCGAGGCCGGTCCGGTGGTGGTCCGCACCGATCCCGACCGGGCCGAACGGGTTTTCGACGCCATCGCCGGCGCGGGCCGGGACGCGATGGCCCAGCTGCGTCGCATGCTGGGCGTGCTCAAGGAGGAACAGGACTACGGCGTACGCGTGCCTCAGCCGACCATCTGCGCGCTGCCCGGCCTGGTCGAGGACGTCGACCGTACCCAGGTCCGCGTGCGGCTTTCGGTGGAGGGCGTGAGCCGTGCCCTGCCCGCCGACGCCGACCTGGCGGCGTATCGCATCGTGCAGGAGGCGCTCACCAATACGGTGAAGCACGCCAACGCGCGGGCGGCCGAGGTGCGGCTCTGCTGGACCGAACACGAACTGGAGATCACGGTGACCGACGACGGGCAGGGCCACGACGACAGGGATCCGGGCTGGCAGCGGGGCGGCCACGGCCTCATCGGCATCCGTGAGCGCGTCGTCGCCTGCGGCGGCACGGCAGAGGCCGGTCCCCTGCCGGGCGGCGGGTTCAGGGTCCTGGCACGTCTGCCCTACGCCGCGACGGTGACCGCGTGATCCGCGTGGTGCTCGCCGACGATCAGGAGCTCGTCCGCAGCGGCTTCGCGATGATCCTGGACGCACAGCCTGACATCGAGGTGGTGGGCGAGGCGGGCGACGGCGCTGCCGCGATCGCCGCAGTAGGTGAACACGGCCCCGATGTCGTGCTGCTCGACATCCGCATGCCGGGCCTGGACGGCATCGAGGCCGCGAAGGTCGTGTGCGCCGAGACCCGGGCCCGTGTGATCATGCTGACCACGTTCGACCAGGACGACTACGTCTACGACGCGCTCTACGCCGGTGCGAGTGGGTTTCTGCTCAAGGACGTGCGACGCGACGACCTCGTACACGCGGTGCGGGTGGTGGCGGCAGGGGAGTCGCTGCTCGCGCCCGCCGTCACCCGCCGCCTCATCTCCGACATCACACGCGACCGCCGGCGCGGCGGCACGACCACCTCCGACCGCCTGCAAGTCCTGACCGAACGGGAGCGCGAGACGCTGCGCCTCCTCGGTCGCGGCCTGTCGAACGCGGAGATCGCCGCCGCCATGGTGGTCAGCGAGCACACCGTGAAGACCCACGTGAGCAACGTCCTGGCCAAGCTCGGCATTCGGGACCGCGTCCAGGCAGTGATCGCCGCGTACGAGAGCCGGCTGATCGAGCCCTCCTGAGGGGGCGGCTCCGTCGCACGGGGGAGTCGTACCTCCCGTTCTCCCCCGCGCCACCGATGCCCAAGACCGCTCGCGGCGGCGATCTGTCCGGCCGCCGTTTCCCCGAGGATCGAGAACGTAAGAACGCAGGTCTCGAACTCCGGGAGAACGCTCATGACCAAGATCGCCTTTCATCTCGCCCCCGCACTCATGCTGGCGTACGGCGTCGTCCGGCTTATCGACGGCCGTGACGGGGAGTACGGGCCAGGACCCGCGTGGACGGTGGGTCATCTGCTCTTTCTTGGTGCGCTCCTGCTGTACGGCGGGGTGATCGCGGGCCTGTACCGCCGTGTCCGGGCCACGGCCGGCGGCACCGCACGCCGGGTCTCGACAGCCGTCGCGACCGCGGTCGCCGCGTTCGGACTGGTGATGTTCGTCCGTGTGGCGATCGTCGACATCGTCGCCGGCATGCAGGCCGCCGACCATGCCGAAAAAAGCATGCTCGCCGACCAGTACGCCGATGTTCCGGCCGTACTGCCCCAGGCGGTCTACGAGATCGGCCCGCTGCTGTTCATGATCGGGCTCGTCGCGCTGCTCATCCAGTTCGCGGTCGGCGCCTCGGGACGCAAGGTGGTGGCCGCCCTGAGCCCCGTCCTGGTCGCCCTCGGCTTCTTCGCCATCACGCTCAATCTGGACCTGCTCCCGGCGGGTGCGGCGCTGATCTGGCTCGCCATCCTGCCGTTCACTCGCGAGCAGAACCCGTCCTCCCCCGTACGCCCCGGCCCCCGAGCCCACGTGGCGGCCTAGCCCGCGCGGCCCGGCATCGTCTCGACCACCAATCACCACTGAACAAAGGGACCACACGTGATCAAGCAAAGGCGTGCGCTGCGTGGCGCACTCACCCTGGCCATGGCAGCCGGCGTCGCGGTGAGCGTACAGCCGACCGTCGCCAACGCGACGCTGGCCAGCACCACGGCTGCCGGAGCCGGCAACGACGCCGACCAGGCCCGGCTGGGTCAACTCCTGGACCGGTTGACCACGGTCGACGGCGGGCCCGGAGCGCTTCTCCACCTGCGGGATCGGCACGGCAGTACGGTGCTGACCAGCGGCGTCGCGGACGTGACCAGCCAAGCGCCGGTACCCCGCGACAGTAGGTTCCGGATCGGCAGCATGACCAAGCCGTTCGTGGCCACGGTCGTACTCCAACTAGTGGGAGAGGATCGCGTCTCTCTTGATGCGGCGGTGGAGCACTACCTGCCCGGCGTCGTCCGTGGAAACGGCAACGACGGGCGGAAGATCACCGTCCGCCAGTTGCTGCAACACACCAGCGGCTTGCCCGACTACCTCTCCTACCTCGACATGCAGGAAGTCCTCAACGACCCGCTCGCCCACCGCGACACGCGCGATCTGGTGAACCTCGCCCTCGCCCACCCGCCGACCTTCGCGCCCGGCACCGACTGGCACTACTCCAACACCAACTACCTGCTGGCCGGCATGCTCATCGAGAAGGTTACCGGCCACACCTGGGCAGAGGAGGTCCGCCGGCGCATCATCACCCCGCTGGATCTGCGCGAGACGTCCGTGCCGGATGACGCCACGGCGATCCCTGGGCCACACCCGCGCGGGTACGTGCGACCGGGCCAGGACGCGCCCCTCCTCGACGTCACCGCCTTCAATCCCTCGATCGCCGGCTCGGCCGGTGGCATCATCTCCAGCGGCGCCGATATCGACCGGTTCCTGGGCGCGCTCGTCGACGGCAGGCTGCTGCACCCGGCCCAGCTGCGGGAGATGATGCGGACACGGCCGACCGGCGACTCCGACGGCCGGGCGTACGGACTCGGATTGGAGAGCAGGCCGCTACCCTGTGGCGGTCTGTACTGGGGGCACGGCGGTGACATCATCGGGTACGAGACCGTGGGCGGCGCTGTCGTCAACGGCAGTCAGGCGACAATCATGGTGAACGTCGACCCAGGTGGTTCGGACGCGCAGGACGACGACATGAAGACGGCCGTCCAGACGGCGCTCTGCCGGGATCGCCGGTAGCCCGGTGGTTCCTCGCCTGTGAGGTTCCCCTCGCAACGTGGAGGCCGGAACTTGAGGGATAGAGGTTCATGGCTGAGACGAGAAGTCGGTTCGATCCGGAGTTCCGCGACGGAGGTCACCGACCGGATGCTGATCTTCAGCGGGCAGCACCTCCGCCGGGTCCTGGCCGACTATGCCCGCCACTACAGTGGATGGAGACCTCATCGCGCCCTGGATCTGCGACAGCCCCGATCTGAACGCCCAACGGTCGATCTGACCCAGGAGCGGATCAAATGCCGACCGATCCTTGGCGGACTCGTCAACGAATACGAACGAGCCGCATAGAAGTCCAGGTCAGCACTGAAGCGAAGTAAAGACACCCCTCAGGGACAGCTACGCCCACGCGCTCCATGCCTCGGCGATGCTCTCGCGCAATGACGAGTGGCGCGGTGTCCAGCCGAGATCGCGTGCCGATGCGAAGCGAGGCCGAGCAAGGGCGAGCGCAGCGAAGCCAGTGCCGACGCGAAGCGAGGCATGGGGTGCGGGGTGGGAACCCCACCGCCGCGAGCGAAGCGAGCCGGAAACATCCACCGCCGAAACGCGAAAGAGGGCACAGCCTATGAGTAGGCTGTGCCCTCGGCGGTGGGCGATGCTGAGATCGAACCAGTGACCTCTTCGGTGTGAACGCCCTGCTCCGGCCCCGTGAGCTGCCAGCCCGTACACCCGTGTCCCAGTCGGTGTGACCGTCTCGAAGAAGTCACACGCCAGCAGCGCCTTCGCCTGTGATCGCAGGAAGTCGGACCAGGTGCTGGCCGCTCGATCGGGTGCCGGATCGATGCCTGCCTCGCGCAGGATTTTCCCAGACCGTGGACGCGGCGACCTTCACACCGAGCACGAGCAACTCGCCGTGGACGCGCCGGTAGCCCCACTGCGGATTCTCCCGCACCAACCGCAGCACCAGTACCCGGATCGACCGGACCGTTCGCCGGCGACCTGGGTGCTTGGGCCGGGCCGCCGCCGCATGGCGGCGCGCGACGAATCGCGATGCCATCGCTGCAGCACCATGATCTGGTGTCGCAGGGCGAGGATCTCGATGTCCTTGGCCCGGTCGCTCGTCGGCAGCAGCCGGACCAACGCCAAGATGCTCCTCATCCTGAGATACGCCAATCGCAGCAACA
>Ga0310811_10002403_pt1 | contig 23409 bp, 13 predicted proteins | sample YCmetagenome_FD_207642 | JGI IMG/M metagenome (GOLD analysis project Ga0310811, IMG submission 207642) | Soil microbial communities from experimental microcosm in Duke University, North Carolina, United States - YC | ecosystem: Engineered > Artificial ecosystem > Soil microcosm > Unclassified ... | reverse complement strand
ATCTGGGCCGACGGCTTCGAGAAGCTGCAGATGGTGCCGCTGCTGGTGATCACGCCCCTGTCGTTCCTGGGCGGCAGCTTCTATTCGCTGAGCATGCTGCCGCCGTTCTGGCGGACGATCAGCCTGTTCAACCCGCTGGTCTATCTGATCAGCGCGTTTCGCTGGGCGTTCTTCGACATCGCCGACGTGGCGATCGGGATCAGCCTGGTGGCGACCCTGGGGTTCCTGCTCGCCTGCCTGGCGATCGGCGGCTGGATGTTCCGCACGGGATACCGGCTGAAGACCTAGCCGGGCGTCGACACCCAGCCGTCATCCTCGCGCTAAGCCCGGGGATGACGACCTTTAGGTGATCGTCGGGCGCTCAGCCGACCGTTTCGGGCGTCTTGCCGCCGATCAGCTCCTGCACCTGCTCGGCCAGCAGGGCCACCTCGGCCATGTTGTCGAGCATGCGGCTGAGGTAGTTGAGCACCTGTTCGGCCTCCTCCTCGGTGAAGCCGCGCAGCAGGCGCACCTCGCGCTCGTCGGAGATCTTCTCGATCTGGTGCCACAGCACCTTGCCCTGCTCGGTCAGGGACAGGGAGCGCAGTGGCCCGCGGGCCTCGGCGATCAGGTGGCGCGCCTTCAGCGACTTGACCGCGCGGCTGACCGCGGCGGCGTCGACGCCGACGATCTCGGCGATGCGGGCGGCGGTGATGTCGGGCCGGCGGCCCAGCAGGAGCAGGAGCCGGGCGTCGAGGAAGCCCAGGCCGATCTGGCCGTAGGTCGCCGACGCGGTGGTGACCAGCCGGTTGCCCAGCCAGTTCACGCGGGTGGCGATGACGGTGCTGCTGCGGCCGCGCTTGGCCGTGTTCTCACTCATTTAGCTCTCACCCGGCGTTGCCTCTCGTCCCGTTACCAGCGGAACTCTGGACGCTTGTTCTCATTAGTTGATGCATCATCCGAGGCAATATTTCTATAGCGCAACACTGTATACAAGCAAAATCTGACGTTTAGCCGCAGGATATGGGATTCCCGGGACGGCGCGCCCAGACTCGGCAAGGAACGACGTTATCGAATCCGTCGCCGATTTCACGCGGTAAAAGGCCGCGGATCAGGCCAGGGGCAGGGAGAAGACGAATCGGGCGCCGCACGGCGTGGCCGGCTCCAGCACGATGTCGCCGCCATGGCCGCGGGCCAGGTTGCGGGCGATCGCCAGGCCCAGCCCCACGCCGCCGGTCTTGCGGTTGCGCGAAGGCTCCAGCCGCCGGAACGGCTCGAAGATCGCCTCCTCCATGCCCGGCGGCACGCCCGGCCCGTGGTCCTCGACGATGGCCAGGGCCACGTCGCCCTCGACCTTCAGCTCGACCTGCGCGTGGCCGGCGTACTTCAGGGCGTTGTCGAGCAGGTTGCTCAGCACGCGGCGCACCGCCGCCAGATTCGCCTCCACCGTCAGCTTCTCGGGCCCCCGGAAGGTCACTTCCGCGCCGGAATCGGCCAGGTCGTCGACCAGGCTCTGGGCCAGGGCCGACAGGTCGAACCGGCGCCGCTCGGCGTTGGGCAGGGCGTCGCGGGTGAACGACAGCATCTGGCCGATCAGCTCGTCCATCTGCTGGATGTCCTCCGAGATCGCGTCGCGCGCGGCCGGCTCCAGCTCGGCGATGCGGAAGCGCACCCGGGCCAACGGCGTCCGCAGATCGTGCGACACCGCCGCCATCATCATGGTGCGGTCCGACACCAGCCGCTGGATGCGGGCCTGCATGCGGTTGAAGGCCCCCGCCGCCTGGCGCAGCTCATAGGGGCCCTGCACCGGCAACTGGGGCGCGTCGGGGTTGCCGCCGAAGCGGTCGGCCGCCTCGGCGAAGGCGCCGATCCGGCGGGCCAGGCGGTAGCCGATCCACAGGGCCGGCAGCAGCAGGGCCGCCAGCGTCAGGGCGAAGGTGAGCACCACCTGCCTCAGCCACCAGTCCTCGCCCACGCCGGGTCCGCCGCGCACCAGCAGCCAGTGGTCCCCGGCCTTCACCGCCAGCCTGCCGCGCGGGAACAGCAGGAAACCCTGCGCGCGGAACTGGCGGCGGCCGCCGCGCTGCAGGAACACCCCCGGCGGCCGCGTCTGGCCGATGGCGCGGTCGAGCCTCTGGCCGATCGACGGGGAAGCCGGCTCCGACCCTGCAGGCGCGCCGGAAGACGGGCCGCCGACATCCGCCGACGGCGGCGGGGGAGCGGGCTGCAGATCGCCGTCCGGCGGAGACGCAGGGTCCGGCGGGAGGCCGCCATCCGGCGGGACGGGCTGGCCGGGGACGAACCCGCCGGGCGGCGGTCCGCGCCGGCCGCGACGCTGGCCCGGGCCGAAGTCCACCCGCACGTCGTCCGCCGGCATGCCCAGGGCTTGGGCCAGGCGGACCGAAAACAGGTCCTGGCGGCCCGGCGGCGGCTGGTCGACCACGCTGAAGACCAGACGCCGGTCGGACAGGACGCGGGCCTCGCGCGCGACGTCCTCGCCACGGGCGGCGCTCACCTGCCGCACGGCGTACTTGATGCGCTCGGTCGCTTGTTCGACGGCCACCCCCGCCAGCGGGCGCTGGGGCAGGGTCAGGGCCACGATCAGCCCCGCCGCCTGGGCGGCCAGGATCGACATCGCCACCAGGATCAACACCTGGTGGCTGACGGTCCACCGCCACACGGGCCAGCGCCGGATGGGAAGCCGCAAGGTCCAGGCCTAGATGCGGCGGACGGCCGAGACGAAGATGTAGCCCTCGTTGCGCACCGTGCGGAACAGGTTGCCGGCCTCGCCATAGGCGGCGGTCAGCTTGCGGCGCAGGCGGCTGAGCTGCAGGTCCACCGCCCGGTCGAAGGCGAAGGTCGACTTGCCCCGCATCAGGTGCAGCACCCGGTCGCGGTTGAGCACCTCGCGCGGATGCTCGACGAAGGTGCGCAGCAGGGCGAATTCGCTGCCGGTCAGCGGCACGATCACCCCGTCCGGGGTCTGCAGCTCGCGCGCCCAGATCGACAGGGTCCAGCCGGAGAACTCGTAGCCGATGTGCGGCGCGCCGCCCTCCGGCGCCGCGGGCGCCGAGCGGCGCATCAGCGCCCGGATGCGGGCCAGGAGCTCGCGTGGGTTGGCGGGCTTGGGCAGATAGTCGTCGGCGCCGAGCTCGAGGCCGACGATGCGGTCGGTGTCCTCGCCCGCCGCCGACAGCATGATCACCGCCGGGCGGGCGTCCTCGCGGCCGGTCAGCCGGCGGCAGATGCTGAGGCCGTCCTCGCCGGGCAGCATCACGTCCAACACCACCACGTCCACGGCGTGCTTGGCCAACAGGGCGTCGGCGGCAGGGCCGTCAGCGGCCGGCAGCACCTCCATGCCGTGCTTCTCCAGGAAGTCGGCGATCAACTGGCGCAGGCTCTCGTCGTCGTCGACGAGCAGCACCACCGGCGTCCGCTTGGACTCGGCCGCCACGGCCTCCTTCGCCTGGGTCATCACCGGATCTGATCTCCTAAAGCTGGCGCTGTCGGCCCGTCGGCCCACTCTAGCGCCGAGCGGGACTTTGATCCCAGGATTGGGGCAGGACAATTGCAGCCGGTGTCCACCCTGCGCCGCCTTGTGTCGCGGCCGGCGTCACATTTCAGCCGCGAAGCAATGTGACGCATCCCGGCCTCGGGCCGACACGCGAGGAAGGATCCGCGTCCTCGTGGCGACGCACTTCGCGGCGCAAGTGGCCGGGACGGGGCTCTATTCGGGCGGCCGGGAGGATGCGGGCCGCTGAATCGGCTTTCACTTTCGGTGGCTGCACTCTAGAACCCCAGGCGACGTGGAGAAGGCGGGGCGAATGCGTAGAAGGTTGATGGCTGCCGCGGCGATGGCGCCGCTGATGATCGGCTACCAGGTCGCCCACGCCCAGCCCGCCCTCACCATCAGCAGCGACACCTCCACCCCGGTCGCCACCGCCACCGCCGTCAGCAACGGCCCGGGCGACATCACCCTCAATTCCGGCGTCACCTTCACCATCAAGGACGCCAATCCCGCCCTGACCCTCAACAGCAACAACAGCATCAACCTCAACGGGACGGTCACCTCCAAGAACGTCGACAACGCCACCGCCATCCAGGTCCAGGGACCGTTCACCGGGGTGGTCAACAACGCCGGCACCATCAACCTGACCGAGGACTTCACGCCGGCCGACAACGCCAACAGCGACGGGGTGGCCGAGGCGCCCTACGCCCAGGGCGCCGGCCGCATCGGCATCCGCGTGGTCGGGCCGCTGACGGGCCTGGTCGACACCAGCGGCGTTGTCACCGCCATCTCCAACACCGGCTCCATCGCCATCCAGGGCAACAGCTCGACCGGCATCTCGATCGAGAACAACGTGACCGGGCGGGTGCTGGTCGGCGGCACGATCTCCATGGCCGGCGACAGCAGCTTCGGCGTGCGCACCTCGAGCGCCGGCGAGATCACCGGCGACCTGAACATCAGCGGCTCCGTGAACATGAAGGGCCAGGGCAGCGTCGGCGTGCAGACCAACGCGCCGGTCGACGGCGCCCTGAGGGTCTACGGCACGATCACCACCACGGGCTACGCGATCACCACTCGCGAGACCGGCCAGATCCAGACCAACCTGCAGAAGACCCCCGCCGACCTGCAGCAGGGCGGCCCGGCGCTGCAGATTCAGGGCAGCGTCAATGGCGGGGTGTTCCTGGCGGCGCCGCCGCCGAACACCGTCTCGACCGACACCACCACCGACGCGGATTCCGACGGCATCGTCGACAGCGCCGAGTCGGCGTCCAACCTCAGCACCTTCGGCGTCGCGCCGGTGGTCCAGATCGGCAGCTCCACCGCCGCCATCAACCTCGGCAACTTCGGGACGAGCTCCGTCGCCGCCTACGGCCTGATCATCGAAGGCACCGTCGCCTCGCAGGGCGTCTTCGACGGCTTCAGCTCCACCGCCGTCGATATCGGCGCGGGCAACAAGGGGGTCAATCTGAACGGCGGCATCCGCGTCGCCGGTCCGGTCACCGCCACCGCCTTCCAGGCCGACGCCACCGCCCTGCACCTCGAGCGCGGCGTCACCGGCGGGACCCTGGTCAACACCGGTACGCTCGGGGCCTCGCTGACCTCGGCCAACGCCAACACCGCCACGGCCGTGCAGATCGACGCCGGCGCGACCCTGGGCTCGATCTTCAACGCCGGCACGATCAACGCCACCACCACCGGCGACTCCGCCAACGCGATCGCCATCGTCGACAAGGGCGGCGGCGTCACCAGCGTGATCAACTACGGCACGATCACCGCCACCCCGACGCCGGCCCTGCCGGGCGAGGCCATCACCGGCAAGTCTGTGGCGCTGGACCTGAGCGCCAACACCACCGGCGTCACCCTGGAGCAGTTCCAGGACCCGAACAACCCCGCCACCATCCCGTCGATCGTCGGCGACGTATATCTGAGCCCGACCGGCTCCAACACCGTCAGCCTGCTGGCCGGCTCGGTGCGCGGCGCTCTGAGCCTGGGCTCGGCGGCCGGGACCCTGACCCTCGACAACGGCGCCGTCTTCCAGGGCGCCCTGAGCTATACCGGCAATGCGCTGGCCATCAACCTGGCCAACGGATCGCTGATCGACAAGTCGAGCAGCCAGGTCCGCGCTTCGAGCCTGAACGTCGGCGCCGCCAGCACCCTGGGGGTGGCCCTCGACCCGGCGAGCAACACCGCGACCCAGTTCACCGTAAGCGGCGCGGCCACCTTCGCCTCCGGCGCCAAGATCAGCGCCAGCCTGCTGTCCGCTCCCAGCCTCGCCGGCCAGACCTTCACCATCGTCAAGGCGGGCTCGCTGAGCGTCGGGACGATCGATTCCTCGCTGCTGTCCGGCCTGCCCTATCTGTTCAGCGGCAGCGTCAAGTCCGACACCACCGCCGGCACCATCGCCCTGACCGTAAACACCAAGACGCCCGCCCAGATGGGCTTCAACAAGGCCGAGACCTCGGCGTTCAGCGCGATCTACGCGGCCCTGCCCCAGGACACCGGCGTGCAGCAGGCGATCATCGGCGCCGCCGACCGGCCAACCCTGGTGTCCGCCTATGACCAGTTGCTGCCCAACTCCAGCGGCGACGTGTTCGAGACCGCGCGCGGCGTGTCCAAGGCCGTGTCCCGCGCCGCCGCCGACCGATTCGACCTGTCGATGCAGCGGCTCTCGGACGACGACGAAGACGAGGACTATGTCACCTCGGGCTTCTGGGCGAGCGAGTTCTATTCGGGCCTGGAGCAGAACAAGCAGGACAACAACGCCTACCACTCCGCCGCCCTCGGCGTGATCGGCGGCTACGACTTCGGCGGCACCGGCGTCACTCTGGCGGCGGCCAGTTCGAACATCACCCGCCCAGGCCAGCCTGGCGACAGCCTGAATTCGGTGTCGGTGGTCGAAGGCAGCTTCTACGCCGCCCCCCGCTTTGGCGCCCTCAGCATCGACGCACGCGTCGGCGCCGGCTACCTGAAGGTGTCCAACCGCCGTCAGATGGTCACTTCGGTGGTGTCGGGCGACACCTCGAACTCCACCACCATCTCGCGCACGGCCGAGGGCGACTGGAGCGGCTTCGACCTGACCGCCCATCTCGGCGCGGGCCTGCAGCTGGACGCCGGCAAGCACCTGTTCTTCCAGCCGCGCGTCTACGCCGACGTGTTCCACCTGCACGAGAACGCCTACAACGAGCGCAACGGCGGCATCGGCTACGACTTCAACGTGTCGCAGCGCTCCTCGACCCAGACCAACGGCACCGCGTCCCTGGTGACGGGCCTGCGGTTCGGCAACAGCTTCGTGTTCTCGCCCCAGCTCGAGGTCGGCTACGACAAGGTGCTGACCGGGGGCCCCGCCGACACCACCGCGCGCTTCGCCTACGGCGGCCCCAGCTTCACGGTGGCGGCCAACAGGATCGACGGCGCGGCCGTGGGCCGCCTGACCCTGCGCGGCGACGGCAACTACGTGCATTTCTCGCTGCAGGCCGGCGGGGAATATTCGAAGAGCTACCACAGCATGGACGCCAAGGCGGTCTTCCGCCTGACGTTCTGAGGCCGTTCCCCAAAGCTTGACCGCCCAATTCCGATAGAGGCGCTAGCCTTTCAGCTCCGTCTTGCTTAGATAGCCCCCGTCCAGGGAGGGCCAGTGAGCGAAGCCGTTACCCCATCGGCGCCCCCGCACGAGGGCGTGTTCAAGGCCAGCGTGGACTCCCACGCCCGCGCCGTGGCCAAGGGCGTCACCTGGCGCATCATCGGCACGCTCGACACGTTCCTGTGGAGCTGGCTGATCACCCATGAGCCGATCAAGGCCGGCTCGATCGCCTCGACCGAGATCTTCACCAAGATCGCCCTGTTCTACCTGCACGAGCGGGTCTGGCGGGTGCTGAAGTTCGCGCCCAACTCGCACATGCGGTCCCTGGTCAAGGCCGTCAGCTGGCGCTTCGTCGGCAGCCTCGACACTTTCATCCTCAGCATGATCTTCACCGGCAACGCCAAGTATGCGGTCTCGATCGCCACGGCCGAGGCCCTGACCAAGATCGCCCTCTTCTACGGGCACGAACGCGCCTGGCGACGGGTGAGCTGGGGCCGCCTGGGCTAGGGCGTCCAGGACCAGACGACGCCGAACAGGCCCGCCGAAATGGCGCGGAGGACGAACTCCAGGATGCTCATGCGCTTCATGACCGGCGGCTCCCAGAGGTCGCGAAACGATCGGACTATGGGATCACCGGGCCTCGAGGTCCAGTCGGTGTCGCCCCTGACGATCGGTGACGGAACGCCCGCGCTTAGCGCGCCATAAAAGGTTTGTGGGGCATGGTCGGCGGCATGGTGCAGCTCCCATTCCGCGGATCGCCGATTCCACAATCGCCGGCGACGATCGCCCTGACGGCGCTCGTCGGCTTCAACCTCTACCTCTTCGTCGGCATCCACCCCGCCTACCTGCCGATCGATGACGCCTACACGACCCTGCACAACGCCCGCGAGCTGTGGACCGGCGCCGACCGGAACTGGGGCGTCGGCGCGCTGGTCGGAGCGACCAGCCCCGTGCATCTCGCGGCCGTGGCGCTGCTCTGGCCGATCCTGGGACAGGGCGCATCGGTCGTCGTCTCGTTCGTGGGCGCCGCCCTCTATCTCGTGGGCGTGGAGCGGCTGGCCAAGCGGCTCGAACTGCCGCCCGTGCCGACCCTGGTCCTGTTCCTGGCGGCGGTCGGGTCGGGATACGCCGTCTATCAGCTGGTCAACGGCCTGGAGACGTCCCTGGTCCTGGCCGCGGTGACCTGGGCGATCGTCCTGGCGCTCGGGCGGCGCTCTTACGCGCTGCCGCTCCTGTGCGGCACGCTCCCCTTCCTCCGGCCCGAGTTGGCGATCCTGGCGGCGGCGCTGATGGCGCGCCAGCTGTACCTCAGGTGGAAAGAGCAGGAACTCCCGCTAGGAGCGGCCGACATCGGCCTGGCCGCGGCGGCGGCGCTCCCCTGGATCTGCTGGACCTGGGCGCAGACAGGCTCCCTGCTGCCCAACACGGTCTCGGCCAAGGCCGCATTCTTCGCCGAGGCCCGGCTGCCGGTCGGGGGCAAGATCCTCAACGCCCTGGTGGGGATCTTCGTCGGCTTGAGGCTCGCGGTGGTGGCGCCGCTGTTGGTCCGGCGCTCGTCCCTGGCCTGGTGCTTGTGGGGCTTTGCGGCAGTGTTCCTGGCGATGTTCATCTTCAGCTTTCCGAGCGGCCTCTCCGCCAATTTCGGCCGGTACGCCTTCGCCCTGCTCCCCGTCGCCCTCTGGGCGCTCGGCGATCTCTGGCGCTATCGACGATCCGTGTTCCGCCCGCTGGCGTGGGCGCTGGCCGTGGTCGCGCCGGTGTTCGTGTTCATCGGCGGGGCGGCCGTCGTCGACGCGCAGCCGGCGCTGTCGGAGGCTTTCGGGGCGGCGGCCTGGGTCGAGGCGAATGTGCCTCCCGGCCAGCCCGTGCTCATCCACGATGCGGGCGTGATCAGCTATGCCAGCGACGCCAAGCTCGTGGACGTGGTCGGTCTGAAGACCCCCTCCGCGATCGCCGAGCATCAGAAATTCACGCTTCCGAGCGCGGGCGCCCGGCGGGGGGAGGCGGTCGACGAGATCGCGAGGCGCTCGGGCGTGCGCTATGCGGTGATCCTGGACGATCGCGGGTTCTGGGCCGACATCGGCAAGGACCTGGTCCAGCGCCATTGGCGTCTCGATCTCGTCAGGGCGCCGGCGCTGGCCCACAGCTACGCGATCTACAAACTGACGCCGCCAGCCTGATCGCGCCCTGCCTAATCGCCTTCGCGGTCCTTCGGATCGCCCCAGCCGCCGCCGGTCGGGGTGACGATGGTGACGGCCTCGCCGGCCTCGAGAACCGTCTGGTCGCAGCCCTTCAGGTCCTCCATCCGCCCGTCCCGCCGCCGCACGAGGTTGCGTCCCGCCTCGCCGGGCTCCCCGCCGTGCGAGCCGAACGGGCGCACGCGCCGGCAGGACGATAGGATCGCGCAGTCCATGCGCTCGCGGAACCGCAGGGTGCGCGAGACCCCGTCGCCGGCGTTCCAGCGCCCGCGCCCGCCCGAGCCCGGGCGGATGTGGAAGTCCTCGACCACCACCGGGAAGCGCGCCTCCAGCACCTCCGGATCGGTCAGGCGCGAGTTGGTCATGTGCACCTGCACCGCCTCGGCCCCGTCGAAGCCCGGCCCCGCCGGCGCGCCCGAGGCGATGGTCTCGTAGTACTGGCGGCGCTCGTCGCCGAACGTCAGGTTGTTCATCCCGCCCTGGCTGGAGCCGAGCGCGCCGAAGGCCCCGAACAGGGCGTCGGTGACCGCCTGGCTGACCTCGACATTGCCGGCCACCACCGCCGCCGGGAAGCGCGGGTGCAGCATCGAGCCCTCCGGCGCGACGATGCGAACGGGGCGCAGGCAGCCCGCGTTCATCGGGATGTCGTCCTCCACCATCACCCGCAGGGCGTAGAGCACCGCCGCCCGCGTCACCGGCAGGGGGGCATTGAAGTTGTCCGGCCGCTGCGGCGAGGTCCCGGTGAAGTCGACCACCGCCTCGCCGGCCTGCACATCCACGGCCACCTTCACCCGGATCACCGAGCCCTGGTCGATCTCGCAGGCGAACGAACTTTCCGCCGGCAGGGCCTTCAGCATGCGGCGGACGCTGTCTGCGGCGTTATCCTGCACGTGGCCCATATAGGCCTGCACCACCGGAAGGCCGAACTCGGCGACGGCGGCGCGCAGGGCCTCGGCGCCCTTCTGGTTGGCCGCCACCTGCGCCTTCAGGTCGTTGAGGTTCTGCACCGGATTGCGAGCCGGCCACGGGCCGGCGGTGAGCAGGTCGAGGATCTCGGCCTCGCGGAAGCGGCCGCCCTCCACCAGCTTCACATTGTCGATATAGACGCCCTCCTCCTGGATCGTGGCGGCGAAGGGCGACATCGAGCCGGGCGAAACGCCGCCCACGTCGGCGTGGTGGCCGCGACTGGCGGTCCAGAACAGCAGGGTGTCGCCGGCCTCGTCGAACACCGGGGTCACCACGGTGATGTCCGGCAGGTGGGTGCCGCCGTTGTAGGGGGCGTTCAGCACATAGGCGTCGCCAGGCCTCGGTGCGGGATTGCCGCGGATCACCGTCTCCACCGAGGCGTCCATCGAGCCGAGGTGCACGGGCATGTGCGGGGCGTTGGCCACCAGGGCGCCGTCCGCGTCGAACACGGCGCAGGAGAAGTCGAGCCGCTCCTTGATGTTGATCGAATACGCCGTGTTCTGCAGGGCGTAGCCCATCTGCTCGGCGATCGACATGAAGAGGTTGTTGAAGATCTCGAGCATCACCGGGTCGACGTCGGTCCCGGCATGGCGGCGGGCGGGCGCGGCCTCGGCCCGCGTCATGACGATGTCGTCGCGCGGGGTGAGCACGGCCTGCCAGCCGGGCTCGACCACCAGGGTCTGGTTGGCCTCGACGATGATCGCCGGTCCCCCGACGGCCCGGCCCGGCGGCAGGGCCCCGCGCCGCCAGATCAGCGCCTCACGCCAGCGGCCGCCGGAGAAGAAACGGCCGGGCTCCGGCGCCCCTTCCGTCGGCGGCGGCGGAGTGGTCTCCACCGGCGCCCCCGCCACCACGGCCTCGGCTGAGACCAGCTCGACCACCAGCGGCTTGCCCTCGTCCAGGAAGCTGAAACGCCGTCGGTGGGCGGCCTCGAAGGCGGCTTTCAGGCCGGCCGTGCGGTCGTCGATGCGCCGGCCGTCCGCGACGGCGAAGGCGGGCAGTTCGAAGGCGGTGTCGGAGCCGGCGTAGCGCACATGGGCGCTGACCTGCACGCGGGCCAGCCGGCGGTCGAACCCCTGCTCTTCCAGCTCCCGCAGGCACGCCTCCGCCAGCCGTGCGCCGAGCGCCTGCATCGCCGGCCCAGCCTCGTCCAGCGGCGCGTCCAGGCTCTCCTGCCGGCCGGCCCGCACGGCGGCCAGGCCCATGCCATAGGCGGACAGCAGGCCCGAGAACGGATGGACCAGCACGGTGGTCATGCCGAGCGCGTCGGCCACCAGGCAGGCGTGCTGCCCGCCGGCGCCGCCGAAGGCGTTCAGGGCGTAGCGGGTGATGTCGTGGCCCCGGCGCACCGACACGCTCTTGATCGCCTGGGCCATGCGCGCCACCGCGATCTGCAGGAAGCCGTCGGCCACCGCCTCGGGCGAGCGCCCGTCGCCGACCTCGCGCGCCAGGTCCTCGAACCCCGCCCGCACCGCCTCGGCGTCGAGGGTCTGGCCGCCCTCCGGTCCGAAGATGGCGGGGAACAGCGCGGGCTTGAGCTTGCCGGTCATGACGTTGGCGTCGGTCACCGTCAGCGGCCCGCCCCGGCGGTAGGCCGCCGGCCCCGGATCGGCGCCGGCCGAGTCCGGCCCCACACGGAAGCGCGCGCCGTCGTAGTGCAGGATCGAACCGCCGCCGGCCGCCACGGTGTGGATCAGCATCATCGGCGCGCGCAGACGCACCCCCGCCACCTCTGATTCCAGGGTGCGCTCGTAGTCGCCGGCGAAATGGGCCACGTCGGTGGAGGTGCCGCCCATGTCGAAGCCGATCACGCGATCGAAGCCGGCCGCCGCCGCGGTCTCGGCCATGCCCACCACCCCGCCCGCCGGCCCGGACAGCACGGCGTCCTTGCCGCGGAAGGCCTGGGGGCCGGTCAAGCCGCCGGAGGACATCATGAACAGCAGCCGCGCCCCGGTGCGCTCCACCTCCAGGGCCCCGGCCACCTGGGCGACATAGCGGGTCAGCACCGGCGAGAGATAGGCGTCGGCCACCGTGGTCCCGGCCCGGCCCACCAGCTTCATCAGGGGCGAGACCTCGTGGCTGGCCGAGACCTGGGAAAAGCCGATCTCGCGCGCCAGGGCGGCGAGGGCGCGTTCGTGGGCGGGGAATCGGTAGCCGTGCACCAGGGCGATGGCGACGGCGTCGTAGCCTTGGTCTCTGAACCGCTGCAGCTCCGCCCGCGCGCGGCCCGGGTCCAGGGGGCGGTCGACCGCGCCGTCGGCCAGCATGCGCTCGTCGGCCTCCATCACGGCGGCGTAGAGCGGCTCGGGCTTGACGATGCGACGGGCGAAGATCTCGGGCCGCGCCTGGACGCCGATGCGCAAGGCGTCGGCGAAGCCGCGGGTGGCGACGTAGAGGGTCGGCTCGCCCTTGCGTTCCAAGAGGGCGTTGGTGGCCACGGTGGTGCCCATGCGCACCTCGCCGATCTCGCCGCTCGGGATCGGTTCGCCGGCGCGAAGGCCCAGGTGCTCGCGCACGCCCTGGACCGCCGCGTCGGCATAGGCGCCCGGGTTCTGGGACAGCAGCTTGCGGGCGTGCAGCCGGCCTGCGGGATCGCGGGCGACGACGTCGGTGAAGGTGCCGCCGCGGTCGATCCAGAAGTCCCAAAGAGCGCCTCCGGCGGCCACGGGCTAGACCACCTGATTGTGCGGCCGCCGGCCGTCCTCGATGGCCCGAAGACCGTCGAGCAGCAGGAAGCCCATGGCGTTGCGGGTGTCGATGGTGGCGCTGCCGATGTGCGGCGCCAGGATGGCGTTGGGCAGGCTGCGGTAGCGCGGGTCGAGGTGGGGTTCGTTGCGGTAGACGTCCAGCCCCGCGGCGAACAGCCGACGGCTCTTGAGGGCCGTGATCAGGGCCTCGTCGTCGACCATGTCGCCGCGCGCCACGTTCACCACCACCGCGTCCTTGGGCAACAGGGCGATGCGGCGCGCGTCGAGGAACCCCTTGAGCTCGGGCGTCGAGGGGGCGGTGATGCAGAAGATGTCGCTGTGCCGGAGCAGGGAGTCGCTGGTCGGGTGGTAGATGGCGCCGACCTCCTCGTCCGGCGGCAACTGGCCGCGGTTGTGGTAGTGGATCTCCAGGCCGAACGGCGCGGCGCGCCTCGCCACCTGCCGGCCGATCCGCCCGAGCCCCAGGATGCCGAGGCGGCGCCCCGAAAGGCCCAGGCCCAGCATCTGGAGCGGCGACCAGCCGGTCCACTCGCCCGAGCGCACCAGCTGGTCGCTCTCGTAGGCCCGGTGGCAGGCGCCGAGGATCAACATCATGGCCACCTCGGCGGTGGACTCGTTGAGCACGTCGGGCGTGTTCAGCACCTTGACCCCGAACCGCCGCGCGGCCTCCAGGTCGACATGGTCGAGGCCCACCGACAGGGTGGCGATCACCTTCAGGTGCGGAGCGAGGTGGGCGATCACCTCGGCCGTCACCTTCTCGGTCAGGCTGCAGAACAGCACCTCCGCGCCCTCGGCCGCCTTGGCCAGGGCGGCGGGGGCCAGCACCTTGTCCGACAGGTTCCGCTTCACCTGGTAGCGCGTGTCCATCGCCTGCTCGTAGGCGTCGGTGAAGCGGCGGGCGGCGTAGGCGCGGCGCAGGGTCATGAGCGGCCTTCCGAGAGCGATGACGGGAAGCCATCGCCTCGGAGGCGAGCCGGGTCAAGCGCCGGCCGCGCCGGCGCGGTCCGCCGAGGCCTGTCAGGCCTTGTCGTGGCCGCCGAGCAGATTGCCGACCAGGCCCTCCAGGGCCGAGGCCCCTTCGCCCTGGCCCTCGCCGTGGCCGAGCAGGCCGGCCAGCGGGGAGTTCTGCATCGAGCCGAGCAGGCCGCCGAGCATGCCCTGGACGCCCTCGGAGGCGTTGTCCGCATGGCCCTGGAGCAGGCCCAGAACGTGGGGCAGCAGCTGCTGCACCTGCTCGGGCGGCACGCCGACCTTGGAGGCCACGCCTTCGACCATGCCTTCGAGGGGATTCTCGGCGGTGACGTGCTCGATCACCCCTTGCAGAGCCCCCTGGGCCTGGTCCGGGCTGAGGCCGATCTTCTCCGCCAGCCCCTTGAGGGCGTCGCTGGAGGCGATGCCGGACACGATTTCCTGGATATCCATCTCAGTCTCCTTGCCACTCGCCCCGGGCCTATCATGGGCACGAGAAGCGGAAATGACGACCGGCGTTCTCTCTATCGCCCAAAGAAAAGCGCGCTGGAGCAGGCGCCAGCCGGTAGCGCAAAGAAAAAGGGCGGAGGCCGAAGCCCCCGCCCTCCCTGGCGGCCATACTGTACGCGGCCGTCAATTGGTCGGCGTCATCACCTTGGTCTCGGGCTTGACGTCCTTGGCCGTCAGGCCGGCGTAGAGGGTGAGGCCCTTGCGCTCCGCCTTGACCTTGTCGACCGCCGTCGGGGTCACCGCCGTGCCCCAGAAATAGAAGTCCTCGAGCATCGGCAGGGCCGCGATCTGGGCGAAGCCCGCGTCGGTGATCTTGGTGTTGGTCATGTTCAGGTAGGTCAGGTCCTTCAGACTCGCGATGTCCTTGGCCGCGGCGTCGGTGATCGCGTTCTCCTCCAGGCGCAGGCGGCGCAGGTGGCTGAAGCCGGCGACGGTGTGGAGCTCGGCGTCGGTGATGCCCGCGTGGCGCAGGTTCAGGTCGATCAACTGCGGCCCGAGCTTGGCCAGGTCGGCAATGACCTCCGGCGTGGTCGGCTTGGGCGACACATAGTCGACCACCAGCAGGTTGGAGGTCTTGTTCAGCTTGCGCAGGATGAAGCCCTCGCCCTCCAGCTTCTTGATCTGGGCCGCGTCGGCGGCCGGGACCACCGGCAGCGGCGCGCCCTTGGGCCCGCCCGCGTCGGCGCCGTCGCCGCCGCCGATGATGGCGGTGAGGGCGTCCTTGGCGTCGGGCGTCATCTTCAGAGTGGAGACCTTGGCGCTCCTCGGCGCGCCCTGCGAGATCCACCAGGCGATGGCGGTCATCTCGTTCTTGCTGAGCGGCGTCTTGCCTTCCTTGGGCATGTAGTTCGGGTTGTCGGTCGGCAGGGTCACCCGGTGGTAGAGCTCGCTCTTGGCCGGGTTGCCGGGCACGATCGCCGAGCCGCCGCGGCCGCCCTGAACGATGCCCTCGTAGCTGGCCAGCGACAGGCCGCCCTTGGGCTGGTCGTCGTTGTGGCAGTAGCCACAGCGGTGGTTCAGCACCGGCTGCACCACGTCGAGATAGATGTCGGCATCGCCGAGCTTGGCGATCTTCGGACGGGCGGGCGGCTCGGCGGCCTTGATCGCGTAGCCGATCCCGGCCAGGGCCAGGACGACCAGGGGCACGGCGATCAGGCGCGGCTCCAGGATGCGGCCCGGCTTGGTCCCGGGCGCCATGCGCGACACCGTCGGGTCCTTGGAGATGAAGTGGTGCTTCAGCGCGCCCAGGACGTGCAGGGCGAGCATGGTCAGCATCACCCAGACCAGGACCGTGTGGCTCTTGTCCAGCACGTCGGCCAGGGTGTCCTGCACCGCGCCCGGCAGGCCGGTGATCAGGGGGAAGTCGGGCCAGTGCACGCCGCCGAGCAGCTTCATGGCGCCGATGCGCTGGGCCGAGACCATGCCCCAGCCGGTCAGAGGCAGGGCCAGGAGCAGGCCGTAGAAGGCGATGTGCACCCAGTGCGAGGCCAGCTTCTCGAGCGGCGCCAGGCTGGAGTCCACCGGCGGCGGCGGGTTGACCAGGCGCCAAGCCAGGCGGGCCACGGTCAGCACCAGGATGGTCACGCCAATGGTCTTGTGCAGTTGCAGGACGGCCGTGCGGGTCACGCCCTCGACGTCGCCGATGCGCCAGCCGAGCACGATCTGCAGGGCGATCGCGGCGGCGATCGTCCAGTGCAGGGCGATGGCTACGGTCGAATACCGGGTCTGCTTCACGACCTTGGTCGTGCTCCCCCCGGCCTTCATGTGCACGTTCACGCGACTTCTTCCTGTTCTCTGTTACGTCCTGTCCTTGGCGGACAGCGCCAACGCGAACTCACAAAAGCGAATGGGCGCCGGGCGCTTGATCGGCGCAGACGACGCCCGTTACTGGCCAAACGACCGGCCGCGGACCAGGGCTGCTGACACCCCGATCCGTGGCCTTTGCGGGCGTCAGGCGATGATCCCCTGGACCACCTTCCCGGCCGTGTCGGTCAGGCGGTAGTCGCGGCCCAGGTAGTGGTAGGTCAGCTGCAGGTGATCGATTCCCAGCAGGTAGAGCATGGTGGCGTTGAGGTCGTGCACCTCCACCGGGTTCTCGACGACGTTGTAGGAGAAGTCGTCGGTCTTGCCGTAGGCCGTGCCCGGCTTGGTGCCGCCGCCCGCCATCCACATGGTGAAGTTGCCGCCGTGGTGGTCGCGGCCGCAGTTCGGGTTGATCCCGCCCTGGGCGTAGACCGTCCGGCCGAACTCGCCCTTGAAGGTGACCAGGGTGTCGTCCAGCAGGCCGCGCTGCTTCAGGTCGGTGACCAGGGCCGCCGAGGGCTGATCCACCGCCCAGCAGTCGGACGGGTGACGACGGGCGATGCCGTTGTGGTGGTCCCAGCCGACCTGGATCAGGTTGATGTACTTCACGCCCCGCTCGACCAGGCGGCGCGTCAGCAGGCAGTTGCGGGCGAAGGTGCCGGGGATGTGCACCTGGGGCCCGTACATGTCGAGGATGTACTGCGGCTCGTCCGACAGGTCGGTGACTTCCGGCACCGAGTCCTGCATGCGGTAGGCCATCTCGTACTGGGAGACCTTGGACAGGATCTCCGGGTCGCCGGTGGTCTGGTACTGGTAGTTGGACAGCTGGTCGATCAGGTCCATCTGGCTGCGGCGCTCGCCGCGGTCCAGGCCGTCCGGGTTGGCGACGTAGAGCACCGGCTCGTTGCCCGAGCGGAACTCCACGCCCTGGTGGTTGGACGGCAGGAAGCCCGCCGACCAGGTGGCCTGGGTGGCGCCCACGCCGGCCGACTGGAACTGGCTGCGCATCACGATGAAGGCCGGCAGGTTCGAGTTGTCGGTGCCGAGCGCGTAGTTGACCCAGGCGCCGCCCGACGGACGGCCGGCCAGCTGGAAGCCGGTGTGCAGCAGGATGTCGGCCGGGTCGTGGTTGACCTGCGGCGTCCAGATCGAATGCACGAAGGTCAGGTCGTCGGCGATGGCGCCGGTGTGGGGCATCAGGTCGGACACCCAGCGCCCGGACTGGCCATACTGCTTGAACGGCGCGATCGGGCCCATCACCGGGAACGACGACTGGGCGTTGGACATGGCCGACACCTTGGCCGAGCCCTTGACCGAAGCCGGGATCTCGGTGCCGTGGCGCTTCACCACCTCGGGCTTGTAGTCGAAGGTGTCGACCTGGCTGATCGCACCCTTCATGTGGATGTCGATCACCCGCTTGGCCTTGGGGGCGAACTGGCCGGTGGTCAGCTTGCCCAGGTCGGGGCCCGCGTTACCGCCGAGGACGGCGCCGGCCGCGGCCATCGACTTGCCGCCGCCCAGCAGTTCGGCCGCGGCGATGGCGCCCAGCCCCATGCCGGTGCCCAGGATCGAGCGGCGGCTGAAGTTCGCCAGCTGCTGCGGATCGATCTCGATCTTCTTGTTGCTCATAGCCATCCCTCCTAGCGCAGGGTGTAAGCGTCGGGCGTGTTCATCACGCTCGCGGTCAAAACAGTCATGGCGGCGACCTTGGCCGGGTCGAGCGACGGGTCGGCCGGGGCCACCCCGATCGCCAGCAGCTTCTTGGCCTCGTCGGGCTTGGACTGCATGTGGGCCAGTTCGGCGTCGTGGAACTTGCGGATCGCCTCCAGCTCGCGGGCGTCCGGACGGCGACGGACCGCCAGGCGCCACAGGGTGGTGAGCTGCTCGTCCGGGTTAGCCGAGGCCTTGATCGCCCGTTCGGCCAGCTTGCGGTAGGCCTCCATGAACTGGGTGTCGTTCAGCAGAACCAGCGCCTGCAGCGGGGTGTTGGACACTGCGCGGGTGGTGGTCGCGTCGCGACGGTCAGGCATGTCGAACGGCACCAGGTTCGGGACCGGGGCGTTGCGCTTGACGAAGGTGTACATCGAGCGACGGTGCAGCTGGTCGTCCGGCACGTTGGTCGGATAGACCACCACGCCCTGGGCCGTGTTGTCCCAGATGGCGTCCGGCGCGTAGGGGAACACCGCGTCGCCGCCGACCTTCTTGACCAGCAGGCCCGAGGCCATCAGGGCGTTGTCGCGGATCGTCTCCGCCGGCAGGCGGAAGCGCGGGCCGCGCTCGGTGTACTGGTTGATCGGGTCCTTCTCCAAGTCCTCGCGGGTGACGTTGGAGGACTGGCGGTAGGTGTTGGACATCACGATCAGCTTGTGCATGTGCTTGATGTTCCAGCCCGAGCGGACGAACTCCACGGCCAGGTAGTCGAGCAGCGGCGCGTTGCTGGGATTGGTGCCCTGGGTGCCGAAGTCGTCGGTGGTGCCCACGATGCCTTGGCCGAAGTGGCCCTGCCACATGCGGTTGACGAACACCCGCGAGGTCAGGGGCTGCTTGGGGTCGAACAGCCATTCGGCCAGGCCCAGGCGGTTGCGCGGCAGCTTGTCGTTCCAGGCGAACACCTGCGGCAGGGCGCCCGGCTTCACTTCCTCCAGATAGGAGTTGTAGACGCCGCGGTCGAGCACGTAGCTCTTGCGGTACTGCGGCTGGTCGCCGGCGACCATGATCCGGTAGATCGGCGTCTCGGTCTTCTGCTCGTTCAGGCGGGCGTCGGTCAGGTCCTGGAAGGCCTTCTGCACCGCCGGGTCCTTCTGGGCGGCGACGGTGACCATGTCGGCCTTGGCCTGCTGGGCCGGGACGGCGCCGACCAGCTTGGGATCCTGCAGGTACTGGATCTCGAGCGGGGTCAGGGCGCGGGTGACCACCCGCACTTCGTCGATCGAGCCGTCGACCAGTTCGGGGCGGTTGAAGTTCACGCCCGCGGCCAGGCCGAAGTAGGACACGAACTGGCTGTTGCCGCCGCCGGGCATGGCCGAGCGGGTCAGGTGGTTGTGCTCGACCTCGACCGGTTGCTCCTTGCCGTCGAAGTACAGGTGCATGCCCTGGGCCTTCGAGGAGCCGTCGTAGGTCGAGGTGATGTGCACCCAGCGGCCGGTCGGCACATCGGCTTCGGTGCTGATCTGCAGCATCTCGGCCGGCGCGTTGTGGGTGATGGTGTAGGCCAGCTTGTTGTTGGCCATCGAGAGCTCGTAGCCTTTACCCTCGATGCCGCTGTTGTTGTACAGGATCGAGGCCGACGGCCCGTTCGGGCGCGTGGAGTCGAAGTACGGCTTCTTCGGCAGCTTCAGCCAGAAATCGAGGGTGTAGGGCTGGGTGCGCTCGAACATGCCCACGCCCTTGGCGGCCGAGAACACCGAGTCGTGCAGCTGGATGCCTTCGCCCTTGTGGCCGGGGACCCACTTCACGTTGGAGACGTAGGCGCGCTTCTGGTTCGGCAGGCCGGCGTCGGTCCACTCGATCGACTCGCCGTGCACCCACTGCGGCAGCTGCCGCTTCATGATGCGCTGCGGGTCGCCCAGGGCCGGGTCCTCGTAGCCCGAGGCGATCAGCTGCTCCAGCGCCCAGTCCACCTCGTGCGAGGCCAGGCGCGGCAGGCCCGGGTCGGCCTTCATCGCCGCCATGTCGGGGGCCATGTTGCCGAAGGCGCGGCGCAGGATCGGCTCCGCCTTCTTGCCCTTGCCGTCCTTGCCCTTGGCGCCCTCCCCGGGCCCCTTGGTGAAGGCGGTCTTGGTCAGGGCCGGCTTGCCGTCCTTGCCATGCTCGAACCCGGCCTTCTCCCCGCCCGGCTTGGCGCCCGGGGCGCCAGGCTTCGCGCCGGCCATGGCCGACGAGGGGCGCGGGGCCATCATCGGGGTCGGCTTGCCGGCGCGGACGTCGGCCAGGATCTTCCGCTGCAGCGTGGCGGTGATCTGGGCTTGGGTCATGCCCGGGAACTTGTTCTTCTCGTCAGGCTTGGGCTCGCCCACCGCCTGCGCCTGGGGATCCAGGTACAGCTCCTGGAACGAGGCGTCGGCGCCTTTGTCGTAGCCCTTGTCGAGCGGGTAGTAGGCCTGGGTGTCGGCGTTGATCGAGGCTTCGACGAACTGGGCGCGCTGGGCGTCCGGCACCTTGGCCACGGCGGCCTCGGCGCGGACCTGGGCGGCGCGCAGGGCGTCCTCGTAGGCCTTCTCCTTGGCCACGACCTCGGCCTTGGCCACGTCCAGCTTCTTGGACTGCAGGGCGGTCGGCCATTCCAGGGTCGAGCCCATCGGCGTGCCGCGGTTGAACGAGGCCGAGCCGCGGTCGTCCAGCTGATTGAACACCGCGCCCAGCGAATAATAGTCCTTCTGCGCAATCACGTCGTACTTGTGATTGTGGCACTTGGCGCAGCCGACGGTCAGGCCGAGGAAGTCCTTGCCAATCAGCTCGGTGCGTTCCTCGACGTAGTTCATGCGGAACTCTTCGTCGATCGCGCCCCCTTCGGAGTCCTGACGACCGGCCTTCAGGAAGGCGGTGGCCAGAACCTGCTCGCGCGAGGCGTTGGGCAGCTTGTCGCCGGCCAGCTGCCAGGTGACGAACTTGTCGTAGGGCATGTTGCGCTGGAAGGCTGAGATCACCCAGTCGCGGTAGGGGTAGCTGATCGGGCGATCGTTGTCGTTCAGGCCGCCGCGGGTGTCGGCGTAACGAGCCAGGTCCATCCAGGTGTTGGCCTGGCGCTCGGCGTACTCCTTCGACGCCAGCAGCTTGTCGACGACCTTCTCGTAGGCGTTCGGGTCCTTGTCGGCGACGAAGGCGTCGACTTCCTGCAGGGTCGGCGGCAGGCCGGTCAGGTCGAGGTAGACGCGGTTGATCAGGGTCTCGCGGTCGGCCTCCGGCGCCGGGCTCAGGCCCTCTTGCGCCAGCTTGGCGTAGACGTAGCGGTCGATCTGGTTGACGGCCTGGCCGTCCCACTTGGTCTTCTCGGGCTGCACGATCGTGGGCGCGATGTAGGCCCAGTGCTGCTTGTACTTGGCGCCCTGCTTGATCCACCGCTCGATGATGGCGACCTCGCGCGGCGACAGCGTCTTGTGCGCTTCCTTGGGCGGCATGCGCAGTTCGGCGTCGGTGCTCACGATGCGGCGGTAGAGCTCGCTCTTGCCGGGGTTGCCCGGCACCAGGGCGCGGTGGCCCTTGTCCTCGGAGATCTCGGCGTAGGCGGCTTCCTGGGTGTCGAGGCGCACGCCGCCCTTCTGGGTCGCGCGGCCGTGGCACGAGAAGCAGTTCTGCGACAGGATCGGGCGCACGTCCCAGTTCCAGTCTGGACGATCGGGAATCGCCTGGCTGGCCTCGGCCACCTGCCCGCCCTTGTCGTGGGCGCAGGCGACCAGAACGCCGGCGGCGACAGCGACGACGCTGGCGCCGATCATCAGACCTGATGAACCGAACTTGCGCATACGAGCCACACCCTTTTCCCTACTGGAAGGCCCGAGGGCCCGCCTCTTGTTTCACCGGTCCGACCGCGCGAGCGCCGCAGGACCCCTTTTCCCAACGCCTTGAGCCGTCAACTCGTTCAGCCCGCCGCGCTCTTTGTTACGTCGATCGAAATCGCCACATCTGCTGGAAGGCTCCGGGACCAGCCCGTGATGAAGCCTTGCAACTCAATGCCTAGTGTGGCGCTTCCGACCTCTTCCGGCGCGCGTGTCCCGCACCTTGAGCTATCCTTGAGGGATCATGCTACGCCGGGTAGTTGCGGTGTCAACTCAAATATTGACGTTTCATGGCTATAACAAGGGAAAGGGGCCGGATTCGATCCGGAAATGGAGACTTTTTGACGGCTACGCTCAAAAGTCGAAGCTTGGCCGGACTGGTTTTTTGCCATTGCCGCCAAAAAAATCCCCGCGACTCGCGCAAGACCCGGCACTGTCCGTTTCGCCCCTGAAAAACGCCGGTGTTGAGCGCGCAACAAAGTCGCGTTAGAGCAGATGAACCTGTGCAGAGGACCGGTGGCCCTGCGGGGCCAGATAAGAGCGAGTCCGCGTTCCAGCGGCTCCAGGGAGACGGGAACGATGAAGATCAGGATGGCGCTGCTCGGCGTGGTCGCGCTGGTGGCCCTGGCGGGGTGCAATCGCAACGGCGCGAGCATCAGCGACAAGGACGTGGGGGCCCAGTGGCCGTTCAAGGTTTCGGAAGTGCGCGTGGTATGCGCCCCGACCCTGGCGCTGTTCGTCACTGCCGACGGCAAGGCCTATCCGGCCAACGGCCAGGCCGAACGCCACCCGGACCTCTACAAGAAGGGCCCGGTCAGCCAGATCAACGACATCCTCAAGGTCGACCCCGAGGTCAGCAAGCTGACCCCCGACGCCCATATGTCGCTGGACGCCTTCACCCAGAAGGCGATCGAGGCCTGCACCAAGGCCGGCAAGTGGGATCCGGCGAAGGCCTGAGGTCGAAGGCCCGAGGTCCTGAAACCGATCAGCGTTGTGCGAAAGCCGGGCTGAGGGCCCGCTGCGACATTCAAACGTTGCGGCGGGTTCCAATCCGGGTATGAAAGACGACCGGCGCGGGGCGGCGCCATGGGACCAGGGCGGATCAGTGCTCATGCCGCGCCCAGACACACCCCGGCCTAGCAATGACGAGCCTGTCCGGGAGAGTGCCCTTCATGAAGACCCGCGCTGCGGTCGCGTTTGAAGCGAAGAAGCCGCTCGAGATCGTCGAGCTGGACCTGGAAGGCCCCAAGGCCGGCGAGGTGCTGGTGGAGATCAAGGCCACCGGCATCTGCCACACCGACGCCTACACCCTGGACGGCCTGGACTCCGAGGGCCTGTTCCCCTCGATCCTCGGCCACGAAGGCGCCGGCGTGGTGGTCGAAGTCGGCCCGGGCGTGACCTCGGTGAAGCCCGGCGACCACGTGATCCCGCTCTACACGCCGGAATGCCGCCAGTGCAAAAGCTGCCTGTCGCGCAAGACCAACCTGTGCACCGCGATCCGCGCCACCCAGGGCAAGGGCCTGATGCCCGACGGCACCAGCCGCTTCAGCTACAAGGGCCAGCCGGTCTACCACTACATGGGCTGCTCGACCTTCTCCAACTACACCGTCCTGCCCGAGATCGCTCTAGCCAAGATCCGCACCGACGCCCCCTTCGACAAGGCCTGCTACATCGGCTGCGGCGTCACCACCGG
>Ga0310811_10002402_pt1 | contig 23410 bp, 19 predicted proteins | sample YCmetagenome_FD_207642 | JGI IMG/M metagenome (GOLD analysis project Ga0310811, IMG submission 207642) | Soil microbial communities from experimental microcosm in Duke University, North Carolina, United States - YC | ecosystem: Engineered > Artificial ecosystem > Soil microcosm > Unclassified ... | reverse complement strand
GCTACGTTCCGCCGGACGAATTCGCGGGGCTGGAGAAGGTCGCCTACACCAAGGGTTTCCTGATGGTGTCGGCGAGCCCGCTGACGCGCTCGTCGCATCACGCCGGCGAGGATTTTGCAAAACTGAAGGCGGCGCGCGCGGCCGCCGCCGCTCGCTAGCGCCGAGAACACATGCCTCGTTTTTCCAACAGGCGCCGGGTGCAGCACCGGGCGGATCAGATGTTCGATCTCGTCGCCGACGTCGAGCGCTATCCCGAATTCGTGCCGCTGTGCCAGGCCCTGAAAGTTCGCCAGCGCAGGAAAAACCCCGATGGCACCGAGACCATCGTTGCCGACATGACGGTGTCGTTCAAGCTGGTGAAGGAGACCTTCACCAGCGAGGTGACGCTGGACCGCGAGCACCTCAAGATCCTCGTGCGCTATCTGAAGGGGCCGTTCGCCAATCTGGAGAACCGCTGGACTTTCGAGGCCAAGGGCGAGGAGGCTTGTGACGTCGGCTTCTTCATCGCCTATGAGTTCAAGAGCAAGATGCTCGCGACCCTGATGGGCGCGATGTTCGATGCCGCGTTCACGCGGTTCTCTGCCGCGTTCGAGAAGCGCGCGGACATGATTTACGGGAAGCGGGCTTAGGCTCTCGTGTCCCGGGGGCGGCGCGGCACCATAAGTGCGTTCACGCACGTCTTCGACGCGCTATGGTGATGCGCTACAGACCCGGGCCCAGCACCCTTTGTGCTGAACTGTGGGCCCCGGCTCTGCGGTGCACCACTGCGTGGCGCACCGCGTCCGGGGCACGAGAGTGCTTCTGCGACGCGCGTGAGCGCGTTTGGTCAGGTGCGAGCAATCGAGTGGCTTACATGAAGCTGACATGAGCAGCGCCCACCTGTCCTAACAGGCCGCCGATTGGTCCAAGCCACCTTCCGATCTCTGCGCTAATTTGCTTGTCTCGGCGAGCAAGGGCAGCATCAACGCTATCACCGCACCCGCCGGGCAAGTGCGGGGCAGGTCATCGCTGTGCCTGACAAGGCACAGCTGCCGACAAACCTCGTGGTCGCGTCGCAGGTCTTGCTGCCCGTTTCCAGATCGGGAACTAGCCTCCCGGACGCGCTTGACTGGTGCTGCTGGGGCTGACTGCGTTCGGGGTCGGGGGCGTGCAAATGGGGCTTGTGGCGTATCGCCTGCGCAAGGCGTCGTTGGGTTTGTTGCGGCGGAGTATCGTCGCGCACGCGTGCAGCCTCGTTGCGGCCGTCCTGTCGGTCGGCCTCATCGCCGCGCCCGATCCAGCGGTTGCGCAAACCTTCCAAGCGCCGCAGGGCCCGTCCGTGAGCCAGGCCAATCAAACCTTCAACACGCAGGGCCCGGCCCCGGAGATCGGCAATGTTTATTGGATCGGCTCATCCAACGCCGGGCCGACCGGTACCGATGCCGGCGCCGTGCAGTCGGTTCTGCTTGATCCGGCGCTTGGCACGGGCACGATTTTTGCCGGCTCGCCCAATGGCGGCGTTTGGAAATCCACCAACAATGGGGCGACCTGGACGGCGCTCACTGACAACCAGGCATCGCTGTCGATCGGAAGCCTCTCGCTCGATCCGACCGATCCAAGCGGCAAGACCATCATCGCCGGCATCGGCCTCACCGACAATGGCTTCTACGTCGGCCAGAGCTACTCAAATGAACCCCAGACCAACGGCGGCCAGCGCACCGGGCTGCTTTACACCAGCAATGGCGGCGCCACCTGGAGCACGATCGGGTTGAGCTCGCCCAGTCCCGAGAGCGTGGTGAGCGCGATGGCGCGCGGCAACACCATCCTCGCCGCGACCTACGAAATGCAGGCCTCCACCAGCTCGACCGCAGGCTATGGCCTGTTTCGTTCGACCAACGGCGGGGCGACCTTCACCAATATGTCCGGCGTGGCCGGCAGCGGGCTTCCTCTTGGCGCCGTGACCTCCCTTGTTGCCGATCCGAACAACACGACGACGTTTTATGCGGCAGTCAAGAACTCGGCGAACAACGCCGCGACCGCCGTCTATATCAGTCACGACACCGGTGCGACCTGGACGCCGATCTTCACCGCCACCAACAGCAACACCATCATTTCTTCAACCGATCCAACGGTGATCACGCTCGCCGCGGGACCGAACGGTTCTGTGGCGATCGCGCTCAGCGATCTCACGCATCCGAAGGTGTTCACTGCCGTATTCCTTTCGGGAAACCAGGGCAGCACCTGGAACCAACTCACCGCGGCACCCCCCGTCAATTCCGGTGACGGTCAGACTCCGCAGAACCTGCATATTGCGATCGATCCCACCAACAAGAACATCGTCTATCTGTCCGGCGACACCTCCACGACCGGCGTTCAGCTCTACCGCCTCAACTACGATCCATCCAGCAACACGTCGAGCGCGACCAGCCTTACCTTCGACGGTTCGGCCATAAACAACTACCAGGACGCCAACACGGCGCACGCCGATTCGCGCTCGATCACCTTCGACCAGTCCGGCAATCTGATCCTGTCGAGTGACGGCGGCATCTATATGCGCACCAATCCGCAAGGCGCCGGCGCGTGGGAAGGGGGCACAGGGAGCTGGTCGTCCCTCAACGGTAACCTCGGCGTATTCGAGATTTATTCGATTGCCTACGACGCCAACAGCAAGCGCCTCGCCATTGCCGCGCAGGACAACAACACTGCGCTGCAATCCGCGCCCGGCAGCAACGTCTTCAACACGACCGGCGGCGGCGACGGTACCAACGCTGCCGTCAACGACAAGACGCTGACGGGGTTAAGCGCGGTCTATTCGAGCTCGGAGTTTCTCGGGAACCTCAGCCGACTGATCGTCAACGCGCAGGGACTGGTGATGTCTCCGGGCTACGATCCCGTGAACGCCCCCGGTGGCATCCCGGTCTACTGCTCTCTCAACGGCAGCGGGGAACAGAACTGCTCGAGCATCGTGAATGCCCCGTTCTTCGCCCAATTCGTGGTCAACAAGGTCGATCCCACGTTGATCGCCATCACCGGCGGAGGCCACGTTTACACCAGCCAGGATTCGCTGAGCGGCAGCCACGGCGTCGGTGCCACCAGCATCGATCTTGCCTTGACCGACCTCGGTCCAACTCACGGCGGTGCCACTGCCATCACCTATGGCACGCTGAACGACAACAAGGCCATCGCGGTCGGAAACGATGAAAGCGGCGGCGCGATCTGGTTCAGCACCACCAACACGACAAATTCGCTCATCCAGTTGCCGGCAACGCGCCCACCGGCATCGTGTTCGACACCAGGATCCAGTCGCGCATCTTCGCCGCCGACGGCTCTGACCTCTATTACACGCGCAACGCGGACCTGGGCGCCGGCGCGACCTTCACGAAGCTCACCTCCAACCTGCCGACCGGATTCATAACGCCAACCTCCGTCGAGTTCATAGCCAACAACGGCGTCAATGCGCTGCTGGTCGGAGGCCTCAACCAGCCGTCTACCTGCACGCCGGCGCCGAACGGTTGCATCATCGCGAGTACGCAGAGCCCGATCACCGCCGCCGACAGCGATTCGTCCGGCCTGTTGTCGAACTGGCGCGCCTTCGGACAGGGGCTGCCAAACACTGTCGTCGAGAAGATGGCTTACAACGATTTGGCCGACGTACTCGCCGTCTCGTCGATCGGCCGCGGCGCCTATGTGCTCTGCGATGTCACGAGCTATTTCCCGCAGGCGAGTCAGTTGTGGTTCGGCCTTGCCAACAACGACTCGGCGCCGGATGCCTCGTACCTCACCGACGGCACTGTCGGCAGCCGTCCGCTGATCAAGTACGGTAGCGGCCTGCTGACGATTGCGGGCGATGCGACCTATACCGGCGGCACTACAATTGAAGGCGGTGCGCTCATGCTCGGCACCGGCGGCGCCAGCGGCAGCGTGAAAGGCAACATCACCTTCTGCTCCGATTCCGCCGATACCCAGTGCGACACCTCGACCAACAAGATGCTCGGCTTCAACCGCTCCGATGTCTACGCCTACAACGGCGTCATCTCGGGTCCCGGCCAGGTGTTTCAGCTCGGCTCCGGCACGACCGTCATGGGCGGCGCCAGCACCTATAGCGGCCCAACCTATGTCAATGCCGGCACGGCTGCAGGCGGGCGGCACCGATGTGTTCTCGCCGAACAGCACTTACAACGTCGCGACCGCCGCCGCGCTCGATGTGCATGGCTTCGATCAGGCTATCGGCGGCCTGACCGGAGCCGGGCCGGTCATCAACGATCCCGCCGCCCTCCCAACGCTGACGATCGTGAGCGGCGGCACCTTTGCGCCGGGCAATGGCACCGCGGGCTCGTCGATGTCAGTCGCCTCCAATCTCGCCTTCCAGTCAGGCGCGTTCTACCTGGTCCAGGTCAGTGGCAATTTGGCTTCATTTGCGACTGTCGCGGGCACGGCCATGCTGGGCGGCGCAACGGTGCAGGCCAATTTCGTTTTGAGCAATGGCAATATCTCCAGGCAGTACACCATCCTCACGGCTGCCGGCGGGGTCAGCGGCACGTTCGGCACGCTGGTGAGCGCCGATTTGCCCACGACATTGACGCCCAATCTCAGCTATAGCGCCGACGACGCATTCCTCAATCTGACGCTCAGCTACAACGCGCTCGGCAATCTCAGCGGCAACCAGCAGAATGTCGGCAATGCGCTGACCAATTTCTTCAATGCCAATGGCAGCATTCCCTCGATCTTTGCGACGCTGACGCCGGCGGCGCTGTCGCAGGTCGCGGGCGAAACCGCGACCGGATCGCAGCAGACGACGTTCCAGGCGATGACCGAGTTCATCACCACGTTGCTCGATCCCTTCATCGACGGGCGCGAAGGTGCATCGAACGCCACGCCGCCAACGGCCTATGCCACCCGGAACACCAGCGCCAGCGCCTATGCCGACACCAGCAAGAGCTGGTCGGAGCGCGAGCGTGCCGCCTACAATGCGGTCTTCACCAAGGCGCCGTTGCGCCAGGTCTATGATCCGCACTGGAGCGTCTGGGCGGCAGCTTTTGGCGGCTCGCAGACCACCGACGGCAATGCGGCGACGGGATCGAACAGCGCCACCAGCCGCATCTTCGGTGTCGCTGCCGGCGCCGACTATCTGTTGTCGCCACGCACGATTGCGGGCTTCGGACTCGCCGGCGGCGGCACCAATTTCTCGGTCGCCAATGCCGGCACCGGGCGGTCGGACCTGTTCCAGGCCGGCGCCTATGTCAGGCACACTGCCGGCAACGCCTATCTCTCCGCGGCGCTTGCCTATGGCTGGCAGGACGTCACCACCGACCGCATGGCGATATCGGACAAGCTGCATGCGGAGTTCGATGCCAACGCGCTGTCGGGCCGCGTCGAAGGCGGCTATCGCTTCGCCACCAAATGGATGGGCATTGCGCCTTACGCCGCCGGGCAGTTCACCACCTTCTTCCTGCCTGACTACGCGGAGTCCGCAGTGTTCGGCAGCAACGCCTTTGCGCTGGCCTATGGCGCGCAGAACGTGACCGATGCGCGCACCGAGCTCGGCTTCCGCACCGACAAATCCTTTGCGCTCGCAACCGGCCTGCTCACGCTGCGCAGCCGCTTTGCCTGGGCGCATGATTTCGATCCCAACCGCAACATCGCCGCAAGCTTCCAGGCGCTGCCCGGCGCATCCTTTGTCGTTGGCGGTGCCGCGCAGGCGAGCGAATCCGAGCTCACCACGCTGTCGGCGGAAATGAAATGGCGGAACGGCTGGTCGGCATCGGCGACCTTCGAGGGCGAATTCTCGCAAGTGACCGCGAGCTACGCCGGCAAGGGCGTCGTGCGTTACGTGTGGTAGGCTAGCTGCCGGGCGCGGCGTAGTGCCTTCACGCCCGAGGCCGCGGCCTCCGCTTCAATGCATGGCGCCTTGGCGTCCGCGTCACGCGCGGGCGCATGCGGCTGACCGCAGCGCGCTTCGGCTTCACCTGCTGCGGGCCGCGCGCCAGCTCCATCAGCATGCGCAACGCTTCCACCACCGAGCGGGCGCGCACGGTGGAGCGGCCGATGGCGCCGAAACGGTGCTCGCGATGGAGGATGCGGCCGTCGCGGGCGGCAACGGCGAAATGCACGAGGCCCACCGGCTTGCCCGGCGTGGCGCCACCGGGGCCGGCGATGCCGGTGATCGAGACCGCCAGATCGACGCCGGCACGCTCGAGCGCGCCGACGGCCATTTGCGTCGCGGTCTCCTTGCTGACCGCGCCAAACGTCGCGAGCGTGGAAGTTTCGACGCCGAGCATCACGTGCTTGGCGTCGTTGGAATAGGTGACAAAGCCGCGGTCGATGACATCGGAGGAGCCGGGGATATCGGTCAGCGCGCCGGCGACGAGACCTCCGGTGCAGGACTCGGCGGTCGCAATGGTCAGCCGCCGGCTGCGGCATAGGTCGAGCAGCGAGCGGGCCAGAGCACGGGCGTCGCTGCCACCCATCTTATTCGCTCCAGGGCAGGCGGACGGTGGCGCTCGCGGTCGCGGCGATGCCTTCCTCGCGGCCGGTGAAGCCGAGTCGCTCGCTGGTCGTCGCCTTCACCGCGACGCGCGAAATGTTCACGCCCGTGATCTCTGCGATCCGCGCCCGCATGGTGTCGCGCAACGGGCCGATCTTAGGCCGCTCGCAGATCAGCGTCACCTCGAGGTTGGCGATGCGGCCGCCGCGCTGCGAAACACGCTCCACCGCATATTTCAGGAACTGGTCGGAGGAGGCGCCCTTCCACTTCATGTCGCTCGGCGGGAAGTGCGAGCCGATGTCGCCGTCCGCCAGCGCGCCGAGGATGGCGTCGACCAGCGCATGCAGGCCGACATCGCCGTCGGAATGGGCGAGAAACCCCCTGGTGTGGGGCACGCGGACGCCACAGATCATGACGTGATCGCCGCTGCCGAAGGCGTGCACGTCGTAACCGGTGCCGGTGCGGATATCTCCGAGCTGCACCGCAAGGCGCGATTCCTCGCGGACAAAATCTTCGGGCGTGGTGAGCTTCATGTTGGCAACATCGCCCTCAAAGGTCGCTACCGTCAATCCCATCCACTCCGCCAACGCCGCATCATCTGTGAAATCGCTGCGGCCTTCGCGCGCGGCGCGGCGATGGGCCTCGAGGATGATGTCGTATTTGAACGCCTGCGGCGTCTGCGCGATTCGAAGACGCGCCCGCTCCGGCGTGGCCTCGACCGTTCCATCGGCATCGACGAGCTTGACCGTGTCGTTCACGGCGATGGTCGGGATCGCAGCGCCGGTGCGGCTCGCGGCATCGATCGCGCGCGAGATCACGTCGGCCGAGACGAAGGGACGCGCGGCATCATGGATCAAAACGATATCCGGCTTCTGGCTGGCCAGCGCTTCGAGGCCCGCATACACCGAGGCCTGGCGCGTCGCGCCGCCCGCGGTCGGGGGCTCGTGGCGCAGGCCGTCGCAGGCCGCATTGAACATCGCGGCATCGTCGGGATGCAGCACCGGCTGCACGATGGAGACGTCGGGATGGCGGCAGAACGCCGCCATGGCGCGGAATATGACCGTCTTCCCGCCGATTATGCGGTACTGCTTTGGCCCGCCGGCGCCGGCGCGAAGCCCTCTCCCGGCAGCAACGAGGATGGCGGCGGTGCGTTCTGATTTCGACATGGGAATTCGCGTAACCGGATGATGCGGAAGGTGCGGGATGGGCTCGGCGCGCAGGCCTTATCATGCGCCGTGCCCAAAAAAGAGTGCGATTCCTCACGCTGTGAGGAAAAGGAGATTTTGCTGCACTGCACTTGCGCAATGCGAAGAATTGTCTAAAGTGTAGGCATGAAACTTGACTGCACAAGAAATGTGCTCAAAATGGACAGCAGCAGCCGCAATGACGCGCCTGTCGGAGAGACGAAATTTCGTGGCCGGCTCGGAAGAATTACTACCTAAGCCGTTGAAAATAGGTGAGATTGCTCTCGCCAACAGGGTTCTGCTCGCGCCCATGTCGGGCGTCACCGATGCACCGTTCCGGAGGCTCACCGCGAGACTCGGGGCAGGCCTCGTGATCTCCGAAATGACCGCCAGCGATGACCTGGCGCAGGGACGGCCGATTTCCCGGTTGCGCTGCGAAGCGGCCGGGATCGGCCCCCATGTGGTGCAATTGGCCGGCTGCGAGACCCGCTGGATGGCGGAGGGCGCCCGGATCGCGGAAGCCGCCGGCGCCGACATCATCGACATCAACATGGGCTGCCCGGCGCGGCATGTGACCGGCGGACAATCAGGCTCCGCCCTGATGCGCGACCTCGACCATGCAGTGAGCCTGATCGAGGCGACGATCGCGGCGGTCGAGGTTCCGGTGACGCTGAAGATGCGGCTCGGCTGGGACGACCGCACGCGCAATGCACCGGAGCTGGCGCGCCGCGCCGAAGCTGCCGGAGTCCGGATGGTCACCGTACATGGCCGCACGCGTTGCCAGTTCTACAAGGGCGAGGCCGATTGGAGCGCGGTGCGCGCGGTTCGGGACGCGACTTCGCTGCCGCTCGTCGTCAACGGCGACATCACCTCTTACGAGACCGCGCTGGAGGCGCTCGATGAATCCGGCGCCGATGCCGTGATGATCGGACGCGGGGCGCAGGGCGCGCCCTGGCTGCCGGGCCAGATCGGACGGCGTCTCGATGGCGGCGCTGTCGAGATCGAGCCCTCGTTGCCGGAGCAGCTCTCGTATGTGCGCGCGCTCTATGAAGAGATTTGCGCGCATTACGGCCTGCGCATTGGGCTGCGCCATGCGCGCAAGCATCTCGGCTGGGCGCTCGACATTGCCGCGGCTTGCGGCCGCGTGCCGGCCGACAAGCTGAAGGCCTGGCGGCAGAAGATATTGACCTCCGACGAGCCTGCCAACGTGCACGCCGCACTGGGTGAGGCGTTTGACGATTTCGCATGGAGTGCCGCTGCATGAGCTTGGCCGCAGGAAATCGCAAAGCGGGGCCTTCCGAGAGCGACGCCATCCTCGACGCACTTCCCAATCCGGTGATCCTGATCGGGCCCGATGGCAAGATCATCGATGCCAACATGGCGGCCGAATCCTTCTTCGAGATTTCGACGCAGTTCTTGCAACGCCAGTTGCTGAAGGAGCTGGTGCCGTTCGGCAGTCCGCTGCTGGCGCTGATCGACCAGGTGCGCGCCAGCCACTCGCCGGTCAATGAATACAAAGTCGATCTCGGCACGCCGCGCATCGGCGGCGACCGCCAGGTCGACCTGCATGTCGCGCCGCTCACGGAGCGGCCGGGCCATATCGTGGTGATGCTGCAGGAGCGCACCATCGCCGACAAGATGGACCGGCAGCTCACTCATCGCAGCGCCGCGCGCAGCGTGATAGCGCTTGCCGCCATGCTGGCGCATGAGATCAAGAATCCGCTCTCCGGCATCCGCGGCGCGGCGCAGCTCCTGGAGCCGCAGGCCTCCGCCGAAGATCGCATGCTGACGCGGCTGATCTGCGACGAGGCCGACCGCATCGTCACGCTGGTCGATCGCATGGAAGTGTTCGGTGACGAACGCCCGGTCGCGCGCGGGCCCGTCAACATCCATTCCGTGCTCGACCATGTGAAGCGGCTCGCGCAGTCGGGCTTTGCCCGCAACATCCGCTTTGTCGAGGATTACGATCCCTCGCTGCCGCCGGTGCATGCCAATCAGGACCAGCTCATCCAGGTCTTCCTCAACCTGGTGAAGAACGCGGCGGAAGCGGTGGTCGATCTCGGCTCGGATGCGGAGATCCAGCTCACGACGGCGTTCCGCCCCGGCGTACGCCTGTCGGTGCCCGGCAAGAAGACACGGGTGTCGCTGCCGCTGGAATTCTGCGTGAAGGACAACGGCTCCGGCGTGCCGGAGGACCTGTTGCCGAACCTGTTTGATCCCTTCGTCACTACAAAATCGACCGGCAGCGGGCTTGGCCTTGCACTGGTTGCCAAGATCGTCGGCGACCATGGCGGCATCATCGAATGCGAGTCACAGCCGCGCAAGACGACATTCCGCGTGCTGATGCCGATGTTCAGCAGCGCCAAACAACCGCCAGACCAAACCAATCGCGATGACGTTTCGGGTACGCCGTTGCATGCTTCACAGGGCACCAGATGAGGAACAACGATGCCTGCAGGTAGCATTCTCGTCGCCGACGACGATACTGCCATCCGAACCGTCTTGAATCAGGCCCTGTCCCGCGCCGGCTACGAGGTGCGGCTGACCGGCAACGCGGCAACGCTGTGGCGCTGGGTGAGCCAGGGCGAGGGCGATCTCGTCATCACCGACGTGGTGATGCCGGACGAGAACGCCTTCGACCTGCTGCCGCGGATCAAGAAGATGCGGCCGAACTTGCCTGTCATCGTCATGAGCGCGCAGAACACATTCATGACCGCGATCCGCGCTTCCGAGCGCGGCGCTTACGAATATCTGCCCAAGCCCTTCGACCTGAAGGAATTGATCGCGATCGTTGGCCGCGCGCTCGCCGAGCCGAAGGAGCGGGCGGTGACGCCGGCGGACGAAACCGAGTTCGACTCGATCCCGCTGGTCGGCCGTTCGCCGGCGATGCAGGAAATCTACCGCGTGCTGGCGCGGCTGATGCAGACCGATCTTACCGTGATGATCTCCGGCGAATCCGGCACCGGCAAGGAATTGGTGGCGCGCGCGCTGCACGACTATGGCAAGCGCCGCAACGGCCCGTTTGTCGCGGTCAACATGGCGGCGATCCCGCGCGATCTCATCGAATCCGAATTGTTCGGCCATGAGCGCGGCGCGTTCACCGGCGCAAATACCCGGGCCTCCGGCCGCTTCGAGCAGGCCGAGGGCGGCACGCTTTTCCTCGACGAGATCGGCGACATGCCGATGGAGGCGCAGACGCGGCTTTTGCGCGTGCTGCAGCAGGGTGAGTACACCACGGTCGGCGGCCGCACCCCGATCAAGACCGACGTGCGCATCGTCGCAGCCAGCAACAAGGACCTGCGCATCCTGATCCAGCAGGGCCTGTTCCGCGAGGACCTGTTCTTCCGCCTCAATGTGGTGCCGCTCCGCCTGCCGCCCTTGCGCGAGCGGATCGAGGACTTGCCCGATCTCGTCCGGCACTTCTTCTCGCTCGCCGAAAAGGATGGTTTGCCGCCGAAGAAGCTCGACACACAGGCGCTGGAACGTCTGAAGCAGCACCGCTGGCCTGGCAACGTCCGCGAGCTCGAAAACCTCGCCCGGCGTCTTGCCGCGCTCTATCCGCAGGACGTCATCACCTCGTCCGTCATCGACGGCGAACTGGCGCCGCCGGCGGTCACATCAGGCGGCAGCGTGCCGCTTGGTGTCGACAATCTCGGCGGGGCGGTCGAGGCCTATCTGTCCTCGCACTTCTCCGGCTTCCCCAACGGCGTGCCGCCGCCCGGCCTCTATCACCGCATCCTCAAGGAGATCGAGGTGCCGCTGCTGACCGCCGCGCTGGCGGCCACCCGCGGCAACCAGATCCGGGCCGCCGACCTGCTCGGGCTGAACCGCAATACGCTGCGGAAGAAGATCAGGGACCTGGATATTCAGGTCTATCGGAGCGGGGGATAGCGCGCCGCCCCAACCGTTATTCCGGGATGCGTCGCAGATGCGGACCCGGAATCTCGAGATTCCGGGTTCGGTCTCTCGCGGGACCGCCCCGGAATGACCTGCCGATCGGTCCGATCGTCTGTGCACTCGCTGTAAAGTCTCGCTACCGCGCCGCGGAAATGTCGCAATTCGGCAACATTGTGATATGAATGCATCAGTCCCGCGATCGGGGCACCTGGATTTTCAGCATCACCTTTCGGAATGACGAGCGCAGAGACCTCGGCCGCGTCCATTGATCCACCGGCTGCCGAACGCAAGGGACTGACCCTGCGGCGGTTGCTGGCGCCGTTTGCCGTCGGCATCGCGCTGCTGTCGGCCTTCCTCACCTTCATTGTCCTGACCGGCCTGACCCCGATCGAGCCGACGCCGGACGTGGTGCGGTCGTTCTACCTGCTCAATGCCGCGACGGTCCTGCTGCTGGTCGGCATCATCATCCGCGAAGTGATCCAGATGGTGCAGGCGAGGCGCAGCGGCCGGGCTGCGGCGCGGCTGCATGTGCAGATCGTCGGCCTGTTCTCGGTCATCGCCGTGCTGCCGGCCGTGATGGTCTCGATCGTGGCCAATGTCACCATCGAGCGCGGCTTCGACCGGCTGTTCTCCGGTCCGACCAAGGAAGTGATCCACAACTCGCTGACGATCGCGAGCGCCTATATGCAGGAGCATGCGCAGCTCATCCGCGGCGACATCCTCGGCATGGCCAATGACATTGCGCGAGCCCGGCCGCTCTATGACCAGGACCGCCAGTCGTTTCGCGACGTGCTGACCTCGGATGCGGCCTCGCGCAACCTGCCGGGCGCGATGATCATCGACAAGGACACCAATATCCTGGTCGCCGCGGACACCGGCATCAAGCTCGCCTATACGCCGCCGGCGCCGGACTTCCTCAAGAATGTCGGCGACAGCGAGCCTGAAATCGCCGTTCTGCCTGACGAGAGCTACGTCGCGGCGGTGATCCGTCTGCGCTACTTCAACGACACCTTCCTCTATGTCGCGCGACCGCTTGACCCGAACGTGGTGGCGCTGCTCAAGCAGACCCAGGCCGGCGCGGCCGAATACGCCCAGCTCGAGGCCCGCCGGCTCGGTATCCAGGTCGCCTTTGCGCTGATGTTCGCGGTGATCGCGCTCACCGTTCTGATGGCGGCGGTCCTGATCGGGTTCAATTTCGCCAACTGGCTGGTGGCGCCGATCCGGCGGCTGATGGGCGCAGCCAGCGACGTCTCGGCCGGCAATTTCAATGTGCAGGTGCCCGTCCACAAGTCGGAGGGCGATCTCGCCCATCTCGGCGAGACCTTCAACAAGATGACGCAGGATCTGCGCACCCAGCGTGACGAGCTGGTCAATGCCAGCGAATTGATCGATAGCCGCCGCCGCTTCATCGAGGCGGTGCTGTCCTCGGCTTCTGCCGGCATCATCGGCGTCGATGCCTCCGGCAGCGTCGCCGTGCTCAACCGCTCGGCGGAAAAGCTGATCGGTCACGCCGAATCCGAGACGCTCGGCCATCCGCTGTCCGACGTGCTGCCCGAGCTCGACGAGATGATGAAGACCGCGCGCGAAGGCACGCAGCGGCTGGTGCAGGGCCAGGTCACGATCCTGCGCGACGGCAATGAGCGCAATCTGTCGGTGCGCGTCTCTGCCGAGCAGACCAGCCAGTCGCGCGACAGCTACATCATCGTGCTCGACGACATCACCGAGCTCGTCTCCGCCCAGCGGACCTCGGCCTGGGGCGACGTCGCGCGCCGCATTGCCCACGAGATCAAGAACCCGCTGACGCCGATCCAGCTTTCCGCCGAGCGCATCCGCCGCAAATTCGGCAAGACCATTACCGAACCGAAGGACAAATCCATCTTCGAGCAGTGCACCGACACCATCGTGCGCCAGGTCGACGATATCAGGCGGATGGTCGACGAGTTCTCGCGCTTTGCGCGCATGCCAAAGCCCGTGATCGAGGGCGAGGACGTCGCCGACACCGTGCGGCAGGCCGTGTTCTTGATGAAGGTCGCCCATCCCGAGCTCGATATCGAGGCCGAGATCAAGCAGGACCCGCTGCACGCGCAGTTCGACCGCCGTCTGATCAGCCAGGCGCTTACCAACATCATCAAGAACGCCACCGAAGCCATCGAGCAGGTGCCGCCCGAGGAACTCGGCAAGGACAACGGCAAGGGTCGCATTGATGTCATCGCCGCGCGCGACAACGACGACATCGTGATCGATGTCATCGACAATGGTATCGGCTTGCCGAAGGTAGCCCGCCAGCGGCTGCTTGAACCCTATGTCACCACGCGGGAGAAGGGCACGGGCCTCGGCCTCGCCATCGTCGGACGCGTGCTGGAAGACCATGGCGGCAAGATCGAGCTGAAGGACGCCTCCGACTTCCGGCCCGGCCAGCGCGGCGCCTGGATGCGGCTGCGCTTTGCCATCACCGGCCACAGCAAATCCACGATCGAGGTGCAGGAGCCGGCCGCAGCGGCCGCCGACGCCAAGCCGGACGGCCCGACCGAGCCACCGGGTGCCGAAACAAAGCCGCCGGTCCCGGAAACCAACGGGCCGGCTGAAGCTACTAACGATGAAACAAAAACCGAAGCCGCAACAGGCAACTGACGAGCGGGGCGCGACCCATGGCAAGTGACATTCTGATTGTCGATGACGAAGCCGATATCCGGGATCTCGTCGCAGGCATTCTCGATGACGAAGGCTTTTCGAGCCGGACCGCGCGCGACAGCGATACGGCGCTGGCCGAAATCGCCAATCGCCGTCCGCATCTGGTGTTTCTAGACATCTGGCTGCAGGGCTCCAAGCTCGACGGGCTGCAACTGCTCGAGCAGATCAAGAAGGACCATCCGGATCTACCGATCGTCATGATCTCCGGCCACGGCAACATCGAGACCGCGGTCGCGGCGATCAAGCGCGGCGCCTATGATTTCATTGAAAAGCCCTTCAAGGCAGATCGCCTGATCCTGGTGGCGACGCGTGCGCTCGAAACCTCGCGGTTGAAACGCGAGGTGAGGGAGTTGAAGCAGATGACGCCGGCGGCGAGCATCCTGACCGGCCGCTCACCCTGCATGAACCAGCTCCGCCAGACCATCGAGCGCGCGGCAAAAGCCAACAGCCGCATCCTGATCGTAGGTCCCTCCGGCGCCGGCAAGGAGCTGGCCGCGCGCACGCTGCATGCCGCTTCGAGCCGGGCAGAGGGACCGTTTGTCGTGATCAATGCGGCCGCGATCACGCCGGAGCGCATGGAAGAGGAGCTGTTCGGCACCGAAACGTCAAATGGCGAGCATTCCCGCAAGACCGGCGCGCTGGAAGAAGCCCATGGCGGCACGCTGTTCGTCGACGAAATCGGCGACATGCCGCGCGAGACCCAGAACAAGATTCTACGCGTGCTGGTCGATCAGACCTTCCAACGGCTCGGCGGCACCACCAAGGTGCAGGTCGATGTCCGCATCGTCTCGTCGACCGCGCGCAATCTGGAAGAGGAGATCGCCGCCGGTCGTTTCCGCGAGGATCTCTATCACCGGCTCTCGGTGGTGCCGATCCGCGTGCCGCCGCTGTCGGAGCGGCGCGAGGACATTCCGGAACTGATCGACTACTTCATGGACCAGATTTCTGCCTCGACCGGTCTGCCGAAGCGGCAGATCGGGCAGGACGCGATGGCCGTGCTGCAATCGCATGTCTGGCCGGGCAACGTCCGCCAGCTCCGCAACAATGTGGAGCGCGTGATGATTCTCGCCGGCGGCGGTCCGGAAGTCATCATCACTGCCGACATGCTGCCGCAGGACGTCGGTTCAATGGTACCGGCTATGCCGACCAGCAATAATGGCGAGCACATCATGGGACTGCCGCTGCGCGAGGCGCGCGAGGTGTTCGAGCGCGATTACCTGATCGCCCAGATCAGCCGCTTCTCGGGCAATATCTCTCGGACGGCGGAATTCGTCGGCATGGAGCGCTCGGCGCTGCATCGAAAATTGAAGGCGCTCGGCGTCGGATAACGCTCTTTTTTCGAGCAATCGTGCATTTGCGCGGGAAAACCGGCGATCTTTCGCCGTTTTGATGGGGAATATCGCGACTTCCGTATGACAGCCATGCGAAGCGGCTTGCCTAAAAAGCGCACCTGCCTTCTAATCGTTCCGCCGAGGTCCCAGGAGGGGGAACTCAAGGGATCGCGGCAACCGAGGGACGGCTCCAACAGAGCAAAGCGAGAGGGCTGCCGTCGGTTCAAATAAAAACAATAGCGGGATAACAACAATGGCGGCAGACCGCGCACAAAATCTACAAGACACCTTCCTAAATCACGTTCGTAAAACCAAAACGCCACTGACGATCTTTCTGGTCAATGGAGTGAAGTTGCAGGGAATTGTGACCTGGTTCGACAATTTCTGTCTGCTGCTTCGGCGCGACGGTCACTCGCAGCTTGTCTACAAGCATGCGATCTCGACCATCATGCCAGGTGCTCCGATTCAGTTGTTCGAAGGCGGCGAGGATGCTCCGGCTTGAGAGTGAACTGATTGGAACCCCGGAATTGGGAAGGGGGTGCTGACCGTCCGCGGTCGGCAGAGGCCAAAGATTCGGGGCGGGTCATCGTCATCGGCCCCTATTTGCGAATGCGCCGCGGCGACACCGACGCGCAAACGGATGATCATGTCCGCGATTTCGAGGCGCGGCTGGACGAGGCCAAAGGCCTCGCGCGTGCCATCGACCTCGAAGTCGCAGATGCAATTCTCGCCCCCATCGCCCAGATCCGCCCCGCCACCTATCTCGGCAAGGGCAAGGTCGAGGAGATCATCGGCCTCGTCAGCGGCAACGATGTCGAACTCGTGGTGATGGATTGCGCGCTGTCGCCGATCCAGCAGCGCAACCTCGAGAAGGCCTGGAACACCAAGGTCGTCGACCGCACCGGTCTGATCCTGGAAATCTTCGGCCGGCGCGCCAAGACCAAGGAAGGCTCGCTGCAGGTCGAGCTCGCGCATCTCAATTATCAGCGCAGCCGCCTGGTGCGGTCCTGGACCCACCTCGAGCGCCAGCGCGGCGGCTTCGGCTTCATGGGCGGTCCCGGCGAGACCCAGATCGAGGCCGACCGCCGCCAGATCGGCGAGCGCATCGTCCGCCTGCAAAACGAATTGAAGAAGGTGCAGGCGACGCGACGACTGCATCGCGCCGGCCGCCAGCGTGTGCCGTATCGCGTGGTGGCGCTGGTCGGCTACACCAACGCCGGCAAGTCGACGCTCTTCAACCGGCTCACGCGCGCCGATGTGCAGGCCGCCGACATGCTGTTTGCGACGCTTGATCCGACCTTGCGCGCGCTGAGCCTGCCGCATGGCGGCAAGGCGATGCTGTCGGACACGGTCGGCTTCATCTCCAATCTGCCGACGCAGCTCGTCGCCGCGTTTCGCGCCACGCTCGAGGAAGTGCTGGAGGCCGATATCATCCTCCACGTCCGCGACATCTCGCATGAGGATGCCGAAGCGCAGGAGCGCGACGTCGAGGCGGTGTTGCGCCAGCTCGGCATCGATCCGGATGCGGACGGCGGTCAGCGCATCATCGAGGTCTGGAACAAGATCGATCGCTTCTCACCCGACGAGCGCCGGAATTTGCAGAACATCGCCGCGCGCCGTCCCGCGGACCGGCCGTGCTTCCTGGTCTCCGCTGAAACCGGGGAGGGGGTCGAAGTGCTGCTCGCTGCGATCGAGGAGCGGCTAGCCGCGACGCGCACCACGCTCAACCTGTCGATCGACGCCTCCGACGGCGCCGGCATCTCCTGGCTGCATCGCAACGCCGAGGTGTTGAACAAGGAGCTGCACGACGGCCGGTTCGTCATGACGGTGCGAGTCGACGAAACCAAGCGGGATATCGTGGTGAGCAGGTTCGACGCGGTGCCGATGTAGTTTTTCAGTGTCGTCCTGGCGAAAGCCAGGCGACAGCGTCTGCGCGGCCCTGGCGTCGGCTCACTGCCTACGCGTTTTGCTCCGCGGCCTTTGCCTCATTCCACAACTCATCCATTTCATCCAGCGTGGCCTCGCCGAGCGCGCGACCCTCTGCCGCCAGCGCGCGCTCGATATGGGCGAAGCGGCGTTCGAATTTGGCGTTGGCGCGGCGGAGCGCCATTTCCGGATCGGCCCTCGCGTGACGTGCGAGATTGACGACCGCGAACAGGAGATCGCCGGTTTCCTCCGCCAGCTCCTCCGCATCCTTGCGATCGAGTGCGGCCTCGATCTCATCGGCTTCCTCGCGGATCTTGTTCAAGACCGCGCGCGGATCATTCCAGTCGAAGCCGACGGTGGAGGCCTTGCGCTGCAATTCGAGCGCGCGCGTCAGCGCGGGCAGGCCGGCCTTCACGCTCGAGAGCAGGGCGGAGTGCTCGTCGGCCTGGTGCTGCGGGCGGCGAGCGGCGCGCTCGGCCTTTTCCTCGGCCTTGATCCGCTCCCAGGCGCTTTTCACGCCGGCGGCGGCGATGTTGCCGTCCTTGTCGGCGAAGACATGCGGATGCCGGCGGATCATCTTCCTGGTGATCGCCTCGACCACGTCACCGAAGGCGAACGCCTTTTCCTCTTCCGCCATGCGGGCGTGGTAGACGACTTGAAGCAGGAGATCGCCGAGCTCGTCGCGGAGGTCCTCGAAATCGCGGCGCGCGATCGCATCCGCCACCTCATAGGCTTCCTCGATCGTGTAGGGCGCAATCGTCTCGAAACTCTGCTCGAGGTCCCAGGGGCAGCCGGTCACAGGTGTGCGGAGCTGCGCCATGATCTCGATCAGGCGGGAGATGTCGCGGGAAGGGGTCATGGGGGCACCGACAACTTGCAAGGGACGGTCGTTTATGCCGCAAGACGACGAGCGATCCCAGACCAGAAGTCCATTGTCCACCACGTGAAAGTTCTGTGCTAAGGCGCTGTCATGAATGAAAAATTGCAACCCGGAACCGCGCTCGTGCTGTTCTCCGGCGGCCAGGATTCCGCAACCTGCCTCGCCTGGGCGCTGGAGCGCTTTACGCGCGTCGAAACCATCGGCTTCGACTACGGCCAGCGCCATGCCATCGAGCTTTCCTGCCGCGAGCGGCTATTGGACGGCTTCAAGGCGCTGCGTACCGACTGGGCACACAAGCTCGGCGAGAGCCATACGCTGAAAATCCCGACGCTCTCCGAAATCTCCGACACCGCGCTGACGCGCGATGTGGCGATCGCGATGGGCGAGGACGGCTTGCCCAACACCTTCGTGCCCGGCCGCAACCTGGTCTTCCTCACCTTTGCCGCGGCGCTCGCCTACCGGCGCGGCGTCGCCGACATCGTCGGTGGCATGTGCGAGACCGATTATTCCGGCTATCCGGATTGCCGCGACGAGACCATCCGTGCGCTCAACGCCGCGCTCAATCTCGGCATGGCCAAACCATTCCAGCTCCACACGCCGCTGATGTGGCTCGACAAGGCCGCGACCTGGAAGCTCGCGCATGATCTCGGCGGCGAAGGCCTGGTCGACCTGATCCGCGAGCACTCCCACACCTGCTATCTCGGCGAACGCGGCGCGCGGCATGCGTGGGGCTATGGTTGCGGAGAGTGCCCGGCATGTAGCCTGCGGGCGAAGGGATGGCGGGAGTATGCGGCCTTGTCATTGCGAGGAGCGTAGCGACGAAGCAATCCAGACCGCTTCCGCGGAAACCATCTGGATTGCTTCGCGGAGCCTGTCATCGGGCGCGCGTTCGCGCGACTCGTTGGCTCGCAATGACGAAGTTCGTAGGATGGGTTGAGCGTAGCGAAACCCATCATCACGAGCCGTGAAGCGATGGGTTTCACTTCTTTCAACCCATCCTACGCATCTTCTGCGCCGCGTCCGGGACACGAGACCTGGCTACGCGAAATCCTCCGCCTGCAACACGATCGGCTTGCCATGTGGCGTGCGGTCGGCGGCGTGGTCCCAGGCGTCGCGGGTGCGATGGAGCACGTCGGATGTCGTGACGCCTTTTTGCGCGACCAGGCGCTCCAGCGCCGCGAGCCAATGGTGGTAATAGGTCTCGCCGGTATCGGGATCGCCGGCGGCCTGGGCGCGCTTGATCTCGGCACCCAGCGTCTCGGCCCATTCGTGCCAGGTGAAGACGCCGCGTTCGTGCAGCATCAAGGCCATCGCAAACGCCTGGGCTTCCCAGGGCTCGCGGAACACCGGGCCTTCGGCGTCGCAGGGGATGTCGGGGAGGGCGCTGGTCGCTTGCGCCACGGCGCCGCCCATCAGGCCTTCTCCAGGTATGGCTCGAAGGCGTCGATCGAAATCTTCACGCTCGGATCAGCATCCGCGCCCCACAGCTCGGCGCCGTCGAACACGACGGTATAAAGCCATTGCGGATTTTCGCCGGCTTCGATCGCGGCCGAATCCGGAAACACGTGAACGCCGTGGTCGCGCTCGATCACGCCGACATGGCCGCGGACATAGCGCGGCAGGCGCGTATGCGTCGCGGGATGGATGTTCCTGGCGCGCACGCGATCGCCGGCCTTGAATTTCGCCGGCGCCTGCGCGGCGCGTCCGAATTTGCCGCGCACCATCACGCGCTCGACGTCATCGACGCTGAACTTGCCGCGCTTCAGCGCCTTTGCAGGCTCCAACGCATGGCCCTCGGCGACCTCCGCCTTGCCGATAAATCCCCTGGCGATCAGCATGTCCTCGAGCCCGAGCAGCCACTTCTTGTAGTAGGAGCTGGAGAGATAGACATGCGGCGGCAACGCCTCGCGATAGAAGCGCGAGGTGTCGATGTTGAAGGCGCCGGCCGCGCCCATGGCGCGCACCATCGCGAGCACACGGCTCTCCCAGCGCGTGTGAAACATCGGCTCGTTCGGCTCCGGCTCGACCTTGCCGAAGCCGTCCATGCCACCCATGTCGTGCACGCCGTTCATGACGGTGCTCCCGGCTCTAACGGGAAGCCCGTGCCGATCATGCTGTCGCGCGTGACGAGCTCGGCGAGCTTGTCCTCGCTCCAGCCCTCGGTGGCCTTGGGCCGCATCGGCAGCACCAGAAAGCGCGTCTCGGCGGTCGAGTCCCAGACGCGGATCTCGGTCTCCTTCGGCAGGCTCACGCCGAAATCCTTCAGCACGCCGCGCGGGTCCTTGACCGCGCGCGAGCGGTAGGGCGCAGCCTTGTACCAGACCGGCGGCAGGCCCAGCATTTCCCAGGGGTAGCAGGAGCACAGCGTGCACACGACCATGTTGTGGCGCTCGGGCGTATTCTCGACCGCGACCAGATGATCGCCGACGCGGCTGACATGGCCGAGCGTGCCGACCGCCTTGCTGGCGTCCGCAAGCAGCGCGCGCTTGAAATCGGGATCGGCCCAGGCCTTGGCAACGACGCGGGCGCCGTTATGCGGGCCGATCTTGGTCTCATAGGCCTGCACGATGGCGTCGAGCGCGGCGGCATCGACATAGCCTTTTTCGGTCAGCACCGTCTCCAGCGCGCGTACGCGCAGCTCGATCTCTGACAGTTCCGAATGGTCGTCGTGGTCGTGATGATGTTCGCTCATGTACTTTCAGTCCTGAGAGCACCCAGAATAGGGGAAACATTCCGGCTATGTCGAGGCTGACGGCTCCGCTATCGTTGCGCAAAATAACATAGCAGGAGGTCTTGCATGGCGGGAGCTGTCAGTCGTTTCTCGGAATTTATCACCGTCGAGCGCGGCCTCGGGCCGGAGGGTCGTATCGCCGTGGTGCGGTTCGATCGCGGCGACGGCCTCAATGCGCTGTCGCCGGAGGCGATGCGCCAGCTCACTGCTGTCGCGCGTAGCTTCGACGATGACGGCGATACGTCGGTGGTCGTGCTGACCGGCAATGCAAAGGCGTTTTCGGCCGGATTCGACCTCAAGGACGCCGAGGGCCGTTCGCGCCGGGATATGGACCTCGGCACCTTGCGACGGCATGTCCGGGTCGGGCCGCGGCTGACGCGGGCCTGGCAGGAGATGGAGCAGGTCACCATCGGCGCCATCGAAGGCTTTGCCATCGGCGGCGGCGTAGCGCTGGCCGTTGCCCTGGACTTTCGCGTGATGGCTTCAAACGCGCATCTGCGCGTGCCGGAAATCGCCCTCGGCATGAGCATGAGCTGGCAAAGCATCCCGCGCATGCTGCATCTGATGGGACCGGCGCGCACCAAGCAGGCGGTGATCATCGCCGATGAGCGCATCTCCGCTCACGAAGCGCGTGAATGGGGCTTGGTGGAGGAGGTGGCCGAGCCCGGCAAGGCCTTCGAGGCCGCGATGGCGCTTGCCGAGAAAGTCGCGCGCCAGCCGCCGATCGCGGTCTCCATGACCAAGCTCACCGTCAATCGTCTGGCGCATGCGCTCGATGATCTCACCAGTCACATGGACGGCGACCAGTTCGTGCTTGCGAGCATGAGCGAGGATCACAAGGAAGGCGTCGCGGCCTTCCTGGACCGGCGCAAGCCGAGGTTTCGGGGGCGATAAACGCGGGTCTCACCGCGACGTGAAAGTTAACGCCTCGCGGTGCCACCGATGTTCCAGCCACGGCCGCTTTCGCCGAAAATCTCGTAGCCGGTTGGCGTGACGGCGACGGTGTCCTCGAGCTTGATGAAGCCGCGCTTCGGATGCTTCATCGTGGTCTCGATCGACACCACCATGCCCGCTTCCAGCGGCCGGTGCGCATCATAGTCGTCATAGGGAACCGGGCCGCTGTTGGTTAGGCGAGGGGCCTCGTGGCTGACGAGCCCCATGCCATGGGCAAGGAATTCGCTGCTGTCGTGCTGGCTGGTTTGCGCCAGCCGTTTCCCGGCGGCGGCGTAGATGTCGCCACCCATGGCGCCGGCCTTGACGGCCGCGAACGCCGCCTGCTGCACGGCCTCGATCTCGGCCAGAATATCCTTCAGCTCGCTGTCGGGTTCGCCAAGCACGGCCATTCGTACGAGGTCGCCAATATAGCCGTGATAATTGCCGCCTGAATCCAGCGACAGCACCTCGCCCTGCTCCCAGCGCTGAGGTGAGGGCGCGCGGTTGTGGCTATCGCCGCAGGCGAGCAGGCAATATTCGAACGTCAACCCACGCTGAACTTCAGCTACCCGCAGCGCCTCGAACAGCTCCCGTTTGGTCGTGCCCGGGCCATGTTTGGCGATCACGTCCAGCATGGATTCGGTCACGAGCTCGGAGGCCTTCTTGAGTTTGGCGAGCTCAGCCTTCGACTTCACCGCACGCAGCCGCTCGAGCACGAACAGCGCGTCCTTGATCTCGCTGTCAGGAAAAGCTGAGGCGAGGGCCTTGCCGGCGTCCATCGGTAGGAACGCCATCTCCACGCCGATGCGTTTGGCCGGCACGCCAGATTTCCTGATGATCTCAACGGCCCGGTTCATGGCGTCAACCGAGCCCATGCTCTTGTTCTGGACCTCCGGCACCCAGAGCGGCACGACGGCACGCTGGTGGGCCTCGAGGGGATTGCCGACATAGCCGGCCTTTTCAGGCGCGCCCTTGGGATAGACCAGGACCGGCAGATAACGGCTGACCCCGAGCGCGTCCATGTAGTCGAAGAAGATCGCGCGCTCGGCGTCGAGCAGATACTGCACATTGTGCTTCGAAGTCGCGACCAGGAGGTCGATGCCCGCCCGTTCCATCAAGCCGTCGAGCTTGGCGGTATCAAACGGAATGGCGCGCGATTGGCTCGGAAGGCTGACGCTTTCCTGCATGACGGACCTCCCATGGCTACGGCCGGGACCAACCAGCTTTTCAGCCTTGCGTTTCGTTTTGCGCGGCCATTTTGGGTGCGAGGAGAGCATTTGACCAATGCTGATGCGCCAGCCCAGATATCCTGACCCGCGTATCCGTAATTCGCATAAGGTATATTATGGAATATTTATATGTTCAATTAGATCA
>Ga0310811_10002401_pt1 | contig 23416 bp, 22 predicted proteins | sample YCmetagenome_FD_207642 | JGI IMG/M metagenome (GOLD analysis project Ga0310811, IMG submission 207642) | Soil microbial communities from experimental microcosm in Duke University, North Carolina, United States - YC | ecosystem: Engineered > Artificial ecosystem > Soil microcosm > Unclassified ... | reverse complement strand
ACCCCCACCCTGCATCGCCGCACCACCAAAAAAAGCCCCGGCGGGAAAATTCCCGGGGACAATCTCAACAAACTTCGTGTCTGGCGCGGCTCAAGCTGCTGCATCAGCTCCAGCTAGCTGACACGAACCCCATGGTGCCTAAGAGACATGGATGCTTCACTCCCGCCGATCGGCACTAGGCGGATCTACATACTCGAGAAGTACTTCAACGGGCGGCATCGAATCCTTGGCGCAGGCGCCACGCCCCCGCGACTCCGGCGCAGGCGTTTCAGACATGCGGCCTCCTCTCCGCCGTGTGAAAGTTGAGTCGGTGTCGCCCGTTGAGGTACTTCTCGAGAATCAGAAGTACTAGTAAAGTGGAGGTGAAGCCTTGGCAACTCGCAAGAAGAGTGCGGGAACGCCACGTCCACCGGCCACAACTCCTGATGGCCGAGAGAGACAGCTAATCGCTGCGGCCTACGACTTGGCAGAGGAACAGATCCGCACTGGAACGGCCACAGCTCAGGTCATCACGCACTTCCTTAAGCTCGGGACAGAGCGTGAAAAACTTGAACGCAAGAGGCTAGAGGGAGAGAACAAACTTCTCGAGGCGAGAGTAGAATCACTGGCCTCATCGTCACGGATCGAAGAGCTTTACGAGAAGGCCGTGGCTGCGATGAGATCTTACGCTGGTCGCGGGAGCGTAGATGAGTCAGAGGGCTAGATCTTACACGGAGTTGATCAGGATCCCCACGTTCGAAGAACGTTACGATTACCTTTCTGTTCGAGGTGTCGTAGGTCTGGACACGTTCGGATTCGAGAGATGGCTGAACCAGGCCTTCTATCACTCACGTGAATGGCGGCATGCAAGACAACAAGCGATAGCACGTGATCGCGGGTGCGACTTGGGCATCGAAGGTCAGGAGATCTTTGACCGGCCGATTGTCCATCACATGAATCCGATCGCTGTTGATGACATCACGCATGCCAACATCGACATCATCAATCCGGAGTACCTGATCACGGTTTCGCTCAGGACTCACAACGCAATCCATTACGGAGACAGGTCGCAACTGGTTCAGCCGCTTGTGCGGCGTCGTCCTGGCGATACGAAACTCTGGTAGGAGGAACGCATGACAAGAACCATGGGCGACTCGGTCGACATCTCGAAGGTGCCTCACACTGTCGACATCGTCGCGACCTACGCCGACGGACATCTCGGTGTCGTGATCGAGCAGCTCCTCGAGGAACTCTTCCCGAGCGACAGGTACTTCCATGTTCTCATCGACGTCAACGGCACCCGCCCCGACGTTCAGGTCAGGGACTGGGAGACCGGAGACAAGGCCGGCGACCTCAGGCAGTGGGTCATCGACCACAACAACCACACGGGCGTGAAAGACGCGGTGGTTTATTGTAACGAGTCGACCATCGCCGAAGTTCGTCGACTCACCGGTGACCAGATCCTCGGAGAGGACTACTTCCTATGGGTAGCCACCCTCGACGGCAGTATCTTCAGGGGACCCGGCGTGATCGCATGCCAGAACCGCGGCGCCAGGCAGAACGGAGCCAACTTCGACACCAGCGAGGTGTTCGACGACCGTTTCTGGGTTCTCCCCTCCTCCCCTGTGACCCCTCCACCCCCGCCGAAGCCGGACTGCCGGTCCTTTCAGCGCGCTATTCGAGTTGCTGTCGACAACCTCTGGGGGCATGAGACCGACAAGGCTGCTACTGCTCTCGTCAAGGCCTGGGGTGACGAGTTTCCTTTTGGTGTCACCTTCGCTCAGCACGTTGTTGGCACTAAGGCCGACGGCGTCTGGGGGCCGAACTCGAAGCGCGCCCGGGATCTCACTACCGCCAGCGTCCAGCGGGCCCTTATCTCCATGGGTTTCCACCCGGGCAAGGTCGATGGTATCTGGGGTCACCACACCAACGAGGCCTACACGAAGGCAAGGGCTGCCTGCCGTATCTAACCCAGCTGGAGAAACCCAATGTCGCCAAACCCAGACAGCATTCTGGACTCAGTCAAGAAGAGCATCGGTCTTGACTCGTCGGACACGACGTTCGATCTCGATGTCACGATGTTCATCAACTCGGCGTTCGGGGTTCTCAAGCAACTCGGCGTCGGTTCGGACACCGGCTTCATCATCACGGACAACACCACGCTCTGGTCGCAGTACGTCACCGGACTGTCCTACCTGGGCATGGTGAAGAACTACATCTACATGTTCGTGAAGCTGGTGTTCGACCCGCCGGCCACTTCCTTCGCCATCGCGGCCTGCGAGAAGCTTATTGAGGAACTCGGCTGGCGAATCCTCGCCGCTGTAGAGGCCGAGACTCCGCCGAGCGACCCATTCGCCACAACCACGGTCAGCACGACAAGCGGGATCATGAAGAGCTACTTCGCGCCGAAGGTGGTCCAGCTAGCGTACGCGCCGAGCATCACTATCGATGCTTCGGCCGGGAACATGTTCTACCTGACGATGACCGGAGACTGTGCCATGTTCGCGCCTGCCAATGGCGTGGACGGCCAGCACATCACTCTCGAGATCGTCTCCAACGGCCACTCCATATCGTGGCGGTCCGGCTGGGACTTCGGCGACATCGGAGCCCCGGTTCTGTCCGCCGGAGGAAAGGCCGACATCATCAGCGCGTACTACAAGACCGCCTCTGCCAGCTGGCGTGCAGGCTTTACCACCGGCTTCTGATCAGACAAGGACATATCTTCATGGCGAGTAACCTGTTCCTTTCCGACACGGCTGCCAAGGCCGGCTGTGACGCCGTCGCTGCGCTGGCCAACAGCGGAACCCTCAAGATCTACGACGGCACCCAGGCCGCCGACGCGAACACCGCGGTCGGTGCGCAGGTGCTGCTGGCCACGCTGACCTTCGGCGCCACGGCTTTCGGTGCTAGCGCCGCGACAGGCACCACCCCCACCCGCAAGGCCACCGCCACCGCCAACACGATCACCGGCGACACCTCGGCGGACGCCACGGGCACCGCGACCTGGTTCCGGATGCTCGAGTCGAACGGTACCACGGTCATCATGGACGGTTCGGTCGGCACCAGCGGCTGTGATCTGAACCTGGCGACCACGAGCCTCGTCGCCGGCGTCGACGTCGAGGTCACCAGCTTCACCCTGTCACAGCCGGAGTAACAGCCTCCTGCGCCTTAAGGAGGTAAAGTGACTTTCGCACATGTCGGGACAACGCAAAGCTGGGACACTGGCGCCTCGCACAGTTACACCCCTAACGGCGTAGGTCATCTCGTCACCCTGGTTGAAATTACCAAACTGGGGCAAACGCCGATGATTTCCGGATTGTCGGCTTCTAACATCACCTGGACTAGGCTTACACCAGATTTCGATACTTCAGTGGCAGCTACGGCAACTGCTGCAGCTATCTGGGTCGGGAAAACCACCAGTACCAGCCCCGCAAACACAACCATCACCTGGACGGGGGGCGGCTCTGAGCCGGCTCACTGGGAAGCGGAAGTCAACGAGTTCTCGTCTACCGTTGGCGACTGGGCTCTCGATGTTTACGGTGGTATCGACGCGAACGGCGGGAATCTCGCATATCCGTCGTTGACTCCTGCTGGTGCTGGTGAGCTATACGTCGGTATGCACTACGACGATAGCGGAGCTGCTGCTGGTAGTACGTCGGGTTACACGTACCACGTAACGAGCCATGGTAACGGCGCTCTTTATAATCCGGCTTGCGGTTCAGGCACACAAACACCGACGTGGGCTGGCACCTCAGTCATGGGCGGCATAGCGGCCCTGATCAAGGAACAAGCAGCTTCTGATTCGGGTACTGCCGCTGTAACGCTCAAGAAGATGACGGTCGCTGGTTCTGGTGTCTTGAAGGATTCCGGTACCGCGGCTGTCACGCTGAGGAAGATGGCCGTCGCCGGCACTTTGTCAGACAACTCGATTACGCAAAACCTGTTCGGCAACGTAGATCCGGGTATCTCAAGCACGAACGATGCCTCCGATTATACGATGGCCATGGAGTTCGAGGTATCCGCGGATGCGCCTCTGACCGGGATCAGGTTCTGGTCTGCGCCGGATGCAAACGGACTTCCGGTGGGCACCGCGATATTCAATCTAGATACCTCGACCGTCGTAAGCGGATCTCAGGATGACACGCCATCATGGTCGGGTGCCGCCGGCTCTGGCTGGGTGAAGAACGATTACGACGGGTCAGTGATCCTGAGGACCGGCACTCACTACGCGGTAGCGATTCTCAAAGACTCGACAACGAATGTTTACAGTGACACCGCTAATTACTGGACCACCGGCGGTCCGGGTGCCAGTGGAAAAACGAATGGTGTCATATCTGCCCCTAACAGCTTTAGCTCCACAGGTGCAGTCGGGCAGGATCAGTTCCACACAGGCGGCGGCTGGGTTAAGCCAGATAGCAGCTTCGGCGACAGCAACTACTGGATCGACGTAGAAGTAAGAGTCGCTTCGGATATCGGAACAGATGTCGTCACGCTCAAGAAGATGACGGTTTCAGGTCACGGTTACGCTGCCGTCGCTCCTCTCGTTCAAGAAGGTCCTGCGGCACAAACTCTGTCGCCGTCTTTCCATCAGGCAACCCAGGCCGGAAACCTGCTAGTCGCGTGGCTGGGGTCGAACGATTCTGGTTCTACTGCGCCGTTTTCCACATCTAGTCCTGGGTGGGTTATCGCTTTCCAGGGAGGTACGGCTTATCAGTGGTTCGCTGTCGCCTACAAGGAAAATTGCTCAGCTGGTGAAACGGCGCCAACGTTCTCCGATTCTGGGGGATCCGAACCGTTTTCGAAACTAGCAGAGTTCTCAGGCATGTCTTTGTCGAGTGTCCTGGATCAAACAGGTAGCCTGCTATCTTCAGGTACGAGTTTCTCGGCGCAAGCTTCGGCCGGAGATTCGAAGAGCGGCGATCTTATCATCGGGGGTGTTTACTGCAATAGCCCCTCGATCGTAGCCACAGCTTCCGCAACAATGACCGATAGCTCAGGAGCGTCGGTTACGGTTCATGAGGATTCAGATCAGCCGGCTGGCGCCGGAACAATCCTGTACGACTTCGTATGGGGTGTTGCTGGCGGTACTACGGGTTCTTCTGGTGACGAAGTCATAGTGACCACTTCGGCGTTCACGGGCGGAACTGCCGGCATCGCATCGTTTAAAACGCCTTCGTCAGGTGTTAGTGGCACCGCCGCAGTCACGCTTAAGAAGATGACAGTCGTCGCTTCGGGCAACGTCATCGACTCAGGCACCGCTGCAGTCACGCTCAAGAAGATGACTGTCGCCGGATCCTACAATCCTTTCCTCAACGCGAACGTCGACTTCGAGTCTGGAACCAGTCCATGGTCAGCTAGCGGAGCTAATGCAGTACTTACTCAGGACTCGTCATGGGCAGCGTCAGGCACATATTCCGCCCAGGTTTCTGTCACCGGCTCAACCTCCTTCGCCGGTCTGGTTTCTGAAGACATCACAGTTTCCGGAGATCGTCTGTACCGGGTCAAGGGTACGATCAACGTTCCCGTCGGGATCGATGTCCAGCTTGGAGTTTTCTGGTACGACAGCGGCAGGAACTTCATCTCCACGGACTATGAAGAGGAAACGCTCACAGCAGCTACACCTCTGCAATTCGGTCCTAACGTCTACAAGTCCCCGTCTAACGCTGCGATCGCAGTACTAGTCGCCCATCAAGACGGGACGACGGCTTCCGGGGTTGTACTCAACGTTGATGACTTCAGCATTGAGGCAATTCCTTTCAGTTCTGGAGACGTCACGCTCAAGAAGATGACTGTTGCTGCCTCAGGCAATGTCATCGATTCAGGCACAGCCGCGGTTACGCTGAAGAAGATGACCGTATCAGTTTCTGGTCCCGCTCCAGTGACCGGAACAGCTGCAGTTAGTCTTCGGAAGATGACCGCCTTCGGCATGGGCAAGGCCAAGATCTCCGGGACAATAGTAGTTACGACCCGCAAGATGACTACGTCGGGTTTTGGTTTCGCCCCGGTCTTCGGGACAATCTCGGTCACCATGACCAAGATGCAAGTAAGTGCTTCGGACGGCCATGTCGTCCAAGCTTCTTCTCTGTTCATATTCATGCAACCCTGAAAGAAGGACACATGGACGTCCAGCAGTACAATGTGACCGCCGCCGCAGCCGACGAGGAAAACCCGGTCGGTGTCTGGGCCGGCGCGCCGGCTATCGCGGCCTCGACCGTCAAGATGGTGAACACCTCGGGTCAGCCGGTCGTCGTCGACATCGCCGGTGGCACCGTCACGGTCGTCGCGGTCAACGGCGTCACCTACAAGTCGGCCAACGCCAACGTCACCTCGGGCCGTTTCCGGGTGCGCCGGGGCGGCAACATCGCCATCACCTACAGCGTGGTCCCGACCAGCGTCACCTGGTACTACGAGTAGGAAGATCACCGGAAGAAGCTAGCAGGAAGGGAGGTTACGGTGGCAAACCCTACGGCCGTTCAGAAGAGAGCCCTCGCCAAGATGGGCTACGCCATGCCCGACGGATCGTACTACATCCGTGCAGGCGCGATTGGTGCTTCTGATCTCCAGAATGCCATCGATGCTGTCGGCCGTGGTGAGCCACAGAGCTCCCACAACGCGATCCGTGTCCACATCATGAAGCGGGCGAAGGCTCTCGGGCTTTCTGACAAGATCCCCGACAACTGGCAGTCTGACGGATCGCTGAAGCAAAGCGACCAGGTCAACGACTTCCTCGAGCATTTCGGCGTTGTCGGAATGCGCTGGGGTCACCATCTTCCCGGTGTGGAAGCTCTAGGTGGCCCCGGCAACGGGGATCGTAAGCCTTCTCCGTTCATCCAGCGAGGAGATCACACCGGCGACAAGCCCGGGGATTCCGGTCCGGCTGACCACAGCGGGAAGCCTCCGGAGCAGCAAGCGCAGGAATCGATGGACTTCCTGAAGGCGCTGCGCGACCACGTCACCCAGGAGACTGCGTCCGCCAAGGCGGAAGCGGATGGAACGGCTCCGACAGACCTGTCCAAGGAACAAGCCGACGCCGTTCACGCTGCTACGGCTGCTCATCTGGCTCAGGTGGCGCAGCTGCACAACAAGGCAACCGCAGCAGCGGCGACGCACAAGGCGACTCAGGCCAAGATCGCGAAGCAACCGCAGACGGTCAAGGCGAAGAGGGCCTCAGCGGCGGCGAAGAAGCTGCACGCCACTCACATGAAGCACCTGGCGAAGACGGCACATCAGGCACACGCCGCGCACAAGGCTCATGTGACCAAGCTCAAGTCGAAGACCAAGGTCTCTGAGCTGACTGCGCATGACAAGGCCGCCCTGGCGAAGCTGTCACCGGCACAGCGATCTGCGCTGAAGAAGCTGACCCCGCAGCAGCGGGCGACGCTGAATCACATGACGCCCGCTCAGAGGGCGAAGCTTTCCCACCTGACTCAGGCGGAGAAGAACGCCCTGTCGCATCTCAGCCCTGCACAGAAGTCTGCCCTGGCCAAGGCAACTGCCGCTTCCGCGAAGAAGAGGCATGAGGCTGCTCTGGCTAGGAAGGCCACGGGCAAGAAGATCGTCAGCAACCCGAGTGCCGAAGCTGCCAGGAAGCAAACTGCAGCAGCCCAGAGAAGGCGAACCGTGGCTCAGCGAGTCGCGATCGCCAAGCTCAGGTCGAACGCTCAAAATGGCAGCCTTCGGCAGGGCATGGATGACCCGGTAGGTACGTTCCTCGAGCACTTCGGCACCAAGGGCATGAAGTGGGGTGTCAGGCACACCAAAGCCGAGCTCGAGGCGAAGGCGAAGGAACACGAGCAGAAGTCCGTTGCTAACGCTAAAGGCGCCGTGCACTCCGCCAAGGAGATCGAAGATCTGCGAACTAACGGGGTTAAGTCCGCTCCGTTCAAGCGGGTTTACGGTGAGCACGCTCACGCCGAAACGGACAGGGAGTTCTACAGAAAGAACCGCCAGTCCAAGGCGATGGCACTGCAGCAGACGGACAACAACCTTCGCATGCTTCACAACTACTATGCCAGTGCCGCCAACCATCACTCGAAGAAGGCCGTCAAGCTTCGCGCGAAAGCGGCCACCATGGAACACGGTGACGTTTACGACGAGACCGGAGAGTTCCTCGAGCACTTTGGTGTCAAAGGCATGAAGTGGGGCATCCGCAGGAATGGCGGTCATCCCGGCCGAGAAGCACATCCGGTTTCTGAAGACGCTGCCAGAGCGACAAGGACCGCTGAGACCATCAAGAAGCACGGGATCGCATCTGTTTCCAATGACGATCTGAAGCATCTTGTGTCTCGTCAGGGTCTGATCAACCAGCACGCTGGTCTGAACGAATCCGGATCTCAGGGCAAGAAACTCGTCGACAAGATGGTCGCTGACCTGCAACGGCAAAGCCAGCAAGAGGCTAGTAAACTTCTTGCTGAGTACGCTACGAAAGGCGCAGTCATAGCAGGAAAGTACGCGACGAGGCAGCTACTCGGAACAAGCTCTGGGGCCGGAAGGCATTCCTAGAAGGAGCAGCGCAACACATAGAAGGGAGGATCGGCGATGACGCTGTCGAATACGGCGACTCCAAAGTACTACGGAGCTTTCCGTGCAGCGGTACTCCGCGGGGAAATCCCGGTTTGCCGGGAAATCTCAATGCAGATGAACCGTATCGACGCGCTCATCGCCGATCCTAACTTCTACTACGACGATGAGGCGATCGACGGTTTCATCAGGTACTGCGAGAACGAGCTAACCCTGACTGACGGCAGTGACTTCTTTCTGCTGGATAGTTTCAAGCTGTGGGCTGAAGACCTTCTCGCATGGTTCTACTTCGTCGAACGAAGCATATACGTTCCGAACGCAGACGGGCACGGCGGGCATTACGTCCGGAAGAGGATCTGCAAAAGACTTGTCAACAAGCAGTACCTGATCGTGGCACGCGGGGCCGCGAAGTCCATGTATGCCATGATCATCCAGGCATATTTCCTGAACATCGACACTTCCACGACGCATCAGATCACTACTGCCCCGACTATGAAGCAGGCAGAAGAAGTGATGGCTCCTTTCCGGACTGCCATCACGCGATCTCGCGGGCCCTTGTTCCAGTTCCTGACCGAAGGATCACTGCAGAACACGACCGGTTCACGGGCAAATCGCGTTAAGCTCGCTTCTACCAAAGTCGGGATCCAGAACTTCCTGACCGGATCGGTTCTCGAAGTCCGGCCTATGTCCATCAATAAGCTTCAGGGACTCAGGCCTAAAGTGTCGAGCGTGGACGAGTGGCTCTCAGGCGATATCCGGGAAGACGTAATCGGCGCGCTAGAACAGGGCGCGTCCAAGATGCCAGATTACATCATCGTTGCCGTCAGCTCAGAGGGGACTGTACGGAACGGCTCGGGTGATACGATCAAGCTGGAGCTCGCCGATATTCTCAAAGGCGATTATGTCAACCCGCATGTCTCTATCTGGCATTACCGGCTTGACGAGGTTGAAGAAGTCGCTGACCCGGCCATGTGGCCGAAGGCGAACCCCAACATCGGGATAACGGTGACCTATGAGACTTATCACCTCGACGTCGAGCGCGCGGAGAACGCGCCGGCGGCCAGGAACGACATCCTCGCCAAGCGGTTCGGGATCCCCATGGAGGGATTCACCTACTTCTTCACCTACGAGGAAACTATTCCTCATCGGCGGCGGGAATTCTGGCGCATGCCTTGTGCTATGGGAGCAGACCTCTCCCAAGGGGACGACTTCTGTGCGTTCACGTTCCTCTTCCCGCTCAGGGCAGACACTTTCGGCGTAAAGACCAGGAGCTACATCTCTAGTCTGACGATGTCGAAACTCCCTGGGGCCATGCGGCAGAAGTACGAGGAGTTCATCGAGGAAGGCAGCCTTCACGTGCTCGACGGGGCGACCCTCGACATGATGGAGGTCTACGACGATCTCGAGCGATTCATCCTGGACAATGAGTATGACGTTCGGGCTCTCGGCTACGACCCGTACAACGCCAAGGAATTCGTAACACGGTGGGAAGCGGAGAACGGCCCGTTCGGAATCGAGAAGGTCATCCAGGGAGCCAGAACGGAATCGGTTCCCCTCGGTGAGCTGAAGGCACTGGCCGGCGAACGCTTGCTGATCTTCGACCAGGAACTAATGTCGTGGGCCATGGGTAACGCTATCACCATGGAAGACACGAACGGTAACCGGAAGCTCATGAAGAAGCGGCAAGATCAGAAGATCGACAACGTCGCGGGCATGCTGGACGCTTTCGTGGCGTACAAGCTGAACAAGGGGAGTTTCGAGTAATGGCCAATAATAAGGAAGAAGACGACAAGTTCCTGAAGGAGCTCAAGCAAGCGCTCAAGGAAGACCCGCCCGACTTGAAGTCGATGAAGGAGTCTGCGAAAGCGCTGGGCGAGAAGCTCAAGAACAACAAGAAGTCCTAGCCATGGCCGACAAGAAGAACGCGGAGAAGAAGCAGCCTTCGAAAGAAGTGGCTAAGAGCGGCGATGACGTGTTCAACGTCGTTAAGCTAATCGCGAAGGCTGAGCCGCCAAAGGGTGAGATCTCCAACAAAACTAAGGACGGGCGGTAGTCGGCTGATATTTAGCGACACCCGGAGAAAGGAAAGGGGGTGACAGTGGGCAGACGCATAGACCAGCTCAAGCACGCCTTCAACACATGGCTTGCTGCGGACAAGTCCAATGGACAGCTAGGGGATCCGACAACCACAGGCGCGTCATATTCCTTCCGGCCTGACCGTCCGCGCTTCAGGGCATTCAACCGGAAGACCATCGTCGAGGCGATCTATACCAGAATTGCCATTGACGTTGCGGCGGTCCCGATCCGGCATGTCCGGCTCGACAAGAACCGCATGTACAAGGAAGACATGCCTAGTGCCCTGAACGATTGCTTGATGGTCGAGGCCAACATTGACCAGTCGGGTAGGCAGTTCATCCAGGACGCCGTACAGACTCTTTTCGATGAAGGCGTCATAGCCATATTGCCGGTTGACACGACGCTGAACCCCCTGACTACCGGCGGCTACGACGTCAACTCCATGAGGGTTGGCAAGATCGTCCAGTGGATGCCGAGGCACGTCAGAGTCAGGGCGTACAACGATAACACTGGCATGCAGCAGGAAGTGACTGTGCCGAAGGGCATGGTCGCTATCGTGGAGAACCCGCTTTACTCGGTGATGAATGAGCAGAGTTCGACTCTGCAGCGGCTACTCAGGAAGCTCAGCCTCCTGGACGCCGTGGACGAGCAGAGCGCATCCGGGAACCTGGACATCATCATCCAGCTGCCCTATGTCATCAAGACTGAAGCGCGCCGGGCGGAGGCCGAAAAGCGACTCAAGGAGATTGAGTTCCAGCTTAAGGGCTCCCAGTACGGGATTGCGTACACGGACGGTACGGAGAAGATCACTCAGCTTAACCGACCGGCCGAGAACAACCTGATGGACCAGATCAAGTACCTGACTGACATGCTTTACGGTCAGCTAGGTATCACTGACGCGGTCATGAATGGTACGGCCGACGAGCCGACGATGATCAACTACTACAACCGGACGATCGAGCCGATTCTTGCTGCTCTTGCCGGCGCTATGGTCAGGGCCTTCCTGACTAAGACTGCAAGATCACAAGGCCAGTCGATCATCTACATCCGGGATCCGTTCAAGCTCGTCCCGGTCAAGGATCTCGCTGAGATCGCGGACAAGTTCACCCGCAACGAGATCCTCTCCTCCAACGACATGCGGGCAATCGTCGGCTTCCAGCCGTCGGATGACCCGAAGGCAAACAAGCTTCTCAACAAGAACATCCCAGCGGCGTACGGCGAGCTACCTCAGAACGGCGTCGCGCTCAAGAAGCCATCGTTGCCTCCGAAGTCGCCCTTCCCGCAAGTCCCGGCAATCCCCGAAGGAGTTTCCAGTCAAAATGGCACCGGCAGCTGACTTCAGCGGCTACGTCACCAAGTACGGGATCAGGTGCACCGACGGCCGAACGATCATGGCTCACGCGTTCAAGGGCCAGGACGGCGCTCAGATCCCCCTCGTGTGGCAGCACCAGCACAACGCCCCCGACAACGTCCTCGGACACCTCATCCTGAAGCACCTCGATGACGGTGTCTGGTGCGACGGGTTCTTCAACGACACCGACCAGGGCAAGAACGCGAAGGCCCTCGTCGTCCACAAGGACATCACCGCGCTCTCGATCTACGCCAACCAGCTCAAGCAGCAGGGCGGGAACGTCACGCACGGCATGATCCGTGAAGGCAGCCTCGTCCTGGCCGGCGCGAACCCGGGAGCGTTCATCTCGAACGTCAACGTCGTACACGGCGATGGTAGCCAGAGTGAGCTCGACGACGAGGTCGTCATCTACACCGGCGAACCCGAAGGCCTGAGCGACGGCTTCCAGATCCAGCACGCCAGCGCCACCGCGGCGCCCAGGAAGGTGGACATGGCGGCCAAGGGTCCCATGCCCAAGCCTTCTGCGAACAACCCCGACCCCGACGGGGACGGCGACAACGATCTCTTCGACCCAGCGGATGGCGGCCTCGGTACGGACGCCTCCGTCCAGGAAGTCCTCGACACCCTGACCGACCAGCAGAAGCAGGTCGTTTACGGTCTCGTGGGCGCTGCCCTGCAGCAGAGCGACACCGAAGACCCGGCAGACCCGGCAGACCCGGCAGACCCGGACAGCACCATTTCTCACGACCAGAAGGGCGACGACCAAGTGACCCGTAACGTCTTCGACCAGACGTCCGATGCCGGCAGCCAGAGCCCGGCCGGTACCACCCTGTCGCACAGCGACATGCAGGAGATCTTCGGCATGGCCCACAAGGGCGGCTCGCTGAAGGGCGCTGTCGAGGAGTGGGCGCTGGCTCACGGCATCGACGACATCTCCACCCTGTTCCCGTACGACCAGGCCGTCACCGACACGCCGGAGTTCATCTCCCGCCGGACCGAGTGGGTCAACGGCGTCCTGACCGGCGTCCGCCGCACCCCGTTCTCGCGGATCCGCAGCTGGACCGCTGACATCACCTTCCAGGAGGCCCGCGCTAAGGGTTACATCAAGGGCAACCTGAAGAAGGAGGAGTTCATCCGGATTGCGCGCCGGATCACGACTCCGCAGACCATCTACAAGAAGCAGAAGCTCGACCGCGACGACATCCTGGACATCACCGAGTTCGACGTGGTGAACTGGCTGCAGACCGAGATGCGGCTGATGCTGGACGAGGAGCTCGCCCGCGCCATCCTGATCGGCGACGGCCGGGACGTGGACGACCCTGACAAGATCGACACCTCGAACGTGCGCCCGATCTACGGCGACGACGAGATGTACGTGACTCCGGTGTACGTCGCCTCGTCGGCCATCACCACCTCCGCGGACGCGATCGTGGACGGCGTGGTGAACGCCTTCCGCTTCTACCGCGGCTCCGGCAACCCGACCATGTACACCACCCGGGTGTGGCTGGCCAAGATGCTCCTGATCAAGGACACCCTGGGTCGGCGCATCTACCCGACCATGGCCGAGCTCACCGCCGCGCTGGGCGTCAGCAACGTCATCGCCTGCGAGGCTCTGGAGGCGTCTCCGGAGCTGATCGGCCTCATCGTGAACCTGCAGGACTACACGGTGGGCGCCGACAAGGGCGGGGAAGTCAACATGTTCGACTTCTTCGACATCGACTACAACCAGTTCAAGTACCTCATGGAGACCCGCGTCTCGGGCGCCATGACCAGGTACCGCGGTGCGCTGTCGGTCATCGAGTTCACCGGCACCGGCCTGCTGCCCGACCCGGCCGCTCCGACCTTCGATGAGGTCACCGGCGTCGGCACCATCCCGGCGTTCTCGGGTCTGCACCTCACCTACGTCACGGTGGCCGACGACGGCACGCTCAGCAGCGCGCTCACCGTCGGTGCGCAGGCCGCGATCGCGTCTGGTGCGTACGTCACCTACCGCGCGGTGCCGGACTCCGGCTACGAGTTCTCCACTGACAACTTCCAGTGGACCTTCCGCCGCGACTAAACCTGGGAGGGCGATAGATGCGGTTCTCCGGGACCGTAGGCTTCGCGACCAGCACGCAAACCTCTCCAGGCGTCTGGGAAGATGTCATTACCGAGAAACCATATTTCGGCGATGTCATCAGGAATTCCAGGCGCCTGGAGGGGCCGTCGATGGTACCTCCAGAGACGAACCAGGGCGTAGCGCTCGGGAACTCGTTCAGCATCGTCGCGGACGCGATGGCCTTCGAGAACTATCAGCACATGAGGTATGTCCACTGGAACGGCGGCTACTGGACCATCAGCGACGTCGAGGTTCGCCGGCCAAGGCTCATCTTGACGATCGGAGGGCAGTGGCATGGGAACAAGGCTTGAGTTCCAGACTCTCCTTGAGGGCCTCGGGAACGGAGTCACCGTATATTTCCAGCCTCCGCCCGATGTTCAGATGGTCTACCCGGCGATTGTCTACAACCGTGACTTCCTGACCAACCACTTCGCTGACAATATCCCGTACGCGGGAATGCTCCGGTACCAGGTCACGTTGATCGACGCCAATCCTGACAGCCCTCTGCACCCCCTGCTCATGGCAATGCCGATGATGAGGTTCGTACGGCATTACACGAGCGCCAACTTGAACCATGACATATACGACGTCTACTTCTGAGGAGGAGTAGTGGCAGTTCTCGTCTTCGACGACACGGGCAACCGTAGGTTCGAGACCGGCGTCAAGAAGGGTGTCCTGTACCCGCTGAACACCGGTAACGGCCTGTACGACACGGGTTTCGCCTGGAACGGTCTCACCGAGATCAAGGAGAAGCCCGCCGGGGCTGGTTCCAACAAGCAGTACGCCGACAACATCGCCTACCTGAACCTGCTCTCCGCGGAGACCTTCGGCGGCGAGATCTCGGCCTTCACCTACCCGGATGAGTTCGGGCAGTGCGACGGCACGGCGGAGCCGGCTTCCGGCGTCACCGTCGGCCAGCAGTCCAGGGCGACCTTCGGGCTCAGCTACCGTACCGAGATCGGCAACGACGTGTCGTCCGACCTGGGTTACAAGCTGCACCTGGTGTACGGCGCGCTGGCCTCGCCGTCCGAGAAGGACTACTCCACGATCAACGACTCGCCGAACGCGGTGGCGTTCACGTGGGCGTTCGACTGCACGGGTGCGAGTTCCACGAACTTCGGTTCGACCAGCCTTCTGACGATCGACAGCACCAAGGTAGACGCCACAGCCCTGGGCGATCTCGAGGACTTCCTGTACGGCACCTCCGGCACGAACCCTTCGCTGCCGCCGCCGGACTCCGTCCTCGCGCTGTTCACCGGTTCGATCACGGCGATCACGCTGACCCCGCCGACCTTCGACGGTGCTCACACCATCACCATCCCGTCCGAGACCGGCGTGACCTACTACGTCGACGGTGTCGTGCACACTGCCGGTACGCAGCTGCTCACCACCGGCCAGTCCAAGGTCGTCTCGGCCACCCCGAACGCCGGCTACGTGTTCAACAAGCCGGTCGTCACCAGCTGGCTGTACACCTTCGTCAGCTAGAGCCTGCCTGAGCCGTTGCGGACGGCTCAGTAAGGGAAAGGAGGAGCGAGTGCTCCGGCTAACAGTCGTCACCGCAGAGGGATTCGACGATGAGACAGGTCAATTCGTCGACGCCAACAGCGTGACGCTCGAGCTGGAGCACTCGCTGCTCTCGCTGTCAAAATGGGAGTCGAAGTGGGAAACTCCCTTCCTCGGTGACAAACCCAAGACAAACGAGCAAGTTCTGGATTACGTCTGCATGATGAGTTCCTCCGGAGAAATTCCCCCGGAGGTCCTCGTGCGCATGGGTCCGGAACATTTCAACGCCATCAACGACTACATCAACGCCAAGATGACGGCAACCACCTTCTACGAGCCCAAGAAGCCGCCAAAGAGCAGCGAGGTAGTCACTAGCGAGCTCATTTATTACTGGATGATAGCGCTCGGAATCCCGTTCGAATGTCAGGAGTGGCATCTCGAACGGTTGCTTACGCTTATCAAGGTATGCAATGTCAAGAACGCTCCGAAAGACAAGTCCCAAGGCGGCCTGACCAAGACCAGCGCAGCTGACCGGCGCGCCCTGAACGAACAGCGACGCCGAGAGGCAGGAAGCAGCGGGTGACATGACCAGAGTTACCTGGGACGCTTCAGGTCAGCGTCTCTACCAGACAGGTGTCGATCGCGGGATGATTTACCTTGCTGACGGGACTGTCAGTACCTGGAATGGTCTTGTCTCGGTAACGGAAAACCCGAGCGGCGGAGACCCGGTGCCGACGTTCCTTGACGGGCAGAAGGTACTCAACGTCCCTTCAGGAGAGAACTACGAAGGAACGATCGAGTCTCTGTCTCTTCCGCTTGCCGCCGCGGCTTGCGCCGGGTGGGGAATCCTTCAGTATGGCCTGTTCGCAAGCAACCAGCCCAAGATGACATTCGGGTTCTCTTACCGGACGCTGATCGGTAACGACGTCAGCGGAACAGACTTCGGCTACCGGATCCACGTCATATTCAACTGCACGGCAAAGAGCTCCGACTTCACGCACGAGACGATCACGGACCAGCCGTCAGTTAAGCCATATTCCTGGCAACTGACCGCGGTACCCGTCGCTTTCAGCGGAAGAAGGCCGACAGCGCATGTCGTGTTTGACACCAGGATCCAGACTCCGCCGACCATAACGGCTATCGAGGCGCTTCTTTACGGCGATGACAATACAGACGCCGTAATGCCGACTACTGACCAGATTGCTCTTCTACTGTCGTCCTAGGGGGTGCCATGACACTGCTTCGTAACAACTTCTCGGGCTTGACCAATGGCACCACCCTGACGACGGGTAACACAGGCGGCGTGTCAGGTCACGCTTTCGACGCCATATCTATCCCGTCTGGCGGAACGCTAGCAGCTGACAACACGCATCCAAGCAACGGTAAAGTTGCGCTCAAGGTAGCGACGACCACTACTGCGGGAGCTGTCTCTGCACAATGGCTTAACGCTTCCCTGGGTTCGTCTCAGACACTTCTGTACTTCAGCGTGTCGTTCCTCAAGACTGCAGCGGCCACTCCGGCTTGCCGCCCCATAACCTTCAGGACATCAGGCGGGACGCATGTAGCGTCGGTGCTGTTCTCGGCGAACTCGCTCTCGTTCAGTTGCGGATCGGGGTTCGTCGGAGCAGGCAACTTCACGACAGTCATTCCGAGTAATCAGTATGTCCGGGTCGAGGGTCACATCGATACTTCGGCCGGAACGATCTACGCTGAGCTTTACCTGAGCCAGTACGGGACCACGCCAGACGAGACGCACACGTTCACCGGCCTGACCACAGGCGGCCCGATAGACCGGGTTGACGTTGGTAACGGGAATAGCGCCACTAGTGACGGTCCTTTCTGGATCGGTGACGTCGGAGTGTCGACCACTGGCCCGCTTGGACCTGCGGTGGTTAGTGGTACAACCGCTATCGCTCTCAAGAAGATGTCCGTAGTTGCGGCGTTCACGACACCGGTACACGCTCGCGTAACCTGGGACAACAGCACAGACAAGACTTATTCCACCGGGATCTCGCAGGCTGTTCTGTACCCCAAAAGTTCCCCGGGGGTTGCCTGGAATGGTCTTATCTCAGTTACTGAGAAGGGCGACGACAACACGACCGGCATAGTCTTGGACGGGCAGCTGGCTGTTGCAGAAAACCTACCGGGAACCTTCGCAGGAAACTTGTCGGCGTACATGTATCCCGAAGAGCTCGAACCAAGCCTGGGTAATGACGGCGGATACACCAGCCAGCCGAGGGAGACGTTCGGTCTCTGTTACAAGGACAATCACCAACTGCATATCTTGTACAATGTCCTGCTCCAGCCTGGCAGCGATAAGTACCAGACACTGAGCGATAACTCGGATGCGCTAGCGTTCTCGTGGGACTTCACGACTACGCCTGTCGATATTCCCTGGGGAAGACCTTCAGCACACCTCGTGATAATGGTCGACTATGCTCAGCCAGGCGCACTTTCGGCGCTTGAAGATGTTCTCTACGGGAACGCGGCAAACGCTCCGTCGCTGCCGGACCCGCTGAGCATCTACAACATATTCGACCCGTTCGCAGTCCTGAAGATCACGGACAACGGCGACGGGACCTGGACAGCTAACGATCAGGGGAACGGCGCCATATCCATGGTCGACGGAAACCACTTCCAGATCACCTGGCCGTCCGCAGTGTTCCTGTCTGACACCACCTACCGGATCCACTCACTTTAAGGAGGCTCATGGCCACCATAACTGGCATGACGTCCGCTGCGATGGATGCGATCGCCGCTGGTGTCATCGTCGGAGCTACTGTCAATGGCGCGGGCCACCTCATCTTGACCAAGGAAGACACGTCGACGGTAGACGCCGGGTATGTTGTCGGTCCTACAGGTCCGGCCGGTGCTGACGGCGCTGACGGAACTACTTTCAGCCTCGATGCGCTGACGGTAGCAAACCCGACTGCGGCCGACTGGTCGAACAACAGTCACAAGATTACGAGCGTTGCGAACGGATCATCCGCGCAGGATGTAGCTACGATCAACAACCTCGGCGTCAAGTTCGACAAAGCCGGAGGAACCTTCACGGGAGCTGTTGTCGAGGCTGCGGTTGCCCTTACCTTCGCCACGACGATCCTGGTTAACGCTGCGCTGGGGAACACATTTCGGGTTACCCTGACAGCAAGTACCGGGACACTCGACGCGCCGTCGAACCCGACCGACAATCAGAAGATCATCGTCGAAGTCAAGCAGGACGCGACCGGAAGCCGCACTCTGGCCTACAACTCCGTCTACCAGTTCACGACCCAGAACCCGTCACCGACTCTGTCTACCGCGGCGAACGCTGTGGATGAGCTCATATTCATCTACAACTCCACAGCGGCTAAGTGGCGGTTCCAGGGCGCTCTGCTCGGGTACACCTGATGAGCATATCCGTAATCCAGGCAGTCGAAAAGAACACGCTGTCGAGCACTATCAGCGCCACTGGCAGTGGGCATGGTCTGATCATTGCTGTCGACAGCTATCAAGCGACCCTTACGCCGTCGATCACCAGCGTGAAGATCGGAACCACAGCGCTGACTCAGGCGGTCGCTGCCGTAGACACCACTGACGGAACCTGCAACTCCTGGATCTACTATCTGGCCAATGCTCCTTCCGGCCAGACTTCGGTCACTGTTACCGGAACCAACTTGTCAGTGACGGCAAGCGACGGCGGGGTTTATATCTTCGAAGTCGCCGGACTGGATCTGAGCAGTATCCTGGACAAGCATGTGGGCAACAGCTCAGGCGTTTCGTCTACATATTCCGCGGCAACCGGAACTTTGTCTCTGGCTGACCAGTTCGTCGTCGGCACAGTTGACGGAGTCATTCCCGCCGATGCTTCCGGGTGGACGGCGGTGGGTACACACAACGGCAGCGCGTGTGGTTACAAGATAGTTTCTGCTACCACTTCGCTTAACTACACGGGGGCTTGTTCCAGTTCTGGTTGGGCTGCTGCGGTTGCCTCGTTCAAGGCCGCGTCGGCAAACACTAACAAAGCTGCGGCAGCTGTCGCGTCCATGCTCTAACCTGAAAGGAGCCAGATGCCGATAACCTTCTCGACCAGCGGCTCCTTCAGCAAGACCGATAAATTCCTTGCATATCTGGGTAGAGGCGATTTGTTCAAGTCCCTGGATGCGCTTGCCAGTCGAGGCGTAGCAGCTCTTGCGGCAGCGACTCCTGTGGACTCCGGCGCATCTGCCGAAAGCTGGGACTATATTCTCGAATCCGGTCCGGGTTACGCCTCGATCTGGTGGGTGAACACCCACGTCGACGCAGATGGATCGCCCGTCGTCATATTGCTCCAGTATGGCCACGGGACAGGAACCGGCGGTTACGTGCAAGGAAGAGACTTCATCAACCCAGCTATAAGGCCCATCATGGATGAGATCGCAGACCAAGTCTGGAAGGGGGTTCAGAACGCATGAGCGGAGTCGATCAGAGAATCGTCGAGATGGCGTTCAAAGGCGAATCATTCCTCACCGGAGTGAAGAACTCGCTGAACGCCCTGAAGTCGCTTAAGGAAGGACTCAGCGGCCTCAAGGGTAGCGAGAAGGACCTGAACGCCCTTGACGAGGCAGGCAAAAAGTTCTCTCTCGGCAACATGACCCAGGGCCTCCAGGAGGCTACGAATCACTTCAGCCTGCTACGGGTCGCGGGGCTGACGGCTTTCACGACGCTCGTGCACCAGGCGGTCTTCGCTGGCGAGAACATCCTTAAGTCACTCACGATCGACCCGCTCAAGGCCGGCCTGGATGTCTACCAGACCAAGATCAACGCGATCCAGACGATTCTCGCGAACACCGCCAGCGAGGGAACGAATCTCAAGCAGGTCACGGCTGCGCTGAACCAGCTGAACATCTACGCTAACAAGACGGTGTTCAGCTTCGGCGATATGGTCAGGAACATCGGTGCCTTCACGGCCGCCGGTGTCAACCTGAAGGTGTCCGTCGACTCCATCAAGGGTCTTTCCAACCTGGCGGCGCTTTCCGGGTCTAGCGCTCAGCAGGCCTCTACTGCGATGACTCAGCTGTCGCAGGCGATCGCTGCCGGCAAGGTCAATCTGCAGGACTGGAACTCGGTCGTCAACGCCGGCCTGGGCGGTAAGGTCTTCCAGAATCAGCTCGAGGAGACCGCCAGGGCAACTGGCGTCAACATCGACGCGATCATCAAGAAGGCCGGAAGCTTCAGGAACTCCCTGCAGCAGGGCTGGCTGACCAGCAACATCCTGACAAAGACGCTGACGCTATTTACCGGTGACCTGAGCAAGGCTCAGATCAAGGCGATGGGCTTCACTGACAAGGAAGCTACGGCTATCCTGAAGCAGGCCCAGAACGCGGTCAACTCGGCTACGCAGATCCGAACGGTAACCCAGCTCTTCGATGCCTTGAAGGAAGAAGTCGCGACTGCCTGGTCGCACGTCTTCGAGGCGATCATCGGGAACATTACTCAGGCAACCGGCACGCTGACAAGCTTGCACAATGTCGCAGAGACTGCTCTCACCACGCCGATCAACAAGCTGGCTGAGCTGCTCGCGGCGTTCAGGAAGCTCGGCGGCTTCGACATCGTCATCAAAGGCATCACCAACGCGTTCCACGCTTTCGGTGCTGTGCTGTCTACCGTCAAGGAAGCGTTCCGAGCGGTCTTCCCGTCCAATGGCGGCGAAGCGGCGCAAGGACTTCTCAAAATGGCAGAAGCCTTCGAGAAGTTCACGCAGAAGCTTGAGCCATCCAAGAAGACACTGGGTGAGCTTAAGACGATCTTTGAAGGCGTCTTCTCAGCAGTCAAGATCGTCATCGATGTCATCGGCGCACTATTCGGCGGTCTAGGTAAGATCGGTAGCGCTGCAGCCGGCTCAAGCGGAGGTTTCCTCGCGCTGGTAGCCGCGATCGCAGGATTCGTCACGAAGGTAAAGAACGTACTCGAATCCAGCGGCGCCCTTACCAAGTTCTTCCAGGTGCTAGGCACGATACTCTCCCTTCCGATTAAGGCCATCGGTCTCCTGATCGGCGGTCTAGGTCATCTCGGTCCGGTCTTCCAGAAGATCGAGAGCTTCGTCGGTCCGATTGTCAGTAAGATCGGAGCGGAGTTCTCGCATCTCGCCGACGCCGTTATCAGCGGCATCAAGAGCGGCGATCTCAGCAAGGTCGGGACAATTCTTAACCAGCTCCTGCTGGGCGGTGTCCTCCTGCAGATCCGCAAGTTCATCAAGGGTCTGGGATCTGGCGGCGGTGAAGGCGGCGGGCTGTTCTCCACGATCAAGGAGTCCTTCGAGGGGCTGACTGGCGCACTTCAGGCCATGCAGCAGAACCTGAAGTCCGGCACTCTGGAGAAGATCGCCATCGCGGTCGCGCTTCTGACTGCTTCACTGGTCGCTCTCTCGTTCGTCAACGTCGGGAACCTCGCCAAGGCCCTGACCACGATGACCGTGATGTTCACGGAGCTCCTCGGCGCCCTTGCTGTGGTCGGGAGAATCGCGGGCTCGACTGGTGTCGTCAAAATGACAGTGATCGGCTTCGCCCTGAACGAGCTGGCAACGGCAATCCTGATCCTCACGGCTGCTGTCGCCGTACTGGCGCACTTCAGCTGGGATCAGCTAGCCAAGGGACTCACGGCAATCGGGATCCTGCTTGCTGAGCTTGCTGTCGCAGTCAAGGTCATGTCGGGCGACACTGCCGGCTTGATCGCAGCTGCCACGGCTATGGTCGGAATCGCAGTCGCCCTGAACATCATGGCCCTGGCCGTCGGACGGCTCGGCAAGATGAACTTCGGCGAGCTCGCAAAGGGCGTCGGAACGATCGCAGCCCTGCTTCTGGTCATCGCTGGTTTCCAGAGAATCGGTGGCGGAGAACAGCTCATATCTTCCTCCGCGGGAATGGTCCTGGTAGCCGCTGCACTGAACCTGATGGCTTCGGCTATCAAGAAGCTCGGAGCGCTATCGCTAGGCTCTCTGGTCAAGGGCATCGCCGCAGTAGCGGCTACCCTGCTCGTTCTTGTCGTGGCTATGAACGCCATGGAAGGCGGGATCGGCGGCGCCGCGGCTATGATCATCGCGGCCACTGCTCTGCTCATATTGTCGAAGGCCCTGAACAGCCTGGGGTCTGAGTCGTGGGCAGAGATCGGCAAGGCACTAGTGGTCCTGGCCGGCGCGCTGATCATCATGGCTGCGGCTATGATCGCCATGACCGGGGCTATCGGCGGTGCTGCGGCACTGCTCATCATGTCCGCGGCTCTCGCGGTTCTTACCGGTGTTCTGGTCATCCTCGGGAACCTTTCCTGGGACGCGATCATCAAGGGCCTTGTCGCCCTTGCCGGCATATTCGTGGTTCTAGGTGCAGCTGGTCTCTTGCTTGCCCCGATCGCACCGATTCTTCTTGTTCTCGGCGCTGCCGTTACCTTGATAGGTGTCGGGGTTCTGGCCGCCGGCGCTGGACTGCTAGTTTTCTCCGCGGGTCTTGCTGCCCTAGGGGTCGCGGTAGTCGCTGTCGGTGCTGCCATGGTGGCATTCGTCAAGACGCTCGCCGGACTCGGGCCGGCAGCGATCAGCGCCCTGGTGGGTGCTATCGGCAACATGGTCAAGACCATCGGTCAGGCTGTCGTCAAGATCGTTCAGGCCTTCACCGCCATATTCACCGCGGTACTCAACGCGATCATCAAGCTGGCTCCGAAGTTCGCCAGCGCGGTCGATGCTCTCGTTAACGCGATGGTCAAGATCGTCGGAACTGATCTTCCGAAGGTAGTCAAGGCCTTCCTTGACGCAATCCAGAAGATCCTGTCCGAGATGGCAGCTAAGGTGCCGAAGTTCGGTGCTACCGCTGTCCAGATGATCACGAACATGCTGAACGCGATTGCAGCCAAGATCCCGGCGATGGCAAGAGCTGCGG
>Ga0310811_10002400_pt1 | contig 23422 bp, 18 predicted proteins | sample YCmetagenome_FD_207642 | JGI IMG/M metagenome (GOLD analysis project Ga0310811, IMG submission 207642) | Soil microbial communities from experimental microcosm in Duke University, North Carolina, United States - YC | ecosystem: Engineered > Artificial ecosystem > Soil microcosm > Unclassified ... | reverse complement strand
GATTTCGGCTTTTACCTGGCCCGTCGCGAGCGCAACCCCGAACTCAGCTTCCGGGAGCACCTGCGCGGCATCGGCGGCGCGATCGAGGAGTAGCGGGGATCTGACATCCCGCATCTGACATCCCGCACCTCTGGGATCCCGCTTCCCCAGCACCTCAGGGAGCTGAATCAGGAGCCTCGCGGCGGACCAAGCGTGTCAGCAGCCTCACCGCGTCGGCGTGGTGCACCGGCTCGAAGAAGCGTGCATCCACCTCCTCGACGGCGGCGATCGCGAGCGGGGCCAGCGCGGCGCCCGCGTCGGTCGCCCGCAGCCGCCTGGCGCGGGTGTCGGCGGGATCGACCATGCGCTCGATCAGGCCCTTGGCTTCCAGCGCCCGCACCACCTGGGAGGTCATTTTGACGTCGGTGCCGGCCTGCTGCGCCAGGGCGAGCTGGTTGGGCTGCTCGCCGTGCTCGTTCAGCCACCACGTGCAGGCGAGCAGCACGAACTGGACGTGGGTGAGCTCGAGTGGAGCGAGTGCCGCAGCGATTTCGCGCTGCCAGCGCAGCGTGGCATGCCAGAGCAGGAATCCCGGGCTCTGTCCCGGACTGAGCGGCATCAGCCCTCTGCCACCTTGACGAGGTTGGCCATGGTCTCGGGCCAGTCCGCGGTGATGGCCGGGCCGATGTGCGGCCCTGCCTCGTCGCAGCCCTCGCCGGCGATCTCCATCCGGTAGGTCACCCTGCTGCGCAGCTCACGTCCAGGCTCGATCAGGTGGGTGGTGCGCAGGACGAGCCCGTCGAACCGGGCCTCGTCCACGAACCGCTCGCCGGCCACGGCCTCGGTGACGCGCAGGTGCACCGGATCCTGCCCGGCCGGCGTCATCACGATCGCGCAGCCCGTCTCGAACGGACCGCCGGCCTCGATGGATTCGATGTCTGTGTTCCAGGTTCCCCAGTGCTCGACGTCCGCCCACACGCGGTAGATCGCGTCGGGTGCGGCATCGGTCTCGATACTGTGTGCGTAGGTCCACATGGGCGGCCTCCCGGGGCGTCAGCCAGGTGCGGGCAACGGCAAGTCAGTCTGTGCGCGGATCATCTGCGCACAGACTATCTCGCGGCCCGCCCGGCGTCCAACGGCGTTACCGCCGTCCATCGGCGTCCGCCTCCGTCCGCCCGCTTGCGGGAGCCGGACGCGGTCGTCAGTCGCGTGAGGCGAGGTAGGCCGCGATGGCCTCCTTGCGCTCGGCCTCGGGGTAGTAGGCGACCTCCACCAGCTCGAGCGCAAGCCCGTCCGGATCGCTGAAGTAGACCCAGCGCCAGCCGGCGAGCGGTCCCTCGTCGACCACGTTCACGTCGCCGTAGAACTTGACGCCCTTCGCCTCCAGCTCAGCCTTCACCGCGCGCACGTCGTCGACCTTGAAGCACACGTGCGCCGCGCCGAGCTGGTTGTTGGGGATCGGGCTGGTCGCCGTCTGCGGCGGGTTGCGGTACTCCAACAGCTCCACCGTGCTGTGCTCGCCCACCCAGAAGGTCACCTGGCGCAGCTCCGCGCCGGGTACGCCGACGCCCTGCGCCAGCGCGGGGCCGGAGAACCATGGTGTCGGCTCGTTGTAGAACTCGAGGCCGAGTACGTCGTGGTAGAAGCGGATGGACCGGTCCAGGTCGCTGACCACCAGACCCGTGTGGTGCACACCAGTGAACAACATGCGGACCTCTCTGTCGGCAGGATGTGCAGCAATGCTGAACCATGAGACGGGTCCCGTCAATACCCTCCCGGCGTGTCCGCACCGCGATTCACGCTCCTTCCTCGCGCTTTCCGGGGAAGACTGGCCGTGGGCCGCATGCGTTCGACGCGATGTGTTGACGACGGGCGTCCGGCTACTGTTAACTAACATCGAACGGCTTCCGCGCTGTGCTGCGTTGTCTCAGTGAACATCGAGCAGAGGACGAGCAGAGAAACAGCGATCGAGCCGCCGCGCCGGGGAGCGCGGCGTGACCGGGCGCCGGACCCGCCACATGATGCATGCGCGTTGAGAGGACGTGTTCCATGGGCACAGCCACCTTCGGTCTCAACACCGTCGACTGGGAGTCCCGCGTCGACGTCGACCGGCTGCGGACGCAACGGCTCGCCCGGTTGAAGGCGCAGCTCGACCGCTCCGAACTCGGCGCGGTGCTGACCTTCGACTTCCACAACATCCGCTACATGACCGCCACCCACATCGGCACCTGGGCGATGGACAAGATGATCCGCTTCGCCCTGCTGGCGCGCGGCGCCGAGCCCGTCCTGTGGGACTTCGGCTCGGCCGCCCGCCACCACCAGCTCTACACGCCCTGGCTCGACCACCGCACCGCCGACGACGGCGACGGACCGAGCGGCGCGCGCGCCGGCATCTCGCTGCTGCGCGGCGCCTTCCACCCGAAGTCCGGCATCGCCGAGTCCGTCGCCGCGAAGATCTACGAGGAGCTGGAGCGGCACGGCCTGCACCGCGAGCCGCTCGGCGTCGACCTCGTCGAGATGCCGATCCTGCAGGCGCTGCGCGACCGCGGCCTGACCGTCGTCGACGGCCAGCAGGTCTTCCTCGAGGCGCGGCGGATCAAGACCCAGGATGAGATCACGCTGCTGACCACGGCCGCGTCCATGGTCGACGCCGCCTATGACGAGCTCTACGGCTTCCTGCGCCCCGGCGTGCGGGAGAACGAGACGGTCGGCCTGGTCTCCAAGAAGCTGTTCGACCTCGGCTCCGAGCAGGTCGAGGGCGTGAACGCGATCTCCGGCGAACGCTGCTCGCCACACCCGCACGTCTTCTCCGACCGCATCCTGCGGCCCGGCGACCCCGCGTTCTTCGACATCCTGCACAGCTTCATGGGCTACCGGACCTGCTACTACCGCACCTTCGCCGTGGGCAGCGCCTCCACCGCGCAGATCGACGCCTACAAGCGCTGCCGCGAGTACATGGACGTCGCGATCAACCTGGTCAAGCCGGGCGCGACCACCGCGGACATCGTCAGCGTGTGGCCGACCGCGCAGGAGTTCGGCTTCGCCGACGAGGAGGCCGCCTTCGCCCTGCAGTACGGGCACGGCGTCGGCCTGTCGATCTGGGAGAAGCCGATCTTCAGCCGGCTGGTCTCGCTCGAGCACCCCGAGGTGCTGGAGGAGGGCATGGTCTTCGCGCTCGAGACGTACTGGCCGGCCAAGGACGGCTGGTCGGCGGCGCGCATCGAGGAGGAGATCGTGGTGACCGCGGACGGCGCGGAGGTGATCACCAAGTTCCCGGCGGAGGACCTGCTCGTGGCCGGACAGCGCTACTACACGACCGGCGGCCTGCTGCCGATCGAGCGCGAGAGCCAGTCCCACCTGAACAACCTCGTCGGCCCGGGCGACCGGGCGACGCGGAACGGCGGCAACGGCCACGTCGGCGCGCACGCGGCCGGCAAGAGCGCGGAAGGCGGCGCGGCATGAGCAGCGGCGCACCCCCGCTCCCGCTGGACCGGCACGGTTACGGCGAGCACGCGATCGTCCTCCCGCCGCAGGACCGCGAGCGCAACGACACCCTGCCCGTCGACACGACCACGCGCCTGGCGCTCTACCGCCGCCAGCAGCAGATGCGGCAGTTCGAGAAGCGCGCCTACGACCTGTTCATGCGCCAACTGGTGAAGGGCACCAGCCACCTGTCGCTCGGCATGGAGGCGATCGCGGCCGGCTTCGGGACCGCGATGCGCCCCGACGACTACACCTTCGCCACCTACCGCGGGCACGCGCACACCCTCGCCCGCGGCGTGGGCATGGCGCCGGTGCTGGCCGAGCTGCTCGGCCGGAAGAACGGCCTGCTCGGCGGGAAAGGCGGCTCGATGCACCTGACCAGCGTCGAGCACGGCGTCATGGGCTCCTACGCGATCATCGGCGCGCATCTGACGATCGCGAACGGCGCCGCCTGGTCGGCCCGCTACCGCGGCACGGAGCAGGTCGCGGTGTGCTTCTTCGGCGACGGCACGACCAACATCGGCGCCTTCCACGAGGCGCTGAACTTCGCCGCGATCTACGCACTGCCGGTCGTCTTCGTCTGCGAGAACAACCTGTACATGGAGTACACCTCGATCGCCGACGTCACGGCCGTGCCCCGGCCCGCGGCCGACCGCGCCGCCGCCTACGGGCTCGAGCAGGTGCGCATCGACGGCAACGACGCGGACGAGGTCTACCTGACCGCGGGCCGGGCGCTGGACAAGGCGCGCGCGGGCGGCGGCCCTTCGCTGATCGAGGCGGTCACCTACCGGCACGGCGGCCACTCGCGCGCGGATCCCGGCAAGTACCGGCCCTCCGGCGAGGTCGAGGCCTGGCTCGGCTACGACCCGGTCACGGTCTACCGGAGCCGGCTGGAGCGGCTGGGCGTGGCCGCGTCCGTGCTCGACACGGTGGACGCGGAGGTGGCCGCCGAGGTCGAGGCCGCCACGCGGGAGGCGATCGCGGGTGAGCTGCCGGACCCGGGCAGCGCGTTGACGGAACTGTGGGCTGACGGAGGCTCGTCATGGCGGAACTGACGTACCGGGACGCGGTCGCCCGCGGCATCGCGCAGGAGATGGCGCGCGACGAGCGGGTCGTGCTCATCGGCGAGGACATCGCCGGCGCGGGCGGGGTGTTCAAGACCACCGTCGGCCTGCTCGAACGCTTCGGCCCGCGCCGCGTGGTGGACACCCCGATCTCCGAGCAGGCCATCCTCGGCGCGGTGATGGGCGCGGCGATGACCGGACTGCGGCCGGTGGCCGAGATCATGTTCAGCGACTTCTTCGGGGTGTGCTGGGACATCGTAGCGAATCAGATCGCGAAGACCAGGTACATGACCGACGGCCAGGTCAGCCTGCCGCTCGTGGTCAAGAGCGGCAACGGCGCGGGCCTGCGCTTCGGCGCGCAGCACTCGCAGGCCGTGGAGAACTGGGCGATGGCGATACCCGGCCTGAAGGTGGTCACCCCCTCCACGCCGCGCGACGTCGTCGGGCTGATGGCCGCCGCGGTGCGCTCGCCGGACCCGGTGCTGTTCTTCGAGGCCAAGGGCCTGTACCCGATGAAGGGCGAGGTCCCCGACGGGGAGATCGTGGACGAGCTGGGCAAGGCCGCGGTGCGCCGGCCCGGCAAGGACGCCACGATCCTCGCGCTCGGACTGATGGTGCCGCGCGCCCTCGCCGCCGCGGACCAGCTCGCCGCGCGCGGCATCGACGCCGAGGTGATCGACGTGCGCTCGCTGGTGCCGCTGGACACCGCGACGATCCTCGCCTCGGTGGCGAAGACCGGCCGGCTGTTCACGGTCGAGGAGAACCCGCGGCTGCTCGGCTGGGGCGCGGAGATCGCCTCGATCGTCGCCGACGAGGCCTTCTGGAACCTGGACGGCCCGGTGCAGCGGATCACCACGCCGCACGTGCCGCTGCCCGCCGCGGACTCGCTCGAGGACCTGGTGCTGCCGTCGGCCGACCTGGTCGCGCAGACCGTCGAGAAGGCGCTGCAGGCATGAGCCGGGTCAACGAGGTGACGATGCCGCAGCTCGGCGAGACGGTCGCCGAGGGCACGGTGACGCGCTGGCTCAAGCAGGTCGGCGAGGCGGTCGCCGAGGGCGAGGCGTTGCTGGAGATCTCCACCGACAAGGTGGATACGGAGATCCCGGCGCCGGCGGCGGGGACGGTGCTGGAGATCCTGGTCGAAGAGGACGCCACCGTCCCGGTCGGCAGCCTGCTTGCGCGCATCGGCCAGGTGGCGGCTCCGGTCGCCGTGCCGGCCATGCAACCCGCCTCAGTACCGTCCGCGCCCACCGCGCCGAGAGCGGCGGCAGCGGCGGCAGCGGCGGCAGCGGTGACGGCGGTGACGGCGGCGCCGGTCGCGGCTGCCGCACCGCCGCCCGGGCAGCAGCGTCGGCACACGTTCAGTCCGCGGATGCGCCGGTTGGCCGAGTCGACGGGCGTCGACCTCAGCTCGGTGAAGGGGAGCGGTCCGGGCGGACGACTCGTGGACGCCGACGTACTCGGTGCTGCGACGCCCGTCGTCGCGGAACCCGTCGTCACCACGGCGGTCGCGCCGATACCTGTTGTCTCGGGAGCCGTCACCGTGCTCCTTGAGATCGACGTGACGCACTTGCGTTCCGTACCGGATCCCGACACGGCACTGCTCGCGGCAGTGGCCGCCAAGGCGATTCCGGCTCTGCGGCACAGCGGCGCTGTCAGCACCGCCGCAGGGCCCGACCTGGAGGTGAACGGCCAGGTCATCCCGCGCGGCGGCGACCTGACGGTACGCGCATTGCGGCAACGGATCGCCCAACCGGCGGGCTCGTCGGCCGGATCGTCTGCCGCGGCTCAGAGCGTGCAAGGCGCCCGCGTCACCGTGCACGGCACGCCGACGCCCGCCGCGAGCGTGCAGATTCCCGCGCTGGCGCCGGACTGTGTGTGCGCCGTCGGGGTCGGCGGCGTGCGGCAGGGTCCGGTCGTGATCGCGGATGGTGTGCACGGACCCGTGCTCGCCGTCGGCGCACTGGCGACGATCGCGGTGAGCTACGACCCGGCCGCACTGCCCCCGGCCACGGCCACCACGTATATCAGCACGCTGTCCCAGCGGCTCGCGGACCGGGCCCTGGCCCGCGAACTGTCCGACTGAGCCCCCGACGGATCCACCCGGTTCCCGTCCCCACCCGTTCCGCCCGACGCGCGGACCATCCCCCTGGAGCAGCCGCATGCCCATCGCGACCGTCAACCCCGCGACCGGACGCACCGAGCGGGTCTTCGAGGAGCTGACCGAAGCCGAGCTCGAACAGCGGATCGCCGCGGCCGCCGAGGCGGCCCGGCTGCTGCGCCGCACGAGTTTCGCCGACCGCGCACGCTGGCTGCGGGCCGCGGCCGACCTGCTGGACGCCGAGCGCGACGAGATCGCCGCGACGATGACGCGGGAGATGGGCAAGACGCTCGCCTCCGCCCGGGCCGAGGCGGCGAAGTGCGCGACGGCGTGCCGCTTCTACGCCGAGCACGGCGGGCGTTTCCTCGCCGACGAGCCGGCCGACGCGGCCGCCGTCGGGGCGGGCCGCGCGCTCGCGCGCTACGAGCCGCTCGGCGTGGTGCTGGCGGTGATGCCGTGGAACTTCCCGCTGTGGCAGGCGGTGCGCTTCGCCGCGCCGGCGCTCTTGGCCGGCAACGCCGGGCTGCTCAAGCACGCCTCCAACGTGCCGCAGAGCGCGCTCTACCTGGGCGGTCTCTTCGCCCGCGCGGGTTTTCCTGAGGCTGCGTTCCAGGCGCTGCTGATCGGGGCGGCGCGGGTGGACGCGGTCGTGGCCGATCCGCGCGTGGCCGCGGTGACCCTCACCGGAAGCGAGGGCGCGGGCCGGGCGATCGGCGCGTCGGCGGGCCGGCACCTGAAGAAGGCCGTGCTGGAGCTGGGCGGATCCGACCCGTTCCTCGTTCTGCCCTCCGCGGACCTCGCCCGCGCGGCCGAGGTGGCGACGGTCGCGCGCACCCAGAACAACGGGCAGTCGTGCATCGCCGCGAAGCGGTTCATCGTGCACGACGCCGTCTACGACGAGTTCGCGGCGCATTTCGTCGCCTCGATGTCCGCTCTGGTGGTCGGCGACCCGATGCTGCCGGAGACGCAGGTAGGGCCGCTGGCGACGCGACAGGGCCGCGACGAGGTGGAGGAGCTGGTCGCGGACGCGGTCGCGAAGGGCGCGAAGGTGCTGTGCGGCGGCGAGCGGCCGGGGGAGGGCGAGGAGGGCGGTGGCTGGTACTACCCGCCGACCGTGCTCGCCGACGTGACGCCGGAGATGAAGGTCTTCCACGAGGAGCTGTTCGGCCCGGTCGCGGTGCTCTTCCGAGTCGCCTCGGCCGACGAGGCGCTCGAGGTGGCGAACGCGACCCGCTTCGGCCTCGGCTCGGCCGTGTGGACGCGGGACGAGCGCGAGGCGGAGCTGTGCACGGCCGCGCTGGAGGCGGGCGCGGTGTTCGTGAACGGGATGACCACGTCGTATCCGGAGCTGCCCTTCGGCGGGATCAAGGCGAGCGGCTTCGGCCGGGAGCTGTCCGAGCACGGCATCCGCGAGTTCTGCAACGTCAAGACCGTGTGGGCGGCCGCCTGACGCGGTTGCGAGTCCCACCCATTCCCCCGGCACGAAGGAGTGCGACCGTGAAACTCAGTGACCGCCTCGGCCACTTGTCCTATTCGACGCTGGTGCACCCCGGCGACGTCTGGCCGGACATGCGCGAGAGCCTGGAGTTCTACCTGCCGCGCGTGAAGCGGCGCTTCTCACCCGACGCGCCGTTCGGCGTCTCGCTGCGGCTGTCCGGCGCCTCGGCCGCGCGGCTGGCCAGGGACGCGCACGAACGCGCCTGGCTGCGCGGATTCCTGGCGGACCAGGAACTGTACGTGTACACGGTCAACGCCTTCCCGCAGGGCGAGTTCAAGGGCCGCCGGGTGATGGAGGACGTGTACGAGCCCGACTGGACCAGCGAGTCCCGCACCCAGTACACGATCAACGTCGCCGACGTGCTCGCCGAGATCTGCCCGCCGGAGGTCGAGCCGACCATCCAGACGGTTCCGCTGGCGTACAAGCCCAAGGTCACCGGCCCGGCGTACGTCGAGCGGTTCACGCACAACGTGCTGCGCGTGTGCGCGCACCTGGTCGCGCTCGAGGCGCGGACCGGCCGGCGGGTGAAGCTGGCGATCGAACCCGAGCCGTTCTGCTACCTGGAGACGATCGCCGAGACCGTCGCGTACTTCACCGAGCACCTCTACAGCGGTCCCGCGGCCGCGACCCTGGCCGAGCTCGCGGGCATCCCGCTGTCCGAGGCGCACGGTGCCCTGCGCCGGCATCTCGGCATCGTGTTCGACATCTGCCACCAGGCCGTCGAGTTCGACGACATCCCCGCCTCACTGGACCTGCTCGCGGCCTCCGGCATCCCGGTGTTCAAGCTCCAGGAGGCGGCGGCCCTGTGGGTCCCGCAGGTCACCGACGAGATCGTGGCGGAGCTGGAGCGCTACACCGACACGATCTACCTGAGTCAGACCAGCGAGCTGCGCGACGGCGTCGTCACCCGGCACCTGAACCTGATCGACGCGATCCGGGAGTGGAAGCGCGACCCGGGCGGCGAGCGCGAGTGGCGCACACACTTCCACGTCCCGGTGTTCCTCGACGACCTCGGCCCGTTCCGCACGACCCGTTTCGCGATCGAGCAGGCCCTCGCGGTCCACGCGCAGCGCCCGCAGTCCACGCACCTGGAGATCGAGACGTACACCTGGGACGTGCTGCCCGCGCACCTGAAGTCCGGCGACATCGTCGACTACGTGGTGCGGGAGCTGGAGTTCGTCCGCGACACGCTGCTCAAGGGCTGAAGACCGCAGTGCTGAAGGGCTGAAGGGCTGTAATTCACAGGCGCGAGGGCGCCCCGGCATTTCGCCGGGGCGCCCTCGCTTTCGTGGGTCCGTCGCGCATCGAGTATCGAGCGCCGCGCTGCGCGCGTCAGAGCTGCGGGATGACGCGCTCGCGGCGCAGGGCGTCGAAGACGTCGAGGAACGAGTCCCGGCTGTCCTGGAACTCGAGGAAGCCGAGGGAACGGCTCTTGCCCATGTCGGCGAACGTCTCGACCTCGCGGCCGAGGTCGGCGTCGGTGTGCCACCAGGACGCCAGCGAATCCAGGGCGTTGGGCCGCAGGCCGTGCCGGGCGACCAGGCGGTCCCAGACCGGGCCCATGTCCTTCATCGCGGTCTCCAGCGGCTGGGCGTGGCCCGGGTACTCGGCCGGCTCGACGCCCAGGCCGGCCGCGACCACCCGCCACATCTCGCGCCAGCGGAACACGTCGCCGTTCACACAGTTCAGCGCCTGGTCGCGGGCGGCCTCGGTGGTCGCGGCCCACTCCAGCTGCGCGGCGAGCAGCCGGGCGTCGGTCACGTCGGTGACGCCCTCGTACTGCTGCGGGCTGCCCGGGAAGACGAAGGGATGGCCGGTCTCCCGGCACAGCGCGCCGTAGAGCGCCAGGGTGACGCCCATGTTCATCGCGTTGCCCAGCGCCCAGCCGATCATCGTGTGCGGGCGGTGCACCGACCAGCCGAAGCCGCCGCGGCGGGCCGCGTCGAAGAGCACGTCCTCCTGGTCGTAGTAGAAGTTCTGGAACTCCAGCCGCGACTGCTCCTCGCGGAACGGCGTCTGCATCGGGGTGCGGGCGTACGCCTCGAAGGGGCCGAGGTAGTGCTTGAGGCCGGTGACCAGGGCGACGTGCTCGACGCCGCCGCGCTCGACCAGGGGCTCGAGCACGTTCGCCAGCATGGCCGAGTTGACGGCGCAGTTCTCCGGCTCGGTCGCCTGCCGCGACCAGGTGCAGTAGAACACGTGGTTCGGGCGCAGGTCGCCGAGCGCGGCGCGCACCGACGCCGGGTCGCGCACGTCCGCGGTCAGCGCGGTCACCCCGTCGGGCACCGACGCGCCCGTCCCGCGCGAGACGCCGTACACGTCCCAGCCGGACGCGACCAGCCGTCGCGCGAGATTGTTACCGGAGATCCCGGTCACCCCGACGATCAGCGCCTGCTTCGCTCGCATGATGGCGTTCACCTTCCGCGTGTCGTGTCCGAGGCGCCGTCGAGCGCTCGGCATGTGACTAGAGCTTGCCTTGCCCGCGCGCCGGTGGTCAAGTGAGGGTGAACACCATGGCGTGCTCGTGCGGGCGCCGGCGGACCCGCGCCGGGCGCCGTACGCCGTTCGTACGCCGTCCGGGGTCGCTGCCGATCCCGGCTCCAGCTGCGGGACCAGGGAAGAATGCGTCCACCGGGGCCGCGCGGGACAATGGCGGGTCAGCCGGCAGGCGCCGCCGCCGCGTTGCCTGGGCGCTGACGGAGTGATCCCTTACACTTAACACAAAAAGCACATGTACAGCGCCGGGGGCCGGCGCGGATTGAGGTGGGAGCTTGGAATCCGGGAACGCGCGAGTCGGCACGGACCGAGGGGGAAGCGTGAAGTCGGAGACGGCGCAGGCGGGACGCCCGCGCGGCGGGGGCAGGGCGTCGTCCGCGTCCGCGGACGCCTCGGCGGCGGCCTCGGAGCGGCGCGGGGCGGTGGCCGGGGTCGGCGCGCAGCTGCGCAGCCGGCGCACGGCGGCGGGTCTCTCGCTGCGCCAGTTCGCCAAGATGCTGGGCGTGTCCGCGTCCTTCATCTCGCAGATCGAGAACGGAAAGTCGCAGCCCTCGGTCGCCACGCTCTACCAGATGTGCAACGCCCTCGACATCACCGTCGACGAGCTGTTCGCGGCCTCGGCCGGTCCGTCGGCCGCGGCCGACGACGCGGCCGACGACGCGGGCGACGGCGCGGCCGACGGCGCGGACCGGGCCGCCGGGCAGGACGAAGGGGACGAGGCGGCCGGCGGCGCTGCCGGTGCGGCCGGCCGCACGACGGGCGGCGGAAGCGCAGCGGGTGGCGTAACCGGCGGCTCGGGCGTGACGGTGACGCGTGCGGCCGGGCCGCAGCGCGGCGCGCGCCGGGGCAGCGACCTCAACGCCGCGCTGGCCACGCTGAACGACGCCGGTCCCGCGCACGACGGTCCGGTCGTCACGCCCGGCCAGCGCCGCAGGCTGGTACTGGACACCGGCGTCACCTGGGAACAGCTGTCCTCGATGCACGAGCGCGCGGTCGACTTCATGTACGTCACCTACGACGTCGGCGGCAGCTCCACCAGCGGCGAACTGCTCACCCGCCACTCCGGTGTCGAGTACGGCTACGTCATCAGCGGCGAGCTGGAGATCAGTCTGGGCTTCGAGAGCTACAAGCTCGGCCCGGGCGACGCGATCTCGTTCGACTCCTCGATCCCGCACCGGCTCGACAACGTCGGTTCCGTCCCGGTCAAGGCGATCTGGGTGGTGCACGGGCGGGTCCGCGGTCACGAGCACTGAACGCTGCACGGCACTCTCGCCGCCGTCGGCTTGCGGCCTCATGGGCACTCCCGCCGGGTCGTCAGTGGTGTACTGCTGGGTGTCCGGGCTGTGTCAGGGCTGTGTCTGGGCTGCGTTCGGCCAGGTCACCTGCCTGCTGCAGGGCCATCGCGAGCGTGCTGAACGGCCGCCGCGCCGGGCTGGCGGGGCTGTCTCGCGACACTGAGCGGCCGCCGAGGGGTGTGAAGAGTTGCTTGACGAATGTGCGGCCTGGGTTTACGTTTGGCGCACGCAACGAGGCGTGCGCCGCCCGGCCGCGGCGCGTCCGGCCTCCTGCGGCCCGTCCGCGTTTCCAGCCCTCAGGAGTCCGCTTGTGAAGGCACTTCAGTTCGTCGGCGGCGGCTCGGCGGCGGTGAACGACGTCCCGGTACCCGAGATCGCGCCCGACGAGGTCCTCGTCGCCGCGCGGTCGGTGGGCGTCTGCCACTCCGACATCGAGCTGCTCGAAGGCCGCTACATCATCCCCTTCGCCTACCCCGTGGTTCCCGGACACGAGTGGTCCGGCGAGATCGTCGCCGCCGGCCGGCAGGTCGGCGGCCTGCGGCCGGGCGACCGCGTCGTCGGAGAATGCGTGATCGGCGGCGACCACTTCGGCTTCAGCATCAGCGGCGCCGCCGCAGAATACTTCGTCGCCCGCCCCGAGTGGCTGCACCGCATGCCCGACTCGATGACCTGGACGCAGGGCGCCCTGGTCGAACCGTTCAGCTGCGGCTACTACGCCACCGTGCGCGCCGACAACCTCGACGCCGGCGACACGGTCCTGGTGCTCGGCGCCGGGCCGATCGGCCTCGGCGTGGTGGCCGCGGCGGCCGCGCGCGGCTGCCGGGTGATCGTCGCGGAGCCCTCCGAGCAGCGTGCCGCGCTCGCCCTCGAACTCGGCGCCGAACTGCACCTCGACCCGACCGCGGACGACTTCCACGCGCGGGCGCTCGAGGCCACCGCGGGACGCGGCGCCGACGTGGTGTTCGAGGCCACCGGCCGGCCCTCGGCGATGGCCGACGCGCTGGTGGTCGCGGGTTTCCGCGCCCGGCTGGTGAACATCGGCATCGACGTCGGCGGCAGCGCCCCGGCGCAGCTGGGCCTCATCCAGAGCAAGGAGCTGCAGATCCGCGGCATCATCGGCTCGCCCGGCGTGTGGCCGCAGACGCTCCGCTTCCTCGACCGCACCGGCGTCGACCTGTCGAAGATCGTCACCGAGCAGCTGCCGCTGGAGCGCGCGGCCGAGGCCGTGCAGAAGGCGCGCACCGACCGCAGCCAGGTCAAGGTCCACATCACGGCGGGTGCGGCGGCGGTACCGAGCGCTAGCGAGGTCGTGGCATGAGCCAAACTATGCGGGCTGCCGTCTACCACGGACGCAACGACGTGCGCGTCGAGGAGCGGCCGGTGCCGCGGGCCGAGCCGGGCGAGGTGCTGCTGCGGGTGACCCGCTCCGGCATCTGCGGCACCGACGCGGCCGAGTTCGCGCGCGGGCCCGGGATGTTTCCGGTCGAGCGCGCGCACCCGGTCAGCGGGCACCGCGGCCCGATGATCATGGGCCACGAGTTCATCGGCGAGGTGGTCGAGACGACGCAGGACGCCCGCTCGCTGGCCGGAAGGCCGCTGGTCGCGGGCACGCGCGTGGCCACCGGCGCGGGCGTGTCCTGCGGCGACTGCTCCTGGTGCCGCGCCGGCCGCACCAACCTGTGCGCGCGCTACTGGACGCTCGGGCTCAACGCGGACGGCGGCCTGGCCGAGTACGCGGCCGTGCCCGCCTCGACCTGCGTCGAGATCGCGGACGGCTGCGCGGACGACGCGGCCGGGCTCGCCCAGCCGCTCGCGGTCGGCCTGCACGCGGCGCGCCGCGTCGACGTCGGGCCGGCCGACACGGTGGTGCTCAACGGCGCGGGCGCCATCGGCTCGTTCATCCTCTGCGGCCTGGCCGGCCGCCGGCCGGAGCGGATCGTGGCCGTGGACGTGGACGACGAGCGCCTGGCCACCGCGGCCGCGCTCGGCGCCACCGACACGGTGAACGTCGCCGGGGGCCGGGACCCGGTCGAGGCGGTGGCCGAGGTGCTCGGCGGGCCCGGGGCCGCCTCGGTGGTGATCGAGGCCAGCGGCGTGGACGGAGCGGCGCAGCGCGCGCTGCGCATGGCGGCCCGCGGTGGCAGAGTGCTGCTGGTGGGCCTCGCGCACGGACCGCAGCCGCTCGAACTGGCCGACGCGATCCTGCGCGAGCTGGACATGCTGACCACGGTCGCGCACGTGTGCGGCGAGGACGTCCCCGAGGCGCTGGCGCTGCTGGCGGACGGCCGGGTGGCAGGGCACCTGCTGGACCGGGTGATCGGCCTCGACTCGCTGGTCGAGGACGGGCTCGGCGCACTGGTCGGGCGCACGGCGCGCGGCAAGATCCTCGTGGATCCGGCGCGATGAGCGACGTCACGACGGTCGTCACCGTCGCCACCCTCGGCTCGGACCGGACGGAGGCAGCGATATGAACGCGGACATGAGCGCCGGCGGCAGCACGGTCGCTGTGCTCGGCCTCGGGCGGATGGGCGCGGCGATGGCCGCGGCCCTGGTCGCGGCCGGCCACGAGGTCACCGTGTGGAACCGCGGCGAGGGCGGGCATCTCCGCCTCGACGAGGAGTTGGAGCTTCGCTCCGCCTCTGCCACCCGCCCTGCTCGGGCGAAGACGCCGGCCGAGGCGGTCGCGGGCGCCGAGTTCGTCATCGCGATGCTGGCCGACGGGCCCGCCCTGAACGCGGTCGTGGCCGGGCCGGACGGTGTGGCCGGGGCCCTCGCGCCCGGAGCAGTGTTCTGCGACATGGCCACCAGCGGGGTCGAGGCGGCGGTGCGCAACGCGGAGCGGGTGACGGCGTCGGGAGGTGTGTACCTCGACGCGCCGGTCTCCGGCAGCGTGCCGACCGTCCGCGCCGGGAAGCTGCTGGTCATGGCCTCCGGGCCGGAACAGGCGGTGGCACGTGTACAGCCTGTGTTCACAGCATTCGCCGCGCGTGTTCTGCACGTCGGCGCGGCGGGTGCGGGACAGGCCATGAAGCTTTCGGTGAACGCCGTGCTGCATATCCTCAACGGAGCGCTCAGCGAGGGCCTGGTGCTGGCCGAGAGCGGCGGAGTGCCGCGCGAGGCGGCGCTCGAGGTGTTCGCGTCCAGCGTGGTCGGCGCGCCGTTCGTGCAGTACAAGCGCGCGGCGTTCGCCGATCCGGACGGCCAGCCGGTGGCGTTCACCGTCGACCTGATGCGCAAGGACCTCGGCCTGGTGACGGACCTCGCCGCGCGGCATACCTCCCCGGTGCCGCTGGCCGAGGCGACCGCACGGGTCACCGAAGCCGCCATCGCGGCGGGACTGGGCGCCAAGGACATGTCCGCGCTCGCCGTGTTCCACAGGACGACTGCGCAGGAGCGGTCCTAGTTCGTCCTCGGCTCGGCCCCGGCCGTGACCGCTTCGTGCGCGCACGGCCGGGCTGTTTCCCCTGAGCGCAGCGTTTCCCCTGAGTACACGGTCCGGCGGCCCCAGCGGCGCTTCGTGTGCACCAGCACCAACCGCATTCACCACGGATCGGCGTGCCGTTCCGTGGCGGACGCCGCGCACAGCAGGTGCCCGGCCACGGCTCGGCCACCGCTGAGTCTCGCTCAGCCACTGCTCGGCCTCGCGGCGATCGCACGCGAGAAACACTGTTCCCGGCGTCTGCCCGTGCAGTACAAAGCATTCACGTTCTTTCCTTGGCCGTCACACGGATCCGTGGCCCCGGCCGCATCCGCGTCGCAGCGTGCTGAGCGCATCCGGCCGGACACGAAAAAATAAACACGTGCGCTAACCCTTGACGAACCTGCCGCACATGTCCAGCATTAATGAACAGTCCATGACGGCCATGTAGCCCGGGATGACGGCAACGCCGCCGCCCATGAAGCCCCAGGAGTGACTCGGATGGACAAAGCCACTCATGCTCCCGGCGGTCTCGTCGCACGCGACGAGGCTCCGCTCGGCGAGCCGGTCACGGCGCCCGCTCGGGCGGTGCCGCCGCCGGCCCCGGAGTCCGCCGCCCGGCGGGCCCCGGCACGCACCTCGTTCCTCGGACGGCCCTCGCGCGGCCTGGTCACCATCCTGGTCGCGACGGCGGCGCTCTTCCTCGCCAGCGAGTTCGCCCAGCCCGAGAGTCTGAGCCGCAGCTCGATCCAGGGCATGCTGCCGTTCGCGGCGGTGCTCGCGATCATCGCGCTCGGCCAGACCCTCGTGGTCCAGCAGGGTGGCATCGACCTCTCGGTGCCCGGCACGGTCTCGCTCGGCGTGGTGATCGTGACGCACTACCCGAACGGTGTGGACTCGCGCCTGCCGCTCGCCGTGCTCGGTGCGCTGGGCGCGGGCCTGGCCGCCGGACTGCTGAACGGACTGCTGGTCTCCCGGCTGCGCATGTCCCCGATCGTCGCCTCGCTCGGCGCCAACGCGCTGCTGTACGCGGCGGTCATCGGCATCTCGCACGGCTCGCCGACCTCGACCACCTCGCTGATGGCGAAGATCGCCGTCGGCCACACCCTCGGCCTGCCCCGCGCCGTCTGGTACGCGGCGGTGCTCACGGCGGTGGTCGCGGTCATCGTCAAGGGCACGGTCGCGGGCCGGCGCTTCGAGGCGGTCGGCGACAACCCGATCGCCGCGTACGCCGCGGGCCTGCGGGTGCGGCGCCACCAGCTCGCCGCGTACGTGTTCGCCTCCCTGCTCTACGCGGCGGCCGGGGTCCTGCTCGGCGGCGTGGTCACCACCCCCAGTTCGTTCCAGGGCGACCCGCTGCTGCTGCCGTCCGTCGCCGCGGTGGTCCTCGGCGGCACCTCGCTGCTCGGCGGCAAGGGAAGCGTGGTCGGCAGCGCGATCGCGGCGCTGTTCCTGAACCAGCTCGACCAGGTCGTGCTGACCTCCGGCGTCGGCTCGGCCGCCGCGAACATCGTCCAGGCGCTGGCACTGGCCTTCGGCGTGGGCGTGTACACGCTGCGCTGGGACGCGCTGCGCCGCCGGATCCGCATCCGGCGCGGCCGGCGTGTCGCAGCGACCACCGCGTCGAGCTGAGCCGGCGCCCGCACCTCCCGAACCTCAACGCACCGCACCGTATTACGGCAACGACTACCGCGGATCACGATTCTGCGGATCAAGGCTCTGCGGACCAGCACTTCCGCGGATCACGACCCCTGTCGATCAGGACTCGGTCCCCATCAAGACCCAGTCGATCAAGACCCTGTCGATCAAAACTCTGCGGCACTTCCGCGCACCCTCCTTCGGATCCCCGAGGGCTCAACAGTCCGGCCCGGCCGTTCGGGCCCGCCGGAGAGAATGATGAAAGGAAAGTGATCACCATGGCGCGTAGAAGCCTGCGCCTTACGATGGTCGCCTGCCTCGGGGCGGCAACTCTGGTCCTCGGCGCCTGCGCCTCCGGCGGGTCCGGCGGCTCCACCTCCGGTTCCGGCGCGGCGGCGGGCGGCGGCGGTCCACGCCCCTCCTGGTGCGGCCCCAAGCAGGCCACGCTCGCGCTCGCCGACGGCTTCGGCGACAACAACTGGCGGCAGGTGACCGCCGAGGAGGCCCGGGTCGAGGCGGCCAAGTGCTCGAGCATCACCTCGTTCACCTACACCGACGGCCAGGGCAACACCCAGAAGGCGATCTCCGACATCCAGGGCCTGGTGGCCAAGGGCGTCAACTCCATGGTGGTCTTCCCCGACGCCGGACCCGCCATCCTGCCGGCGCTGCGCAGCGCCTACAAGGCCGGCGTGGTCACCGTGCCCTACCGGGTCAGCCCGGGCGGCGACGCCGGCCACGACTACGACTACTACGTCAGCACCGACTTCACCCAGACCGGCGTGCTGTGGGCCCAGTGGCTGGTGAAGGTGCTCAACGGCAAGGGCGACGTCCTCAACCTGGGCGGCCCGCCGGCCAACTCGCAGAGCCTTGACGAGTACAACGGCATGCAGAGCGTCTTCAAGAAGTACCCGGGCATCAAGTTCGTCGGCACCACCCCGTACGAGGTCACCAACTGGGACCCGGCGCAGACCCAGCAGGTGATCACCGCGGCGCTGGCCAAGTACCCGGAGATCGACGCGATCACCACCGACTTCGGCGCGGCGCTGGCCAGCTCCTTCCCGGCCTTCGCCCAGGCGGGCCGGAAGATCCCGGCCGTCGCGACGGAGGACTCGAACCAGCTGGCCTGCGACTGGAAGACCGACCACGTCTCGGATCCGGCGTTCAAGCTGTTCACGGTCTCGTCGCAGAACGCGATGTCGCAGCTCGCGGTCGACTTCGCGGTCGCGAAGGCCACCGGCGGCACCGTGCCGAGCTCGACGGTCTACCCGCAGAGCGCCTTCGAGGACTCCGTCTCCGGCTCTCCGCACCCGGTGATGTGCGAATCGAACCTCCCGCCGGACGCCTTCGTCTCGGCGAGCCTGACCCCCGCGCAGCAGATCGCGGCGCTGAAGCACTAGTCGCGCCGGCCCGAGTCGGCGGCGCCCGCCCGCGAAGGCGCGCCGCCGACCCGCCCCATCCCGCCCGGCACGGACCGAAGGAGTCCTCGTGACCACGCAAGATCAGCCCCCTGCTCTGCGCCTGACCGACATCGGCAAGTCCTTCGGCGCCGTGCGCGCGCTGGACGGGGTCTCGCTCGAAGTGCGCCCCGGCCGGGTGCACGCGCTGCTCGGCGAGAACGGCGCGGGCAAGTCCACGCTCATGGGCGTCGCCTCCGGCTCGACCGCTCCCGACCGCGGGAGCATCGAGGTCGCCGGGTCGGCGGTGCCGGAGCTCAATCCGGACCTGGCCACCCGGCTCGGCATCGCGATCGTGCACCAGCACCCCGCGGTGCTGCCGGACATGACGGTCGCGGAGAACCTGCGCATCGCGATCCCCGGCTCGCTGGTCAAGACGATCGGCGACCAGCGCGCCTGGATGGCCGCGCTGCTCAAGCGGATCGGCTCCACGGTGCGCCTGAGCGACCGGGTCGAGCAGCTCAGCGTCGCGCAGAAGCAGCTGCTCGAAGTCGCCAAGGCCATTGCGCTCGAACCCAGGGTGCTGATCCTCGACGAGCCGACGGCGCCGCTCGGCGCGGACCAGACCGACCTGCTGTTCGCGCAGGTGCGCGAGGCCGCCGAGCGCGGTACCGCAGTCATCTACATCACCCACCGGCTCGCCGAGGTGCGCGAGATCGCGGACGAGGTGACCGTGCTGCGCGACGGGCGCGGCCGCGGCACCGCCCCCGTCGCAGAGCTCACCGACGCGGAGATGCTGCGCCTGATCGTCGGGCGCGAACTGGCCTCGACCTTCCCGCCCAAGCTGGATCCCGCAGACGCCGCGTCCGCCGGAGATCCGGTGCTGCGGGTGCAGGGCCTGTCCGGCGAGGGATTCCGCGAGGTCAGCCTCGAGGCGCGGTGCGGCGAGATCGTGGGCCTGGCCGGCATCGTCGGCAACGGCCAGAGCGACTTCCTGCGCGCCCTCGCGGGCCTGCGTTCCGCCGAGGGCACCATCACGCTCGACGGCTCCGAACGCTCCGGCCGCGCGCTCGTCAACGCCGTCGCCTACATGCCCGCGGACCGGCATCACGAGGGCCTGATGCGGGCGATGTCGGTGCGCGAGAACGCGGCCGTCGCCGCGCTGCCGAGCGTCTCCCGCTTCGGCTTCGTGGTGCGCTCGCGCGAACGCGGCGCCGTCGCCGACGAGGTCGCGAAGCTCGCGATCAAGACCGCGTCCCCGGAGTCGAATGTGATGTCGCTCTCCGGCGGCAACCAGCAGAAGGTGGTCATGGCCAGGGCTCTGCTGGCCGGGCCGCAGATGCTGCTGGCCGACGAGCCGACACAGGGTGTCGACGTGGGCGCGCGCTCGGAGATCTACGACATCATGCGCAGTGTCTCCGCGGGCGGCGTGCCGGTGGTGGTGGTCGGTTCCGACGCGAAGGAGTTGGAGGGCCTGTGTGACCGCGTCCTGATATTCTCGCGAGGGCACGTGGTGGGCGAACTGGTCGGCGACGAGGTCACCGAGGAGAACATCACCACGCAGGTGGTGCAGGCGACCGCGCTGCGGCACGAGACCAAGGCCACCCGGCCCGCCGACGCACGGCTGACCCGCGGCGCCCGGCTGCACAAGTTCGCCCGCGGGGACTACGCCCCGAGCGTGATCCTGGCGGTGGTCATGGTGGCGCTCGCGCTCTACACGCACGGGCAGAACTCCCGCTACCTCGCGCCCTTCAACGTCAGCTCGGTGCTCATGCTCATGAGCGCATTGGCGTTCATCAGCATGGGTCAGCAGATCGTCATCATGACAGGCGGCATCGACCTGTCGGTCGGGCCGCTCTCCGGGTTGACAGTCGTGATCGCATCCTTCTTCATCAACGACGGTAAACCAGGGATCGAAGTATTGGCCGCGCTGCTGCTGATGGCGGCGGTCGCTGCGGCGACAGGCCTCGTCAACGGCCTACTCGTACGCTTCGGCGGGTTCACCGCGGTCGCGGCGACACTGACGCTGTACATCGGACTGCAGGGAGTGTCGCTGCTGCTGCGCCCCTTCCAGGCCGGATACATCAGCGAGGACGTGACGAACGTGATCACGAAGAGCTTCGGCGCCTTCCCGGTGGCCTTCATCCTCGCGGCACTCGCCGCGATCGGCTTGGAGCTGGCGCTGCGCTTCACCCGCTGGGGCCGCGAGCTGCGCGCCGTCGGCTCGGACGAGCAGTCCGCGCACCGGCTCGGCGTGAAGGTCAACCGCACGCACGTGCTCGCGTACGTCGCCTGCGCGATGCTCACCTTCGTCGGCGGGCTCCTGCTGATGGCGCAGATCGGCGTGGGCGACCCGACGCAGGGGGTGACCTTCACCCTGTCCAGCATCACGGCCGTGGTGCTGGGCGGCGCGAGCCTGCTGGGCGGGCGCGGCTCGTTCATCGGCTCGCTGCTCGGCGCCGCGCTGATCCAGCAGATCCTCAACGCGACGACGTTCCTGAACCTCAGCCAGACGTGGCAGTACCTGTTCCAGGGCCTGCTGATCCTGGTCGCCGCCGCCATCTACACCCAGGCCCGCGGCGGGCACGCCCGGCCGGCCGTCTAGCGTTGGTGGCTCGGCGTCGGCTTCGCCGCCGCCGCCATCCGCCCGGCAACCGCTTGTCAGAACCACGAAGTCACGGAAGGAACCGAGGACACAGACCATGCGCGCCGCCCGCTACTACGGAAAGCACGACATCCGCGTCGAGGAGGTCGCCGAGCCGACCCCGCGCGAGGACGACGAGGTGCTCGTGGAGGTCGCGATGTGCGGCATCTGCGGCACGGACCTGCACGAGTACCTGGTCGGCCCGATCGTGACGCCGACCTCGCCGCACCCGCTCACCGGCGTCACCCTGCCGCAGACCCTCGGCCACGAGTTCTCCGGCCGGGTGGTGCAGGCCGGGTCCGCGGTGCGCGACGTCGCGGTCGGCGACCGGGTCGCGATCATGCCCGCTATCGTCTGCGGGCGCTGCTATTACTGCCGCCGCGGGCAGGGCCACCTGTGCCGGAACTTCGCCTGCACCGGTCTGAGCGCCGAGACCGGCGGTCTCGCACGCTACGCGGTGCTCAAGGAGTACCAGGTCGCCAAGGTGCCCGAGACCCTGTCCGACGCGGCCGCCGCAGTGGTCGAACCCGCCACCGTGGCCGCGTACGGCGTGGACCGCGGCGGGGTGATGGGCGGCGACGTGGTGATGATCACCGGCGCGGGGCCGGTCGGCGCGCTCGCGTCCCTGTACGCGAACGCGGTCGGCGCGGGCCTGGTGATCGTGGCGGAGCCGAACGAGCACCGCGCCGCGATCGCGCGCGGCCTCGGCGTGGGTCCGGTGCTCGACCCGACCGCGGCGGGCTTCGACGCGGAGATCGCGGAGCTGACCGACGGGCTCGGCGTGGACGTGGCGGTCGAGTGCTCGGGTTCGGGCCCGGGCCTGAGCACCTGCATCACGAACGTGCGCGCCGCCGGCACGGTCGTGCAGACGGGCCTGCACACCAAGCCCGCCTCGCTCGACGCGATGGCGCTGTCCGAGAAGGACCTGTCGCTGATCGGAACGTGGTGCTACCGGATCACCGACTGGCCGCGCATCATCCGCCTCGCGGCCTCGGGCAAGTACCCGATCGAGAAGGTGGTCACGGCCCGGATCCCGCTGGAAGAGGTGGTGACCGGCGGCTTCGACGTGCTGGTGAACCCGACAGGCGACCAGCTGAAGATTCTGGTCACGCCGTAGCCCCCGCGACTGTCGAAGAGCACGGAGAACGAGGACACGGGTCCCGGCCGCCCGAGGAGCGGCCGGGACCCGCGGTCTCTATCAGGGAGCTGAATCAGGGGACTCTGCTATCCCTGCGGGTCGGACGGGATCAGGTCATCTCCCACTGGGAGTAGACGTTGAACCGGGCCTGGTTGAGCGTCCCGTCGCTGTTGAGCGCGCCGAGTCCCTGCGTGTCCCAGACGTACCAGGCCACGCCGACGCCCTGGTTGGTGCCCGTGAACGTGGGGCCTCCGCTTGCTCCCTCCTGGCCGTTGGCGTAGGCGGTGAGCGTGTTCGCCCAGGCCGTGTCGTCGCTGTTGCTCATTGTCGAGCCGGCCTCGCCGATCCAGACCGGTGCGATGTTCTGGGTCTCCAGGTAGCCCCAGACCTTGTTGTAGCGGGCGATCGCCGCGGCGCCGCTGTCCGCGGTGATCCCCGAGACCTCGTCCGGGTATTCGTGCACGGAGTAGATCACCCGCGCGCTGCCGGCGTTGGGAGTGGAGAGCACGACCGGATGCGCGGCGACCGCGGTCAGGTCGCCCTCGGGCGCGGTCACGCCCGCTCCGCCGTCGAAGGAGCCGCCGTAGTCCTGCGGGCCCTCACAGATGATCAGCACGCCGGGGTCGATGGATTCGAGGGCGTTGCCGACGTTGGTGTACATGGCGTGGATGTCGGTGACCCCGCCGTCGCCCCAGGTGCTCTCGCCGGGATAGGCGAGCGGTTCGTTGTCGAGGTCGAAGCCGATGACCGTCGCGTTGCCCTTGTACCGGTCGGCCAGTTCCTCCCAGTCGGCGAGGAACGAGGCCTGAGTCACCGTGCCGGGCGTGCCGCAGCCGTCGGTGTTGTTCGTGCCGGGCCCGCTGTCGTACCAGAGCCCGTTGCCCTGCTGCGCGAGGCAGTTGCCGTTGCCCTCGGCGCCTTCGTCGTTGTGGTGGTTGAGGATGACCTTGAGCAGGTTCTGCTGTGCCGCGCTGACGACGGCGTCGATGCCGGCGAGGAAGCTCGCGGCGTGCGCGTCGTGAAGGCTCGCGTCGTTCCAGGCGAGTGTCACGGTGTTGAATCCGGCGTTGCGGATCGCCTGCATGTTCGCGTTCAGCCCGGCGAGCGGGCTGTTCTGGTTGACGATCGCGGTCTGGTCCACGTCGACCATGCCGTGCAGGGCCGCCGCCGCGATCCGCACGCGCTTGCCGGTCGAGTCGACGATCTGGTTGCCCAGCTTGGCGAGGTATCCGCTCCCGAGGAGTTCGCCGGTGACGGCGGGGCGGATCCCCGCC
>Ga0310811_10002399_pt1 | contig 23423 bp, 21 predicted proteins | sample YCmetagenome_FD_207642 | JGI IMG/M metagenome (GOLD analysis project Ga0310811, IMG submission 207642) | Soil microbial communities from experimental microcosm in Duke University, North Carolina, United States - YC | ecosystem: Engineered > Artificial ecosystem > Soil microcosm > Unclassified ... | reverse complement strand
ATGAAGAAGAAAGCCAGTGTAGGTAATTCGGAAAATTTAAAAACAATCGCTGCTACCAATAAACCATACTTTAATTTCAAAAATAATGAGCTTTTCTAAATTACTCGAAAGTGATTTAAAGAAAATTTCTGAAGTATTTCCCAAACTGAATGCTATCTGGAATGCCCAATTTAAAATTTGGCTTTTAAGAGGTGATCTAGATATTTGTGATAATGCCGGTGATTACTGGGGTACATATCAAATCACTATTTTAATACCAAAAGGTTACCCTCATTGTGTGCCGTTGGTAAGAGAAGATAGCGCAAAAATACCTCGTGAAGATTACCGGCATATTTCAAAAGACGGCGATTGCTGCTTAGATATCGACCATCGTCTTTTGCACATGTCTAAAAAAGGAATTTCAATAGTTGACTTTATAAAGCAAAAAGTTTATCCCTATTTTGCCAATCAATTATACTATGATAAACATAATCATTTTGCAGGAGAAGAATATGCTCATCACTTTGAAGGAATAAAGCAATTCTATCGAGAATCTTTAAATTTGGTAAATCATGATAGCATTGTCTCTACATTAGAATTCTTATTATCTGGTAAGAAGGCTGAACGAAACATCATTTGTCCCTGCCGAAGCAAAAAAAAACTAAAATACTGTCATCTTGAATCCATTGAATTTCTTTTTGCATTGGGAAAGGAACGCTTGTTAGTAGATTTGGATTTATTTAAAAAGAATAGCAATGACTTTTAGCATCTAGAACTCTATTATTCCTCTGCTCTGTTGACTATAAAAAGTCATAGCATAGACCCATATTTCCATTTTAAATAAACTATATAGCACCTATTCTCTAATACATTTGATTTATTCCTTCCTTTATATTTTTTAAATATGGAGCCTGGCCGAAGGTCTGCGTAGCATAAAGTTTCTTCCTGGTGCTTAAAGTTTCCTGATTATGATAAGGATTCAAAAAATGTAAGCCGTGTTGCAGGAAGTATCATAGGAGCGTATTTTATTATAAGTTAAAATTATAATAATCCATAGTATCCAGAAGTTTCTGAGACTCATTCGTATCATGTATAATCTTTCACGCTAATATTTATAATGGTTACCAACCGTTATAAATCAGTAAAGCTTTATCCAAATTACCTTTTGCGGCGTGCTTTACAGCCTCCTCATTTCCCTCAACCATTTTTATTACATTCTCTTTTGTATAAGGCAAAATCTCTCCATTTCCTTTTTGAATAGCGATCAAATAGATTGGATCAAATTCCGGCAAATAAGAATATGTGCTGATTTTACCTTGCCTCATTTTAAATAACCAACAACTGTCTTTGGGAATACCGGTGTAAGTATAACCAGAAGACGTAGTAAATTTTATTTCTTTAGTGTCAGCCGGCTTGATTAAAAATTCTTTTTTACCTTTTTTAAATTCTATATAATGGATAGAGTCATTTATATTTATTTTGGTGTATTTACTAATAACGCTATCATTTACAAGTTTGATTTTATAATCATGTCCATAACTTTTAATACCGCTATTCCTTACTCGATTCGTATTTGTATGATGAATTAGCGTCATACTGCCTCCGGGAGTATTAACTGGCACTCGAACAATATTCTGTCCCATAGAGGGAATAAACAATAAACATAAAATAAAAAAAAACAGCCATTTCATATTTTAATAATTGTTATGATTAAATATTACTAATTCTATTTTCAAATAATCACAATTTAGTGTGAATGAAAACATAGAATATGACTAACAATTTCGATGATCAAATTTCTAAAAGTAGATGCTTGTAATGCCTGAATAGCTTGAACTATATCAAAATCAAGATTCATACAATTAACGTTTCTTTTTTATTAATCATTGTATTAACATAGACCATCTATTACGCAATTTATTCCCTGTCTTGACAATATTCTGTTGCCATCGACAATAGAGTATATACGTATTAATATTATTTAAATTTAGTAAAAACGATAGTCATAATAATAAATGGTAAGAAAGATATTACTAAAGCATAAATAAAATTTAATATTATATTTTTTTTAACATGCATATACTTGTTTCTAATTAACTTACTTCTCTTTTTATATAAATGTTTTACAACAAAAAATATTGGCGCAAAAATTATCAAATATAGAAAAGGTCCCATTTTTATATTTATATTATACAGATGCATCAATAAGAATTCTACAAATAGATAAATAGATAGTATATGTAACATGACACATAACGATATTAACGTAATTGAATTATCAATTACATCATCATTACTGTAGTTATTTTTATTAAAAAAATATAAAGAGAATAGAAAATATAATCGTAATATCATTTTTATTTTGTTCCAAAAATATGTTCTCCTATAAATGCTTCATAGAGTGATTACCATTATTCATTTATTTCAATCTTAATTTTTTTTATTACCAATGACCGAACAATTTTATTTCGTTAATAGATTCATATACGAATATATAATTTCAGCAACAAATAGTTGGCTTGATGATGATAACGATTTGCTAAAAATAGGCGCTTGTAATGCCTGAATAATTCGACATGTATCCAAAATCAAGATCCATATAGTTAACCATTCCCCTTCTATATAATTCAACAGTAAAATGAATAACTTTAATAGAACCAGGATTTATGTATTGTCCTTGCTGAATATTAAATCCTACTATTTTATAGTTAATAACTTCTCCCAATTCTTTATCAGCATTTTCAAACGGTATACAAAAATTTTGCACTGTACCCACCTTATCTTTTAAATGAGAATTAAGTAAATTGAAGTTTTCTTTATAAGTTTGTTTAATTATGTTCTTACAAAAGAAATCACATTTTTTAAATGCATTGGACACTACTTCTAGCGTATCTAAATAGTACATCTTTTCGAATTTTATTTGGCTTCCATCTATATCTTTCAACATTCTAACTTTTATAGCTTTGTTTTCCTTTACGTCAAAAGAATCCATATGCATATACATTACCAGAGCAGCAATTGACGCTACTTCATTTCGAGAAGAATCCTCAACTGCTCTATCAACAGATATGTCTACAATATCAGATTGGATATCTAAATTTAAGTAATTCAATTCTTGGCCTTTAATTTCGTTTCTGCCGTCTGATATTTTTATGCCAGAATAATTTAAAGCTTTTATAACAGAAATTTCTAATCTACTGTACTTTTCACTAGTGTTATGACAACTTGTTATAAAAATAAAGTTTCCTAACAGCAATAAAGCTATTCTATATTTCATGTTAATTATTATTATTCTGTCGTTTTATTTCCTATAAATATATAACTACCAAATCTATTCTGTCTTGTATTCGTAATAGTAAAGGTTTTAGTTTCTTTACGAGATTCAGTCAGTGTTTGCTTAAATTCAAGTGAATATTTAAGTGCTCCTTTTAATATAAATTCACTAGAACTTTCAAAGCTAAATTTTTTATTAAAGTTAATATTACTTCTTAACCCAACCGAATAATCAGCCTTTTTATCACCAACCAAACTAGATTTAAAATATGGTGAAAATAATCCAAATTTATCAGGAAGTTGATATCGATTTTCCCGAATATTTTCTTTATATGTCCACCCCATGAAAAACATACTTTCTCCATAATTGGGATATGTAAAAAGCTTTCCTGGTTGGATTCTAATTTCATATGCCGACATAGACATAGTATAGGTTGCTGTATATTCAGAAATTGGTGTTGTAACAGTGGTAGAAGAAGTTACTCTACTAGTAAATGGAGCCCAAGTCAATGAAGGGGTACCCCATTCAAAATACTGCCTAAAGCCTTCCATTAAGGTATACCAAGGATGATTGCCATAGCCAAAAAGTGGCGGATCTCCGCCATCGGGATCTATATTTTTTACAGGGTTATTATCCATGCTCCAATATTTAGAATAACCAGAACGTTTTGGATCTACACTTAACCATTTTCCAATGACCGCGTCATACATTCTTAACTCGAATGAATTCCACTGAGTTTCCTCATCCTTTTCTGCATACTGTCCTTGGTAGCCATAACGATACCCTTCACCATTTATATACTTATCCTCCATTGGCATCCCATAAGGATAATAATTTGTATAAGCGATCAATCCTTGCAGGGCCGTTTTATCTATATGCGATGCATAAGTGATGTTTAATTGCAGTTGATCATAATATATTTCTGTATTCCCTGATTCAGCTGTTTGGCTTACATATACACTTAAGTATATGTCTTCTTCTGGTTCACCTCTACTATCATATAAAACGGAAGGCACAATTAGTTCTCCTATTGTAAGCATACTCCAGGCCGAAACCGCACCTGTTTCAATACTACTTATCATCGCCGATAGTAAATGATTCGCATCATAATACAACATTTCTCCCGAGGCATTTGCCAATATTGCGGTTAGGTGTCCTGCATTAATTCCTGCAGCCGGTACATAAGCTTCAATCGAAGCACTAGTGAGTCGATCACCTGTTTTAAGTAATTTTTTATAAGCAATGTTCTGTGCTTGATCCGGGAAACGCAATGCCAGTACCTTTGTACCATTTAAGCTAGGAACTGTAGAAGGTAATACTTTTACAAAAGCACTGTAATCATTACCGTAAGTTGCAAGATCATCTCCTTCAAAACTACTCATGAATGAAAGTGGATCAGCAGTAGAATATATAGGAGAAACTACAGCTCTAACATTTCCCAAATGATCTTTCAATTCATATTGATATTGTGCAGAAGATCCAGGATGTGTAAGCAAACCTATTCTATCAGCACCGTATATCGAAAGCTCTGAGATTTCTAAGGAAGAAGTAGTATTGTTATTGTCATATACTGCCAGCGTATTTTTAGCTACATCATGAATATAGTAAGTAGTGGATTGCAGATGGTTGCTTGCATTATAGGCCTCCTTTTTATAACGCAGCCCTTTGTCGTCGTAATAGAACTTCACGATCGGATAGGCACCGGCTTCATCGGTAGATACAACCGTAAGCATTCCTCGGTTATCAAATTGTACATACTTCGTCTGGCCATTCTGAGTCACCGAATGAAGTTGGCCAATCGCATCATATGTATACGTTGCATATACACTTGCACCTATTAGATTGTTTACCAATTCCAATTGGTTAGAATTATTTTTATACTGGTATTGAAAATTATGTAATGGAGAGGCATCTGCCTTCGTACGCAATAAGCCGAGTATATTTCCATTGGCGTCATAATTGATATTGCGCTCCTGGAATTTCGCCGTTGAGAAAATGGGAGAAAGTGAACTTCCTGTTCCAAGAGTCACTGACAAATAATCTGCATTTTTCAATTGGTAACGTTCATCGTATTCGTACCCATAAGCTGCCGGGATTTTCGCACCGGTTTGGTTTTTGGTCATCCAGCTCACGCCCATAATATTACCGTTATAATATTGTTTATACGGTGAAGACACTGAGTTGTAATATTGCTCAGAACCTATATTGGTAGCGGTTTTCTGATAATCATTTGTAAAATAATCATAACGTATTGCAAATACATCTTCCGGGAAAGCACTATTTGTAGTTCCGTCTTTGCCAGGATCTTGGGCAGTATTTGGATAGTTAAATGATTTGAGCCAGCCCTGAGGCGTATAGACGTAATCTAGTCCTTGTAGATTCTCCGCCAACTCTAAACGTTTAAATCCTCCATGAAGATAGTAATTGTATGAAGCCTGGAGCGTTCCGTTCGTAAGCTCACCACTTGAATTATAAACGGGCTGATCTTTACAGGTAAAAACTTTATTCAACCTATTATCTAAGTCATAATAATAAACATGATAAAAATTATCATTTGACATAGATCCGTTATATGCTACTTGACTTACGCTGCCATTTGAAGCATAGATATAAGAAATTTTCTTCACTCCATAGGATACCCCGCTCGTAGCTAATCCTGGTATTTGTTGTGCGGCCCAGACAATACGTCCACGTTCATCATAACTGAACCATGTTTTAATAATATTTCCAGTACCATCTTCTACACGATAGTTGTAAGATATTTTGCCCCGCAAAAAAGACTGCGTTGTAATATCTCCATTATTAATAGCTGCCTGATCGGGTAGATCATAAACAGTATAAACTACTTCTGACTTAGTGCCACCGGTGGTAAGTTTTTCATTGGTGGAATTCTCTTCCAGCGTAAGCTTTAATGCTGCGCTGTTGAACAACAGATCCGAACCACTAGAAGGTGTAAACAATCCTGATTCTATAGCACGACCTGAATAGTCATACAAAGTGTAGGCAAAACTATTGGTAAGTTTTTGTTTGTCATTTTGTGAATATCTAAGTGTCCCGTCAAGACGGTACATAAACTTAGTAGTACCAAAATCTTTTTCATTTATTTCGATCAGCCAGCCTTTGTAATTATATTTATTTGTTGTCTTATCAATGTCTTGGTAAAGAGATGTATTAGTTTTATCGGCAAGAAGCTTCTCCAATCCATTAGGAGTGATTGTACACACAACCCTTCCATATAGATCGTAATACATAAATGACTTATTTCCAGAAGCCACATGGTAGCTAATAAGAGTGCGTCCTTCTTCATCTTGAATGAAAATAGTTTCATCCTGTTCTATATCTTTAGTTGATATATGGAATGCCTTATTATCGAGGTTGGTTGGATTATTAGTAATGCCTGGAAAAACATGCAATCCACGGATCAATAAATAATCAGAAAGCATCGCTTTATCAGATGTTGTCAGCGCTGTAGTAAGACTTGAGGCCTGGCGTCCGGTACCTATTCTGTGCTGATCGCCAGGTAATGAGGAAGAGAAAGATTCATTCGTTCCATCTTCCAGATAAGTATTTCTTGAATATGGAAAAGAAGTTTGTGCCACATAAGGCTCAATAAAACGTTGCTGGTTCTTGCTTTGATCTACAGAAGCAATTGCTGTATTATTAGGGCCGTAATACCAACCTAAAGTTCCCGGAACGGTATTATCAACTGGATCAGGATTATTTTTTCTCGTATTTGTTCCTACATCATCAAAATTAATAAATTTATACGAAAGCCCACCGCTGGTTATAAAATCGCTTTTATAAATAAAATAAAGATCCTGGCCTTGCTGGATATCATCTCCACATTCGTCTACAGCCTGCGTTTGTTCAAGCGCACGGATAGGGGCAGGTAATGTTGTAAGAGCAGTACGTCCATATTTATCATATAATATCTGATTAGCCATTACTACACCATTTGTCAGATTTTTCACTTGACTTTGGGTTGTACGTCCCCGGTTATCAAAGAAACTTTTACTTTCGGAAATAAGTCTTCCATCATCGTCAAACGCTTGCGACTGGATCCAGTTTTTATCATTATCCACTGTTTCTGCAAGAGGAATATCAGTATCGTCGGATTCAATAATTTGCAAGGTAGCGCCGTCTTTTAAAAAAATCCCTTCTCCTCCTTCCGACTGAATGATCACACCCTTGGCACTTTGAACGGTATAATCAAAATATTGCAAGACGGAATATATATCTGTATATCCTGCTACTCCAGGGAATAACTTAGGTACGGTACTAGGAGCAAGAGTAATAAGGCAATTGCTTTTTAAATGTTCATTTTGTCCTCCCACTGTAAAAACAATTGGTTGAAAATTCGGACACATATTTCCCAACGTTGGAATACCCTCCATTGCAGAAAGGTTAGGTCTTTTTAAAACATCTATTTTATACCCACTTACCTGATCCCTGGGAATAAAGGTAAAACCCGTATTTCCCGGAAGGTATCTTGTCACTTGTATTCCTGTGTTAGGAGTAGAAGTAGCTACAGCAGGAAAGCAAGGATCTGTTTGAGAAGGAGGAGCGACATTAATTCCATCTCCAACTAAAACCTCGTAATAGGCGCAAAAATTATTAACGGTTCCAAAGTTGAGCGTGTATTCATGATCTTTCTCTAACCGATAACTTCCCAACGCATTGCCATAGCCGTTGTTGATAGTAATCAGATCCGTGCCGGTTACAGTTACATTTTGTGCAGATTGTCCATAACATCCTGGGAGCACTTCTACAATTACGGGATCCGTATAGTACTCGTGTCCCCAATGGTCTTTCATTCTTATAATAAATTCATACTTCCCAATACCATTTACAGTTACAGTATTGGCTTTATACTTATTTTCATCTCCGGGATATACTATAGTAGGATTATAAGTTTGAGTTCCCGAAACTGTACCGTCCTGATAAAGTGTTTCTATTTTTATTTGACCACCAACAGAAGCAGCGAACACTTCGTTGCAATAAGCTGTTTCACCTTGCCAGAAAAAATCAAGCGTAGCATTACCGGAAGCATCTGCAAGAACTGTAACATCAACACCTGAGAGCGCAGCAATACTTGAATTACTAATGCCAACGCTTCCTAGTGTTGTATTAGGTGTTTTGATAATTCCTATTTTAGCCAGGTCGGTATCTGTTACAAATGTAAACCTCGTTTGTTGATGTTGCAATGTATTCATCATCTCTAATTTCCCATAATCAGGATTATACAGATAAATAGCTCCGGTATAAGAGGCTGCAGCAGAATGTACAGCTGTGTATGCACCGCCATATGTTCCTGGACAAATAAGCATTCCTGGATTGCCTTTCCCAAAAGTATTTACTGTAGTTGTATAATCTTCTTCTGTTCCAGCTGGCATCATTATTTGAAAACCAAGAGAGGAAGGCGTAATATTATAGTCCTGCTGTATTTTATAAGGCATAATATAATACTGAGAGACCTCATCATACTGTTCTCCCATAATGGGATCTCCAGTGCTTTGCTGTATACCTTTTACAGCTGGTGCTATTATTCCAGATTCAAAAGTTGGGAAGAAAGTATTATTATAATCAATTTCAAATGCAAAAGGATAGCCGGGATAATTAGCACAATCATTGTTATGATTTACATATACGACGAGTGAACCTCCTGCGTGAGGTTCGGTGGGATGAGACAAGCCCCCAAATGTTTGAGCTTTACTAAGCTTATTGAATAGTACAATAAACAGTATTGTAACTATTATTTTGACCTGACGTTTTTTATTGTTTTCCATAGTTGTATTTACTCGTCGTCACAATTTTTTCGTTCACTCTAAACAGTTCTTTGTATACGGCTACCAGTTTATTAGCATGATCGTATTCATATCGGGTATATAAGTTATCTCCATCTAAAATATAGGTCAGTAATCCTTTATCCAGATCGTAGACATAGCTCGTAAACCCTGCATCCAGCGGATGTACTCTGAAGTCGTCAAAATATTGTGGTTTGTCTGTACTAGTGTTCTGATTCTGACAGTATACTTCTATAGCATCTGTATTATTAGTTGGAATAATGTCAATAGCAAGGCGATAAAAACCTCTGGCTTTTTGAGATTCAGAAGGCATGCCTGTAGCTATAATTTCACCGGTTATTTTATTTTTGGCAATTAACTTGGGGCTAAAATCAAAAGTGCTACCATCTGCTTTTACTCCACCTGGTTGGTACACCCATACACTAGCATGATAATTGCGTGTGCCTATAGGGATGAAGCTAAAAGAATATCCTTTTTTATTGCCACTTCCAACTTCTAAAGAATTTTTGCCTGTGTGTGCATTATTAATCGAAACCGCACCATCTCCAAAACTAACTGTACCTTCCGAAAATTTATAATATTCATTAAACTCACTTCCTGAATATGCAATCTCAGCTCTTGAAGCTAAATTCGCAGAAGCTGTCACTTGAACACATAAAGGATCCATCAGAATAGCACCATATTTATTAAATAAATCTTTTGACTCTAAAGGATGTGAGTAAACATCATATCCTGTAATTTGTTCGTCAAGTTGCCACTGTGGATTTGAATTAGTTGTAAAATTAAAATTCTGAAATGCTGAATATGGATAGCGTCCTTCTACAGACAATTCAGCTGTTTCGTCCCCAATCCATGAATAGGAGGTTCCTTTAAGCCATATACCAAGCGAGCTGTAGTTTTGTTGTGTTTGAGGGATCGTAATTGGATATACTATCCCTGTTCCATTTTTTATCCATGTTTGGGCAGAAGCAGTCATCACTCCGATCTTTGTAAAATCAGATTCTTTAACGGGATCAGTAATAGTTGGATTAACTACATATGTAACAGAAGTTGCCTCTTGAGTAAGCATATTTTTATTGAAAGGATTAATTACCCTCAATCCCATGCTACTATAGTCATCTACTGCATAGGCAGGAGTAGAATTTGTTAAATAATTATTCCCCATTCCATCTTTATACCAGGACATCATAGGATTACCGGTATAATAGTCGAATGCAATTGTTTTGTTTTCTTTTGAAATATTTGTCTTATTATTTAAAACTCTATTGCTCATTAATACAACAGGATATTCTTCGATCTCTGTTATAAGCAAATGATGTTCATTTCCTGGTGAGTAGGCCCCAGAAGATGCATCTAGTGTCCAATGCTTCCTTTTATCTTCATAGTATAAGTGTTCTATTCTTCCTTGATTATTATATTTTTCCGATAGTGAATCAGCGTAATCATTTTTGTAATCACTCAATACATCGTGTAAATAGGAGTTTTGATTTAAAGTAAGTAGCCCATCGTTTGCAGACGAATACACAGCTATTTCTTGAAGTGCACCAATAAAATTTCTAAAATCACGCAACTTGACTTTCTTAACATATTGGTCTTGGGCAATATTAATTTCTCCATCTTCTGTACGTGGCATCATGTTTTGATTAAACGTCATGAATTTATAGCTTGTATAACTAAGTCCATCCATAACAGTTTGAGGAGAAGTAGAAATGTCTAATACCTGATCTTTAACTGTAACTTGTTGATAGATCACACCAGGCGATGGAAGGAAAGAGCTGTTCGCCGTTATATCTACATAGTATTCTTTGTATAATGTACCGATCAATGTTTTCAAGTCGTCACTATTCGTCAATGTTGCACCATTTTTTAGATTTACGTTTAAATCAAATGGTTCATACGCAGTTACTCCGCTTGAATAAGTATAGTTGGTTTTATTGATAATATTATCTGCTTTTAGAGATATCGATTTAACTCGTAGACCTCCTCCATACGTTTCCGTAGTTGCACTACGGCTAAATAGAACATTAAGTGCTTGGATGGAATGAATCGTGTTTTGAACTTCACTTATGCCATGTCCTCCTACTGTTTTGGAAGTCGTCTTAAAACTCGCATACATTTCACCTGATTGTACATCTATATAGTTATCAGCAACATTTACAACAGCTACTACTATATCCTTATATGTTGACGAACTTTGCAATGGAACTGTACCTCCGTCAATAACAACATCATTTTTTACTACATATTTTACTCTCACATTCGGAGTGATTAATTCAGTCATGTTTGTTAACAATTCTGTATTGTGAGTAAAAATTCTAACTTTAGGAGAATCCAATACTGCAACTGTCATACCTGAAATATTAAAGTTAGGATTCACAACAACCGTTTTATATTTATCTGATTCGTATTCAATATCAATCTCAGCTCCTATGTTAGTATTAATTCCAGTTAATGACCATGCATGTACATTATTGGCAGAAAGAGCAGTTGTACGTTGATAAACTTGTTCCACACTCGAAGGATCAGCATCTGATTTATACATGCCCCAAACATCTTTTTTGTCTTTTTGATAAGAAGCTGGATTGTAGTAAGTAAAACTTGTTGGTGGTACAATTCTCTTCGCACCGTAGCCTAAAAAATTTATACTGTTGAGAGTAAGCTTCCCCTCTTGCATTGCAACCGGTTGATTTTCTATAAGAGAAGCGTAATCAATATCAATGTTATTAGGAACATCCTGACACAATGTATAATCATGATTAAATACGATTTGTCTGGAAGCTTCCGTATCAATACTTGTGTGACTTACTGGATTTATAAGATCTTTTTCCGTGAGTACATTTTCATGGTATTGTATTCTTCTATTAGAAGATGTAGCCGCCACAGGAACAAGCGGATCTGGTTGTCCCGTACCATATGCATTGAGTTCATCACGCGTTGAGGCAAGTATTTTAGGTGTCCCATCTGGTGCATTAATATTGATACTTAAATCTTCTTCCATCGCTTTACTCAAAACGCGATTAGAGTACAAAAGAATTCTGGATAACCTAAGAGAAGGAGTCGAACAATTAAGCAATTGTCCTTGGTCATTTTTTGTTAATCCAAAACCGCCAGCATCTTTGTCTTTTATCCCTTTACTATCTTTGCGCGTATCTTTTACAAATAAGGCAGTGTGTGTTCTTGTAACAATAGCATTTAGATAGTATAATTCTTTTTTCCCTGCTGTATAAGATTGCCATTCTGACCAATTATCCTTATCTGTACCATCATTTGGAGTACGCCAAATATATTGATCTGTCCACTTTCCATATTCAAATTTCACCCAATAGCCCCAATCCGCTTCGTCTATTTGTCCAATAATACCTCGGTCTACATAATCAGGTCCTGTCACTCCGGTTAACAGCCAGGAATAAGCGTAAGGGATAGGTTTCTCAATTCTCCGGTAGGAATCACCATTACTGGATGAGTTACAATATAGGACTTGTGTCTCTTCAAAATTATAAACTGGCTGTGCATAATGATAGTTAACACCACTCGCGTTTGTAATCATGAATCCACCTATATTATCGGCAATATTTACTCCATATACGCCATCACTAAAAAAGACATCACGATTTGTAATATTAGGAATAAATCCTTTTGCAAATGATCGGTTAGGATAGTCTCCAGCTGTACCTGGATTAAAAGCATTCGTGATTTCCTGGTTGGTAAACCATTCTACATGTTTCGTACCAGCCAAAGCTCCTGTATTGCTATTAAAATCTTTTGAATTATTATCATCGTAATTAAGGTGTCCGATACCTATATCATAATTTTCATCATTAATTTTATAATCGTTGATAGATCCACCTGATAAATTATCCGCATTCAAAACCATTGAGTTTGAAAATTCATTTATAAACCGGAATGAAACTTTCTTATTAGAATCATATGGCTTAAATCCATAATCATATGTAAATGTACCGGAAGGATAATACCAATTATCTCCTGCAGGATTATTCCATTGTAGTTTTCTGGTAATCGTTCCTCCTTCGAACAGATAAGGTTGAATTGCTCCACTCATTCCTTGCGCTACTACATTGTATGAATCATAAGCAGGAATTGATCCTCCACTTGGGTCATTCTCCGTATCAAAAAACGGATTAGCACTTATATTCGATTTTAAATAGTAAGAATCAAATGATTGTTTGATATCATTACTTTGAGCGTTTGCATATAATACGCCTAGTTGCTCTTCATGATCATATGCATCAATATAATATCGATTGTATTGATAGCCCAAATCAATAGTTAAGGGTGTATAAGGGATTGGAATTTGAACAGCACCACCCGAGCTAATACTGGTTATATTTTTACTATTGTCACTAATAACATTTGTCGAAATTCCTGCCGGAGAAAAAGATGGCCTGCTTGAATTAGTACTTATATCTGCTCCCAAAAGAGATAGGCTATTATTTTTTTTGTAGTAGTCCTTTCCTTCTGCATCTTTCCCTTTTGCGTATCCTTTGTCATATGAAACACTTGCTCCAGCATTTCCAGCAAGTTGAGTATTGCCATCGCTAAAATTTGCAGTTAGACCAATGCTTCCAGAAACGGAAGCTCCATCTCCAGCAATTCCTCCATTAAGAGCTACTCCAACATAGCCTCCGCCATATGGTCCTAAGCCTGCCTGTACTCCTACACCTAAGCCGCTTTCACCATTTACTCCAACACTTGCATGAACACCTATTCCGTTTCCCTTATAGGTATCGTGAGCGAAGTCTACTCCAACACTTGCTCGAACCGCATTTCCTATTCCAACTCCAAGACCAACACTGTATATCTTTGTTTCTCCACCCGACCAAGTATCATGAATAGCGATCGTTTCGTTCTTCATATCATCCGGGTGAATATTTACGATCCTGTTTATTGCTCCTGCGTTTAACGACCAACCTAACCCTACCCAAGATGCTTCTTCCTCTGGCGAAATCCCTGCATGGTAACTCAATGCTAGTGGATATCCGCCCTCCGGACCAGGCACCTCCAATAGTGGAATATTGTAAGTAAAATCACCGGTAGCAAGATCGACCATATCAGTCGTATCTATTGGTTCAAAACTAGTATACTCCGGTGCCGTAGGCCCTGCTGTGAGTGCATAGCTAATGGAAGGCGCGAACGTTGTTGCTAATAGGTTTACCAACAAAAACACCGCAGTAACTTTTAATACTTTTCTTTTCATATTCAATTAAATTCCAAATTCCACGGAGGGAGTTTTTTCAATATCTTCTTTTTTAAACTGAAAAATTTGTCTTCCTGTACCCAGGCCTATATCTTCTATATAAATTTCGATGTAAGCTCCAGGATCTTTTTGTCTGTTGTAGGCCAGCATCACTTGTGTGCTATTACCCATCCCATACATTCTTGGCGAGTAATAATCGGCCAAAGGAATAGTATCTGTTTTTTCTGTCACCCCGTAAGTATGTTCTGCCATGTGAAATGATAACGTCTGTAAGTTCTGTGAGAATTGCTGCATGTTCGCACTTCCACTATGCAAAGCATCTTTACCATTCACACGAATATCAAGAATGTAATAATCGTACTGCTGGTAATTATTCTTCAGCTTTTGTACCAACGAATCAGTTACCTCTTTTTCATTTTCTATTTCCTTCCATACCAGTAAATCTGAAGGTCGGTAGGTCAGTGTGTATTCCACGTTGCCAACCGTTTGCACTTTCTTCAAACCCTTTGATTCATCCTGTATATACTCTGCCAACTTTTTCGGACTTAGTTTCTGGGGAGTACAAGCGTTCAGCACACATACACAAGCAAACATGAGACTAAAATAATACCGAAGTAATAACATCATTCTATTCCTACCTTTGATCAATTTATTGTTTGCCACAAATGCTTACTTTTCTCCGTTGATTCCCTTTATAATTTCTTCGGTGATATCAATCCCTTTGTCTGCATAAGCAATGTTTCCACCTGTAGTAGCAAGGATAAGTTTATATCCTTGCTTCTCTCCAAACTCTTTGATCTTCGCATTGATGTTTGTCAGCACTTCCTGTGTTCTTTTCTGTTCTTCGCCCTGCGCCTTCTGCTGAATTGCCTGCTGATATTGTATCAATTGTTGTTGCTTATTTCTCAGCAATTCCTGGCTCAGTTGTTTTTCTTTTGAAGACATTTTTGCCTGTGTTTTTTCGTAGTCTTTTAAGGCTTGCTGAAACTCTGTAGTCAAGGTATCTATATTGCCTTTCATGGCTGCCTGATCTTTTTCCACTTGCTTTTTCAACGCCTGCATCTCTTTGCTCCCTTCCATCAGTTTGGCTGTATCGATATAGGCCACCTTTTCCACTCGCGTCAACACCATCACTGAAAGTCCAATAACCGCTACCGTTAATGCGATCAATACAATCGAAATTATTTTATTGTTCATCGTTTACTCTTTTACTATTTTTTCTTCTCCAACGTTTCTATTCTTTTATTCTGTGCATCCAGTAGCTGAAGTAATTTCTCATTTGCCTCTTTCTGCGCTTCAATCAGTTTTTGTTGTTCGATCATATATAGCGTCAGCTCTTCTACCTTTTCGGTAAGCTTTGTATTGATCTCTCCCACCTGCATTCCGTCTTCTTCCACTTCGCTTGCCGCAGGAAGGCCTGGTAAGTGTTTATGTTCCTGAATATACTTTTCTACTTCACCCAATGACATCAGCTTATATTCTTTGGCAAATACATAATCAGGCCATTTGGTACGAAGCTTCACTGCAATTTCTGTAGCGATCAGTTTCCCATTAATGGCAACCTTATAGCCGGAAGCAACATAGCTGTCACCAATACCAATCGTACCGTCGGTATTGAGGCGCATTGCTTCTACATTATTGGTTTTGAGAATAACCGGTTGTGCATTGGTCGTTCCTATAAAATTGCCGGTCGTCGCATTATTATTTCCCGCAAGCTTCCAGCCGCTACTCAGATCCACTGCCAGCCAGCTGCCAGTGCCAGTGCTGTCTGAAGTCAATACCTTTCCTACTCCTGGATTCGTGGTTAGTTGTAATCCTGTAGCTTTTACTGTTCCGTTTACATTCAACTTTGCTGTAGAGGTAGCCGTAGTACCGATTCCTACAAAAGTTCCATTGTCATAGATCTGGCTTTTGGTAAGCGTTGTCGTGCTGTTAAACTTAGCTACATAGTCCACTGTACCAATGGTACACATAGATAAAGTAGCTGTTCCAAATAAAGAAGGGTTGTTAAATTCCTGGCTTGAAGTAGTATTCCACGCCGCGGTAGCAGCTCTTGTGGTGCTTCCATTATCATTGTCCTGAATGTTAATGTCAAATCCTATGGAGATATTACCGGCACTTGTGGGAGCCGTGATTCCAATTGCTGTCCAGGGAATCGTAGCGATCAAATTATAACCGGGCCATGAAGTTGGAACCATGGTATATTGTAAGGAAGAATTACCGTTGCTCCCATATAGAATCGTAGGGGCAGCGGATGTTCCATAGGTAAATCCGAATTGATGATCCGTAGAATTATAAGAGCCAGGTTTTGTATTGCTTCCATCTGTATAAATTTCTACCGCATCGTACATCCATGGAGAGCCTGTACCTACTGGAGCTGGGTATAGTGCGCCGTCTTTTACTTCTACTAAAACATAGAGATTGTTCACATCAAACATCGCTCTCCATTGAGCAGCATAGTCTGATTGTAATTGTGAGCCAGTACCTGTGCCCGGAACATATTTATTAATAGCATTAATGGGAGCTCCATTCCACGAGGCATCAGGAAGACCTGTACGTGTAGGGACCGTTGAGGTATACACGGCCGTTGGACCTGTACAACTTGTTTGGGCAAATGAAACTATGGAGCTCAATACACATCCGAGTACCAGCAAAGAAATTTTTAACTTGCGCATATTATTGATTTTAAAGAGTAATTTTTTTATTGAGAAATAGATCTTCAGCTGTTTATATTAAAATAGAATCTGTTCAGGATAAAACATAGTGTGCCTGGCAATGATTTTGAGACAATAGTATATCTCAATCATTGATTTAATTATTATTAAATCATATAGTAATGGTTAAGGTCCCCTTCTAACGTTAACCGGTTGATATTATTCACTCATACATATACTTCAAGAGTACCGTAGCTCTCAGGAAAATGAAAAAGATGTTGAAAAATGGAATTCGGTTGGTGTAGTTGCTATCAATTGCTCAAACATATTACAACTGTAATATTTATGCAAGTGATCAGGAAAAAAAATTTCCACTACTTTATAAAATTCTATTTTTAATGTAATTTATTTTAGATTTAATTATAGAGATTACACTACATTGTTGTACATAATATCACTGAATTTATAAGTAGCGGACAGAGTGTGTCGAAAAAACATTTGAATCATCTATAAACAAAAAGTCTAATTGAAAATTTATTCAATAATTCAAAGTATGTTATTGAAAAACTGAAGCTTTCTAATTAAAATCCTTCCGAAAAAAATTCCTGAGGTGTCATTTTAAATGCTTTAATAAGTTTCATAAGACTACTAAATCTAATATCCTCTCCTACTTCATATCTGGCATATTGAGAGCGAGTAATGTTATTCTCATAAGCAAAAAAATCGGCATTAGTATACCCTAATCCTTTTCGTATTGAACGAATCCTCTTTGCCAGTTTTTGGATCTCCAAGTTTTCTTTTTTTTCTGGTTTCTTTGACTCTTTTTTAACAGAAGGTTTTATTTCTTTTTTAGCCTTAGAAACCGTTTTTTTCTTCTTTTCTTCCATGAAGCAAAAGAAGCACGCATGCCCTACATAACTAACCTCTATTTAAATAACCTTTAATTAAAGGATATTTAAATAGAATTTATTATTTTTGAGCCATTAATAACTCTTAAAACATTTTATTATGAAAAAATCATTATTAATCTCTACACTAATAACAGTTATTAGCCTTTCGGCATTTACCTACAAAATAACTACTGTTAAAACTGCTGAAGTAGAACAAAGGCAAGGTGTGTACGTTTTTTACAAAGGACAAAAACCACTTGGCAATTACGATTACCTTGGTACAGTGGAAAGTGGTGCTATGATTAAAAATTACAAGTTAAGCTATCTTGTTCCTTTAATGATTGAAAGAACCAAGAAAAGATTTCCTAATGCAGATGCGATAATCTTCGTAGAAGAGGATTTATGGAAATGCGATGCGGTTAAATTCAAAGAATGATAGTACACTATAAATGTACACAGCTATACAGATATTATAATGTATAGGCTGTGTACATTGTTATATCTTCCCTACACATCTTAATAAACATGATTTCATTCCAATGGTCTTAACTGAAATCCATAAAAAAGAATTTGCGGACATTCTTTCATCCTGTGATCCAAAACACTTAAGAAAAACCATTCAATTTTTATATTTTTCACTAACCACAGATAAAAACAACAAAAACTTACTTCCCGAAAATTTTGACGAAATCAGTAGTGACATATTTCACCTGCTTGAGTTTATAGAACGGTTAGAAGAAATTTCTTCTGCCAAATAATTTTCAAATTCCCTCGTACACAACGCGTGTACAAACTAATAAGGAATCAGATATTTCCTTAATAAATGAACCTTGCCGATTCCTCTAAAGCATCGTAATAACTTTTTTCACCCCCTTTTCTTCCTCTAACACCTAGTCTTTAAAAATATTTTGAAATTATTTTTAAAGACTATCTCCTAAGAAAAATACCAGATTTTCAAGACGCTTTTTTAGTCATTTTTTTTTACTATTTATCCTCGACAAACACCTCTTTTTTTGAGCATAATTTAGCGCTATAGCAGTATAGGTTAAATCCTATTATTATAACTACAACTTGCTGTATGTTAATTATTTAAGTTTGCATTTGATCTTATATTTCCACAGCTTTATGGCATGGAAAACAAAATCTTCCGATTGGACCCATTTTTAGCCAATTCAGGCCATGAAATGGACACCTATATCACAACTCCTGTATTTCAAATTTCTGAACTTGGTGTACACATAGACAGTCTATTGAAATGGAAAGAACAGGGGATTCTAAATGCTAATAGGATTGACGACTCTGTCAGATTCAACTTTGTTGATTTTGTATGGATACAAATGATTCAGCAAATGACCTCTCTAGGTGTGTCACTGAAAAACATTGAAAAAGTATCACGGGAAGTTAACTCCAGGATGAATTTCAAAGAAGAGCTAATTGAATTTCAAAAAAATCCTCCGAAGGATTTTGAAAGTAAGGAAGAACAAAAAGCAACGCTGAAATATATTCTTAGCGTTGATCCTGAAACGATCAACGAATCAAGCTCTATTTCATTACTACAATATATCATTACTCAAATACTGGATCAAAAGGAACAGGTACACATCATTGTGTACAGTGATGGTGATTGTGTATTTCCCTGGTATGAAGGGCATGCTTATACATATACAACCGAAGAGCTTGAGAAAATTACCTATGAACCTCATGTAAAAATTTCTCTCACTGCTATTATCAGAAAATTTATTTCTCTGGGGAAAAGTCCGTTTGATCTTCCATTGCAGTATAGATTCAGCAATTCCGAATATCAGCTAATTAACAATGTTCACTCTGGAAAGTACACAGAAATTTTAGTCCTGTTCAAAAACCGAACTATTGAATCGCTACAACTTACCGAACAAATAAATCCTAAAGAGAAGTTTACAACGGTTATGGACAAAAATGATTTCATGGATCTTCACGTAACCAAACATGAAGGCAAGATTAGCAAAATAGAGAGGAAACGAAAAGTAAGATTTTAATTCTATAGATGTGTACGCTTGTACACATGTAAACCTACCCTATACCACAGGGACTTCAAGAACTGGCGCCACCACTGATACCAACCAGAGTGGCACCTGAATTACTGAAGGTAATGCCAACAAAATTAAACGAACACTATTTAACCAAAGACACATTAAGAAAAATAAAAGGATTTGAACATTTAACAGATGAAGAAGCAGAGGCGATATGTGAATTTACCAAAACATACGCCTCGATCATCTATGAGTCTTATTTAGAAAAACAAAAAAAGGAAAGTGATGAAAGCGGTGCCAAATGAATTTCTAAAATTTGCAAAACATAATTCCGATGTAAAGAAAACATCTTCGGAAGGAATCAATTGTGTTATTTACACAAGAGTTTCTACCAAAGAACAGGCCGATAATAATCTTAGTTTACAAACGCAATTAAAGGCTTGCAAGGAGTATGCACAAAAGCAGAACTATAATGTGTTGGAATGTTTTGGAGGTACACATGAAAGTGCTAAAACAGACGAGCGAAAAGAGTTTAACCGGATGTTAGGTTTTGTTCGCAGGAATAAGGAAAAAGTAAGTAATATCATTGTGTACAGTGTCGATCGGTTTTCGCGGTCGGGAGCAAATGCCATCGCTATTGCAGCAGATCTTAAGAAGGAAGGTATTTCTGTGTACGCTGTTACACAACCGCTGGACGCTACTACTTCCAGCGGTAGCCTGCAACAGAACATGTATTTTATCTTTAGCGAATTTGAAAACAATCAGCGTCGTGAAAAGTGCATGGCAGGAACAAGGGAAAAATTACTCTCCGGCCGCTGGTCTACTACTGCTCCTATCGGATACGATAACGTAAGAGTTAACGGGGAGAAGACCGTAGCCATTAATGAAACAGGAAAGTTAATTCGTAAAGCTTTTGAATGGAAGGCTAACGAGGGATTGAGCCATCTTGACATCATCGCAAGACTTAAGGAGAAAGGATTGGTTTTGTGTAAACAAACGCTTTCAAAGATTCTCAAAAATCCTTTTTACTGTGGTTTGATTGTACACAAGATGCTCGATGGACAAATCATAGAAGGTAAACATGAAAAGCTGATCAGTAAAGAACTATTTCTTAGAGTCAATGATGTTTTACAAGTGCATCCGCATGGTTGGAAATGTTGTGACGAAGACGAGAATTTACCCTTGAAGAAATTCATGCTTTGCGAAAAGTGTGGTAAACCTATGAGAGGCTATATAGTTAAAAGGAAGCGTATTCACTACTACAAGTGCGGAACTACCGGATGTTGCGTGAATGAAAATGCCAAAAGGCTTAATTCACAATTCTACAATATGCTTCTTCCCTATACTTTTCCTGAGTCAATGAAAGAGGCACTACGCATTCAACTGGAAGCACATTTTCATTTTTATCAAAGCAATGCTGTAGCACAAACGGAGATAGCAGAAAATGACTTACTAACGCTAGAGAAAAGAATAAAACGTCTGGGAGAGCGATTAATAGAGGAAGAGATCACTTCTGATCTATACAAGGAATATCTAGCCAAGTTTAAAGACGAGAAAAAGAATATAGAAGATATTTTAAAAAAGTTGAGTTTTAGTGCGTCGAACCTCTCTGATCAGATCGAAAATGCTTTGAATAAGACAATGAATATAGCTGATTACTGGAGCAAATCCAGCTATAATACAAAGCAAAGAATTCAGCGGGTAGTCTATCCAGATGGAATTATGTATGATGCAAAAAACAAGCAGTGTCGAACCGTTCGCGTGAATAAAGTATTGGAATTAATCGCTTCTATTTCAGCTCAAATCGAAGCAAAAAAAGAAGGGACTCAAACACCTTTTTGTGTTGAGTCCCTTTCGGTAGAGAGGAAGGGATTCGAACTACTCCCTTAATATTGTGATTTTCAAACAGATCTTTTTCGGGCTTCAAACTACTGAATCTATACTGAAACAAATTCAGAATTTCGTGTTTTTTCTCGTTACTAAGGTATAAAATTGTCTCCAAAAGAACAAGGATTTTTCTTCGATTTTTGAATAAAAAAAGTGAGTTGTGAAAATATATGAATTGGATTTAATTGATGGTAGTCGGCCCCCAATATTCTGTTTATTATCATGTGGAAATACCACTATCTAATCTGCAATTACAGAAATACCATTTTTATTCATTTGCAAGTATTCTAAAATATAATCTACTTGAAAACCTTTCGATTTATGCCAGTTATTCAATAGAAGGGTCCTGCAATCGAAATAGCACTGTCACATATACTTTTGATGCATGAGATGAGACATTACCGTTTTCTATAAACCAAGTGTTTTAATGGTAAATTATTTATCCCAACTTCTATCTCAACTGTTTTAACACAGTCTGTCTGTTGTGATGCTTCAAATTCAGCAATCATGTCATAAATATATTCATCCTCAACTTCTGTTTTTTCTTCTAAAATTATTTTCACTCTTATATCTCCGCTTTTATAAATTTCAAAAGATATACTATTGAAATTATCATTTATATTTCTACATAAAGAATTACTAAGGAGGCAAGCCTGATACTTCACTTCTATTTCTATCATAACGCTTCAGCTTTTGAGAATAACAAATGATTCATCCATTGATAATATTTAGGTCTCCATTCTCCCCTATTTTCATTAAAGTGCTCCTTAGTAATTTGAATTTCTTTAATAGTAATATCAAATTTTTCTAAATTTTTCTTCACCACTTGTATTGTTTCATGAGAAAGAGAAAACCCCTCTAATAATACTACTTGAATGATCATCTGATTACCATTGAGAGAATAGCTTATGTCTAATATATTTATATCCGCTTTAGTTAAAAATGAGCTTATTAAAGCATAGTGAGTATTAATATACTCGACATTATATTCAATTTTATTTTTCATCATTTTTTAAATTAAGGAGCTGTCCAAAAAGGATTTGTAGGAACTACAGTCGGATTTACTGTGCCTTTTATCATAAATACATTAGTAGGTTGCTCTGTTATACCTGCACCAATATTTACATTAGTTCCAACCATTAAACCTATATATTAAATGTCCTTGTGATGAAGTTCCCAAATATATGGCTTTGCCCGAATGGACTGCATCTAGTAAGTCACTGATTTGGCTAGTAGGGGGAAACAAAAACATGCTAGATGGTATTTATATCACCTAGCATGTTTTTGTTTAATACTATTTTTTATTTTTAGGTTTAAAATGCTATAGAATTTTCTATACTTAATGCTCTTAATATTGAAGATATTCTTTTCAAATCATAGACAATAGGATCATTAGATTTATTGAGTCTTTCAAGTTCGTTTAAATCATCCGAAAGTTGTCCCAATGTTATATTAGTAGGCTTCTGATAAGCATTGTATAAGTCCTGATCATCTATTTCCCAATAGTAATCATTTTTCAATTCTATTTCATTGCCTTTACTCTCTTTAAGTTTATAAAGTAAAAGAGATACAGCTTTTTCTAGTTCATTAATTTTGACAGCCATTGTTATTCACCATTAATAATTTTCTGTGTATTATTTTAAAAGGTCTCTATTTCGCCGCTGGCGTTTCGCGAGCTGCAAATATTCTGTAGCCTGTAAACGATTAAAAA
>Ga0310811_10002397_pt1 | contig 23433 bp, 18 predicted proteins | sample YCmetagenome_FD_207642 | JGI IMG/M metagenome (GOLD analysis project Ga0310811, IMG submission 207642) | Soil microbial communities from experimental microcosm in Duke University, North Carolina, United States - YC | ecosystem: Engineered > Artificial ecosystem > Soil microcosm > Unclassified ... | reverse complement strand
AGGGATCTCGAGGATCTCGGGCTGGCCGGCGATCGCCTTCATGTCCTGGCGCTGCGCCGCGTAATCCAGCTCCGCCATCTTGGCGCGGACCGGGTCGTAGTGGCCGCCGCCGTTGATCGCGTCCAAGCTGCCGACCTCATCGAGCGTGACCGAGTTATTGGTCATCTCCGACGAGCCGTGCGGGATGCGGGCAAGGACGGCATCGCAGGCCGCGTCGCGGTCGTCGACGACTTCGGCGCTGAACCCATGCTCTTCCGCAGTAACGGTCGAGGCGAGCGTCTGCGCGTTGCGCAGGATGATGAAACGGTCGGATCCCGTGGTCGTGGTCATGTGGGTGGACCTTCCTCTCGCTTGGGTTTGCTGCTGTGGACAAACCGGACTTCGGGAGATGCCGGGCGAGATCGCCGGGCGGTTGGGCGCATGTGACAGCCCATCGCCAGGGGACGGACCGGCCGCGGCAAGATGGGGAGCTGGACGCTGCTGAGTATCCGCGCGCGTCGAGGACGATCCGGAAGCCTGCCCTCCCGGGCAGCGGTTCCCTAACCGCCCGCCCAGTGAGTCGGAACTGTTGGCTGCCAGTGACCTTTCATCTACTGTCGCCTGGCCAAGCCTTCGTCGCGCCCCTGACAGCGACTGGCCCCCGGCCCCCAGGGACTGGCCAGGGCTTTCCCCATGCCTGCTCTCCGCACGGTGATCGCCGCAGTACTGGGCAGCGCATACCGCGCGAGCCGACGGCGGCGATCCGCCCGCCGCCGTTGTGCGAGAACTCGCCAGTCATCCATGACGCCGCTCGACGTCAGGCTCGGCGAGTGCCTGTTTGAGGCCGAACCCAGCTTCGGATAGTGCCGCGAATAGCTGCTCCGCGAGCACGCCGATGACGCGGCCGGCGCTGGCGGCCTGCGAGATGCCGCCTTCGACGGTCTAGACAGGGGCGGCGGGCCTTCGTGCAAGCGATCGCGGCTCGGACAGCCGCCGGCCCAGCTGTTCGACCGCCAGTGACCCGGGCCTCGGCCCTGTCGCCGCCCCAGAGGTACCGGCCCGGGTTTTCACTGGCGCGACGCCAGGCCCGGGAGGCAAGCATGGTTCCAGGCACGGAAAGCGGGCAGCCACCCGGCGCACTCGCGGTCAGGCCGCCAGCAGCTTCAGCGCACCCGGCGGCGGAGTCTGCTGACGCGGCCGGTGTCTGCGCCGCCGGGGAACGTCGGTGACGAGCGTGAGTATGAGGAAAGGCAGGGGAACCAGCGGAGCACGCCGACCTGTTCGCCAAGCGGTTCGACGTCCAGCGCCGCCAGGAAGGCTTCGCCCTAATCGAGGCCCGCAACGGCACCGACCTGGCCGGCCTGGCCTTCGGCGTCACCCTCCAGCCGACCACCCCGTGGTGGAACAACCTCACCACCCCCCTGCCGCCCGAGGTCACGACCGAACGCCCCGGCCGCACCTTCGCCCTCGTCGAAATGCTCGTCCGGGCACCATGGAGACGCCAGCACGTCGCCCAGGGCATGCACGACCTGCTGCTGCACGAACGGCCCGAGGAACGCGCCACCCTCACCGTCCTCCCGGCAGCCGCCCCCGCCCAGGCCGCCTACGCCAAGTGGGGCTGGCACAAGGTCGCCCAAAAAGCAACCCGCTACCCGGATCACCGCTATTCGACGTCCTCATCAAGCAACTCACCCAGCCCGGCGCTCTGCCATGAGGAGGAGGCAGCGGCACCAGCAGCGCGACTGGTCGTGGGAGCTAGCTTGACCCGCCATGTACCTGGCCCGGCAGTCGGCCCAGGCGACCTGCACCGCAGCGGGCAAGAATCACCTCAGCCAGCGTGCCGCCCGTCCTGCCTGTGTAAAATTTCTTTTGGGAATAGTTGATACTCTTCGATTCCCTCACAAGCGGGAAAGCACCGGCACCACTACTCATTGATAGCTGCAGATGATCAAGCCGGGGCAAATTTCCTGCAGCGAACAACAGCCGGAATGGGATCAACTCCCCCGTTACCGCCCTGGAGCCTCCGGTGCCGAATACAGCCACGGCGCCGTCGAGAAATGTTCAATCACGACTTTCACACTAGCCTTCACTCGATTCATCCGCACCAAGAAATCGGCCGTCACCGAACTCTGCTAGGCCAGCCTCTTGCCAGTCGTAGCTGCACGTCATTAACTGAGATATCGAGCGTTGCCATCTGCTCTCGCGAGGTGCCTAGGAATGGAGCCTTCATCCTCCTCACGGCCCCGGCGCCTCCATGTGGTCCCTGATGTCAGCGATCCGCCGACAGCCCTTGTCGCCAACTTTGTTTTCGCGGTCGTCCGCAAACTCGGCCGGGGTGGGAATCCGGAGGATCAGCTCCGCGGTCCGCTTGAGATCTTGATTGAGCAGATAGGCCAGCGGTATGGGCTAGACGCGGTTCCCTATGGCGAGGTTGGCCTTAAGGAGTTGCGTGCCCGGCCTGACTACGCGGTTGACATCGGGAAGTCTCGGGTTGGTTACATCGAGCTCAAGCGGCCCGGCCGGGGAATTCCGCCGGACTGGAGGCGGCCTGACAAGCACGAGAGCGAGCAGTGGGAGAAGCTTTGCGCCTTGCCGAATGTCATCTACAGCGACGGCTACAGCTGGGGTTTTTTCTCATACGGGAAGCTGCGCCAGCCAATCGTGCGCATATGGGAGCCGGGGGATTCGGAGCTTCCCGCTGAAGCCACGGAGAAGCTACTGCTGCTTGTGCGGAAGTTCCTGACCGCGAAGCCGGACCCTCCGCGATCTCTTGCGGAGCTGATCACAGTTGTCGCACGGCTGTGCCAGCTGCTCAAAGATGATGTGGCGGCGATCCTCGGATCAGCCTCGCATCCCGCCAATGAGGACCTTCGCCTGCTGGCGGGAGACCTGCGGCAGCGGCTATTCCCTGACCTCGACGACCAGGGCTTCGCCGATGCGTACGCCCAGAGCATTACCTTTGCGCTTCTGCTCGCCCAGGTAAACGGGGTCGCCATCGACGAGATCCCGCTTCACGAGATCGGGCTCCAGGTCGCCAAGAAGCACTCCATCATCGGACGGTTGTTCTCAGCCCTGACGGTCGGAGACGCCACCGGCGAACTTGCCACAATCGAGACGCTGCGCCAGGTCATCGGAACCGTCGACTGGTCCCTGATGCAGGATGGCGATACCAACGTCTACATCGAGCTCTACGAGAACTTCCTGGGACGGTACGACCCGGGCAAGCAGAGGGAAAGCGGTTCGTACTACACGCCCGAGCCGGTCGCCGCGTTCATGGTTCAGTTCGTCGATGAGATACTCGGCGCCCGCCTGAGCCGACCCTGGGGATTCGCCGACGACGGCGTTGTCGTGCTCGACCCTGCCATGGGAACGGGCACGTTCCTCGTCGAGGTGATGAAACGCGTCGCGGACACTGTCACCGAAAAGCAGGGAAAGGGCGCCCGCGCAGGGAAGCTCCGCGAGCTGTTCCGGCGGCGGCTGGTCGGGTTCGAGCGGCAGATGGCCCCGTACGCCGTGGCGGAGCTGAGGCTGCACGAGGCCCTCGGCGTCGAGTTTGAGACTGACATACCAGCTGCCGACATGAGGTTTCTTACCAATACCCTCGACAACCCCTACAGGGACCCGTTGCCACCGACCGCCGCCTACAAGGTGATCGAGCAGTCATCTGAGGAAGCCAACCGCATCAAGCGCGAGGAACGCGTGCTCGTCGCGATCGGGAACCCGCCTCACGTCGGTGATGCCAAGCGGCAGGGAGCCTGGCTTGTCGGCGAGGGCAAGCCAAGGCGCGGGCTTGTCCCGGCCACCTTGCCGTCAATCGACGATTTCCGCACCCTTAGCGGCGGCAGGTACGAGTCAGACCTCCACGGCATGCAGTGGTACTTCCTGCGCTGGGCACTGTGGAAGGTCTTCGACGCCCATCCCGATCACCCGACGGGCGTGGTGGCCCTGCTGCTCCCGGAGAGCTTCACAGACGGCCGGGCATTCACGGGCATCAGGGAGTACCTCCGCCGCACCTGCGACGCGGGCTGGATCATTGACCTGTCACCCGAAGGCAACAGGTCCGACACCCGGAACAGGATCTTCGGCTCAAAGGTCATGCGCCGTCTGTGCATCGCCGTCTTCGCGCGGTGGCGCCCGCTGGACCGTGACAAGGCCGCCGTGGTCCACCACATGAAACTGGAAGGCGACAAAAAAGAAAAGCTAGAGCGTTTGCACTCGGTATCCCTGCTCGACCCGGACTGGGTGGAGTGTCCCCGTGAATGGCAGGCACCCATGCGCCCGGTGGACGCGGAATGGCAGGAGTACCCGGCGCTCGCCGACCTGATGCCGTGGCGGTCTCGCGGGATGACGACGGGACGCCCGTGGGTGTACGCACCGCAGCAAGAAACGCTTCGCCTGCGCTGGGACAGGCTGCTGCAATCCGGTGCTGACCAGCGCCGGGATCTTTTCGAGGAAAAGCCAGGCAGGGATCGCACTATTGACCGCCCCGCTAGTCCGCTCCCAGGGTTTAGCGCAGCAGGTCGCACGATAGCCGAAGAGCAAGGCCCTTGCCCTGACCCTGTCATGGTTTCTTACAGGTCCTTTGACCGCCAGTGGGTCATCCCGGATAACCGGCTGATGGAAAGAGCCAGGACTGCCCTGTGGGCGGTTCAGTCTAGTCGCCAGATCTTCGTTTCAGAAGACATCGAGCCACTCAGGAACGGGCCTGGCCTGGTCTTCTGCAGCTTCGTCCCCGATATCCACCACTTCCACGGCAGCGAGGGCAGCGCCGTGCGGCCCCTGTACCGAGACGCGGCGGGAATGAGCGTCAACGTGACACCACGGCTGCTGCGGTACCTGTCTGACCGTACCGGGCTGACGATATCCGTCGAGGACTTCCTGGCCTATGTAGCCGCCCTGGTTGCGCACCGCGGATACACCAGCAGATTTTCGCCTTACCTGACGGAACCAGGGGTTCGCGTCCCACTCACTACGGAGGCTGACCTGTGGAAGGCGTGCGTGCAGACCGGGCAGGAGGTCATCTGGCTGCACACCTTCGGCGAGCGGTGCTCCGATGGAGTCACTGGCCGCCCTTACGGCGCACTCGCGCTCGCCGAAATGTCCGGCATCAGGCTGCACAGCCCTGTAGTGGCGCATCCCCCGGGGATGCCGTCATTGATCGGCAAAAAGGAAATCCCCGGCTCTGAGGGCGAGATAAACCTCATAGTGGGAGACGCAACGGTCGGCCCGGTTAGGAAAGAGGTATGGGAATACGAAGTAAACGGGATGCACGTTATAAGGCACTGGTTTGATTCGCGCCAGCGGGCCCCCTTGCACAAGAAGAGCAAGAAGGGGCTGATGGCAGTGAACCACGGCAGTTGGACACAGGACCTCGACAGTGAGCTGCTAGCAATGCTCTCTGTCCTGAACGGGTGCGTGCAGCTCGAACCCAGGCAATCCCGCTTGCTAGACCAGGTTTGCTCAGCAAATACCATAACTACCGGGGAACTTCTTCAGATGCAGGTGCTGCCAGTTCCCAGTGCTTCAACGAAGGGCCCATCCCCGAGGCAGTTCGGCTCCCCGGCGCTGCCTGGGATCTGAATTACCCTCGACCGCCTAGAAGCACAAGCACGGGAGCCGCTTCGCCCGCCAGAAGAAGGCAGGCAACCCAGCATGGATATTATGAGAGGTTGGGGCAGTAGTGGGCTAGCAGAACTCGTGTCAGTTGTTCTCCTCTGGTGGTTATCAGCTGCATGTCTGCCTCGGTCATTGCCTTGAAGTCGGTGGGGTAGTCCTGGACTTTTGCGACGGGGACGAGGTCGGCTACGGGTACTGGCAGGCGCTGGTCCGGCATGCCGAGGTAGGCGTGAACGAAGCCCCGCAACTGGCCGGATTGTGCCGCGTCGTGGAGCTTGGCTCGGGCTGCGTCCTGGGCGCGGCGGTGCACAGTGCTGAAGCTTCGCTGGAGCCGGGTTCCGGCGAAGTGGCCGGCTGCCAGCGGGAGACGGCCTCTGCCAGCATCGCAGGCGATGACATAGTCAAGGTGGTAGACGTGTGCGGTGTGCTCTGCAGAGCGTCCAGGTTCGAGGGCGGTGAGGCCCAGATTGTCGTAGATCCCGCCGTCGCTGAGGAGCAGGACCTGCTCGGCTGGTGGGCTGGTCTCGCTGCGGGTAAAGGTGTATGACCGCTCGATGGCGGGCAGCAGGAGAGGGTATGCCGCACTGGCCGCGACGGCATCAGCGACCGTGACTGATTCTGTGATGGTTCCGTAGGCCGAGCAGGAGCTTCGGGTGCTTCCGAACCGGACGGCGTTGCTGGTGCGCAGGTCGGTGGCCGTGATGACGGTCGCGAGTCCCGGGCGGGTTACTTGGTCGAGTGTCCGGTCGCCGAAAGAACGGTTGGCGAGCTCGGCGCGAAGAGCGTCCGTCCGGTTAGCTGTCCTGAGGCGGGGCTGGCTTCCAGGGCTGCGTGGCGCGAGGACCCGGCCCGCCGCCAGGGCCTGCCGGGCCAGTGCCGCGGGTGCGAGGGCACGCCTGATCAGTGCTCCCTGGAGCCCCCCGCGAAGCAGGCCGACGGTGGTGGCGTCGAAGTCGGCGAAGGTGCCGGGGGTATAGGCGTAGAGCGCGGTGAGGAGGCTGCCGCCGCTGATCCCGGATATCACGATGACGTTCGGCAAGAGCCCGGCGTCGTGCAGGGCGCGCAGGCACCCGAGCCCGAATGCCGTGGCGCGGAATCCGCCGCCGGAGACCGCCACGCCAATGCGGGGATGCTCGCGGATCACCGTCGTGCCCCCTTCCGCCCCGGCCACCAGAAACGCCGGAGCCACCAGGGCCTTAGCTGCGGCCCCTTAACGCCGCGTTCTTCCTGCTCAGCGGTGATGTAGCCGCCAGGCCATGCTGAACTTGCGTGCCCCGGCGGGACTGGCATCTCCTGCAGTGGGTGCGAGGGGTCTTTCCGTACAAGTTCCGCGTAGATGTCGGGTGGCCGGCTGTCATCGAGCCATGCCGTCCAGGTTTCTCTTGAGCCGCCGAGGATGATCATGACGGCGCGTGGTGATTCCGGGACGGTGGCCAGGAGTGTCCGGATCCCGGCCGCGTCGGTGGGGCTGGGCCGTGCGCGGTGGTCGGGGTGGGTATGCCACATTCCTGTAAAGACGGTGTTTCCCTGGCTGAGGTCGCGATGGTAGTCGGCGAGTTGCTGTGCTCCCTTGGTGCCGTGCTGGAAGTGGATGGCCGACAGCGTGCTGTCGGGCGGCGGGCCGGCGGCCACGTCGATCCAGATGCACTGGCACGCGTCATCGATCTGGCCGAATAGCATGCCTCCGGTCTCGATGTCCCGGCCGCGTACGCGGTTGCCGCGTGCTGATTCGGCGTGCGCTTCACGGAGCGCCGCCGGGGAAAGGCGTACCTCATAGGCGCTGGCCTGGTCCCGGACGAGAATGTCGTCCTGCCATCCGTACCAGGTGGTGCCGGTGCCGACGTTCGCGACGGGGTCGAGGCGGACGATGGCTGCTGACATGGGCTGGCCCGCGTCGGGGCCGGCCCTGTTGGCGAGTGCGTCCAGGCCGGCGGTCAGCAGGTGCGCGGCGAGCGCTCCGGCCTCGGTGGCGGACCCGGTGAACGTTGGGTCGGAGCATCCGGGCTCGGGCTGGAAGAGAGCGCTGCGGGGCTGGGCGGGGTAGAAGTCCTCCCTGATGTCGGTGAGCTTGCCGGCCTGGCCCCCGCAGGCGGCCAGGCCGAGCTTGCGCAGGATGTCCCGGCCGGCCCCGCTCGCGCCGGGTTGTGAGAGCGCTAGGATGCCGCGGCGCGCGTCGTGACCGATGATCATGGTCATGACCGGTGGCCATGCCTCGCGGCTGGCGGTGCGGCAGTACTCCAGCCGCGCGGTGACTGCCGCGTTAGCCGCGGCGTCGATGATGAGGTCGTACTGCCGGGCTGGCATGGAGTCGGTCAGGATCGTGGTGATGATGTCCTGCGGCAGCGCCTTGACCCGGTCGTCGGCATGGATCCGGTTGAGCCGCTCGGTGAGAGCAAGAGCCTTGTACCGGCCGATGTCCGCGTCTTCGTAGGGCTGCCTGACGAGGATACCGGGACGGACGAGGCCGTTGTCGGCGACGGTCACCTCCCTGGCCCCGGCGCGGACGCAAGCCTCGGCGGCCGGAGCGCCGAGGGCACCGCAGCCCAGGACCAGGACGCGCTTGCCCGCCAGCCACGCCGCCGAGCTAGCGGCATCGCGCCGACGCGTCACTTCCGGGCGTGCCTCCATGACCGGGACCCACGTCGTGCTGGCTTGCCCGGCCCACGCGGACACTGCGTCGGCAAGCTGCGGGTCGCTGGCCCCCGGGCGGGACGCGGCGGCGAGGATCTCCTGCCCGGCCCGGTCAATTTGCCAGCAGACCAGATGGACCCGCCGGCGTTCGCCACCAGCCGTGCGGCGGGACGGCGTGCCAACGAACAGCCGCAGAGGCCGGGCAGGCAGCTCGCCTCCCTGGAGGCCGTGTGCCGCGTCGAGGCGCGCGTTGATGGTGGCGACAGAGGTGAGCAGGCCAACAAGTTCGCTGCGGTCGGCTCCCGCGCCTTCGACGGCGGCCAGGAGCGCGCTGGTGTCATCGGGGTACTCAAAGCCGATGTCCTGGCCGAGGATGATCACGGGCGCCCCGAGCAGGCGGTACCCGTCGGCGCCGAGCGTGCCGTCGAGCTCGGCCGCCTGGTAGCGCAGCTTCCACTGCTGGAGGGTCATCCACTCGGTGACGTCCACCCGGTACAGGCGGTCCTGGCGGCAGAGCGCCACCATGAGCCGGGCGGCTGCGGGCGGCCCCGTGACGGCCGAGACGGATTCCGGGAGGTCAGGGTGGACGACCGCCACGCCTGCAGACAGCGAGACGTAGGCGACGGGCGGGTGCAGGGGCTGGTCTTCGGGGTCCAGGTTCCCGGTGGCGGCCTGGCGGAGCCAGTGGATGAGCCGGTCGAGCAGGCCTCGCATACCATCTGCCGGGTCCCACTCGACAGACGGCGCCACGTACAGGCAGATGAGGTTCTGCCATTGCACGTGCGGCACGTCGGCCCACCGGCCGTGCCGGACACGGACCCGGGGAACGGTGAAGGGGAACTGCGCGTCGACCTCGACGGCGAACGCCTCCCTCGCCCGGAGCTTGAGGCCAGCGGGAGCAGCAGGGATACCTGCACAGTCCAGCGCGACATCGATCACGACAGACTGCTCTCCCGCCAGCTGGTACGGGCCACGGAGTACCTCCACCGCACCGTCGCTGAGGTCCGCTATCTCCGCGAGCTGGTCCGCCGCCAAGCGCTGCCCCCGGGAAAGCTCGAGAACGGCAGGGTTCACGCCCGCCCGAATCCGACCGGCTGGCGGGGGGCCGCGCTGCTCCCACGGGCCGTGGTCACGGCGCGCTGGGCGCGGTCCAGGCCCGGCTCGCGGTCCTGCCTCGGCGCGGGGACGGGGCGCCTGGCGCCGAGTCGGCGCGCTAGGGCAACCAGGACAGCGGCCGCGAGGCCGACGAGAATTCCCGTGACCGCGCTGTCGGGCACGGCGAGTTCCGTGGCCTGCTTGCGCACGCCAGCGGACTCCCGGTCCTGAGTGTCGAGCTGGGACGGGTCGAGCAGCTGCAGCCCCGTCCCGCCGAGGGCGAATACGACCGGGGCCGGGCAGTCTTCGCTGGGCCACTCCTGCGTACAGATGAACTGATCAGCGCCGTCGAGGATCTGCAGGTAGCGGGCCTTGGCGGTGGCGTGCGGCGGGTTGTCTCCCCGGTCATTGCGTCCTGGCACCGGGTCGCTGCTCGCCACGATAACCGGCTTGTCCCGTGCGTGGCGCTCGAACGCGTCCAAGACATCCTGCTGCAGCTCGCCGTCGGCGTACATGACGTACTTGGAGCAGTGGTGCGGCGCCAGCAGCACGTCCCAGGCCACCCGGTCCTCCCGGTCATGCGCCTCGCTGTAGTTGAAGATCTTCATGATGGTGTCGTGCGCGAGGTCACCGAGCAGCAGCACGCGGCCGTCGGCGCCGCTGTCATCGCGGAGGGTGACCTGCAAGGCGAGCGAGGTCTCGTTGCGGGCCGCGGCGCAGTCGTCCTTGAACGGCGCGTGGATGAACGCCTCGAACGACCCGCTGACGTCGTCGCCGTCTAGCGACGTCACCACATGGCCCGGACCGGTCAGGTATTCAGAGGGAAGGTCGGCGTAGGCGTGCTGCTCCCGGTCGCTGTCGTAGCCGATGACCAGGATCCGGTCGCCGGACGCAGGCCGTTCCCCACGCGCGACTGCGGCCCGGGTCGCCTTGACCCGCCGCTCGGCCTCTTTCTGGAAGGAGCGGGCGTCTTCGCAGATGACCGTCTCCGAGTCCTGGTACTCCCGCCACAGCCGCGGGGTCGCCCACAGCTCCCCGATCGTCACGGCCTCAAGCAGGTCAGCGAACCCGCAGCAATGATCAAGATCGGCGTGGGTCAGCACGAACACCGACAAGTAGGGCTTGCCGCCTCGCTTCGGCAGGCACGCGGCCAGCACGTCCACAACGGGCGTGACCACGGCGCCCGCGTCATCGGCCTTTGCCATGTCATGCAGGTCAACCTGCACCACATGGTCGTCATCAACGACGATCGTCGTGCTGTCCCCGGTGCCGACCGGCCAGAACATGACGCCCCGCCGGGGCATAAGCGGTGATGCCACCGTAAAGATCCCTCCCGTAGACGACTAGCCTCGCGCGCTTCGGTCGGGCCCACGCCTCCCGTGGCCCTCCCGCCCCGAAAGCGTACCGCCCCGCCTCCACCAACACCAACATAGCTATTCCAGTTTTACCAAACTTCAGGCTAGGTGACTAACGTTACGTTGGCAGGACTGGAATAATGCCGGGGGATCGGAGATGATGCGGGCGTGGACTGGTTCTATGAGCAGTTCGGCCTGCGCGTCCGCCGCGCCCGGCTTGAGATGGGCCTGAACCAGGAGGCGCTCGGGCACCGGGTCGGACTTGAGCGCAGCTCGATCAGCAACATCGAGAAGGGGCGCCAGAAGGTGCAGCTGCACATGCTGCTGGCGTTCGCGACCGCCCTTGAAGTCGCGCCCACAGCGCTCCTTCCCGAAAGCGGCACCCCAGCCGACCCCCTCCGCCAGGTGCCGGCCGATGCCAGGCCGTTCGTTCAGGACGTCTTGAAGAGCGCACTGGCACGAGCACGTGGCTAGACGCGCGGAGATCGCCGCCGCCCAGTTCCTCGCCCGACACGCAGTCACGCAGCCTCCCGTGGCCGTCGAGGTAATTGCCCAGGCTGAAGGGATCCTGGTCGTCCGCCACCGGTTCGAGGACGGGGACGTCTCAGGAATGCTCTACCGGGACGACGACCGGCACGTCATCGGAGTTAACAGCGCTCACCCCAAGCCCCGGCAGCGGTTCACCATCGCCCACGAGCTAGGCCACCGCGCCCTCCACCCCGGCCGCGAGATCATCCTCGACGTGCCCGTGCGTGTCAACCTCCGCGACAAGACCTCCAGCATGGCCACCGACATCGAAGAGATCGAGGCCAATGCCTTCGCCGCCGCCCTCCTCATGCCGGACAAGATGATTCGCGACCTCGTAAGCCGGCTGCCCGCCAGCAAGCGTCGCGAGCCCGACGACACAGCCACAGCGCTGGCCGATGTCTTCAAAGTCAGTACCTCCGCCATGAACTTCCGGCTGATCAACCTCGGTTTGACCAGCTGAATGCCCGCTAGCATTAGGAGTGCAGGTCCACCGCCTTCACAGCGCGCACAGCTACTCCGCCGTCTCCACCCGTGGCACTAGCCACACGGCGGCTAATTCACCGTGCAACAACGCATGCGGGACCGCCAGTACTGGCGGAGAGCACTTATTCGGATCGTGCGGTATTCCCAGCGTAGGCAGGCGCTCGCTCATGCCGAGATGGGCGGGTGAGCAGAATCAGGGCGGAGTGTCCTCGAGACGCCCGACTTGCACCTCACGTTAGCGTCATGTTTTAGCGTCTGGGCCAGAGACAGGACGCCGGCGCCGCAAAGCGCCGGGGTCCAAGACACGGCTCAGGAGATGACGATGAGTGAGGCGTTCGGGTTCCGCGAGTTTGGCGGCCCGCAGGTCCAGGAGTTCTTCGACCGGCCGGATCCGGTTCCGGAACCGGGGGAGGTCTTGATCCGGGTGACGGCCGCCGGCGTCAATCCCCTTGATTACGTTCTGCGTTCCGGCTACCTGCCAGGCTTCTACGGCGGGCGGCCGTTCCCGCACGTGCTGGGCGCGGAAGTGTCCGGCGTGGTGCTGGCAGCGGGAGCGGAGGCAGAGGGGCTGGAGGTGGGCGACACCGTGTTCGGCATCGCGCTCAACGGGGCCGGAGGCTACGCGAGGACCACGGTCCTGCCTGGGGCCAGCACCGCGCGCAAGCCCGAGGGACTGCGCGACGACTGGGCGGCCACCATCCCCGTGGCGGGCACGACCGCCCTCGACGCACTGGACCAGCTCGACCTGCCCAGTGGCGCGACGGTACTGATCAACGGGGTCGGAGGAGGCGTCGGGATCATGACCGCGCAGGTCGCTCGCGATCGTGGCCTGAATGTCATCGGCACGGGCAGCACCGGCAAGCGGGCGCTCGCCGAAGCCGCCGGCGTGACGTTCGTCGACTATACCGGCGGCGATGTCGTCGCCCGGGTGCGCGGCCTCGCACCCTACGGCGTCGACGGCCTGGTCGACCTCGTCGGCGGCGAGTCCCTGCGCACAGTGGCACCGCTCGCCGGCGATCCCAAGAAGCTGGTGTCCGCCGGCGACCAGACGGTAGCTGAACTCGGCGGCGAGATGGTGCACCGCCACCTTGGCCGAGCCGACCTGGAACGCGCGGCCGCGCTCACGGTGCAAGGACGCCTCGGCCCCCGTATCACCAGGTCTTACCCCCTCTCCCTGGCAGCCGAGGCACTGGCCGTCGTGGAGAACGGCCACGCCCTCGGCAAGGTCGTCATCGACATGACCCTGACCAGCACGACCGCATCCGGGAACTGAGCGCGGCCCGACGCTGCGATCGCGTCCGGGGCCAGTGCCGCAGTCCTGGCCCGGCATCAGGGACCAAGCCGAGCCGGCCCTTCACAGATGAGCCAGTCGCCGATCCGGTGACGGTCTGCGACCCAGCCGGCACGCTGGGTCACAGGTCGGCCATCCGAACTGCAGCACGGCGTGCCGGGCCCGCAGGGGCCGAGCAGGTAGAGGTAACGTGAGAGTCAAGTTCAGGACGGGAGGTTTCGGCAGATGCTGCGGATCGGCCAGCTCGCCGAGCGCTCCGGCGTGAGCGTGCGGGCACTTCGCTACTACGAGGAACAGGGACTGCTGGTGGCCGACCGCACTCCTGCGGGCCAGCGGGCGTACCCGGAATCCGCCGCTGAGAAGGTGCGCTTCTTCCAGCAGATGTACGCGGCCGGGCTGACCAGCCGCGACATCGCCGGCCTGCTGCCGTGCTGGGACACCGGGCACACCAACGCCGAGCAGCGGAGCATGCTCCAGCAGCAGCGCGACTTCATCCAGGGCAAGATCCACGAGCTGACCACCACGCTCGGCCACCTAGACGACATCCTCGCTGCGGTCAGCACCCACCCCTGAAGGATCCCGGTCCCGGCATGGTGCCGGCCCTGGGAGAAGCACACCGCCCAGGCACCAGCGCTCAACCAGCCAGACAAGCCACCGCAGATGGTCGTGAACGCAGACGTTACGCGCCGTCCGCCGGGCCCCGGCACTGAGGAACCGGGTCCGTTGCTGACGCTTCCAGCCCGCGAGCACGCCTCGAACACCGTCGGCGCCGGGGCGAGACAGCCCGCCCCCCGCAGCCGTCGCCCGGCCTGCCGAACCAGGCACATCAGCCATTCCGGCCACGCAACCTTCGTTGCATCAGGTGCAACATTGTTGCGGCACACGGCAATGGCGCTGCTCATCTGGGAAAATACCCGGGCGCCGGCAGCCAGCACCGCCTTGGACACCCTCCCCGCCAGGCACTATCCACTCCGGGCCGCCAAATCCCACGTTGCATCTAATGCAACTTGGCCTGGAGCTCGAACCAGGTCGTCGCCTGGCCGCCGCCCCGCTCGTAGCCCCACCTGACGGCCAGCTCCTCCACCAGCCACAGCCCCCGGCTACCCTCGGCCTCGTCGTCCGGCTGGCGCACCACGGGGACGCCGTCCGCCTTGCGGCCGGTGACCTCGACCCGCACGCCTGCGCCCCAGAGCACGACGGTGACCGTGACCGCTTCCCCCGACCCCGCTGAGCCGCCGTGGAGCACGCTGTTGGTCACCAGCTCGCTGGCCAGGAGAACCGCGACGTCACCGCACGGGTGCGACGGGAGCAGGCGGGCCACGAACGCGCGGGCCTCCCGAACCTGGTCGGGCCGGCCCGCGAACGTCGCGCTCTCCCGAACCGCCACCCCAGCCATCGCGCACCGCCCTTCCCCGGCCGTCCGCCCTCGGGAAGACCCCGGGGCAGCAACCAGGACCAGGGGGATACACGCTCGACTCAGCCGCGAACGTCAAGCCGGAACGCACCTCGCCGGGTAGCGGGCCTGCGGGCCATGCACAACCGCAGTTCACGCTGCGCGCCGGGTGATCCAGCTCAGCGCTGACGCGCGTGGGCGAGCCTCACCGCATCACACAAGTAACCCGCCGCCCGCCGGACCATCCCGACGGTGACAGAATGTAATCATGCCTGGCTCTCGCACACATACAAGCCGCACCACGGTCACGGTGGGTAGCCGCCACCAGTCGGCTGCCCGCCCCGCCCCGGACCACACGGCAGATGACAGCGGATCACCGGAAAAGGTGACGCCAGGGCACGGCCTCTGTGACGGACACCCGACCCCGTCGGCGGACCCGAGGCCCGGCCCCGCGTGATCCTCCCGGCCAACGAATTCAGTCTCCCTAAAGTGCTCAGGCACCTCGAAGCCGGAAGGACCGTACTTGTCGTTCCTGCAACCAGCGACCCCTCACTAGCCGCTGACCCGGATAGCCCGGATCCCGGCATCCAGGCAAAGCCGAAAAAAGACAGGTCTTGAGCCAAGAGCAGGGCGTCTGAGCATAGCCCACTGCCGCGCGACCTCGCCTCGGCGGCCCGGAACCGCACCGCCGACTAGTTGTGAACGTCAAGCCGGAACGCACCCCGCCGGATAGCGCACCTGCGGGCCATGCGCGGGCCAGATCCAGGCGAGCAGCGTCCACGCACACCGCTCCCTGGCCCCGATTCCCGTCCGCCATGCGTCCGTGGACACCGCAACACAACGCCCTACAGCGCTACAAGGTGACACACCACGGGACAGAGAAGAAACGCCCCGCTAGCACGAGAATTCGCAGCTAGCGGGGCGTTTTCGCAGGTGGTGGCAGGTGTTGGGTTCGAACCAACGTAGGCTGAGCCGACGGTTTTACAGCCCGCTCGCTCCGCCCGAGTCAACTGCCGCTAGCCGGCGGCAGACCGTGTTTGAGACGGCGTCCCCGGCTGTCTGCCCTTGTCGGCGTAACGGCGACTTCCAGTGCCGTCGACAGCCCGGTGGCCAGCGACCCGGCCAGTTCCAACACCCTGGCATAGTCACTAGCGAGCAGGCAGACGGGCCAGTCCGATCCGGACATTATCCGCTCAGCCCCCAGAGAAGTGAGGAACAGCGAGGGCGTCCCATAGTGCCGCCGGGATGTCGAGGGCGCGCAGCCGGATCGCGTCGGTGACCTCGGCCGCGCTGCGGGCGCCGATTAGCACGCTGGCGACCGTGGGATGGGTGAGCGGGAAGCGTGCGGCCGCGGCCCGCAGCGGCACGTCGAAGCGCGCGCAGGTCTCCTCGAGCCGGATGGCCCGTGCGAGCAGCTCAGCCGGTGCCGCGGCATAGTCGTAGGTGGAGCCGGGTCGCGGTGCGGCGAGGAGGCCCGAGTTGAACACTCCCCCAGCGATGACGGATACGCCCCGGCGCACGGCCGCGGGCAGCAGGGCGTCGGCGGCGGAGGTGTCGAGCAGCGTGTATCGGCCCGCCTCAAGGACCACGTCGATATCGGTGTCGGCGACGAACCGGGTCAGCATCGCGACCTCGTTCATGCCGACGCCGATCGCGCTGACCATCCCTTCGGCGCGCATCCGCTCAAGCGCCGGGTAGGCCTCGCGGATGGCCTGCTCGCCGTGGTCGTCGGGATCGTGGATAAGCGCGATGTCGACCCGGTCCAAGCCGAGGCGGCGCAGGCTCGCCTCGATGCTGCGCCGGACGCCGTCGGCGCTGAAGTCGGTCCGCCGGACATAGTCGGCGGGCACGGCGAAGCCCTCGGGGTCGCGGCCGACGGCACACCCTCCGGGGATGGCCGGCTCAAGCAGGCGGCCGACCTTGGTGGAGATCACGTACTCGGCGCGCGGACGGTGCCGGAGCGCGTCCCCCAGCCGCCGCTCCGACAGCCCGAGGCCGTAGTGCGGCGCGGTGTCGAAAGCCCGGATCCCGCCGTCCCAGGCGGCATCGATGGCGGCCCGGGCGTCATCGTCGCTGACCTCGGTAAACAGGTTCCCGATGGCCGCACCGCCGAAGGACAACTCGGTGACGCGAACCGGCGAGCGCCCGAGCGGTCGCGACGGCAGGCCAGCCGCGGTCACGGACGCGGCCTGATCCGCAGGCCCGCTCAGTTCCGCCATGCCGTCTACTGCCTTTCCCGGGTGAAGCGCTGCTCAGCCTGGCCCAGGCCGTCGATCTCCAGCCGGACCACGTCCCCGTCACGCAGGTACGGGTGACCGGGCAGGCCGAGCGCCACCCCGGCGGGGGTACCTGTGTTCACCAGGTCACCCGGCTCCAGGACCATGTACTGGCTCAGGGACCAGATCAGGTAGGCGACCCCGAAGATCATGTTGCCCGTGGAGCCGTCCTGCCGCTTGCGCCCGTTCACCGCCAGCCGCAGCCCGAGGCGCTGCGGGTCGGGCACCTCGTCGGCGGTGACCAGCCACGGCCCGAGGGGATTGAAGGTCTCGCACGACTTGCCCAGGTCCCACTGCGGCGACAGTTCCAGCTGGAACGCCCGCTCTGACACGTCATGGCTGACCGCATACCCCGCCACCACGTCCAGCGCGTCTCCCGGCGAATCCAGGTAACGGGCCGTGGCACCGATTACGACGCCCAGCTCGACCTCCCAGTCGGTCTTCACCGACCCGCGCGGGATCAGCACGTCATCATACGGGCCGGCCACCGTGGACGGGTCTTTCATGAACACCACCGGCCGCTCCGGGACGACCGCACCCGTCTCGGCGGCATGATCGGAGTAATTCAGCCCGATGCACACCACCTTGCCGGGCCGGGCGACCGGCGCGCCGAACCGCCCGTCAAGCGCGGGCAGGGCAGCGAGGGCGAGCGGGTCGGTGACCGCCGCAGCGAGCCGGGCCAGGCCGCCACTGGCGAAGAACGCCGGGCCGAAGTCCTCGGCAATCCCGGATACGTCGCGGGCGATCCCCGCAGCGTCAAGGACGGCCGGGCGCTCCGCGCCCGGCTGTCCGATCCTGAGCAGTCTCATAGCCGTTGAGGCTAAATGAGTATGACTCATATGACAATGGCATCGCTCAAAGTAGCCAATCAGTCACGGTAATCGGCCTACAGTCTCATCTCAGAACGCCTTAGCAGCAACCTGTTGCATTCATCCGGCGATGTGTCATACTCATCCCAACATTCACTGGTCCGATGAAAGGGATTAATCTTGCCCGGTAGGACGGCCTCGCCTGGTGACGCTAGGCACGATGGTGACCCTGAGCGGTACCGCCCCGGCTATGAGCTGGTTGCCGAGCGACTGCTGCAGTACATCGCCGAGGAGAACCTGCGGCAGGGAGACCGGCTTCCCACGGAGCAAGGTCTCGCCGAGATCCTCGGCACCACGCGGAACGTCGTCCGCGAGGCCGTGAAGGTGCTCGCGGCCTTGGGACGGCTGAGCGTGCGGCGGGGCGCCGGGATCTTCGTCGCCTCGGGCGGCGCGGTGCTCGGGGAGGATGAGCTGGCGCACTTCCAGCCCACTGACATGGAGCACGTGCTGATGCTCCTGGACTACCGGCGCCTCATCGAGTCGGAGAACGCGCGGCGGGCCGCGTCGATCGCCAACCCGGTCGAGGTGCGCGCCATCCGGCAGACCGCCGAGGACTCGGCGGTCGATGGCGTCCGCGAGGACCCCGAGACCTTCACCCAAGCGGACGCGAAATTCCACGGGGCGGTCGCGGTGGCCGCGCACAACGTGTTCCTCCAGGCCGCGGTGGCGACCGTGCGCCGGTTCGCCGCCCAGAGCGACGTGCTCCTTTTTCACGGGGCGGCACCTGGATCGCTGGCCGAGGCCGGCCGTCAGCATGTCGCCATCGCGGAGGCGATCGCCGACGGTGATGCCGACCGGGCGGCCGGGCTGATGACCGCGCACATCGAGACCACGCAGCGCCAGTTCGAGCGGCGGATCAGGGACCGCCTCTTCGATCTGGGCGGGCACAGCTAGGCCCGCGCTCATCTACCCCCTAACAGAGAGCTCAGATGAAGATCACTCACGTCGAGTCGTTCCGTGTGCCTGTCCCCGCCGCCAGCCCGCCGTTCCGCTGGCGGGACGGCCTGGCCGGTAGCGCGCCAGCGGGCGAGGGGGGCATCCTGCGCATCGGCACGGACGCCGGCGTGGAAGGCGTGGCGTTCTTCTCCCGGCCCGGCGCGGCGGTCATGCTCGACGACCTCGTCGAGCGCGTCTTCCGCCCGGAACTGGTGGGCCAGGACCCGCTACAGCGGGAGTGGCTGTGGCACCGGGTCTGGGAGCTAGACCGGATTCACGAGCTCCCGCTGCCTGCCCTCGGCCTGATCGACACGGCACTGTGGGACCTGGCCGGCCGACTCGCCGGGCTGCCCACGTGGCGGGTGCTCGGCGGTTACCGGACGGAGATCCCGGCCTACGCCTCGACCACCACGTTCGCCGACGTCAAGGAGTTCCTGGATGTCGCCGACCAGTGCCTGGCCCTGGGCTACCGCGCCATCAAGCTGCACGCCTGGGGTGCCCCCCGGCGCGACGCCGAGCTCATCGGCGCGCTGCGCGAGCACGTAGGCCCCGACCTTCCCCTCATGTACGACGGCTCGGCCGGCTTTGACCTGCCCGATGCGATCTACGTGGGCCAGGCCCTGTCGGAGGCGAAGTACCTCTGGTACGAGGAGCCGATGCGCGAGTTCAGCATCAGTGCCTACCGGCGGCTCGTCCAGGCTGTCGAGGTCCCGCTGCTCGTGGCCGAGACCTCCGACGGCGCCCACATGAACTCGGCCGACTTCATCTCCTCCGGTGCGGCCACCTTCGGCGTGCGCGCCAGCACCACGCTGCGCGGCGGCATCACCGGCGCAATGCGGACCGCCCACCTCGCCGACGCCTACCGGCTGCGCGCCGAGGTGCACGGCTCTGACATCCCCAACCACCACCTGTGCATGGCGATCTCGAACACCACCTACTACGAGTCGCTGGTCACCTCGAACCCCATCGTCCGGGAGCGCGCCGTCGATGAGAACGGCCTCGTGCACGCTCCCACGGAGCTGGGCATCGCACTGCCGGCCGGGCTGGACTACCCGGCCGCGCTGCACCCCTACGTCCAGGAGGCCGCCTAACCAGCGGTCCCTTTTCCCTCCGGCATCAGAGAAAGGTTCATGACAATGAGGTCGTCACGCCCCCCCGCGGCCCCGCGCCGCAGACGCCGCCTCGCCCTAGCCGCCATCGCCATGGCCGGCGCCGCGGCTGTCCTGGCCGGCTGCGCCAGCGCCAACGACACCCCAGCCGCGAGCTCCAGCTCCGGCTCGGGGTCCAGCGCCGGGTTCACCGAGGCCAAGCAGGTCGCGAACTCGCCAATCACCGTGTGGACGGACTCCACCCGACTCCCCAGCGTGCAGAAGTACGCCAAGGAGAACCCAGGCGTGAAGATGAACATCGTCACGTTCGACGGCAGCGCCGACGGGTCAACCTACCTGCAGACCAAGGTCCAGCTGTTCGACCGCACCGGCAAGGGCTGGCCGGACGTCGTCTTCGCCTCCCCGACCGACGTGACCTGGGCATCGGTGCCCACCAACCCGTCCGCCCAGCCGTACGCCGCCCCAATCGACAAGCTGGTGCCGTCGTCGGTCCTGAGCGGCTTCGCCACCGGGTCGCTCGCCCCGTGCCAGCTGGCCGGGCACACCTACTGCCTGCGTAACGACATCGCCCAGGTCGTGCTCTGGTACAACAAGACCCTCATGGCCAAGTGGGGCTACCAGGTCCCCACCACCTGGGAGCAGTACCAGGCCCTCGGCGAGAAGGTCGCCAAGCAGCACCCCGGGTACGTCATCGGGGCCGTCGGCGACACCAACTCCCAGGAGTCCTACTTCTGGTCCAGCCAGTGCCCGGCCCAGCAGCTCGTCGCCCCGAACACCCTCAAGGTCGACCTGTCCTCGCCCGACTGCACCCGCATGGCCAACCTGCTCGACCCGCTCATCGCCGACAAGGCGATCAGCACCCAGGGCTTCTTCACCCAGGGCTTCAACGGCAGCAAGGTCCTCATGGCGGTCGGCCCATCCTGGTACGGCCAGTACCTTTTCAACTCGGCCTTCAAGACCCCGGCCAAGCAGATCGCCGCGGCCGCGCCGCTGACCTGGGACGGCCAGTCCACCACCTACACCGGTGACGTGGGCGGCGGCGTCTGGATGATCTCCTCGCACAGCACCAACATCAAGGCCGCCACCGCGGTCGCCGAATGGCTGACCACATCGACGGAGAACCTTCAGGGCGCACCCACCTACCCGGCCTACTCCCCCGGCGCCAAGGCGTGGCTGGCGAACCCGGTGAACAAGGACTACTTCGCCAACGACGTCGCCCCTGTGTTCACCGCCGCCGCCAACGAGGTGTGGACCGGCTGGTCGAACACCAAGTTCAGCGACGCGACCCCGTGGTCGAACACGGTGCTGCCCGCGCTGACCGCCGGCAAGTCGCTGGCGGCGACACTGCCCGCCTGGCAGACCGCGATCGTCAACGAAGCCAAGTCCGTTGGGTACTCGGTCGTCACACAATGACAACCGTCGAAATCGAGCGCTCCATGGCGCCCGCGGCAGCTACCCCGTCCCGCCGCTCCCAGCGGCGGGGCGGGCTGGCCGGCTACGTGTTCGTGTCTGGTTACACGGCGCTGCTGCTCGCCTTCGGCGTCTTCCCCACCGGCTACTCGTTCTACCTCGCCCTCACCAACACCCGGGGCCAGTTCACCGGCCTGGGCCAGTTCACCAAGGTGATCTCGGACTTCCGCTTCGGGCCCGCGTTCGGCAACATCGCCGTCTACCTGGTGATGTGGCTGCTCCTGGTGGTCGTGCTGACCGTCGTCACGGCCGTGATCTTGCGCAGCCGGGTGCGGCCGGGCCTGTCGGCGGCCCTGCGCTTCCTGTACTACCTACCCGGCGCCCTGGCCGGCGTCGCCAGCGTGCTGGTGTGGCTGTTCATGCTCTCGCCGGGTGTCAGCCCCGTCACCGGGCTGCTGCGCGCCCTCGGGCTCAGCACGTTCGACCAGGTGCTCGCCCCCGGCAACCTGCCGGTCATCCTCGTCCTGATCGCCTTCTGGACCGGGGCAGGGGGCTGGATCGTCGTCATGTACGGCGCCCTCAACAACATCCCGGACGAGGTCATGGAGGCCGCCCGGGTCGACGGAGCCGGCCCGTGGCGCACCGCCTGGTCCATCCAGGTGCCCATGATCAGGAAATGGATCGTCTACATGGCGATCCTCGCCTTCGCCTCGGGCACGCAGCTGTTCGTGGAGCCGCAACTGCTACAGACGGCCAGCTTGCAGCGGGTCAGCCCCACCTGGTCGCCCAACCAGCTCGCCTACGTGCTCGCGTTCCAGAACGGCGACTTCAACGCCGCCGCCGCGCTCTCGGTCTTCCTGCTCGTCCTCGGCCTCATCGTCGCCACCGTGCTGGTGACGCGCTCTGGCCTGTTCAAGGTGGGTGACGAATGACAGCCATCACGCCTCGCCAGCGGCTGCGCTCCGGCTCCGGAAAGGCCGCCGCGGGCCGGGCCGGCGGAGCCGCCTCGCTCCTCGTCGTCATCGTGATCCTGGCGGCGCTGCTGGTCTTCTTCGTCCTGCCGGTCATCTGGCTGCTGCTGGCGCCGACCAAGACCGACGTCCAGCTCGATCATGCCTTCCCCCTGTCGTTCGGGTCCTTCAGTCAGCTCGGCCGCGCCTGGCAGCACCTGACCGCCTTCCAGGGCGGTGCCATCTGGCAGTGGCTGCGGAACTCGGCCATCTACTCCGGCGGCGCCCTGCTGGTGACGCTGGCCACCAGCGTGCCCGCGGGCTACGCGCTGGCGATGATGAAGTTCCGCGGCCGCAAGCTGCTGCTGACGGTCACGCTGGTCACGATGATCATGCCCAGCTCGGCCCTGGTGCTGCCGATCTTCCTCGAGCTCAACCTCTTCCACCTGATCGGGACCGCCTGGTCGATCATCTTGCCGTTCTCGTTCTACCCGTTCGGCGTGTACCTGGTGTACATCTACTTCGCCACCAGCCTGCCGCAGGACATGCTCGCCGCCGCGCGCATCGACGGGGCCAGCGAGTGGCAGGTCTTCGCGCGCGTCGCCCTGCCGCTTGCCCGGCCGGTGATCGGGCTCGTCGCCTTCTTCAGCTTCGTCGGCAACTGGAACAACTTCTTCCTGCCCTACCTCGTCCTGCCCAGCAGCGACCAGTTCCCGATCCAGGTCGGGCTGAACCAGCTGCTGTCGTCCACCCCGTCCTTTAACCCGGTGGCGGGCAAGGGACTGGACATCACCAGCCCCGAGCTCGCGCTGGCGATCATCATCGCGATCCTGCCGGTGCTCGTGCTGTTCCTCTTCTCGCAGCGGGCGCTCGTCTCGGGCATGCTCGCCGGCGCCACCAAGGGCTAGCCTTTCCCGCCTTTTCCATCCCGGCCAGTGATGTTCAGGGAGATCAAAATGCACCACCGAAGAATCCGTCATGCCCGGATATGGGGAGTGGCGGCGGCAGCCGCCACCCTCATCGCGGGCGCTACCGTGACGATCACAGCCACCGCGGCCACGGCATCCGCCGCGCCCGCCCTCGTCCTGTCCGTCGCACCCGACGGCCAGGGCACCGCGTGCATCGTCAACAATCCCTGCTCACTGCCGACCGCCCAGGCCCGGGTCCGTGCCGCCACGCCCACGATGAACGGCGACATCGACGTGGTCCTGGCCGGCGGCACCTACAAGCTCAGCGGCACCCTCGCGTTCGACGCTGCGAAGGGCGACGGGGGCACCAACGGCCACACCGTCAGCTACCAGGCCGCGCCCGGCGCGCATCCCGTGCTCAGCGGCGGCCAGCGGATCGCCGACTGGAAGCAGGGCCCCAACGGCGTGTGGCAGGCGCAGGTGCCGGCCGGCACCCAGACCCGCCAGCTTTACGTCAACGGGGTACGCGCCAACATCGCGTCCGAGGCATCCCCGGGCGGGTTCACCCAGACCGCGACCGGCTACACCACCTCCGACTCGACGA
>Ga0310811_10002396_pt1 | contig 23436 bp, 17 predicted proteins | sample YCmetagenome_FD_207642 | JGI IMG/M metagenome (GOLD analysis project Ga0310811, IMG submission 207642) | Soil microbial communities from experimental microcosm in Duke University, North Carolina, United States - YC | ecosystem: Engineered > Artificial ecosystem > Soil microcosm > Unclassified ... | reverse complement strand
CCTTCGACGGTCCGCGCCTGCGGAAAGTCGGCATCAGCGTTCAGGGCACGACGCTCGCCGAGGATCCGGGCAGCGTCCTCCTGGTCCTGCAGGACAGCACCACTGTCCGCTCTCTCGACCGGCAGATCGCCGCGCGCAACGCGGCGCGCAGCATCACCGGCATGGCGGCGATCCTGGCGCACGAAATCAAGAACCCGCTCTCCGGCATTCGCGGCGCCGCACAGCTTCTGGAAAGCAGTGTTTCCGAGAACGATCGCGAATTGCCGGTGCTGATCCGGGACGAGGCCGACCGCATCCGCGCCCTGGTCGATCGCATGGAGATTTTCGGCGAAAAGCCGGTGACGATGGAAGCGGTGAATATCCACCGCGTGCTCGAGCATGTCCGCCGCCTGGCCCGCTCGGGTTTCGCGGATACGATTCGCTTCAGCGAAAGCTATGACCCCTCGCTGCCGCCGGTCTGGGGTAACCGCGACCAGCTGGTGCAAGTTCTGCTGAACCTCGTGAAGAACGCGGCCGATTCCCTGGTCGCTTCGGGCGCGGCCGAGGGTGAGGTGACGCTCATCACCCGCTACCAGCATGGGCTTCGCCTCGCGAGCCCGACCGCCGACCCGGACAGCCGGGTCGACCTGCCGCTGCTCGTCACCGTGCGGGACAATGGGCCGGGCATCCCGGACGATATCCGCCCGCATCTCTTCGAGCCTTTCGTGAGTTCGAAGCCATCGGGGCAGGGGCTCGGCCTCGCCTTGGTCGCCAAGATCATCGCCGACCATGGCGGTCTGATCGAAGTCGAAAGCCGCCCCGGACGCACGGAATTCCGGCTGCATCTGCCGATGCTGGCCGAGGAGGATGACCAATGATGCCGACCGTTCTGATTGCCGACGACGATCGGTCGATTCGTACCGTGCTCACCCAGGCGCTGGGCCGCTCGGGCTATCAGGTCCGCACCACAGGCAACGCCGCGACGCTGTGGCGCTGGGTAGAAGACGGCGAGGGCGATCTCGTGATCACCGACGTCGTCATGCCGGACGAGAACGGGCTCGACCTCATTCCCCGCATCCGCCGCCTGCGGCCGGATCTGCGCGTCGTGGTGATGAGCGCGCAGTCGACGCTGATGACGGCGGTCAAGGCGACGCAGCGCGGCGCCTTCGAATATCTGCCCAAGCCCTTTGACCTGCGGGAGCTGCTGGCGGTCGTGGACCGCGCGCTCGCGACGCCCACGGCCCCGGGCGACCAGCCGCCGCCCGAACCCTCGGATGCGGATGAGCGCCTGCCGCTGATCGGCCGCAGCGCGGCGATGCAGGAGATTTACCGCACCGTCGCGCGGCTGACGACGACCGACCTCACCGTGATGATCAATGGCGAATCGGGCACCGGCAAGGAGCTGGTGGCGCGCGCCCTGCACGATTACGGCCGCCGTCGGGGCGGCCCCTTCGTCGCCATCAACATGGCTGCGATCCCGCGCGAACTGATCGAGAGCGAACTCTTCGGCCATGAGCGCGGCGCCTTCACGGGTGCCACCAGTCGCAATCAGGGCCGTTTCGAGCAGGCGAGCGGCGGCACCTTGTTCCTGGACGAGATCGGCGACATGCCGCAGGAGGCCCAGACTCGCCTTCTCCGCGTGTTGCAGGAAGGAGAGTTCACCGCGGTGGGTGGCCGCCAGCCGGTGCGGGCCAATGTGCGTATCATCGCCGCGACCCACCGTGACCTGCGCGCTGCCATTCGCCAGGGTCTTTTCCGTGAGGATCTGTTCTACCGCCTCAATGTGGTGCCCATCCGCCTGCCGCCCTTGCGCGAGCGCGTGGAGGACATCCCTCTTCTCGCCCGCCACTTCCTCGACCGCGCGCGGGCCGACGGCCTGCCCTTCAAGGCGCTGGACACCGCGGCCATCGACCGGCTGCGCAGCTATCGCTGGCCGGGCAATGTGCGCGAGCTCGAGAATTTGATGCGCCGCATGGCAGCACTTCATGCCGAGGAGACCATTACCGGGGACTCGCTCGAACGTGAACTGGCCGAAGCCACCGTGCCTCTCGACGAGGACGGGGGCGATGCCTCCGAGCCGCTGGCCCGCGTGATGGAGCGCCATATTCGTCAATTCCTGACGGCGCATGAGGAAGGGCTTGTCGGCAATGACATCTATGACCGCGTGATCGCGGAGGTGGAGCGTCCGCTCATCCAACTCACCTTGCTCGCGACGCGGGGCAACCAGATCAAGGCAGCTGCCATGCTCGGGTTGAATCGCAACACGCTGCGTAAGAAGATTCGTGACCTTGAGGTCCCCGTCGTGCGCGGGGTCGCCTGAGGCGCCGCGGGCGCGGCGGCGACCAAACCTCTGGGGTCTGATCGGTTTGAATTGAACCGCGTGAGCGATTCATCAGAACCGTGAATCAGATCCTGATCAATAAGTTAGAGTGTGATTGTCACGATCGCACTCTAGGAGACGGGTCGACCCTCGCGAATGCTGATCAGCAATACGCCCAACCCCTCCATGTCGCTTGTGGGCGACGAGGGGCCGAACAAGAAATGGCCGCGCTTGCGCTGGGTGCTGCGCATCGTCCTCGGCAAGACGATGACGCTCATCCTCGCGATGGTTGCGCTGCTGCTGGCCTGCGGCACCTTCGTCGTGCTGTCCGGTGGTTCCTCCCTCGGCCTCAGCCACCGCGAGATCATCGCCCTGGTGCCAGCGAATTTCGTGGTCCTCCTGCTGCTCGCGATCGCCGTTTCCGTCCGGCTCGTGCGCGTGTATCTCGAGCGGCGGCGCGGTTCGGCCGGCTCCCGTATCCAGGCACAGCTTGTACTGCTCTTCAGCGTCGTGGCGGTGACCCCCACCATCGTCGTCGCGATTTTCGCAACCGTCTTCTTCCAGCTTGGCATCCAGGCCTGGTTCAACGAGCGGGTGCGCACTGCACTCGACGAGAGCATGCAGGTAGCCCAGGGCTATCTGACCGAGCATAAGGACGAGATCCGGACGGACGCTTTCGCCATGGCGGACGACATGGCCCGCGCTGGCCCCTTCATCACCAGCGACATGCAGAATTTCGGGCAGTTTCTGGAGACCCAGGTCTCGCTGCGCGGGTTGACCGAGGCTGTGATTTTCGTGCCCTCCACCGGCCAGGTCGTGGCTTCCGCCGGCTTCATGGGGGGCATGACGACGGCGCTTCCGCCGCATTGGGCGATTTCCGTGGCGCATAACGGCGACGTGGTGGTGCTGGGATCCAAAGACGGCACGACGGTGAGCGGCCTCGTGCAGCTCGCCTCCACTCCGCCGCTCATGCTCATGATCCAGAAGCCGGTCGATCCTTCGATCCTCGCCCATATGGCGCATACGGCGGCGGCGGTGCAGGAATATCACCGGCTGGAATCGAACCGGCACAGCCTGCAAATTACCTTCGTCGTCATCTTCGCCATGGTGGCGCTGCTCGTGCTCTCGGCCTCGGTTCTCGTCGGTCTTGTCTTCGCTCGTCAGATTGCGCGGCCTGTGGGCCGCCTGATCCGGGCTGCCGAGCGTATCCGCTCCGGCGACCTCGCCGTGCGCCTGCCGGAAAGCCGGCGGGAGGACGAGATCGCCGGCCTCACCCGCGCTTTTAATCGCATGACCGGGCAGCTCGATGCGCAGCGTTCCGAACTCATGCAGGCCTATAGCCAGATCGACGAGCGTCGCCGCTTTACCGAAGCCGTGCTCGGCGGGGTTTCCGCCGGCGTCATCGGCCTCGACCAAGGGGGCCGAATCGAACTGCCGAACCGCGCTGCCTCCAACCTTCTCAGCGTCGATCTGATGGCGGCCCTCGGCCGGCCACTGGCGGAGCTGGTACCGGAATTCGAGCCTCTCATCGCGACGGTGCGTGCCAATCCGGAGCGACCGCGCCGGGCCGAAGTCGCGATCGGCCCGGCATCTCATCGCCGTCTGCTCAACGTCCGCCTCGGCGCGGAGATGACGGAAGAGCGTGTCGACGGATTCGTCATCACCTTTGACGACATCACGGAACTCGCCTCCGCGCAGCGCAAGGCGGCGTGGTCGGACGTGGCGCGGCGCATTGCGCATGAGATCAAGAATCCGTTGACACCGATCCAGCTTTCTGCCGAGCGCCTCAAGCGCCGCTTCCTGAGTGAAATCCACTCCGATCCCGAAACATTCGTGCAATGCGCCGATACGATCGTGCGGCAGGTCGGCGATATCGGCCGGATGGTCGACGAGTTCTCGGCCTTCGCGCGCATGCCGCAGCCCGTGATCCATGCCGAGGATATCAGCCAGGTGGCGCGGGACGCGCTGATGCTGCAGCAGCATGCGCGGCCGGATATTCGCTTCACGGCCGAGATTCCGGCGGGCGGCGTGATGGCCGCCTGCGACCGGCGGCTGATCGGCCAGGCGCTGACCAATCTTCTGCAGAATGCGGCGGATGCAATTGCAAGCCGCCCCGGCGCCGCGGAAATTGTGCTGACGGTTGCCGAAGTCGGGGCGGAGGTGCATGTCAGCGTGGCCGATGACGGGATCGGTCTGCCGGATGCCGAGCGCGCCCAGCTGACGGAACCTTATGTGACGACCAAGGAGAAGGGCACGGGTCTCGGTCTCGCCATCGTCAAGAAGGTGATGGAGGACCACGAGGGGCGGCTCATTCTGGAGGACCGCAAGCCGGGGCCGGGCGCCGTGGCGACGCTGGTTCTGCCAGCCGAGGCCAAGGCGGAGCAGGCGGAGCTGATCGTGGCGAGGGATGATGGCTGCTGATATTCTGATCGTCGATGACGAACCGGACATCCGGATGCTGATCGACGGCGTGCTGCGGGACGAGGGCTACACCACGCGCCAGGCCGCCAATGCCGACGAAGCGATCAACGCCTTCCAGGCGCGCCGCCCCGGGCTCGTGATCCTCGACATCTGGCTGCGCAACTCCCGACTCGACGGGCTGGGCATTCTCGAAGTCCTCTCCCGGGAGGAGCCGCAGGTGCCGGTGATGATGATCTCCGGCCACGGCACGATCGAGACGGCTGTGACGGCGATTCAGAAAGGCGCCTACGATTTCATCGAGAAGCCCTTCAAGTCCGACCGGCTGCTGCTCATGGTACGCCGAGCCCTGGAAGCCGCGCGCCTGGCCGCAGAGAATGCCGAACTCAAGCTGCGTATCGGCGCGGAGAACAGCCTGCTCGGCGAGAGCGCGCCGATGCAGGCGCTGCGTGGAGCGATTGAGCGCGTGGCGCCCACCGGCTCGCGCGTGCTCATCAGCGGTCCGGCTGGTGTCGGCAAAGAAGTCGCGGCGCGGATGATCCATGCGCTCTCCCGCCGCTCCGACCAGCCCTTCGTGGCGCTCAATTGCGCGACCCTCAATCCGAGTCGCTTCGAGGAGGAACTCTTCGGCGTCGAGGCGGTGAACGGACCCAACCGAGAGCCGCGGCGTGCGGGTGTGCTGGAGCGCGCCCATGGCGGGACACTCTTGCTGGACGAGGTGGCCGACATGCCGCTCGAAACCCAGGGCAAGATCGTGCGCGCGCTGCAGGACCAAGCCTTCCAGCGTGTCGGCGGATCGTCCCGCGTCAGCGTGGATGTGCGGGTGATCGCGACCACGAACCGCGATCTGCAGGCGGAGATCGCCGCTGGGCGCTTCCGTGAGGATCTCTACTACCGGCTGGCGGTGGTGCCCCTGCTCGTGCCGGCGCTCCGCCAGCGCCGCGAAGACGTGCCGATGCTGGCCGAATATTTCCTGGTGCGCGCGGCCGAGAATGCCGGCATGGCGCCGCGCGAACTGGCGCCCGATGCGATTACCGCGCTGCAGGCCTATGACTGGCCGGGCAATGTCCGCCAGCTGCGCAATCTGATGGACTGGCTGCTGATCATGGCGCCGGGGAGTGCTGCCGACCCCATCCGCGCCGACGTACTGCCGCCCGAAATCGGCGCCCACGCGCCCAAGCTGCTCAGCCTGGAATCCGGGGCCGACATGATGGGGCTCACGCTGCGCGAGGCGCGAGACCTCTTCGAGATCCAGTATCTCCAGGCGCAGCTGCTGCGCCTCGGCGGCAATATCAGCAAGACGGCGGCCTTCGTCGGCATGGAGCGCAGCGCGCTGCACCGGAAGCTGAAGCAACTCGGCGTGACGATCGACGAGCGGGGGTGATGCGCCTGGGTTCTGCGCGCCCGCGCGTGGCAGACCCTTGTCAGGGCCTGGCGCCTTGAACCTCAAGCGGCCTGACCGTCGATCGGTGCTGCCACCCGCTCGTCCTCCCGCCTCCGCGGGTGGGCGGCGAGCCCGACATAGAGTGCCGCGAGCGCGCGCGCCTGATCTTCCGAGCGCCGCAGCGGTGGTGTCTGTTCGAGCGGTCCGAGATAGCGCGCCGGGTTCTCGTCGATCTTGCGGAGCGTGTCCCGCAGATGCTCGAAGTGGTCGGCCGGGACGATGAAGCCGCAGCCCGGCGTCACATCCGCGCTGATGGCGCCGCGATCGGAGACCACAACCCAGCAGCCGGCCTGCAGCGCTTCGCGCACGACGAGACCGAAACTCTCCGGCCACACGGAGGGTGCCAGCAGTACATCGACGTCCCGGTAGAGATCGGCGATGCGGGACTGCGGGGTTTTGCCGCGGAAGGTGACCGGCGTCGTGCCCCAGGTGGTCGTGGTTTCCTGCCCGGGCAGCATGGCGTGGTCGATAACGAGCAGGTCGAGATGATGGAATTGCCCGTCGGTGAGGGCCGCCTGAACCAGCGGATAGCCTTTGTGCAGACCCATGCCGCCGATATGGGCGAGACGGACCCGGCCTGAGGGCGACGGGCTGCGTGGCTGGAAGGCGATGGGCGCCAGGCCGTTCTCGATGACGCGCGGACGGCGCAGGCCGGTTCGCTCGTAGAGTGCTGCGAAGGGCGCTGAGACGGTCAGGACTTCCGCGGCGCCGTCGATCACGTGGCGGAAGAGCTGCATGCGGGAAAGTCGCCCGCCGCCATGCTTTGCAGCTTCCTGAAGGGGCTTGCGATAGTCATACAGCGAAACCGACCCGCTTTCGTCGACCAGGAACTGGTGGTCGGATATCCACCATCCGTCATGCACGGAAATGATATAGGGAATCTTGCGCCGGAGCGGCACATCGCAGATCGCTGCCGTCAGGCGCTGCAGGCAGTGGAAATGGACGACATCGGGCTGGAACCGGTCGATGCAGGCCTCGAAAGCCGCGACCATTTGCTCGTCCCGAATGCGGTGGTCGATGTCCGGGTCGTCGGGTGTCGTGACGGAATGGACCGGGATACCGTTCCAGAGGTTGGTGGCGCTGCGATACGCCTGATGCGAGCCCTCCATTCCAGCAAAAACTTCAATCTCGAGACTGTCTCCGAACAGCTGCTGGAGATCGCGAGCATTGTCGGCGACGACCCGCGTTGCGCCGCCAACCGCCTGGGGCGGGAAGTAGACGTTGACGAGAAGGACACGGGTGCGACGCGATGCCACCCGCGCTTTGCCCGGTCGATGCCCAATGATCCTGCCGAGCTTCTGGGCCATCGCGACTCTGCCGTATTTGCGCACCACATGGTCGTGAGCCGCGCGCCCGACGGAACGCCGCAACTCAGGATCGGAGATGAGCCGGGTCAGAGCCCTGTGCCAGGCATCGGCTTCGGTTGCGAGGAGACCGGTCCGCCCGTCCTCGATCGCCTGCCGATAGGTCTCGGTCGGCGTCGCGACGGAGGGGATCCCGAGGAGGGCTGCTTCCAGCCATTTGATCTCGCTCTTGCAGTCCGCGATGAGCCCCGGCTTCAGCACGGCGATGTTGATGTCCGCGGTGGCGAGAACCTGCCAATAGAGCGCAATGTCCCAAATGGGATCGATGCGGGTGATGCGCGCGCGGAAGGCGGCGAAGGCGGGTGGCAAAGTCAGGTAGCCGATGATGAGGAGATCGACCTTGGCGTTCTCGTGGAGGATGCGCAGCAGCGCGGGCGCTGCGAAAAGATCGAAATCTTCATTATGGGCTGCCGTGCCGCTGCCGTAGACGATTCTGATCCGATCATCCGCGGCGCGGTGCGGGGGGTACCGCAGCAGCGTCTCGTGCGGGCTGTGCAAGGCATTGTGATGCACGAAAACGCGCCGCTCGCCCATGACCGTGGCCATCTGCCGCGCGAGCGCCGGCGTGGAGGCGATGGCAAAGTCGCAAAGCTCCATCGCCGTGCGCAGCTGCGCCGGCGCGATGACGAGGGTGGCGTAGAGCGAGCGCGAGATCTGATTGCCGTAGCTTTCGAAAGACTCGGGGAAGCGCGCCGGGTCGAACATGAGATCGTCGATCTCGTAGAAACTCGGCTTGCCGGCGGCCCGCGTCGCGTCGATCGCTTCAATGACGTCAGGTGTCGCTGTGACGCGGTAGAAGACGACGACATCGAACTGATCGAGTCGGCGGACGAACTCAGCCGTCTCGCAGTGGAAGTCGAAGATCGTGGTCTCTATGCCAAGCTCTTCGAACTGCTCGCGCTTCTGTTCGACGCGGTAGAAGCGGCATTGGTTGAGGCCGAGATCGGCGACGAGCGCCACCGACGCGACCTCCCGCCGGGGCACTTCTTCCAGCCGCTCAGGGACCGCGATCATGAGCCGGATCAGCGCCATCGCCTGGGCGATGACTGATCGGGCTTCATCCTCGAAGCCGTTCTCGCCAAGCCAGAGCGCCTGAGCGCGAAGAGTATCGTAGCCACTGCGGCAAATGTCGCGCAGCCGGCGCTGAACGCCGAGATCGCCCGGCCTTTTGTCGGCTAGCGCGCGCACGGCCATCGCCGCTTGCTGCCATTCCCGAAGCTCGATGAGGCAGCTGGCAAGGTTGAGGAAGGTCCAGATGGTCTCGAAACCGGTCTGGATCAGCCTGCGGTACTCGCTTGCCGCATTGTGCCAATCACCAAGGCGAAACAGGCAGTCGGCATAATGCCGCCGCGCCGTCACATGATCGGGATCGGCGCGCAAGGTTTCCTGATAGATCAACTGAGCCCGGGGAAGGTGCCCGGCGATGGCCTGAAGGTCGGCGGCCGCACGAAAGAGATCAGCATTGCCGCGGCTCAGCTGGGTACCCCCACGTCCCTCGGCAATGCCGTTCAGAACGCAATGCTGCAAAAGCCGCCAGGGCCCGACGATGATTGCTGCCAGATCGGGGTTCGCCATTCCATAGATCGCCGGCTTGAACCCTTCCGGATAGCGATCGGTCTTGTGAAGCAGGAGTTTAGACAGGAACTTGGTGCGATTCGGCGCCTCATCCCGCCCCAGGCCAAGGCTGAGCCAATGCCGGTAGCTTTCGAAATCCGACAATTCGGTGAGATCGCGGTTGATCTCGCGGTAGAAGGCGGCATCGAAGACCATGTCGAAGCTGATCGGAGCACAGGCCGGCATGCCTCGGAACACGAAATGATGGAGGCATTGAGCCCTCCGACGCAGGCCTAGACCGCTGTGGAAGATAATGTAGTCGGTTGTGCTGAAGACCGGAAGGATACTGTCCGCCGTGAGTCCGACTGAGGCCAGCATATCCTTCGCTGTTTCAAACGCGGGGGTTTCCCCTTTCAGCACCGCTGCGCGCAGGTTGCGACTGTAGGATGAATCGTCATCCAGATAGAGTTCCCGGACGAAATCCCGATCTTGGGGTCGATAGGCGAGGCCCCGGTCGCGGCCAATGCCGAGATAATGCGCCTGCGCATCAAGATCTGATGCTGCCTCCGGCAGCGATTGCGGATAGAGCAGGTGGTAGAGCGCGGCGTCAAAATCAGATGGCAACAGACAACCACGTGTTCTGAAGGTCTCAATGAGCTGAACCGCATTGGGAAAGCGGCCTTCGGCACGCCCGAAGACGTGCCAATGTTTGGTGGCTTCGTTTGCCGTCAGGCTGCGCAGATCCTCATAGAAACCGCGATAGAAGTCGACGCAGAGTCCGTCGGTCGGGAGAGATGCCGCTCTGGCAGCTGGATCGCTTGCGGGTGCCGCCTGGCTGCGTGCGGGCGACGGAATCGGCAAGGCCACCCGTGCGGAGGCGGTGGTGAGGGGACGGGCTTTCTTGCGCGCTCTCAGGCTCATGGATGAGTGACGGCCTTCAAGGGGAACCGGAACGGGGAATGGAGGTCAGTCTTGGTTGGGAAGCTGAGCGCTTCCGTCTTTGGCTGCGACAGAAGACGGCCTTGGATGGGCGCTAAGGCAGAGTCTCCCGGTTCATGGGAAGGCACGGTCACGATCTTTAAGCGTATAACCTCTAACAATTTCTTAATTGTTGCCGGGGCGCTGGCGCGCCCTGTCCTGGTTGCTTAGATTATATGTAACGGAATGACAACAAAAATTCTGTGGCCTGCCATGGATCGTTTCTCAAGGCAGGTCGCGCGAGACGCAAGGGGGGCGAGCTGATTCCACAAAATCTTGCTAAAACGAAACAAATTTGAGGGATTCGTTGGAGGTGCAGAGTCCGAACCGATGCGTGCGCTCCTCTGGGCAGAGCGGGGGCAACAACGACGGCCGGACGGTCCGGCCGTCGTTGCGCGGTCGTCAGTCCAGGTTGCCCGTGACCGCGATCCCGAGGCTCCCCGCCACGTCCTGAATATACTGCCAGGCGACACGTCCGGAGCGGCCGCCGCGGGTGACCGACCATTCCACCGCCCCGGCCCGCAACGCCTCCGTCTCGATTGGCAGCTGCAGAGCTTTGGCGTAGCCCTCGATCATTGCAAAGAAGGTCGGCTGGTCGCAGTTGTGGAAGCCAATCCAGAGGCCGAAGCGGTCAGAGAGAGACACCTTCTCCTCGATCGCCTCGCCAGGGTTGATCGCGGTCGCGCGCTCATTGTCGATCATGTCCCTCGGCATCAGATGCCGACGATTGCTGGTGGCATAGAACAGAACGTTATCGGGCCGGCCCTCGATGCCGCCGTCGAGCACCGATTTCAGCGCCTTGTAGTCGGCATCCTCCTTTTCGAAGGAAAGATCGTCGCACAGAAGGACGAAGCGCGCGGCCCGGCCGCGCAGCAGGTTCAAGAGCTCGGGCAGGGTCTTGAGGTCGTCGCGGTGGATCTCGATGAGCTTGAAGGGGCTGACGCCGGCGCCCCTGTCTTCTGCCGCCACGGCCGCATGGGCGGCTTTGACGAGCGAGGATTTACCCATGCCGCGCGCGCCCCAGAGCATGGCGTTGTTCGCGGGCAGGCCGCGCGCGAAGCGACGGGTATTCTCAAGGATGATGCCCTTCTGCTGTTCGACCCCCTGAATGAGGGCGATTGGCAGCCGGGAGATATGCGGCACGGGGGCCAGCCGCCGCTCGGCCGGCTGCCACATGAAGCCCTCGGCGGCCGAGAGATCCGGTGCGCTCGCCGGCGGCGGCGCCAAGCGCTCAAGCGCGCCCGCGATACGGGTCAGGAGATCGGTGAGCGAGGCATCCATCGGGCACTTCCGTCGATTAGCAGGTGAAACAGCCGGCGGCACTGCCAGCGGGGCAAGACCTCGGGCCGCAAAAGGGAGCGGTTTCCTATTGAAAAGGATAGGCAATTTCCGACAAGGCTGGTTCCAGGCCTGAACAAGGCTTGACGGCGGGGGCCCGCGCCCTATGGTCCGGCCGCATTGGAGCCGGCTTGTCGGCGGCGATATTCTTCGCTGATCCCGCCTCGCGACCTTGGCTTCGCCACTCTGTCACGGAACCGGATGCCCGCATGCACCTGATTTCACCGGCTTTCGCCCAGTCGCTCGGCGGTAGCTCCTCTCTGGGCAGCTTGGCGCAGTTCGCGCCGCTCGTCCTCATTTTCGGCGTCTTCTATTTCATCCTGATCCGGCCGCAGCAGCAGAAGCAAAAGGCGCTGAAGGCAAGCCTGGCCGCCATGAAGCGCGGTGACCGGGTCGTGACCTCCGGTGGCATCCTGGGCGTCGTGCAGAAGACCCGCGAAGGCTCGGACGAGATCGAGGTCGAGATCGCTCCGAATGTCCGCGTCACCGTGCTGCGTTCGACCATCTCGGCCATCATCAAGCCGGTCGTCGCCAACGACGCTAAGGCGACGCCGCAGCCCCCCGCCAAGACCGGCTGAGCCGGGGCGCAGCGCCCAAAGAAAAAGCCCGGACGCGCGCGCGTCCGGGCTTTTTTGTGTGCGCGCGGCCGGATCAGGCGGCGGCGAGTTCGGCCTCGGCGAATTCGTAGTTCGCGAGCTTGTCCAGATAGTTGGTGACATAGTCCGGACGGCGGTTGCGGAAGTCGAGGTAGTAGCTGTGTTCCCAGACATCCAGGCCGAGGAGGGCCTTACCTTCGCCCGTCGCGAGCGGGTTGGAGCCGTTCGGGGTCTTGGTCACTTTGAGCTTGCCGTCGGCGGCGAGCACGAGCCAGGCCCAGCCGGAGCCGAACTGCGTGGTGGCCGCCGTCTTGAAGGCGTCCTTGAAGGCCTGAACCGACCCGAAATCTTCATTGATCTTGGTCTCGAGCTTGCCCGGCAGCTTGCCGCCGGTGGCCGCGAGGTTCTTCCAGAACAGGATGTGGTTCCAATGCTGGCCGGCATTGTTGAAGACCGGGGCGAGGTCGCTCTGGCCATAGGAGAGCTTCACGATCTCCTCGAGGGACTTGCCCTGCAGCGCGGGGTTTTTCTCAACGAAGCCGTTAAGCGCCGTGACATAGGCCTGATGGTGCTTGCCGTGATGCAGTTCCAGGGTTTCTTGGCACATGCCGGCCCCGGCGAGGGCCGAGACGTCATAGGGCAGTGCGGGAAGCTCGAAAGCCATGATGCGCTCCATTGGTTTTGGTGGCTGAGGGCAAGCGTCGCGGCGGATAAGCCACGGCCGCCCGGTCGCCGTTAACCTTATGCCGAGGGCGGGCAGCGTCAACCCATGGTCGGCGGCTAGCGTGTGATCGTATCAGATCGAAGGGGAGCCGCTTCGATCCGAGCCCTCCATCACACTCTAAGTTTATCAGAGCCTCGCCTTCGTTCCCCGCTTCTTGCTATCGGGCAGCCGCCGGTCCATCACGCGGCCCATGCTGTCTCCCCTTGGCGAATCGCTGCGCCGACACGATCCGGACCGTTTCCTGACCCTGCTTTTCGCGCCGACGGAGCTGCGGGAGCGGCTCGTCATCCTCTATGCCTTCAACCACGAACTCGCGCGCGCACGCGAGGTGACGAGCCAGAACCTGCTCGCCCTCATGCGCCTGCAATGGTGGCGTGAGGTCGTGGAGGGGGAGGCGAAGCCGGGCGAGCTGTCGACCCCGCTGCGAACCTTGATTCGGGAGGGCGTGTTCGACCGCGCGCCACTTCTGGCGATGATCGAGGCGCGCGAGGCGGAGATCGACGGCGCTTTTCCGACGCTCGAGGATTGGCGGCAGTGGCTGTTGCAGGGTGCGGGCAGCCTCGCCGTTGTGGCGGGCCGCGCGCTGGGCGTCACCCAGGCCGGGATGCTGGAAGGGCTGCGCCTGCGCGGCGCCGCCTATGGCGTGGCGGGGCTGCTCCGCGCCCGCTTCGCGCTCGCGGCTCAGGGCCACGCGCCCTGGCCCGCAGACCTGCTGGAGGCGGCGGGGCTGATCCCGGAAGCCGCCGCCGCCCACCCGCTGGACCCCGCGCTGATGCCGGTTCTCGGCCAACTGCGTGCGCAGGGCGAGGCTTGGCTCGCCGAGGCGCGGCGCCTGCCGCGGCCGCCGCGCAGCGCCGTCGCTGCGGCGCTTCCTGCCATCCTCGCCGCGCGCGATCTGCGCCAGCTCGCGCTACAGCCCGTGGGGCTGCGCGGCTTCGGGGACCGTTTTGCAGTGACGCGCGCCGGGTTTCTCGGCCGCGCGTAGCCGCGCCTCAGGGCTGGGGGTGCTGCCAGCTCTTGTAGACGAATTCGAGACTGTAGCCGTCCGGGTCGAGCACGTTCGCAGCATAGTAGCGGGGGTCGTAGTAGAGCCGTATCCCCGGGGGCCCATTGTCGGTGCCACCCGCCGCCATCGCGGCCTCATAGGCGGCGTCGACTTCGGCCCGGCTATGGGCGACGAAGCCGATATGGGCGGCCCGCCCCTCCACCGTGCCGGCGCGCAGCCAGAACCCGATTCGCCCGCCTGATCCGAAACCCTTGAGGTCAGGATGACCGGGCGGCCCGTCCTGCCCGTCATAGTCATGCCGGATGGTGATCCCGAGCGGGGTCAGTGCCTGGCTATAGAAGGCAACCGAGCGCTCGAGGTCGCTGACGGACAGGAAGGCGTGATCGAGCATGGTCCGATTCCAATCAGGGATAGTCTGCGGTCAGCGGCCGCCCGAGACATCCAGCACCGCGCCGCTGGTATAGGAAGCGGCGTCGCTGAGCAGCCAGAGGATCGGCTCGGCGATCTCGCTTGGCTCGGCCGCACGGCCCATGGGCGTGGTCTCGCCCAGCCGCGCCGCCCGGTCAGGTTGGCCGGCGGTCGCGTGGATTTCGGTCGCCGTCAATCCTGGGCGCACGGCATTCACCCGCACGCCCTCGCGGCCCAGTTCGCGGGCGAGGCCGATCGCCAGCGTGTCCATCGCTCCCTTGGACGCCGCATAATCGATGAATTCGAAGGGCGAGCCGAGGCGGGAGGAGACGGAGGAGACGATAACGATAGCGCCGCCGCGTCCGCCGCGGCTTGTCGAAAGACGCCGCGCCGCCTCGCGCGCGCAAAGAAAGGCGCCGTAGACGTTGACATCGAAGAGCCGCTTTATGCGGCTGGCCTCCATCTCGGCCAGCGGCATGGATTGCGCCGCGATCCCGGCATTGATGACGACGCCGTCGAGTGGGCCGAAGGCCGCTTCGGTGGCATCGAACATGGCGATGACCTCCGCCTCCTCCGCGACATCGCCCTGGATTGCGACAGCGCTGCCGCCGGCGGCTTCGACCTCGGCCACCACAGATTCGGCGGCCTGCCGGTTGCCGGCGTAGTTGACGCCAACGGACCAGCAGCGCGCCCCCGCCAGAAGCGCAGTCGCACGGCCGATGCCACGGCTGGCGCCGGTGATGAGAATCGTCTTGCTCATGCCTCAGCCCCATCCAGGAAGGGAGTGACTGCTGCGAGGAAGCCCGCCGGATCGTCCACATGCAGCCAGTGCCCGGCATCGGGCAGTGTCGCGAAGCGCACCGCCGGGAAAAGCGCGCGGATGTCGGGATAGGCTGTTTCCGGCACGTAGTCTGAGCGGCCGCCCGTGATGAAGAGGGCCGGCCCGTCATAAACCCGGGGGACCGGCTGCCAGCCCTCGATCACGCTCATTCCCTCCGCGATCTCTGAAAGACCGATGCGCCAGCCGTTGGGCTGTGTATTGCCGAGGCGGAGATTGAGCATGAGAAAGGAGCGGATCATGGCATTGGGGATGCGCGATGCGAGAGCGGCGCTCGCTTCCGCACGCGTCATGCCGGGTGTGATCTCCAAGCCCCGCATGGCGGCTGCAAGATCGGCATTGCCGTGCTCATAGGTGCGCGGCGCGATATCGGCCACCACGACGCGGTCAAGCAGGGCCGGGCGGGAAAGGGCGAGTGCCATGGCGACCTTGCCGCCCATGGAATGGCCGAGCAGGCGGCAGAGGCGATGTCCCAGGCTCTCCAGCGTTTCGGCCACGTCCTCCGCCATGGCGGCGTAGGAGGTGACAGGGCCGTGCGGGCTGTCGCCGTGATTGCGGAGATCGAGGGCGATGACCAGCCGCCCGCCGGCGCCAAGCGTCTTCTGGTGCTGACCCCAGTTGCGAGCGGAGCCGAAGAGTCCGTGCAGCAGGACGATGGGCGGGCGGCCGTCAGCCGCCTCGCCGAAACTGATGGCGTTCAGGCGCATCCTGGTTAGCTCGCCATGCTCAGCATGATTTTGCCGATATGGCCGCGGCCTTCCATCAGCCGGTGAGCCTCTGCCACCTGCGCAAAGGGGAAGACCGTTTCGATTACCGGCGCGCAACGCCCTTCATCGAGCACTGGCCAAACCCGCTCCTGCAGTCCCTTCGCGATAGCGGCCTTCTCGGCCGCCGTGCGCGGCCGCAACGTCGAGCCGGTGATCGTCAGCCGCTTCGTCATGACCGGCAGCAGATCGGCGTCGGTGATCGTCGAACCCTGCAGGAAGGCGAGGAAAATGAGCCGTCCGCCGCGCTTGAGGGAGGCAATGTTGCGCGAGAAATAGGGTGCCCCCACGATGTCGAGGATCGCGTCGACCCCCCGATGGGCCGTCAGGCGCGCGATTTCGGTGGCGAAATCTGCCTCGTTGTAGTCGATCGCCGCGTGGGCGCCGAGGCGCTCGGCCGCTCGGGCCTTGTCCCGGCCGCCGACGGTCGTGAAGACGACCGCGCCGAATTCGGCGGCGAGCTGGATGGCGGTGATACCGATGCCGCCCGTGCCGCCATGCACCAGCACGCTCTCGCCCGCATGCAGCCGGCCCATCTGAAACAGATTGGCCCAGACGGTGAACATATTTTCCGGCAGGGCTGCCGCCTGCACGGCATCATAACCCTTCGGCCAGGGCAGGGCCTGGCCCGCCGGCATAGCGCAGTATTCGGCATAGCCGCCGCCATTGGCGAGGGCGCAGACCGCATCGCCAACGGACCAGCCTACGACGCCAGGCGTGACCGCCGCGACATGCCCCGCGACCTCGAGCCCGAGGATCGGGCTGGCATCCGCGGGGGGCGGATAGAGCCCCTGGCGCTGCAAAAGATCGGGACGATTGATGCCCGCTGCCGCGACACGCACGAGGATCTCGCCTGGACGGAGATCGGGCAGCGGCGCGGAGCCTAGTTGCATGACATCGGGGCCACCGCCGCCCTTGGTTTCAATCACGCGCATCGTCTGCGGCAGGGTCATCGGGGCCTCGGTTTGTCTGGAGTCGCGGCAGACTGGCACGGGCGGCGCCTCGCCGGCCCGCGTCGCTGAAGCATAATAGTTAAGCCGCCGCTCTTTCGCCGCCAAGGCCGTCGGATTAGTCATGCGGCTGCGGGCCTGTCCCGCGCGTGGGAGTGTCACCGCATGGCCGCTCGTCGGCGCGATCTTCTCAGCGGACTGGCGACGGGCCTCAGTCTTGGCATCGCCGGCGTGGCGATGCCTGGAGGCAGGTCAGCCCAGGCGGGCACGCCACCGCGGCCGCCCGACAACAAGAGCCTCGTCATCGGCGCGCTCTTCCCCCTCTCCGGGCCGCTGGCGGCCCAGGGCAACGAATGCCTGCGCGGTGTGCAACTCGCGACCGATCTCTGCAATGCTGGTGGTGGCCTGCTGGGCCGCCAGGTGAGCCTGGCCCTCGGCGATGCGTCCGATCCGGACCGTGCTGTCGCGGAAGCGCGGCGCCTGATTTCCGATAAGCAGCCGGCTCTCATCTTCGGCACTGGCGAAAGCATGTTGAGCCTTGGCGCCAGCGAGGCGAGCGAGGGGTCCGGCGTGCCCTATTGGGAACTGACGGGTACGATGCCCGCCATCACCACGCGTGGCTTCCACTATCTCCTGCGCCTCTGTGACACAGAGGCCGGAGTTGCTGATCGCTGCCTGGAAGCGATCGCGACCGTCATCGCCTCGGCCCTCCAACGCCCCGCAGACAAGCTCTCGGTGGCATTGCTCTATGCCGACGACACTCCAGGCAGCGCGGTCCAACCGCTGATCGCGGCTGCCGCCCATCGCCACGGCGTCAGCCCGCCCATGAGCATAGCCTACCAGCCGGGAGCTGCGGATTTTGGAGCGCTCGCCGAGAGGCTTGCCGTTATGAAACCCGATATCCTCATCCATCACGGATTGGCGGAGGGGGTAGTGCTGCTGTTTACCGCGCTCGCCGCCCGCGATTGGCGGCCCCAGGTGCTGATTGGCATCTCTGCAGCCTATGGTTCGATGGAAACGGCGGCAATGGTGGGGCCCGGCTTCGACGGCACGCTCGCCGTGGGGGTGGTACCCTATGGTGTCGATGCGCGGCTTGCTCCCGATGCTGGCATGGTGGGGACCCTCTACGAGCAGAATTTCGGGGCGAGCCCGCGTTCCGGACTCAGCTTTTCCCATTTTGCCGGAGCCGGGCTTTGCTTCGATATCCTCCGTCTCGCCAAGAGCGCGGACAAGGACAAGGTGCTTGCCGTCGTCCGCGGCATCGCATTGGCGCGGGGGTCGCTCGCCAATGGCTGGGGTGCGCTTTTCGGCCAGGACGGGCAGAATCTGCGGGCCTTCTCCTGCCTGTCGCAATGGCAGAAGGGAAAGCAGGTTGCGCTGTTGCCGAAGGACGGCGCGGCTGGCGCATTTCGGTTGCGCACTTGAACGGTGCGGCGGCCGCACTTCACGTTTCCGTAAACCGTGGCCTCAATCCACAGGAATCAAGACAGTCCAGGCCGGACCGCGGTGGAAAACAGCGGAGCCGCACCCACGTCGGGATAACAACAAACCGAGGGGTTCGTCATGCTGAAATGGGCGATCATCTTCGCGATCATTGCAATCATTGCCGGTGCGCTGGGTTTTGGCGGTATCGCCGGTGCGTCGGCGGCAATCGCGAAGTTCCTGTTCTTTATCTTCCTGGTCATCTGCATCGTCTTCCTGGTGCTGACCTTCACCGCCGCGCGACAACTATAGCGCACGGTTCGGGGCTTTGCTCCGCAGATGAGGAGGGCGTGCCGGGGGTCACCTTCCGGCACGCCTTTTTCGTTTTTGGATTGCCGTGCCGAGCCTTCAGAAATGCGAAAATAGGGCAAATTTGCTCCTGCGGGTCTTACTTCCTCCATGAAGTTGTGAGCTAAAGAACTGCACCGCAGCAAAAGGCGGTGTCGGGCGGGATGGGCGGCGGCTGGTCGGGCGCCACCTGGAATTCCGTTTGGCAACCCCGCCGGCATTCACCCTTCGCGGGTGCCTGGGTAGAGAGAGACCGAGGACGGCCCGCACGATGTCGACGCGCTCCCTGTCGAGCCGCAGCCGCCGTCAGCAATGGGGGGAGTGGGTTCTGCACGCCCCGCAGACGCTCCGTGCCCTGGTCCGTGCTGATGAAATCTGGCTCACAGTCCTCGCCGCTGCCATCGGTATCTGTGCTGGCATCGTTGTCGTCGTCATGAACGGCACGATCGAGCTGATGCATGAAACGCTGTTCGGTATCCCCGAGGGCAGCCGCCTCAGCTCCGCTTCCGAAATCGCCATTCCGCGCCTGATGCTCGTGCCGATGCTGGGCGGCCTCCTGATGGGGCTGGGTGGCCTCGTTCTCGCACGCTGGCGGCCGCGTCGCGCGGTCGACCCGATTGAGGCGAACGCGCTCTACGGCGGCCGCATGTCGGTCATCGACAGCATCATCGTCTGCGTGCAGACGCTGCTCTCCTGCGGTGTCGGGGCCTCGGTGGGACTCGAAGCCGGCTATACGCAGATGGGCTCGGCCATCGCCTCCTACATCGGGCGGAGCTTCCGGCTGCGCCGCAGCGACCTGCGGCTCATGGTCGGCTGCGGGGCGGCGGGCGCCATCGGCGCCGCCTTCAACGCGCCCATGGCCGGCGCCTTCTATGGCATCGAACTCGTCATCGGCACCTATACCATCGCCAATCTGGCGCCGGTCGTTGTGGCCTCGCTCACCGCCGTCTTCGTGGAGCGCGGGTTGCACGGCGGGATCGACGGTTTCGACCTGATCCTGCCGAGTAGCTTCCCGGTGGTGCAATATATCCCGATCCTGGCACTCGGCATTATCTGCGCCTTGGCTGGGATCGCGGTGATGCGCGGCGTGACGATCGCCGAAAGCTGGTTCCGCCGCAGCCCGCTGCCGGTCTGGAGCCGACCGATGGTGGGCGGGATCGTCGTCGGTCTCTGCGGCCTGGTGACGCCGATGGTGCTCTCCTCCGGCCATGGCGCGCTGCGCGAGGGGCTCGGCATGGATTACCCTCTGCTGCTCATCACGACCGGCTTGGTGCTCAAATCCATCGCCTCCGCGGTCTCGATCGGCTCCGGCTTCAGGGGCGGTCTGTTCTTCGCCTCGCTGTTCCTGGGCTCGCTCGTCGGCAAGATCTTCGCAGGCGTGCTGGCGTTGCTCGCCGTGGGGCCGGTCATGTCGCCCGTGGTCTATGGGCTGATCGGCATGAGTGCGATGGCAGTCGCCGTTATCGGTGGGCCGCTCACCATGTGTTTTCTGGCCCTCGAAAGTACCGGCAGCTTTCCGCTGACCGTCGCGGTACTTGCCGCCGTCATCGTCTCGTCGCTGACTGCACGGCGCACCTTCGGCTACTCGTTCGCGACTTGGCGTTTTCATCTGCGCGGCGAGGCGATTCGCAGTGCCGTCGATATCGGCTGGGTCAACACGCTGAGCGTGGGACGGATGATGCGGCGGGACACCCGCACGGTCAGGGGTTCCACGTCCCTCGAGGTCTTCCGGCGAGAATTCCCGCTCGGCTCCACCCATCGCGTGGTGGTGGTCGACGATAGTGGCCGCTATGCCGGCATCGTGCAGACGGCCGAGGCCTTCAGCCCTGATATGGCTGCCGAGACCGTGGGCGAACTCATCCATGTCGCCGATACCGTGCTGACGCCTGCGATGACGGTGAAAACCGCGATTGCCCTTTTCGCGGAATCGGAAAGCGATGCGCTGGCCGTGGTGGACAGCCAGGAGACCCTGCGGGTCATTGGTCTGCTGACTGAACAGCACGCGCTGCGCCGCTATTCCGAGGAGCTCGATCGCAGGCGACGGGAACTTTCCGGGGAATAGGGTCCGCTCTGCGTCGGTTGGGCTTGACCGGAGGGGGCGGGATGGGCCATGTGCGGCCCTCGTTTTGGAAATAATGCGCTGGTCGGGAGCGCCGATGCCGCGGGGGCGGCGACGGTGGTTTATGGGCGGCGACGGGAATTGGACCTATGGCGAAGTCGAACACCGTTCAGATCAAGCTCCTCTCCACCGCGGAGACGGGCTATTTCTATGTGACCAAGAAGAACACGCGCGCGCAGACCGGCAAGCTGGAATTCAAGAAATACGATCCGGTGGCCCGCAAGCACGTCGTCTTCCGCGAAGCCAAAATCAAGTAATCCCGCGGCGCCCCAATCCCGGCGCCGGTTGAGAGACTTCGGAAAACCCCGCGCTTGCGCGGGGTTTTCGTCGTTGAGATCCCGCCCGGTTCAGGCCACCCCCGCGCGCAGCAGGTCGTGGATATGGACGAGGCCGACCGGCTTCTCGCCCTCCACCACGAAGATGCAGGTGATGCGCGTCTCGTTCATCCGCGCCAGCGCCTGAGCGGCGAGATCGCCCGGCGCCATGATCTGCGGACGGCGGCCCATGGCCTGCTCCACCGGCACATCGGCGAAGCCGGCGCGGAAGGCGCGGCGGAGATCGCCGTCCGTCAGCGCACCCACGAGATGGCCTGCGCCATCCACTACGGCCGCGATGCCGAAGCGCTTGGAGGTCATCTCCACAATGCCCTCGGAGAGCGTCGCATCGTGACGTACCACGGGCAGCGCCTCTCCTACATGCATGAGCTGGCCGACCGTCAGCAGCCGGGCGCCGAGTTTACCCCCCGGGTGGTAACGCTGGAAGTCGCCCGCCGTGAAACCCCGCCGCTCGAGAAGGAGAACGGCGAGCGCATCCCCGGCGACGAGCTGCATGGTGGTACTGGTGGTTGGCGCCAGGCCGTTTGGGCAGGCCTCCTCGGCCAGCGGCAGCACCAGGCAAAGATCGGCCGCCCGACCCAGCGCGCTGTCGGCGCGTGAGGTCAAGGCCAGCAGCTTGATGCCGAAGCGGCGGGTATAGGCCACGATATCGGCCAGTTCCGGTGTCTCCCCGGACCAGGAGAGGGCGAGCACCACGTCATTCGGTCCGATCATGCCGAGATCGCCGTGGCTCGCCTCGGCCGCGTGGACGAAGTGGCTCGGGGTGCCGGTGCTGGCCAGGGTCGCGGCGATCTTGCGGCCGATCAGGCCCGATTTCCCCATGCCGGTGACAATGACGCAGCCGCTCCGCTCAATGAGTTCGGCGGCGGCGAGAAAGGACTCCGAGAGCCCGGCGGGAAGCGCCGCTTCAAGGGCGGCCAGTCCCTGCATTTCTGTCCGCACCGTGCGGGCGATGCTCGCCACATGATCCTCGGTCCGGTCCGGAACGAGGGAAGTGATGAAATCCGCTGTCATTGTATGCCTCCGGCCCGCCTGTTTTAGGCGAGCCGGGGCATCGGGTCGAGTGAGCCGGCGTCAGAGCAGGGTGGGTGCGCGGCGGTGACCGGTCGCCTGCTCATAGGCATAGGCAAGCGCCAGAATCTCCGCTTCGCTCCATTTCGGTCCAACGAAGATGAGGTTGAAGGGTGCGCCGGAGGCGTAGAAACCCGCAGGCACAGTGACGCCGGGAATCCCCGCGATATTGATTTCGCTCACCGTCGTCTCGTCGATCCGTCCGCCGCTGTGCAATCCGGCGAGATCGGTGCGCATCTGCGGGAAACAGAGCCCGTCCAGCACGTGCTGCGCGAAGACGGCGCCGAAGATCTCGAGATAGCTCTCCCGCGCCGTGATAAAATCGGAGAGATCGGGCGGGACGGACGGATTGGCGAGGCAGGCGGCGAACTGGCGCTGGTAGACCATGTAGTGCAGCGCGCCGCCGGGAGCGAAGGCATCGTCTCCCTTGGTCGCCTCAGCGAATTCCGCGAAGGTCTTCAGGGCGGCGTCTGGCCCAAGGCGCTTCAGATACTGCTCCACGTCGTAGGGCACGGATTCCAAGCCGCGGGCATCGAAATCCTGGCCCGGCACGGTCTGGTGGCGGAGATCGGCGAAGCCCGAGCCCGCGAAAGGGTCTTCCACCAGGATGGCGCCAGCGGCTTTCAGCTCCTCCTGTGCGCGCGCGTAGAGGCTGGCGGTCTCCTCCGAGAGCGGCTGGTTGCGCCAGCCTGCGCCATACAGGCCGATACGCTTGCCGGCAAGCGCGTCCTTGGAGAGTTTGGAGGTGTAGCCGCCCTTCGGCTTGTGGCCGACGCCTGCAATCGTCTTCGGGTCTTCTGCGGTAAAGCCCGCCAGCACGTCCAGGCAGAGGGCGGCATCCCGCACGCAGCGGGCGATCGGGCCCACGACATCGCGATGAGCGGAGAGCGGCACCACGCCGGCATTGGGCACCAGCGCGTGGCTCGGCTTGATGCCGACGAGACCTTGGGCCGAGGCCGGATTCTGGATCGAACCGCCGGTCTCCTCGGCAAGGCCGAGCACCGCAAGGCTTGCGGCGACGCAGGCGGCGGTGCCGGTGCTGCTGCCGCCGGGCAGCAAGTCGGGTGCGGCGACATTCAGCGTGGGGCCGGCGAAACTGTCATTCGCATCGGCGCCGGTATGGCTGAGGATGGGCACATTGGTCTTGCCGAGGATGACGGTGTCGGCGGCCTTCATGCGGGCGACGACCGGGCTGTCGGTCGAAGGCATCAGATCGACGCCACCCGCCTTGCTGTAGAGCTGCGCCCAGCCGGCGGTGGTGGGGATGCCCACCATGTCCATCGGATCTTTCACCACGACTGGGATGCCGGCCAGCGGGCCGAGCTTCTCACCGGCGGCCCGGCGACGATCGATCGCGCGCGCGGTTTCCAGCGCATCCGGGTTCATGAACAGGATGGCGTTGTATTTCGGGTTGTATTCGGCGATGCGGTCCAGAAAGGCCTGGGTCAGGGCTTCGGACG
>Ga0310811_10002395_pt1 | contig 23437 bp, 23 predicted proteins | sample YCmetagenome_FD_207642 | JGI IMG/M metagenome (GOLD analysis project Ga0310811, IMG submission 207642) | Soil microbial communities from experimental microcosm in Duke University, North Carolina, United States - YC | ecosystem: Engineered > Artificial ecosystem > Soil microcosm > Unclassified ... | reverse complement strand
TCGGCGGATCGCGCTGTCGTGCGCAAGTGTTTCCAGCGCCTCATCCTGACGACTCAGGACCGGCGATAGCACCGGAACTGCCGCCGGCCGCAGATCGTGCAATAACAGCTTGCTTCTCCGACTGAACGCCTTGCCGTCTCGGCCGAATAGGACATACACGAGTAGGCCAATGCCTGGCGCGAACACGAACGTGAGCATCCACGCCAGCGTCGATTGCGGCCGCTGTTCTCCGAGATGAGGAACAGCGCAGCGAGGAGCCCGTAGGCCGCGAGCGCGGTCGTCAACGCAGTCCCGATGTACTCCATCACTTTGGCGCGGCCGTTGCGAGAATAAGGAAATCTTGATTCCGGCTAACCCTGGCCGTCATCAGTATTGACCTGCGTCGCGGCCGGCTGCCTAACAGCTGGCGGCTGGGACGTCGGCCTCAAGCGCGCCCGGTCCTTTCTCATCGGCCGGACAGACGTGCACCACCGCCGCGATGACTGCGGCTTCCTCGGCGGTGAAGACGAATACGCCTCGCGCAGGCGCGCGGCTGCCACGGCGCCCGCTCACGTCCCCGCCGCGACGACCACCTCCCGATCGCCTTCTCGGCGCCTCTGAAGAAGGCGTGACATCCTTTCCATGTCACCCTCCAGGAGCGCCCGCCCGAGCTGCTGGTCGCGACATGGCGTGGATCTTCGACGGCTTCGAGGCGCGTGTCAACAATCTGGGCGGACGCTGCTGGCGTCAGCAGACTGGCTATGCCCCGCATTCACACCTCGCTGGGTCGCGTGGATCTCGGCTGCGCCCGTTTTCCGGAGCCTTCCGCGCCTCGTCGGCGGCGGATCAGCCGCGCTGGACTGGCGGCGCAGCTTATGCCGGCTTCGCGAGCGAGATCACGTCACTGAGGCCTCGGAACGCCACCGGGCCGTGCAGCATGAGAACCCTGATCCGAAGCTGCGTAAGATGCGGCGACTACCTCGTCAACCTGGAAGACGCGGTGGTCGAAGTCAAGGGAGCGGACGACAACCTGACGCTTCCCAACCGGTGAGCCTCATGGCCGCCCTTGCCGTGACAGGCGACTTCTGGCCTCGCCAATCGCCCTCTCCTGAGCCCCCTGCAGGCATGGTCGCCTGAGCTAGGTACCCACACCGACGCGGGCATCAATGACAAGCTCGGACGCCCCGCAGCTCCCACCCCCGACAAGGTCCTCGCCGAACTTCGAAAAACACGACGCAAGGCCCTGCAGACGAACCTCACCCACGAGGGACGAGACCAAGTTGCGGTCTGCCCCTTCACTCCCTCGCGTACGACGGCTGTTCTTCACGCGCGGCCGCCGGGCGGCGGCCGTCCCGCCCGATTCGACCTCCGTTCAGCACTCCAGCAGGAACTCGCTGCGGGTCGCCAGAAGCAATGCATTCATGTATTGTTGCGTGGTACGGTCCGGCGCCGCCATCCAACGCCGTTTGGTGCGTCGCTTTCCCGGTGGAACGCGGGGGCCGCGCTCGTCTTCTCCACGCGCGTGAGGCCTATGCTGATGGCTCGAACGCGGCCCATCACATCCACTGGCGTTGCGAAAACTGTATTTCGCGGGGAGACGCCCGATTGAGCACGAGGTCCACTCTCAACCTCAACCCTTCACCGCCATCGATGATCTGGATAGCAGGGGGTCGGTTCTTGATGGGCTCAAATCTTTTTTACCCGGAAGAACAGCCGGTCCATTACTCGTCGGTCGAGGGTTTCTGGATTGACCGGTGTCCTGTCACCACTGCAGAATTCCGGCAGTTCGTCGAGGCTACCAGCTACATCACGGTCGCCGAACGTCCGCTCGATCCGACTGCGTATCCCGGTGCCGATCCTGCGTCGGTCGTCCCTGGCTCCCTCGTATTCCGGCGGCCGCCTCGGCCAGTGCCGCTACACGACTTCCGCCTCTGGTGGAAATACGTGCCCGGCGCATCGTGGCGACAGCCCGACGGGCCTGACAGCACGATCGACGGACGCGAGCAGCATCCTGTGACGCATGTCGCGTACGAGGACGCCCTCGCATATGCTCGTTGGGGTGGCAAGGACCTCCCGACCGAATCTGAATGGGAGTTCGCCGCCCGCGGAGGACTCGAGGGGGCCGACTACGTGTGGGGTGACGAGTTCGCCCCGGACGGGCGCCATCGTGCCAACACATGGCAGGGCCGATTCCCCTGGGAAAACCTGTTGCTCGACGGGTTCGAGGGCACATCTCCCGTCGACGTGTTCCCCCCGAACGGGTACGGACTACATGATATGGCGGGCAACGTGTGGGAGTGGACCAGCGACGTGTTCACGCCACGGCACGCGCGCGGGCGCGTGAAGCCCTGCTGCACGCCCGGCTCTCCGCACGTCCCGCCCAGCCACCGCACCGACGCGTCCACCAGCGCGCAAGCGCTCGCTGCCCGCCGAGTGATCAAGGGCGGGTCCTACCTCTGCGCACCGAACTATTGCCTGCGATATCGTCCAGCGGCGCGGCAAGGGGAGACTGTCGACACGTCAACCTGCCATCTGGGTTTCCGCTGCGTGCTCCGCACCGACGGCGCGCTGAGTCTGCGAGGCGAGCGAGCGGACGCCGCCCGTCCATGGGGCCGGACATCCCATGTCTGACGTGCCCAAGGAGCTCTCGGATCTGTCTGTCCAGTTCTTCGCCATTGCTAGCATGGGAGCGATCGGTCTCCGCTACACTCTCGGAGAGATCCTCCGTCCGCTCCATCGTGTCTCCGCCGTCGTCATGGCGCTTGCAGCGAACTTCGTGGCCGTTCCGCTCCTCGCCTTCGTCATTCTGCAAGTCATCGACCTTGATCGGGCGTACGCCATCGGTCTGGCTCTCGTGGCCGCGGCGGCTGGGGCGCCCATGATCATCACATTGACGCGACTATCCGGCGGGGATGTAGCGTTCAGCGCCGGACTGCTAGTGCTGCTGATCGTGGTCTCCATCGCCTATATGCCCCTCGTCGTTCCACGGCTCGCACCGGACGCCGAGGTCAGAGCGTGGGCGATCGCCGCTCCGCTCGTCCGCACCATGCTACTGCCGTTGGCGGCCGGACTACTGGTGAAGCGGCTCGGTTTCAGCACCGGCGCGATTCTGTCGCTCTTGCGTGTGGTTACGAATGCGTCGCTCGTCACGCTAGTGGTACTGACGGGCGCGCTCAATCTTCCGGTCGTGGTCGGCGTCGTCGGAACAGGCGCTCGCGTCCCTGCTGTTCATCGCGGGCGCCTTCACCATCGGATGGATCCTCGGCGGTGTATTCGGCGACCACCTCCGCGATGAGATGGCGCTCGGCACGTCACAGCGCAACTTCGCGGCTGCCCTCGTCGTTGCGACGCAGAGCTTCCAGGCACCGGGTGTCGTGGTCATGGCCGTGGTCGTGTCGCTCGCGACCATGGCGGTCCTGTTCCCGACTGCGAAGCTGCTCAACCGCCGCGCTCACCGGGGCCCAACGGTGGCGTGAACGAGACACCCGGGTCGCGTGCGCACGTTCGAATGAGGAGACCAAGCATGCCGTCGGATATCCCACGTCACGTGCTTCCGATTCCAGATCGACCCTACGCAGGACCCACCATGTACGACGCCCGAGATCCCGGTGCCAGGTACGATCCAATCGAGCCTTTGCGCCCGCCGGCCGGGGCTCCCAACATCCTGCTCATCCTGCTGGACGATGCCGGCTTTGGCTCGAACAGCGCGTTCGGTGGTCCCTGCCGGACGCCGACGTTCGAGCGGCTGGCTGCCGGCGGCCTCCGCTATCTCCGGTTCCACACGACGGCGATGTGCTCGCCCACCCGCCAGGCACTGCTGACCGGGCGCAACCACCATCAAGTGGGAATGGGAGCCGTGGCGGACATGGCATCCGCCGCGCCGGGGTACACGTCCCGGCGACCGAACACGGCCGCCACGACAGCGGAGATGTTGCGGCTCAATGGTTACTCGACGGCGCAGTTTGGGAAATGTCACGAGGTGCCAACGTGGGAGTGGAGCCCGATGGGACCGTTCGACCGGTGGCCGACGGGCAGCGGATTTGAATACTTCTACGGTTTCCTCGGTGGCGAGACGAACCAGTTCTATCCGAGTCTGATAGAGGGCACGACCCCGGTGACGCCTGACCGGACGCCCGCAGAGGGATACCATCTCACCGAGGATCTCGCCGAGAAAGCAGGACGGTGGCTAGGGCGGCAGCGCGCGCTCATGCCGGACAAGCCGTTCTTTCTCTACTTCGCGCCCGGTGCGACTCACGCACCGATCCACGTGCCGGCCGGCTGGCGCGATCGCTATCGCGGGGCATTCGACCAGGGGTGGGACAGGTTGCGCGAGGAGACGTCGGCGCGGCAGAAGCGTCTCGGCATCATCCCACCCGACTGCGAGCTCACCGCCCGTCCTGATGGTATTCCGGCCTGGAGTGACATTCCCGACGATATGAAGCCGGTGCTCACCAGACAGATGGAGCTCTATGCCGCGTTCCTAGAGCACACCGACCATTGGATAGGTGAGGTGATCACCACCATCGAGCGGCTCGGATCCCTCGACGACACGCTGATCTTCGTCATTACCGGCGACAACGGCGCGTCGGGTGAGGGTACGCTCAACGGTACCTGGAACGAGTCGCTGACCATGACCGGTATGGATCACGTCGAGACCCCAGAGTTTCTCCGTGAGCGTCTCGCATCATTTGGAACGCCAGAATCGTACCCGCAGTACTCCCTTGGCTGGGGCCATGCGATGAACACGCCGTATCAGTGGACCAAGCGCATTGCGTCGCACTGGGGCGGCACACGGAACGGCTTGATCGTCCACTGGCCTCGTCGAATCAAGGCCCGAGGCGAGATGCGCCATCAGTTCCACCACGTCATCGACGTCGCGCCGACCTTGCTCGCGGTCGCCGGCCTGCCTCAACCCCTGCTCGTCAACGGCGTTACCCAGCAGCCGATCGAAGGAGTGAGCATGGTGTACAGCTTCGACGAGCCAGACGCGCCGGACCGACACGAGACGCAGTACTTCGAAATACTAGGCAATCGCGGCATCTACCACAAGGGATGGACAGCCGTCGCCGCCCATAACCCTCCGGGCGCGGGATGGCCGCACCGGTCGCTCACTGATGCCGTCTGGGAACTCTACGACACGAGAACCGACTGGTCGCAAGCGCGCAATCTGGCGCACCAGCACCCCGACAAGCTGCGGGAGCTTCAACGGCTCTTCCTGATCGAGGCGGCCAGGCACAACGTGTTGCCGCTCGAGGATCGCGTGGCTGATCTGGCCAACCCTGATACGGCCGGCCGGCCGGTACTCGCTCGAGCCTGTCGGCAGCGGCTGTATCGCGGGGTCGGCCGGCTCAATGCCTTCTCTGTCATCAACATAAAGAACAAGTCCCACCGGGTGGCCGCCGAAATCCATGTGCCCCCAGGCGGCAGCGAGGGTGTCATCGTCGCGCAGGGCGGCTTTCCCGGGGGATGGTCACTGTACGTGAAGGACAGTCGTCCGAAGTACTGTTACAACTTCTACGGCGTCGATCTCTTTCACATCGAGAGCACCGAACGTGTGCCGCCGGGAACGCACAACGTGCGCATGGAGTTCCAGTACGACGGCAGTGGCCCGGCGAAGGGCGGAACCGTGACGCTGTTCATCGACGATCAGCCCGTAGGCGAGGGACGGGTGGAGCGAACTCAGCCGCTCCCCTTCGCGAGCGACGAGCCGCTCGAGATCGCCACCGACACCGGCTCCCCGGTGACGCGCGACTATTCCGTTCGCCGCTTCACTGGCGACGTCCACTGGGTGGACATCGAGATCCCTGAGGACGCGCCTGATTTTGATGACCAGATACCGGCCGAGCAGCGGCTCGAGGCCGCGCTCGTCAAGGAGTAGATCGCCTGGACTCTCAGAACCCTCGCGCGGCGTACGGAAGCAACATCCCCGACTTTCCAGAGGTGCCGCCGCCCGACGCGGAGTCAGCGGCGGTCGAACAGCCAGGCTTGCGCGAGCTACGCGAGGCCGTCGCAAACGCGCGGCGCCACCTGCCCGGTGGCCCATTCTTGCGCCGCGATACGATGGCGGGCCTCAGCCTCGCGGTCGCGAACGTGCCCGACGGGATGGCCAACGGCGTGCTCGTGGGCGTCAATCCGCTGTACGGCCTCTATGCCACGATGATGGGTCCCCTCGTGGGCGGTCTCTTGTCGAGCAGCCGCCTCATGGTGATCACGACCACCGCCGCTGCCTCGCTCACGGCTGGGCAATCGCTCGCCAGCGCTGCTGCCTCCGACCGAAGCAATGCCCTGTTCGTGCTGGTGCTGCTGGTTGGCGCATTCCAGGTGCTGTTCGGTGTCCTCCGCCTCGGCCGGCTCACGCGCTTCGTCTCGTATTCCGTGACGACCGGGTTCCTCGCCGGCATCTCTACGCTCCTGATCCTCAGCCAGATACCCACGGTTGCCGGGTACGCGGCGAGTGGCGGTAACCGTGTGACACAGGCGATCGACGTCTTCGTGCATTTCGCCGCCGTCAACCTGGCCGCGCTAGGCACGGGCGCGCTCACGCTGGTGCTCGCGCTGCTGCTCCCGCGAACCAGGATGAAGAGCTTCGGCCGCCTAGTCGCGGTGGTGATCCCTTCGCTGCTGGTCGCGCTGATCCGCGCCGACGTGCAGATAGTCTCCGATGTGGGACAGATCGCCGGGAACATTCCGACGCCACACATCCCACAGTTCACGCTGGTGGACCTGGTGAACGTGGTCACGGGTGCCTTGTCCGTGGCGATCGTGACGCTGGTACAGGGTGTCGGGGTCAGCCAAAGCGTGCCGAACCGAGATGGATCACGGACACGGATCTCCCAGGACTTCATCGCGCAAGGCGCCGCGAACCTGGCATGCGGCCTCTTCCGTGGGCTGCCGGTTGGCGGCTCTCTCAGCGCCACCGCAATCAACGTGATCTCGGGTGCCGCCACCCGGTGGGGATCCATCTTCGCGGGACTCTGGATGGCCGTAATCGTGGTCGGCGTGCCCAATCTCGTGGGGTTCATCGCGATGCCTGCACTTGGTGCACTCCTGATGGTCGCGGGCGCGAGCAGCTTGAAGCCGTCGGAGTTGGCCGCGCTTCGCAATGCGGGGTGGCCATCGGTGCTGGCCGGAGTCACCACCTACCTTGCCACGCTGTTCCTGCCCATTCAAGCGGCGGTCGGTCTGGGGGTAGTGCTCGCGGCGCTTCTCTTCCTCAGCCGCACCGCCAACGCGGTGACCATCGTCCAGCTGGTCAGGCATGCCGACGGGCGGATCGAGGAGCGCACGCCGCCCAGACAGCTGCTCGATCGCGCGATCACCGTCCTGGACGTCTACGGGGAACTGTTCTACGCCGGCGCGCGAACATTCGAGCGGCTGCTGCCGGTAGCCCGTGGGGCCGATCGCCCGGTGGCGATCGTGCGGCTACGAGGACGAGGCACCCTGGGGGCGACACTTACCGACGTGTTGGGACGCTACGCAGACCAGCTCGCGGCGGCCAACGGCCGGCTGTACTTAACCGGCATCAGTGATGAGGCTCATCAGCAGATAGTCCGCTCTGACAAGTTGCGCGGCGCGGTGCGGGCCCACCAGGCGACCGCATTCGTCTTGGAGTCCACACGCGCTGCGGTGGCGGACGCACGAGCGTGGCTGACGTCCGGAGCGCACGGGCCTGGCTGAGGATGGCGCGAGCCGCGACCGTCACGAGGCTGACACGCGTTCAAAGCGCGGGACCGAACTCACTCTTCCACTGGCCTCTCCCCCGCGCCTCGTAGCCAGTCGTTTGCGAGCGCGAGGGCCTCGCTGACCGACTCCCCAAGAACGGGGCGGGCCGGCACGAGAACGACCGCTCCTCCGATGTCCAGCTTGCCGGACCTTTGGAGCTGCGCAGCGACCGGATCGCTGACACCGGCCAGGTACAACCGTCCTCCCGTTTCGGCAAGTTCCCCCGCGTAGTCGGCGAGAACATCGATGAGCGTGGCGCCGACTCTGGGCCGCCCGCGCAACCTCAAGACAACGACCGGCCGCGATACACCCACCGGACTTGGCAGCACCTCCGCGAGCGTCCGTGCACCGGCAAAAAAGAGGCTGCCGTACACATCGAGCACGACCACCGCATGGCCCGCAAGCCGTGACGGCGGAGGCTCTTCCGCGAATCTGCCGTCGCCCAGGGACCTCAGTGCTCGAAGCGTGATGTCCGATGCCGAAGAGGACACGTACAACACGATTGTCAGAAGGACGCCAGCTGCGACCGCAATCGGAATCGACAAGAACAAGGTCGCCGCGAACGTCACGATGATGGCTAGGCGCGCGGATCCGCCTGTGCTCCAGATCGAGCGGGCCTCGCGGACATCCAGAGCGCTAATGCCAGACATGATCATCAGTGCGGCGAGCACGGTCATGGGAACCCGGCCCACCAGATCACGAGCCACGAGCACCACCACCAGCATCCACACGCCAGCAAGAATTCCGGCCCAGCGGCTGCGGGCACCGACCGCTACGTTCAACGCGGTTTGCCCGACCGAGCCGCCGGCCGGAATGCCCGACAACAGGCCACTCGCAACATTCGCCGCTCCTTGGGCTACGAGGTCGCGGGATGCGTTCACGGGAGTATCGTCGGGGTTGTCGACACTCTGGCTCACGCCGGCGCCTTGCACCGCGATGATTACGGCAATGGCGAACGCCGCTGTGACCAGCTCGGGTGTGAGGAGCGCCAGATTCGGCAAGGCCGGTGTCGGGATTCCGGGCGGAATGGGGCTGACGTCCGCGACTCGTTGGACATCTTCCCATTTGAACAACACCACCAAGAGCGACGGGACGACTAGCGCGATCACCGAGGAGACGTTTCCAACCGCCGTCCTCCCGAGTCCGAAAGCCAGTGCCAGAGCGATACTGCCCGTCACGATCGTGGTCATGCCGAACTCCGGCGCGCGAGCTAACAGATCAAGGAACTGCACCACCACGTTGCTGCCCTCGGCCTTGATTCCAACGAACGGCGCGGCCTGGTCGAGAATGAGCAGCATCGCGACGCCCGCGAGAAACCCAGTCATGACGGCATGCGAGACGAACCGGACGAGACGGCCGGCCCGGAGAAGACCGAATACCGCAAGCCACACACCGATCAGCGCGACCAACAAGAACAACGCTTGGTCCTGCTCGCCAGCCGGGTATCCGCCGATAACTCGCCCTGTCGCGAGCGCCGACGCACTAGTCGTGGCGATTTGCATCAGTTGTCCACTGGCTAGTGCGCTGCCGGCGATCGGTGCGGCGATGCTGGTATAGAGCCCGTACACGGGGTTCACACCGGCGAGCGTGGCCGACGCGAGCCCATCGGGGACACTGACGACGGCGTTGACGAAGCCGGCGACGATGTCCTTGCGGATAGCGTACCGGTCACATCGCGCGCGCGTCATGAACGCCATCCCGGTCGCGGCAGATGCCTTTGGTGGGGTCGATGCCAGGAACTTTGAAAGGCTGTAGGTCTGTCACCGTAAACCATTCCTGCAACCTGCACGTCAGCGGGCCCCAGTTCGTTGGCGTCGATCGGGTAACCCATACGTGGACGCCCCCTATTTCGCGCTCGCGCGATCGATGGTCCGACAACCGGAATCGGCGCCTCCATTTCGATCGTCGGCGAAATCGACCATATACCACAGCGATGCGGCACACGAGGCCCCTCCCGGGCGGGATGGCCATTGTCACTGGGCGATCGCGCGGCTGGACCGCGCCCCATCCAATCGCCGCCACCTGGTGAGGCTGAGCGGACACAGCTCTTCCCTAATCTTGCCGAGGCGCAACCGTCGTTGAGCGAAAAACCCAGATTCTGAGCATGCTTGCTGCGGCGCAACCCGTACAGCCACCGCAACCAAAAATCAGTTAGGAACCGGCTTTCTGGTTTGCCCAGACGGTTCAACTCTCACGGCTCTGCACGTAGTAGATGGAGCGAACTCAATAAGCGGTCAACTGCGCCAGACGGCCGGCGGTTCAGATGGCTGCGAGCTGCTCACCGCTGGCCCAGGCCATGGCGCTCCGCACGTATGGGTGGCCCACCTGCCGACGCTCGTCCCCAAGGACGAGACCTTCGTGGGGCACTTGTCACTCGAGCCGCGGTCTTTGAGGAGGGCCGTCGCTCCCCATCTTTGCCGACCAGCCGTCCCGCTGGTGTGTTGCGTGCTTCTGCGCGGCTCTCCGCGTTCGTGTCCGAACCGTGTCCAAACCGGCTTGTCGGGCGGCAGCAGACAGAAAGTTAAAGCCCTCGGAAGTTTTATCTTCCGAGGGCTTCCGGTGGTTGCGGGGGCTGGATTTGAACCAGCGACCTTTGGGTTATGAGGGGAAATCCAGCCACCACGACAACCAAGACGAGCCGACTCACACCAACGACGACACAGCTTTACCGAACCGTCTCGTTGTTCCCTTTCCGCTCATCTCTGTCGGTTTACTCCATAGTCGTTTCATAGCGCGCGAGGGCGCTCGGACGCTTCGATCGGGAGTCCCCTGCAGATCGAGATTCATACCTGATGGGATGGACTCCTCCCGCGACTTAAACGGCATCAACGTGCCACAGTCGCCTTGCGTCCACACTCGGCGTGGAAGGAGGAGTCGCGATGAATCGTACGACGATTGCGGTTGATGTGGCAAAGACGGTCTTTGAAGTCGCCGTGTCAGAGCACCCCGGCCAGGTCCGAGAGCGCCATCGGTTGTCGCGTGCGGGGTTTCGCCAGTTCCTCGCGGAGCGGCCGCCCGCGACCGTGATCCTGGAAGCGTGTAGCTCAGCGCACCACTGGCCGCGGCAAGCTCAGAGCCGAGGGCATGAGGTCGTGCTCGTTCCACCGCATGCCGCTCGCCCATACGTTCTCCGCAACAAGACGGATCGCACGGATGCCAAAGGGCTGCTCGAGGCGTTCCGGAACGACGACCTTCGTCCGGTGCCCGTGAGATCGGAGACGCAGCAAGCGCTGGCCGCCCTCCATCGCCTCCGCTCGGCGTGGGCCGCCGCGCGCACCGCACGCCTCAATACTCTGCGCGAGATCCTTCGGGAGTTCGGCGTGCTGATCCCGGCGGGTGCTCATCATGTCGGGCCGCACGTTCGGGCCCTCCTCGAAGATGTCGATGCCGGCGTGCCTGGCTTGCTCCGCGTGGCACTCGGAGAAGCCATCCGGGAGATCGGCGAGCTCGAGGAGCGCATTCGTGCCATCGAGCGCCAATTGGCGACGGCCGCCGAACCGGCGTTGGTGGTCCGTCAACTGCGCACGATTCCCGGCATCCGCGTCTTGACCGCGACGGCTCTCGTGGCCGCGGTCGGCGATGTCCAGCGCTTCCCCTCCGCGCGGCACTTCGCGAGCTACCTCGGGCTCACGCCCCGCGAACATTCCTCGGGACAGCGTCGGCACCTTGGGGCAATCAGCAAGCAAGGCGATACCTACCTTCGAATGCTCTTCATCCACGGCGCGCGGTCGGTGCTGCACCACGCGAAGTCGAAGACCGCTCCGACGACGGACCGATTGCGGACGTGGGCATTGCAGGTCGAACGCCTTCGCGGCCACAACAAGGCGGCCGTGGCCCTGGCCAACAAGTTGGCGCGGATCGCCTGGGCGGTCTGGCGAAACGGCAACGACTTCGCCGCCGTGCCGGCGGTCTGACCCGCGTCACCCGCGTCACGAACGAGCTCACCCGAGGCTGCCACATGACACTGATGGCGAACCGGCTCTGACCGGCGCGAGGGAAAGCCTGCTAAGCCCGATGGCTGCTGAGGGCCGCTGTCACGATTGGCTCCCCGCGCGCGACTTCCATCATGGCCCGGAGCGTGAGCACTCCACACCAGAGGCCGGAGATACGACTGCAGTCTGAGCTGGCTGTCGCTTCGGATGTCGACAACGTGAGCTACAATCCGAACTCGCACGTCGGGAGCCGCCCGAGGGGAAGCCGATAAACACGGTGGCCATTAAAGGTCCGCGAACCCGATTGGCTCCCCACGGCGTTCAGCACACCCTCTTGCCTGAGGAGTCCAGATACGTGTTTACGGTCCGCCACGCGCTTTGCTCAACAGACCGCCAACGTTGCGAGCCAACTACCATAGCCGCGGGATTAGAATTCTCCCGCTGCGCGCACGTCCCGACTCGACGAGGCTTCACACTACCATCAGCCATTGCACGATGCATCGCCAGTGCTACGAACGCGACATTCACCGTGGCAAATAGACGTTCCGCGCGGGAATGGTTCCGCCCAGAAACATGATCCGTAGCGACCGAATACTCCTACAGGCCGAACAGTTCTCGTATCTTCGCAGCTAAAACCACAACGTCAATCGGCTTCTCCAACAAAACATCGAACCCGTGCATTCGCGCGGTCGAATACGCTTCGGGAAACCCGGTGATGGCGATCGCACGAAGTGTGCGCTCAGAACGGGTGCTACGTCGAATGCTACGAATTAGAGAAAGACCGTCTTCGCCGGGCATAGCCAGGTCCGAGATGAGCAGATCAACTCGCGTCGTCGTCAGCCACGTGGTCGCGGCGGCGACATTCCGCGCCCCTAGAGTCCGCGCGCGGCACACCTGAAGGACAGTTGTCAACAATTCGAGGTGATCATCGTTGTCTTCGACTACGAGGACAGTCTTCATACGCAGGTCTGGCGGCTCGAAAAGAGGCATAGCATGTAAGTAAACCTACGATTGAAGACAGTCAAAATGTTAATGCACTAATATAGGATGTGCCGATGGCTTCGGACATCCCACGCGCGCGGCAGCGTTCTCACGAACCTGCGACGTCAACCAATGGTGGCTCGCGCGGCGGATACGATGTGTCGCGGCCGCACTTGATGGGGCTCACACGTCGCGCAGTCTGGAGCGGCACGGGCGGGAACGGCTCTCCGACAGTTCCGGTGAATGCCGCGACGTGTGGCAAGAAAGAGTGGCGCGAACGACGAGCATCGTCAGACGGCGGACTGCGATGAGGAAGGGAATTGGCGTCGTGAGCAGGCGGACAAGGATCGTCGAATATCCGCGAAGGCTTAACGATAAGGGTGTCGCGGCGTGCCTGGCCGACGGACGTCAACTACTCTTAGCCAGCGACTATGGCGACGCTCGCATTCGCCACCGCCGCTTTGACAACCGAGCGCCGTCTTGCGTTGGCGGCCGTGACTTCCGGTGCTGTCGAGCTGGAAGCGCCCGAACTTGTAAATCTTCCCCGACCGGCTCACCGAGGCCTTCAGCTTTTCTTCAGCATTTCTTCTGCCCACCTGCAGGACGTCCGCCGAGACTCTCCTCTAGTGTGCGACCATGCAGGCTCATATGCCACGGACGATGCTTCCGACCACCCTGCTCGCGGCCGTCGTCGTGATCGTCGGCACCTCCCGGTCGACCTGCTGCCGAGAGCCCAATGGTAACTCGATCCTCGCGAAGCCCCTCGATCGACCCTGAAATGGAGGCAGCGAATGCGTGAATCGATCCCCACTACGTTGATGGTGCTGTTCGGCGTCGCGCTGGTGGCCGGCCATCCCCACGCCGCTCCTGCTCAAGACAAGGCCCAGATCACGGACGTCTTCAAGGAGCGTCTGGTAGTGGACGACCCGAAAGTCGTTAGCGTGCGTCAGTATGATGTTCCGCCCGGCTGGGCCACCCCCGTGCACCAGCACACGGGGCACATGTTCCTGTACATCGTGGAGGGTTCGGGAGCGATGGAGACGGAAGGCCAGGTACGAACCGGCACGGCGGGGCAAGTGATCCATCAGCTTCCCGGCAAACCGATGATCATGAAGAATTCCAGTACCTCGGCGCGGCTGAAGTTCATCCTGTTCCAGGTTGGGCCCGAGGGGCCGCCGCTGACCGTGCCGGTGAAGTGATCGCAGCGGCAAAGTGCCCGGTCATGGCCCCGCCGCCGCACCGGCTGGCCGGAGCGTGCCCGATTTGTTTCGTCGCCGTGGATGGCTCGAACCCCGGTGCAGTGGGTTATGAGCCCTTTTCAAATCGTCGATGGAGCCAACGCGCCACAAACAACGCCTCGTAAATTACCGCTTGTAACGTAAGCGCCTTTGGGTCTCTTTGGCCCTCGTTGGGAGCAACTTCCTGGGTAATTCCCGGGTCAAGTCTGGGTGTGACGTCACCAACAGCCCGCGCGCGAGTGACTCCCCTGCTCGTGCGGGGTCGATCGGACGGAGCGCCGGAGCCGTCCGATCGAATCGATCGCCCGGATAGGAGCGCCGCGTGTGATCGACCAGGTTGGCGATGAAGCGCTCGCCGTACGGCGGGAGAAAGCGGCGCGCGTCCCAAGCGACAACGACCCAGAAGCCGAGCGAAACGTTGTCGTCAACGATGGGCGCGAGCCGGACCCCCTCGCGTGGGAGCAGCAGAGTGGACGGCACGATCGCCACCCCGTGGCCGGCCGCGGCGAGTTTCAGTAGACAGTGCGGGTCGCCGCTTTCGAGCGCAACGTGCGGATGGATGCGCGCGGCCTGGAAGGCACCGTCGAGGATCTGGCGCGTCGCGAAGGTCGGCCGGAGTACCAGCAGGCGCTGGCTTGTGAGATCGCCCAGCGCTACCGTACGTTTCCGTCCGAGCGGGCTCGACGTCGGCATGACCGCGACGATGCGGGCAGGAAAGAGCACCCGGGCGCGCAATGGCTCGCGGACCGGATGCACGCCGAGGCCGATCTGTACCTGGCCTTCCTCGACGAGCCGCAGAATCGTCACCGCGCCGTCTTCGACGAGTTGCACCTCGATGTCCGGATGCATGCGCCGGTATCGCGTGAGGAAATCCGACAGCACGCTCTCCAGAACTTGCGGCGTGGCGCCAACCCGAAGGATGCCGACGCGTCCGCCGCTCAATGAGCGCGCGCGCTCGCGGAGGGCGTCGATCCCTACCAGCGCGTCGCGGCTGTGTCGGAGCACGTCGTCGCCCTCGGGGGTGAGGCGCACGCGGCGGCTCGAGCGGTCGAACAGCCGCACGCCCAGCTCGGCCTCCAGGTCCCGGATCTGCCGCGACAATGCCGGCTGCGTGACGTGCAGCCGCGCCGCGGCGCCGGAGAAGCTTTCGGCCTCGGCAATCGCGACGAACGAGCGCAGCTGACGGAGATCCATGTCCGCTTGTTATCAATAGCAGAACAAGCCGGCATTGGACAGCATGGATCCGCGATAGCTACTGTAGCGGCCAATCGACCGCTCATGGAGGACGCCATGGTTCGGAAGAACTGGATCGTCGCCGCCGTGGAGTTCGAGGCGTCGCTCAACGCCGCCCGTAACCGCCAGCGCGATCTCGACGGTGCCGCGCGCGCGGCGGAGGCCGTGGGCAAGGCCGACAAGGCGCGGGCGTACCACACGCAGATCGTCACCCTGACGCGCGAGATGGACTCCGAGCGCCCGGAAATCCAGCGCGCGAAGTCATTCCTCGAATCGCAGTGAGCCAGGTGATGACAATGGGCTACACGCTCGATCGGTTCGTGAAGGACCTGCGGGAAATCACCGGGGAGACACGCGACCCGCGCGAAATCACGAGCCGGCTCAGGCCACTCGTGCACGCGCTGGCCGTCACGCCGACCTGGCTCGCGCCGCAGCACGCCGAGCCCGACATAAACCAGGGCTTCGGCATTCACGTCTTGCACGAGGAGCCCGATCACTCGCTGATGGTCTTCGTGGCGGCGTGGGCCTCGCATCGAGGTGTCGCGCCCCACAATCACGGCACCTGGGCCGTCGTCGCCGGCGTGCGAGGCCGCGAGCGCAACGTCGTGTGGGCGCGCGCGGACGACGGCTCGCGGCCGGGCCACGCCAAGCTTCGTAGAGTCGGCGAGACCACGGTCGGTCCCGGCGACGTCGTCATGATGCTGCCGGACTCGATTCACAGCGTGCAGAACGACAGCGATGATGTGACAGTGTCGCTCCACGTCTACGGCTTCAACTTGAATCTCACCCGGCGTTCGCAGTTCGACCCCGAGCGCGAGTTGGAGGAGCCTGTCACGCTCACCATGTCGCGTGACTGAGCGCGCTGCGATTCGTCGTGTGGGATCCGGTGCGTGCCGAGTTCTGGTCCCCGCCGGTGACTCCGCGGAAACTGGCCGGGTGTCGCGGCCCACACCGCGGACATGGAGCTGGGCTCACCCAACCGGCGCGTACGAGGTCGAGACGAAGATCCTCAAGCAGCCGATCCCCGGAGGCAATGGCGCGCGACCTGCGTGACCCCGAACGAAACCTGGGCGAAGACACGAAACGCCTCGGGTGGCGTTCCCGAGGCCCTTGGAGACGTGCGGTTGCTTGATGCCCGGCCACCTGCGGCACGCCGTAGTCGATCGGGCCCTCGGCGGTGCGGAGCCGTCCACACCGGTAACCGTTGCGATAGCCGGCGCCCGGGACGGCGCCGCTTTCGTAGTAACCGCGCCCCACGGCCCCGGCCACCTCGGCTTCCAGCGATTCCTCGACGATCTTCCGGACCGCGAGCCTGATCAGTTCGCTCCGCGCGTCGCCCTCGGCGACGCCCTGGGTCAGCAGCTCACTGAGTTTCTGGCTTGTCCGCTCCGAGGCCGCTATTCTCGTCTCCACCGGGATGCCTCCTCTTGCCGCCGGCGCCAGCCGGCGAGCTTGGGTTTTGAGTCCAAGCAAGAGTGCATCCCCGTCTCGCTATCCAGCAAGCCTAGGACTTCGCCTCACTGCCGGATCAAGTCGATACCCTTCTTCGGCCTCGCTATGCCCTTCTTCGACTTCTTCTGAAACGAACTCGACGTGCTTGCAGGTGCCGAGCGTATTCGTCGCGAGGTTGGGACACGAGCAGACATTGGTGCCGGGGCTGCTGCCGCGAATGACGAACCGGTAGGTGTTCCGGCTCTTCGGATTGGTGACGTGGAACTCCGAGAAGATGGGTTGGTCTCTCCAACGTTCGTGAGCGTGAACGTCTCCTCGCGGCCCACTTGCCGGCGCAGCACGATCTGCCACGCTTCGAGCGACATCGTCTCCGGCTTGTGCAGCCGCGACAGCTTCCGCGGCACTTCCGCCGTTCGACGTACGCCCTTCGACGTTTCGGCGCATCGTGAACCCGAGACGTGATTGACATGCGCGTGGATTCCGTCCATCGGGGCCGAGCGCTCGCCGTCACAGACCAAGCTCTCGACCAAGAATCCGCGTGACGAATCGCTCGCCGAGCGTCTCACTCGCGACGAGCGTCCGGACCTTGTCTCGAACCTCTCCGGCTCGCCCGAGCTTCTCGGCCGCCTTCATCGTGTTCGCGTAGGCGGCCCACACGTCGGCGCCCGTGATCTCGTAGCCATGAGCCGCGACGAGCCAGCGAAGCGCGGCCAACCCCGCCTCGACCGCGAACTCCGGGCGTCCGTCAGCGAAATCTCTCGCAGCGCGCGTCGCGGTCTTCGGATCGCACGGAGACGAATTCGCGAGCCGGATCGCCTCGTCAAAGAGTCCCACCTCCTTCGCCGTGGCGAACCACTTCCCCTCGTCGCCCGGTGTCGTCGCGACGAGATCGGTGAGCAAGTCGCCCGGTTGCTTCAGCGGGTACTTCCGGACGAGCGCCCGATACGTCGCGAGGTATGACGTCCCGCGAGTCGCCTCGATCGCGTAATGCCGGTACGCCTCTTCGACCCGACCGGCCGCGAGGAGGACCTCCTCGCACACGCCCGCGATGGCGATCGCGTTGTCGTCGAATCCACGCAGCGCTTCCATGTAGTGAACCGCCTCATCGACACGGCCGAGCGCGGCGAGTGCACGCGCGCCCCACTGCCGATAGACCCACCATGGGCGCGGGTCTTTCTCGAGAAGGGCAAGGAGTGCGTCGTAGCGTTTGGCGCGCAACAGGGCACTGAGGCACGCGGTCGTGCCGTGGAAGAATCCGCGCCGCTTCGGATCCGGGCTCCACGCCATCTCCACGATCGGCACGAGGCGATCGGCCCACGCCGAGGCAATTTCCGAATACACACAGAGTTCGCCCCAGAAGTCCCCGAGCCGCTCGATGTACGGGATCTCGTCGTGCGCGTGCGCCTCCCAGAGGCGCTCGAGCCACATCTCGCGCGTCCTCGTGTCCGCGGGCGCCTCGGCGATGACGGTCGCGAGCTCGGCGACCGCACGGTTCACCGCGGTGCCGATTGCGCCAGAGGAACCGTCCACGTGCTCGAGTGCAGGTGACACGCGTTCCAGGAACAGCACCGCCCCCTCGGCGGCCAAGATTGGGTCGCGCCGGGCGACGCGATTGATCTCGCTCACGGCTTGCCTGACGCGCTCGATCGCCGGCTGCAACTTCCAGCCGAAGGCGCCGCGCCGAAAGCGACGAGTGAACTCCCAGCGAGTCATGGTTCCAGGCATCTACAACGACTGGCCCTTCGCCGCCTGTCCTTTCAAGAGGAATGTCTTGGGTAATTCGCCTTCGCCACAAATCTTGAACGACCCGAAGTCCTTGTACCAGAGACCGGCCGGCGCCTGCGGCTCGGACTCACGCCACAGCTTGAGCTTGTAGAGATCCTCAGCCGATATCTGGCGATCCACGACTCGATCGAAGAGGTGCTGGCGAAGATCTGCGGGAAGATCGGTCCACCGAATCTTCGGCATTAACTCCCAAAGGTCATCCGCGCGAGTTCTTCTTTCAACCGCTGCCGCTCGGCAGCGTCCGAAGACTCGGTGAGTCGACTGACGAGCGAGAAGAATCGTTCCTTCTCGGCCTCTTTGGATTGCAGACCGGCCTCGATCAAATCGACCAGCACTCGATTGGCGCTCGTTTTCCGCGTCCTGGCCAATGTGCGGACACGCTTGACGATGCCTGCAGGGATCGAAACGCTTTGACGAATTGTTCGCTCTGTCTCAGCCATAGCTCGAATCTTACACCATGATGCACCAGTCTGCACCGCACCGCATCGCAGAACCCCGGCCCATTGGGTCGTTGATCCAAATCGCCGAGAAACCCAAGGCGCCGCCGCAATCCGCGTCATTGGTCGGATTTTCGGGTGCTCAGCGTGCCCTATGAAGTGGCGCTCGGAGACGCGGGCTCTCGGCGATCCTGAAGGGCCCGCCAAAGCGCGATTTCGTTCTGGAGGGACGCCGTCACGGCGCCTCCGCGCACCGAACGGTCGAAATCTTTCATAGTCAGCGAAGACACCAAAGGGGCCGACTGACGTCGGCCCCTTTGATTTCGACGACTTGATGGTTGCGGGGGCCCGCAACCACCGATATCAAAGACGCTCAGGTTCGAGGTCGATTTGATCTAGACGCGTTGCGCAGGCCCGCAACCAGCGGGCAAGCAGGTCGCTGGCGTTCCGGCTCGATGTCACCGCCTGAAACCCCCTGTCTGCGGCTTGAGAGGGACGGCCACCAAACCTCGTAAGAAATAATTATCGCCCGCCCGGCGGCCCCCGGTGGTCCAGAGCCTCCCCGGGCGGAGCGCTCCAGAGTCCTCCATGGCGCCGGGCCACCGGGCCCCGCCGGGTGCCTCAGCGTCGGGCCATCGCGCGCAGCGATATCAGGGCGCCCACAACGAAAATGAGAGTAGCCAGATAGATCGGACCCAGGTGGGTCACCCAATTCAACTGAAAGGTGCCCGTGTAGTGGTAGGGCAGCGCAACGGCCAGTGCCACCACGGCCGCGACCACGGCGGCCACCCAGGCCCACATTTCCCCGCGTGCCACGCCGTACCAGGACAGCGCGGCCACGGCGATGCCCGTGCCCGCGATGAAACCGGCCGTGGCCACATGCAGATGCCCGATGTAGTGGACGATCGCCGGATTGAGGGCGTTCAGTTGGTCCCGCGTGACGCCGTTCAGCGTGTCCACGCCCAGCTCGAAGCCGGTGGAGGTAAAATTGCGAATGAAAAATACCACTGCGTAGCCGATGAAGGCCAGGGCCGCGATCACCATCAGTACCGCACCCTGTTTCAGCCCGGGATTCGGGGTCGTCATGTCATCCCTCCTATTTGGTTCGTCACGCTGCTCACCGCACGCGCCGCCTGACCCCGCGGGCCCTGCTTGACGGAAACAAGGAACAGGCTATCAATTTGGCGCACAAGAGACGTGAAGGCCGTTATCAGGCGCGGACCATCCAGGAAGACCCCCTCACACCGCGGACAAAGGCAGATTCGGGTCGCGACCGATAGTGCGCCGGGCGCGGGCAGCCGTCAAGAGTGCGGCCAGGTGCGGAACCTGTTGCGTCCTTCGAACGAGGACTCACTTGAGCAAGTTCTGCCCGCCCCCGGTTCACCGGAGCATCCACGGCACAACCCAGAGCGCCAAAGACACCGGCGTAGCGATCCAGAGCATGAGACTCTGCCCGCGCCCCCCAGCGCCTTGACGGTACGCGAAGTAGTGCCCGAGGGCGAGTGAAGCGACCGACACAGGAATCAGGACGATCTGCAGCGCCGCCATCCTGGCGGCGATGGCTCCGCTCGCCACGCCAAGCGCCCCGAGCGCAGCGGTCAGGAGCGTCGCCGGTCAGAGAACCCAGAGGAACGCTGAACCCGCCGACAGCCCACCGGCCCACCCGACCTTATGATCACGCACCATATGCGACTCCCTTCTTGGTCCACGTGTTCGTGTCTAGGATTCGCCCGGCACGGGCGGGTCGGGCCATGCCCCGATAGAGGTACCCGCCCATCCGGGGCCCCGCGAGGTAGCCCCGGTTCATCTCCAAAACTTCGAACCCACCCAATCGCAGGAGCCGGTCGATCGGCCGGTTCAGGTGGCAGCCGCCCGCCACCCTCCGCCAGAGCGGCGTGAGCCGGTCCTGCCATCGGACGACTGCCAGATCGGGCGAGCGCCCATGCTCGACGAAGATCAGCCGACCCTCTGGCCGCAGCACGCGACGCATCTCCTGGAGCGCTGCCACCGGATCCGGGATCGTGCAGAGGGTCCAGGTTGTGACAACGTAGTCGACCGACGCCTCCCCGAGAGGAACGGCCTCCGCCGGCCGGAACAGAAATTCCACCGGGAACGATACGCGCGCCGCCTGCGAGCGGGCCATCCGGAGCAGCCCCTCCGAGGGATCGAGCGCATAGAGTTTCCGCACCTCTCGGCCGTACATCGGAAGATTGAGTCCGGAACCTACCCCGATCTCGAGCACCACACCTTTCGCCAGCGGCACCCAGCGCGCCCGCTCCGGGCGGAGCGTGTGGCTCCGCATGGCGAGGTCGGTGAGCGTCGGCAACACGTACTTGCTATAGAAACCCATCGGCCGCCTCCTTAATGCAGGGCCAGCTCTCCGTCGATCGGATACGGTCTCCCCGGTCTTGGAAGCCGGGCGTTCACGCGTGCACATCGTTGCTCAAGGCTCCGACCAGCATCTGCACCACCGTGTCCTGCGCCACTCGCGGATCGACCGGCTGCGGGGACGGATCCCAGTGGCGGTGAACAGCCCAGAACACCAGCGTCTCAATCATGAGCCGGGCGGCCACGACCGGGTCCGGGACCGGGTGCAACGACCCCGCACGGATGCCCTGTTCGAAGTACTGCGTCAGCTGGCTCAACAGCGCCTCGCGCCCCTGCGTGAACCAGATCTTCGCGAGCGCCGGGTATTCGATCGCGCAGCGATCGACGAGCTTGATGCCGGTCCTGTTCCGCGCCATGGCTTCGTAGACCTCGCCCAGGATCCTGGCCAGCTCGCCGGCCTCCCCGGCCCTCGCGTGCCGACGCAGCGCGGCCCGGAGCGTCGGGCTCGTCGGCTGCTCGGCGAGCCGGTCCTTGACCCACCGAAGCGTCCGGCCGCTAGCGGGTGTGCGGACCGGAAGCCTTGGGGGCAGGGCGATCGGGCGGGGGACGTCAGCCGACCGGAGCACGACATCGAAGAGGGCCTCCTTGCTCTCCACGTAGAGATAGACGGTACCCTTCGCAACGCCCATCGCGTCGGCCACGTCACCCATCTGCGTGTGTCGATACCCCTGGGCGATGAAGACACGCGTCGCCGCGTCGATGAGATCCTGGAAGCGCGACTCGGGAATCTTGCGTGGCATGGCTCCGATGCTATACATGACCGACCAGGTCAGTCAAGAACATTCCTCCGGGGCAAGGGCAGGAGGCGCGCGAGGCCAACCTGGACGACGGCTTTGTGCGATAGTCGGCCGTGCCCCCCACCCACAACAGGAGGCCCACATGGCAGCGACGGTCCGAGAGGCAATCCGCGAGTTGATGACCCAGACGATGGCGACGATGGACGCCCTGCTCGAGGCTTCCGACCGCGAGCTGACGACGGCGTCGTCGCACGCATGCGCGCAGGGGAAGGATTTGTGGACGCTGATCACGAATGACATCGACCACGAGAAGATCCACACGGGCCAGATCCTGGAAGCACGCTACGAATCGCGAATCACGGCCTCGCGGATGCAACGGCTCCTGGCCGAGTGGCTCGAAGAGCGCGCGCGTCTCATCGGCTCACTCATCGGGCTGACCGACGAGCAATTCAACCGCGAGACGGCACCCGGCGAGTGGACCTATCGCGTAGTGGCCAAGCACGTGCTGACACTGGAACAGGATTCGTTGAAGACCATCGCGGCCGATCAGGCAACCAGGACCAGCCGCGGGTGACACGCTGCGCTGGCGTGAGTTAATCCTCGCAGCAGGTGCGCCCGCGAACCGCCTCAAGGCCTTCCCAGGCGATGATCGGCGCCATCGCGAGGCCCGCAAGCGGATCGGCCCACCAGTAGCCGAGCCACGCGTTCAGGCCAAGGCCGACGAGCAGAATCGCCGAGAGACAGGCACAGACTTGCGTTTGCCGGGCCTCGGCTTCGAGCGCCCCGCTGCGGAGCCGGTTCGCCACCCGCCGCTTGTAGTGGACCAGCAGCGGCATGACGATCAGCGAGAGTCCGGCGAGCACGATGCCCACCGTCGAGTGGTCGGGGGCCTTCCCCCCGACGAGCGCCCCGATGGCGTCATAGAGCACGTAGGCCGCGAGCAGGAGGAAGCAGACGCCGATGATGTGCATCGCTCGGCGCTCCGATGCTTCCCTTCGGGCCTCGTCATGGTCGCGCCACAGGCGCCACAGCGCCGCGACGCTACTCGTCACCTCGATGGCCGAGTCGAAGCCAAACCCTACGAGGGCAATGCTGGCCGCGACGAATCCGGCGGTCAGCGCCACGACGCACTCGGCAGCGTTCCAAGCCATCGTGGCGTACTGAAGCCGTCGCCCTGCCCGCACGACGGCGGCGCGGTCTGCTTGCCCCGGCGGATTGTTCGGACGGTTCACGCAAGATCCTTCTTCTTCGCCTCGAACTCTTCCTTGCTGATATCGCCCCGCGCGTAACGCTGCCGGAGGATGTCGAGCGCTGCGTCGGTTCGGCGCGGTTCCCGGCCCTGGGCCATCAGCCAGCGAATCCCCAGCACGAAGCCGACAACGATCACGCCCCAGAAGACCAGCATCATCAACATCATCCCGATACCCCACACCCCCCACATTCCCCACATCGGATGCATGCCCGGCCCCCACCCGTATGGACGGTCTTGCGCCGCGGCCAGAGTGGGCCAGAGCCATGGAATGATCCCGACGAATGCGCGCTGTGCCTGTCTC
>Ga0310811_10002393_pt1 | contig 23445 bp, 26 predicted proteins | sample YCmetagenome_FD_207642 | JGI IMG/M metagenome (GOLD analysis project Ga0310811, IMG submission 207642) | Soil microbial communities from experimental microcosm in Duke University, North Carolina, United States - YC | ecosystem: Engineered > Artificial ecosystem > Soil microcosm > Unclassified ... | reverse complement strand
GGAATCGCGACCCCCCGAAGTAGCCGCGACCGCCTCCCCACGTGCGATGACGGCGACCGGCCGGGGCGTCAGCATCGTTGCCATGGACCTGTCCGCACGCCGGCGCACGCCGCTGCTCGCGAATCACCCCGTGGCCACCATCGCCATGACCCTGGAGCGTGACGGCACCCTTTACGCGTTGTGCGGCACCGGGTGCCGTCACGTCTTCGCCGAGGAGTCACCGAGGGAGATGGCCCAGTGAGCGCCCAGGACACAGACGTCGTCAACACCCACCAGGCCGAGGCGTGGAACGGCTACGAAGGGGTTCACTGGGCTCAGCACCAGGACCGCTACGACGCCATGAACAGCGGCTTCAACGAACCGCTTCTCGCCGCGGCGTCGATCGGCGAACGCGACCACGTGCTCGACATCGGATGCGGCAACGGGCAGATCACCCGGCTGGCCGCTCGCCGGGCACCACAGGGACGAGCCCTCGGCGTCGACCTGTCCGCTCCCATGCTGGAGCGGGCGCGTGCGACCCGCGGCGAGGACTTCGCCCGCGCGCTTCGTCCCCTGTACGCGCTGCTGGTCGAGCGCGCACCCTCGGGCGGTTCCGGCGACCCCCAGCAGGGGCCGGCCTCGCTGGCCGACCCGGACCGGATCCGCCATGTCCTGACGAACGCCGGCTTCACCGGCGTGACCCACGACGACGTCACGGCCCCCATGATCTTCGGCAGGGACGCCGCCGACGCGGCCCGGTTCATCTTCGACATGGGACCGATGCGGTTCAACCTCCGCGATGCCGATCCTCTGGCGGTCGCCCAGGCGCGCGAGGAGGTCACCGCCGGCCTCGTGTCCCATGAGGGACCCGGCGGCGTCCGACTGGACGGCAGTCACTGGCTGGTCACGGCGACCCATGGAGGCTGATCACGCCGTTGTGCTGAGTCTCCGATCCCGACCAGTCGTCAGGCGCCGGCGGCGTAGAGGACGTCACGCAATCCGGGGAGGTCCTCCCTGTCAGAGCGCCAGATCAACCGGAGGCTGAGGTCCGGGGCGGCGAAGTCGAGGCCGGTGAGTGTGCCGGACTCCAGGGCGGCCGACACCGCGAATCGGGGAAGGAGCGATATGCCCAGGCCCTGCTCCACCCAGGCGCGCATCACCGCGACCCCGCCTGCCTGGATTCGCTCCGGGCCGGGGCCGAGGAGTTTGTCGGCGGCCATCCGGAAGGAGCAGTTCGGCACATTGACCAGTAGTTTTTCGCCGGTCAGATCCTGAGGCCCCAGGTGGTGACGGTCACGGAGCCGGTGATCGGGTGCGGCGACCAGGACGAGCGGCACCGGATCGAGGTCGAGAAAGGTCAGCGGCGCGGCAGGTAGAGGGAAGCCGAGATCGCCGAGCGCGTCCCCGGTGTCCAGGAGAAGCGCCGCCTCCAACTGCCCGGCGGTCACTTCGGCGAGCAGCGTGTCCCGGCTCGTTGCCGAACGGACGTCGACGGTGATGTCCGGGCGGCGTCCGGCGACTCTGGCCAGCACCCGCGGCACGTAGGTGGCGACGATGGTCTCCAGTGCGCCGAGCCGTACCGCCCGGCCTCGGCCGGTCACCTCGCGGCGCGCCTGCTCGGCCTGGTCCAGGATGCTGCGGGCCCAGCGCAGCAGCACCTCTCCCTGGTCGGTCGGCCGCATCCCTCTGGACGTCCGCTCGAACAACGCCACGCCCAGCGATCGTTCCAGGTTGCGAATCTGCTCGGAAACGGTGGAGGGCGCCTGGTCGAGGACGTTGGCGGCGTCGGTCACCGTACCGTGCCGGACCACCGCCTCAAAGGTCCGCAACTGACGCAGTTCCATGCCACTCTCCAGCCCCGCGAGGAGGATTCGGGATTTCCGAACGGAGTGTACGGGCGCTCCGGTGGAGCCCCCGGCGCCGGGGCCCGACAGTGGGCTGCATGACCACCCTCGAATCCTCTCTCCCCGGCGAGCATGCGCGGGCCGCTCTGCGGCCACGTCGTCGGGCGGCCACGCTGCTCGGCATCTCGCTGGGATATTTCATGGTGTTGCTGGACATGACCGTGCTTTCGGTCGCGGAGCCTGATCTGGCCGCCTCGCTGCACACCTCGATCGCCGGTCTGCAGTGGACCACCACCGGCTACACGGTGGTGTTCGCCGCGCTGCTGCTGTCCTCCGGGGCGGTCGCCGACCGCTACGGCGCGGACCGGGTCTTCCGCTCCGGAGTCGTCGTGTTCGGGGCCGGCTCGCTGCTGTGCGCCCTCGCGCCGACACTGGGGATCCTGGTCGCGTTGCGAGTGGTGCTCGGTATGGCGGCGGCGGCCTGCGTGCCCGCCTCGATGGCGATGATCACGCGACTCTATCCGGACGCGGCGGAACGGACCCGCGCCGTGGCGACGTGGGCGGCCACGAGTGGAGCCGCGATGGCCGCGGGCCCGATCGTCGGCGGAGCCCTGGTCGGGCTGGCGGGCTGGCGGGCGATCTTCCTCGTCAACGTCCCGATCGCGATCCTGGTGCTGGTGCTCACCGCCGGGCGGGCGGTCCACCGCCCGCGCGGTGATCGGCGGATCGACTGGGCCGCACAGGTGACGGCCTGCATCGTCCTGGCCTTGTCGACCGACGCGCTCATCGCCGCGGGTTCGCGCTCGTGGCCGCATGCCGCCGCCTCCGGGGCGGCGGCGGTGCTCGCGGGGGCCGTGTTCGTGCTGGTGGAGCGGCGCAGCCCCGCTCCGGTCCTCAACCGGGCACTGCTGAGGGCCAAAGGAGTGGGGGCAGGCCTCTCCGTCGGCGCAGCGGTGAACTTCACGCTCTCCGGGGGACTCTTCGTTCTGCCACTGCTGCTCCAGCAGGAGCGCCGGCTCGGCCCGATCGCCACCGGTCTCGCATTCCTCCCGCTCACGCTGCCGTTCGCGCTCAACCCGCCGATCACCGGCAGAATCGTGGTACGGCTCGGCGCGCGCCCGCCCATCCTGGCGGGGATGACCCTGATGACCGGGGGAGGCGCGGTGCTCTGCTGCGCCGTCCGGTCCGGTGCCGGATACGGCTGGCTGGCACTCGGCCTGCTGCTCACCGGACTCGGTGTGTCGTTCGCGTTGCCCGCGCTGGTCACGGCGGTCATGGGCGTCGCCCCGGAGGGCACAGCCGGAGCCGTCAGCGGTCTTCTCAACGCCACCCGCCAGACGGGGGCCACTCTCGGCGTCGCCGCGATGGGCGCGAGCGTCGGCCTTGGCGCCGGGGCCGGATCGGCGTATGCGTTCCTGCTCGCGGCCTTGGTATGCGCGGCCTCAGCAGCCTGGTTCGCCCGCGGGACGGCGCGTCGCCCCGGAAGTTCTTCGCCGGAGACTCCCACCGGCTCCCTTGACGAATGAAATGAACGGTCTTTTAATTCGATCATGGGGCGGATAGCGGGCGTCACGGCGGCTGAAACGCGCGATCGGTTGTTGCGCGCGGCGGCCGACGTCTTCGCCCAGCGCGGGTACGACGGCACGCGCGTGGCCGACATCGCCGCTGCGGCAGGGGTGAGCAACGGTGCGCTGTACGCGCACTTCGGCTCCAAGGGCGAACTGCTCGTGGCGGCGCTGCGCGCTCATGGGCGGCGGATGCTCGCCACCGTGTTCGCCGCCGACCCCGACCGGTCGATCACGGAGCTGCTTCTCGTCATCGGCCGTTGGCTTCCCCGTCGTCGCGACGCCCGCGGCTACCTCATCGTCGAGGCGCTGGTGGCCGCGCGTCGCGACGAGGACGTCGCCCGGCCGATGCGCGACTACGTCGGCGAACGCGCCGACTGGGTCGCGGATCTGGTGCGCACCGGTCAGGCCGGCGGCGAGCTCGACTCGGCGCTGTCGCCGAACGCGCTCGCCCACTTCTGCCTCCTGCTCTCGATGGGCAGCGCGCTCATCCCGCCGGACCTGCACGCGGTCGACGACGAGGAGTGGACCGCGTTGCTCACCCGGGTCGTGGCCGCCCTCGCCCCCACCGACATCACTGCACAGAGGAGAGCTACTCAGTGAAAGTGCAGATCGACCCCCAGCGGTGCCATGGACACGGCCGCTGCTACGACCTTGCCCCCGGCCTCTTCAGCGAGGACGACGAGGGCTACGGGCAAGTCGCCGGCGACAGCGCCGTGCCGCCGGACCAGGAGCACGTGGCGCGCCTGGCGGTGTCCAACTGTCCGGAAAGAGCGATCGACCTGGTCGAGGAGGCCTGACATGACTCTCGACGACCGCTTCACCCGGGACTTCCGCGAGACGAGGGGAGACCAGCCCCTCGGCACGCGCAACGAGATCGTCACCGGCCCGGTCACGGACTGGGCGACCGACTTCTCCCACCTCGAGCCCGAGTGGGCCGCCGACCCGTACCCGATCCAGGACGACCTGCGGCAGCGCTGCCCGATCGCGCACACCGAGCGTTTCGGCGGCGGGTGGTTGCCGACGAGCTACGAGGACGTCGCGGCGGTCGCCTACGACACCGAGCGCTTCTCCTCACGGTCGATCATCATGAGCAACTTCCGGCCGCCCCGCGAGCTGGCGCCGGTGGGCGGCACACCGCCGATCTCCTCCGACCCGCCGTTCCACCACGACGCGCGCAAGCTGTTACTCCCGGTGTTCACCAAGACCGCGGTCGCCAAGCGGGAGGAGGCGACGAGAGCGCTGTGCCACTCGCTCATCGACGCGTTCGAGGGACGGGACGTCGTCGACGCCGCCCGTGACTACGCGCAGTACATCCCCATGCGGGTCATCGCCGACATGCTCGGCTTCCCGCCGGAGGACGGGCCGCACTTCCGCGAGTTCATCGAGAACTCGCTCGAAGGCGTCAACCTCCCGCCGGAGGAGCGCATGGAGCGGATGGGGCAGCTCTTCGACTATCTGCTGGCCCAGATCCGCGACCACGTCGACAACCCCCGCGACGACCTGACGACCCATCTCATCAACGCGGAGCTCTACGGCCGCAAGCTCGACCCGTCCCACGTGGCCGGCACGATGGCGCTGCTGCTCATCGCCGGCATCGACACGACGTGGAGCGCGATCGGCGCGTCCTTGTGGCACCTGGCGAAGACTCCGGCCGATCGGGAGCGCCTGGTGGCGGAGCCGGAGTTGCTGCCGACCGCGATGGAGGAGTTCCTGCGGGTCTATGCCCCGGTGACGATGGCGCGGCTGGTGAAGGAGGACATGCACTGGAACGGTGTCGACATGAAGGCCGAGGACTGGGTGCTGCTGTCGTTCCCGGCGGCCAACCGCGACCCGGCCCAGTTCGACCGGGCCGGTGAGGTGGTCATCGATCGTGAGGTCAACCGGCATGTGGCGTTCGGCCTCGGCATTCACCGCTGTGTGGGCTCGCACCTGGCCCGCATGGAGCTTCGGGTCGCCCTCGAGGTCTGGCTCGAGCGGATCCCGGACTTCAGTCTCCACGACCCGGCGGCGGTGACCTGGGCGGCGGGTCAGGTTCGCGGACCGCGGACGCTTCCGCTTCGCATCGGCCGTCTGTGATCTTCAATGGAATCAGGAGGCGCGCGTCGCTGAAATCATGACGACATGACGATCGCCATGACCTACGCCGAGTTCGCCGTGCGTGAGGCGCGCGGCGTGTCACCCGCCTACGAGCGTCTGTCGCTCGCGGTCTCCCGCGACGACGAGGTCGTGGCGCTGCTCGGCACGCTGCCGCCGGGCAAGAGGCAGCCGACTCTGCTGTTCGGCGTCGTGCGGTTCCTCGGCGGTCCTGTCGACGACCCTGCCGCGTTCCACGAGTTCGTGGTGGAGAACTGGCGGGCGATCGAGGCGGAGTCGCGCACCCGGGCCACGCAGACGAACGAGGCCGGACGGTGTGCCCTGCTGTTGCCGGTGCTCACGGCGTTGCCACAGCCGCTCGCGTTGCTGGAGGTCGGCGCGTCCGCCGGGTTGTGCCTCTACCCCGACCGGTACGCCTACCGCTACGGCGATCACGTGGTCGGCTCAGGCCGGCCGATCCTCGATTGCACGGCCACCGGACTCACGCCACCGGCGGGCCTGCCGGATGTGGTGTGGCGGGCGGGCCTCGATCTGAACCCGCTCGACGTGACCGACCCGGCGGACGTCGCCTGGCTCGACGCACTCATCTGGCCGGAGCACGCCCACCGCCGGGACCGGCTGCGCGCCGCGGCGGCCGTCGCGGCGGCGGACCCGCCGCTGCTGGTGCGCGGCGACCTGGTGGACGACCTGTCGGCGCTGGCCGGGCGGGCACCGGCCGGTGCGACGCTGGTGGTGTTCCACACGTCCGTGCTGTACCAGGTGCCGGCTCCGCGCCGGGAGGCGTTCGCCGAGGTGGTACGCGGGCTGCCCGGGCACTGGATCGCGAACGAGGCTCCCGACGTGCTGTCCTATGACGCGCTGCCGCAGCCACCGGACGAGGCGCTGCACAATGTGCTCGCGCTGGACGGGACACCGCTGGCCTGGACCCGAGGGCACGGGCAGTCGATCGCCTGGTTCGCGTGACGACTGCCCGTTCGGAGGTGCCCAGGCCGGCTTGCTGTCCATTCGGCTGAGCCGATGAGCCCGGTGGGCCGCGCCGCTCAGCCGTCGATGCGGTGGGTGGTCCAGAACGACGTCAGGTTGACCGTGGTCGCGGCCTGGGCTGCGGCCTTGAAGTCCGCGGTGGTCGAGATCCCGTACCAGTGGGCGGTGGCGTAGTTCTTCAGCAGGTTCGTCATCGCCGTCGTGCCGATCGTGCGCCGCAGGTCGTGCAGCGCGCACTTTCCATAGGTGTAGACGACGGTTCCGTACCGGCTCGAATGGGCGTCCCAGTAGGCCATCGAGTTGCTGATCTTCTCGGCCGACGACTGCCAGGTGACGTTGTTCCAGCAGTTGGTGCCCGAGACGTTGTTGTACAGGTCGGTCGCGTAGTCGGTGAACGACTCGTCCAGCCAGGGGCTGTTGTACTCGTCGTCGCCGACGATGCCGTACCACCACTGGTGGGCCAGTTCGTGCGCCAGCGCCGTGGAACTGACCACGTCGAGCACGAAGCCGGGGTACTCCATGCCGCCGAACCAGAAGTTGTTGTCGAGCACCACGTCCGCCTCGCCGTACGGGTAGGCCCCGAAGCGGCCGGCATGGGCGACGAGCGAGTTCTTCGCGGTGGTCATCATCGAGTTGGCGCTGCTCGAACTGATCGCGCTCACCCGGTAGACGTTCACCCTGACGCCCGTGGTGGTCGTGCTGGTGGTCTTCACGAACGGCCCGGCCGCCCACGCGAACTCGCGGACGTTGGCGGCGGTGGCCTTGGTGACCGTACGGCCGGACGTCCCCGGCGTGTCGACGGAGGTGCCGGTCGCGGGCACGAGCAGCGAGGTCGGGTGGTCGAGCGTGACCGAGTAGTTGCTGATGAGCGAGTAGAAGGACTCACCGTTGTTGGAGTACGGGTCGAGGTGCCAGCCGCTCGCGTCGCGTACCGCCAGGACCGGCAGCGCGTTGCCGATGAAGTTGTAGGACCCGTCGCGGCCGAACCGGTCGGCGCCGGCGGGCACCACGATGCTCAGGTCGAATCCGACCGAGGCGCTCTGGTTCTGGTTCAGCGGAGTGGGGAGCGTGATCTTCAGCGCGGTGCAGGAGACGGACAACGGTGACGGCGTCCCCCCGGTCACGTTCGTCACGGTGATCGGCGTGGACGGGCACGTGCCGTGGTAGTTGTCCCACAGCCGGAGGTAGACCTCCGTCAACGGGTCCGCGGAGGGGTTGGTGAAGGTGACGCTCTCGTGTCCCGTCCACGTGCTGCCCGAGGCGTTGCTGGTCAGCGTGACCGTGTAGGAGGGAGCCGATGGAGTTCGAGTGCCGTCCGCCGCGGATGCGGCCGGCTGGACACCCCAGACGAGCAGAAGTACGGCTGCGACGGCGATCAGAACGCGTCGGACCATGAGAACGGTTCTCCCTTCGAGCATCTGGGACCCCCGATCTGCCGACGTAATGTAACTTTTTGTCAAGTCCCGGTCAATGATCTCTTTTCTACGGCTATCGCGGCTCATGCGCGGGCGGCACTCACCCATGGACTCAAGGTCATCACGAGCGTCGGCCACCTGCCGATCACCTCAGCCGCGGGCGTGTCGCGACGGACGCCGCGTCGCCGGACCGAGCCGGGCTCACTGGGCGCCTTTGCCCAGGGCCTCGGCGTGCGCGTACCGGCGGTCAGATCGTCCCGTAGGCGACGAGGTAGGCCGTGATCAGAATGGTGAGGACCACGAGAAGGACGCTGCCGCCGCTGATCATGAGGACGACGCGCGTTCGCCGGACCGTCCACCGGATGGCCGCCACCACCAGCGTGATCATGATCGTGAGAATGAGGAGGGTCAGGGTCCGGCTGTCTTCGGGGTTGAGGGTTTCCACCATCGGGTGGAGGGCGCTCAATGCTTTCATCGGTCATCTCCGGTGGGGATATGTGCTGGATGGGAGCCCTTCCGTGTGGACGCCAGGAGGTGTCCGCGGGTCGTTGTGCCGTCTGGCGAGCGCTGCTCGCCGCTACGTCTTGTCGTCTCCGGCCTCGAGCACGGGTTTCCTCCTTCCTTAACTTCAGTTAAGTTCACTTGCTTTACCGAACCTGTTGTAGTTTTGATTCCCCTTGCTGAACCCAGGCATTCCTGTGCGATTGGTGCGGGGAACTGGCTACAGTTGGGCTCCGCTTGCGTGTCGGTCCGCTAGCTGGATCCTTTCGTTACGCATCAGCTGCGGATTCTTCATCGGACCCTCTTTGGTTTAGTGTTTAGTTAGATGACTGAAGTTCAGATGAATGAGGCGAAAGATGAGCGGCGACGACACTGCGGAGGGCAGGCTGGCGCGGCGCCTGCGCGAACTTCGCTTCAGCCGATGGCGCGAAACCCGGATCACCCAGGCGCAGCTCAGCGAGGCGCTCGGCGTCAGCGTCCCGCTGATCTCGTCGTGGGAGTCCGTGCGCGCACCCAAGATCCCCCCTATGGACAGGGTCGAGGGATACGCGTCGTTCTTCGCGACACAGAGATCGATGGCGGATGAGACGCCGCGGCTGTTGTCCCTGTCCGATCTGACCGAGGACGAACTGGGCGAGCGCGCCGTACTGCTCGACGAGTTGACCCGGCTGCGCCGGGACGCCCAGCGGTCACAGAACGCCGTGGCGGCCGCGGATGACGAGTCCCCGTCGTTGCCGGCCGCCTTCATCGAGGGCCCCTTGCATTTCGGCGACGGCAAGCCGATCACGATCATCTGTTCGGAGGTCCCCGACGCGGACCGGGTGAAGATCCCGTACGCGGACCCCGAGAAGGCCGATTACATCGACCTCTACAAATACTCGGATCTGGATTCGCTGTTCGAACTGCACGGGCATCTTCGGGCGGCCAATCCCCGGAGCCTGGTGACCGTGCGTGCGGCGACCGAGGATCTCACGTCGGACGACCTCACCACCCATCTGGTGCTGCTGGGTGGTGTGGACTGGAACCGGATCACGAAGTCGGTCCTTCAGCGGATCGAACTTCCGGTCCGGCAGGTGGCCGACTGGGACAGAGAGAAAGGGACGTATTTCGAGGTCGACGAGGGTGACGACACGCGTCGGCATCACCCGCTCGTTGACGGGTCAGGCGATAGCCTGCGATTGCTCGAGGACGTCGCGTTCTTCCATCGCGGTGAGAATCCCTACAACGTCAAGCGCACTCTGACCATGTGCAACGGCATGTACCCCCGCGGCGTGTACGGGGCGGTCCGGGCGCTGACCGACGAACGGTTCCGTGACCGGAACGCGGAGTTCCTGAGAAAACGCTTCGGCGATGTGCAGTCCTACGGCATTCTCATGCGGGTCGAGATCGAGGGCCGGGTGGTCGTCACGCCGGACTGGACTCTCGATGCCGTCCGGCTGCACGAATGGCCTTAATCGACTGCGGGAGAACGAGATAGACGAGGTCGTGTCGGAGAATCATCACGGCGATCACCGGCACCTGGCCGACGAAGTGTCCGGTTCCGCGGCGACCGGAACCGTCGACGCCATCGTGGTCCCCACGATCAGGCATCCGGTCTGGCTGAGACACGCCGCTCGTCTGGCCGTCGAGCTGGATTGTCCTCTCGTATCCCTGCACAGCCGGAGTCGGAGCAGCGCACGGCTGGCAGCGTCCTGCCTGCCTGCCGACGTGAAACTCATAGCCGTCGACATCGACGACGTGGATCGGCTGAATCTGCCGGACCTCGCGACGACCGCTCTCCTGCGCGGCATACGGTTCGACAGGCGGACCGATCTCAGCGCGAAACGCAATGTCGGGCTCCTCCTCGCGCGTCTCATGGGCTGGCAGCGCATCGTCTTCCTGGACGACGACATCGAGGTCGGCGGCCATGAGGAGGTCGCGCGAGCCGCGGGTTTGCTGAGCGACTACGACGCGGTCGGGATGCGCATCGGCGGCTATCCCGACAACTCGGTGGTGTGCCATGCCCACAGGCTGACAAGGGGACCTCAGGGCTCATTCGTGGGGGGCGGTGCTCTCGCGGTGCAGGCAACCAGTAACCCCTCCTTCTTTCCGAACGTGTACAACGAGGACTGGTTCTACCTACTGGACGACAAGGCGCTGCGCCCTCTCGCGGTGACGGGCATGGTGAAGCAACGGCCGTACGATCCCTTCGACCGTCCCGGCCGAGCCCGAGACCAGGAGTTCGGCGATGTACTCGCGGAGGGCATCTACTGGCTCCTCGACGGGCAGACGGACACAAGCTGGCAGGAGGCCGCAGATCTGCTGCACTGGAAGCACTTCCTCATCAATCGGGAACGCTTCATCGAAGATGTGCTGCGGCGGGTCAGGAGCCTTCCGGCGGGGTCGGATCCGAACCCCCGGGCCATGGAGGCCTCGTTGCTCGCGGCTCTCGGCCGGCTAAGGATCATCAAAGCCGAGTTCTGCGTCGCCTACATCAAGGCGTGGGCGGAAGACCGTGACCGGTGGACGGATCACCTCAAGCGGGTTCCTGTGCCCCCGGCCGATGTCGAGGGTGCCCTGAAATGGTTGGTCAAGGGCGGGGAGAGCCCGCTGAACGTGGTGAGATGCCGGATGTAGATGGGTCTTGATTTACCAGCCCTTTAGCCGGGAATGTGTTTGTTTGTGGGGGCATCGGCTATTCGTCAGGCTGTTGATGGGGATCTCCCCGCCGTGGTCCGGTCGCTCGGGCAAGAGGATTACTTCGCCGACCGGCTCGTCCGGCAGGCATCGGGGCACGGTCAGCTGCTGCTCGCGTGGGACGACGGCACCGCGGTGGGGGACGTCTACGTGTGGCTGGCCGCCGCCGAGGAGCCGGAACTCCGGGCGCGTCTGCCCGACGTCCCGTTGCTCACTCACCTGGAAGTCGTTCCCGGACGACGCAACCAGGGGATCGGCACCGAACTCCTGCAGGTGGCCGAGCGTGAACTGTGGGAGAGGGGCTACAAACACGTCGCCCTGGGCGTGAATCTGGACAACCACGCTGCCCAGCGTCTGTACCTTCGCCTCGGCTACACCGAATGGCCGCACGGCCTGCTGGCCACGACGGAGGTCGTCTACCACTCTGATGGTGTTCGCGAGCGTCGCCCCGAGGTCTGCCGGGTCATGGTGCGGCAACTCGAACAGGATCGCAGCAGCCCCTGGTGACGACACCCGCAGTGCGTCATCGGGACCTGAGGCCGAGCCGCCGGCGTGCCGGTCCTGTGCTGATTTCCGTGATCCGTGTCACAGCCGGGAGTGATACGGCGATTGCGAGCCTCCTTCCGGTGTGAGGAACGGCGGAAGGAGCGCGGAATGCGTGGACACGTAGGCGAAGGTGAGGCAGGCCCGCCCCAGAGGGTCGTGGGCGGTCCTTCACGCGGCACGACGCGGCGTACGGTGATCTCGTTCCCGCGACAGCGCGTACGAAGGTGACCATGCTCGACGATCAGCGGGCGGAATCGGCCACCGCCGGTCCTGTCCGTGTGCCCGACGCCACGATACGAAGTGCCCAGCGTGGCGACCTGATCGCCCTGCATGACCTGCTTGAGGCGATCACCCCGTACGTGCGCCGGTTGTGCTGGCCGATCGCGTTGCAGGACGCTCCGGACGCCACCCAGGAGACCCTGATCGTGGTGCTGCGCAAACTGGGGACGCTGCGGGAGCCCGCCGCGCTCTTCGGCTGGGTGCGCGTGATCGCCGTCCGGGAGGCCGTACGGGTGGCCCGGCAGTCATCCCGGACGGCTCCGGCCGAGCTGATCGAACTTCCTGCCCCCGACGATCCGGCGTTGACCGCCGACATCCGTGACGTGTTGAACCGGCTGTCGCCCGAGCACCGCGCGGTGTTGACGCTCCGCGACCTGGAGGGGCTGGACGAGCGGGCCGCGGGAGAGATGCTCGGCGTCCCGGCGGGCACGGTACGGTCCCGGCTGTTCCGGGCCCGCGAGAGTTTCCGGCGAGCATGGCGGACAGAAGGGGGCGACCGATGATCTGGCCCATCGGTGAGATCGACGACCTGCGCCGGCTGCGCGTGCTGGCGGCGGCGATCCCCGGCGCCATGTACGTCGAGACCGACCTGCCGGCCCGCTTCGACGACGTGTGGCAGGTGCTGGGCGACCTGGAACGAGCGCTCCCCGGCCTGGTGCCCGATGTCCGATCGGTTCGCGTCACCGAGCAGCACGGCGAACGCTTCCGGGCGATGATTCGAGGCCGGTCCGGACTCCGCGCGCCGTTCGACGGCATCCTGCGGCCCGGCTGGTGTCTCATGCAGAGCCGCTTCGTGTCGTTCGGGATCGCCGTCGCACCGGACGGAGACGGCACCCGGCTCGGCTACATGTCAGGCTTCCGGTTTCCGGGCATGCGGATCCTCGGGCCGCTGCTGGTCCCGGCCAACCGGCTGCTCGGCCGAGTCGTCGTCCGCCGTTTCATCACGCGGTTCGACCGCGACGGTGACTCCGGAGGCCGGCCGATGTGAGCCACGTCACCGGAGTGTTCCGGCCGGTGGATCCCTCTCCCAGGTATGAGGATTCACGAACTGGCGGCCATCGTGGTGGCCGCGATCCTGGGCGTCGACGCCCTCGTGCACGTCTACTGGATGACCGGCCGCACCTGGCCGGCCCGCGACACACGCACGCTGTCCCAGATGGTGCTCAACTTCGAGGTGCCGTTCACCCCCCGCGTGCTGGCGCCGATCGTTCTCATCCTGGTCGCCGGGGCGACCGCGGTCCTCGCCAAGGCCGGCCAGGTGGGTGACTGGGTGCCCGGCTGGATCGCGTCCGCCGGGGCGGCCGCCGTCGCCGTCGGGGCACTCCTGCGCGGCGGCGCCGGCATCGTCTGGGCACTGGGCATCGGAGCCGATCGGAATTCGGCGTTCTACCGGCTCAACCTCACCGCGTACACCCCGATGTGCTTGATCTTGTGCGGTGCGGCCGCCATCGTGGCCTTCTGATCCGAGCCTGGTGGTTCACCCCTGTGCGCAGCGCAGGGCGGCACGTATCGTCGCGGCGGGATCGCCGAGGTGGTAGATCCTCTCGGAGGGCTCGATGCCGTCCAGGAACTCCTGGTAGCGCACCGCGTACGACAGGTGCGCGAGCGGCTCGGCGATGGCCAGCGCGCGGGCCGGGTCGCAGCCGGGGACCTGGAGTTCCCAGGCGTCGATCCATGCGCGGGTGGCCGCGGCCTGCTTCGCCTCGGGCAGGAAGTCGCAGACCCGCAGCCCGTCCAGCACCGGGTTGCCGAGATGCGCGTCGGCGAAGTCCACCACGACCGGCGGGCCGCCGTCGCTGCGCCAGTTGCCGGGGTGGAAGTCGCCGTGCACGAGCGTGTCCGGCAGCCCGCACTCGTCCAGCGTCGGCCACCGCTCGACCAGTGCGCGCGCGGCCCGCAACTCGTCGGCCGTGAGCTCGCGGGCGACCTCGCCGGCGAGGAGTTCGCGCGCCTGCTCGGCGATGACGGGCGTGCGCCGGTCGCACAGATCGGGCGGAAGTCCATCCGCCACCGCTGCCTGCGCGGCGACGAGGCGGCTCACCGCACTGGTGATCGTCTCAGGGGAGGCCTGCCAGCAGTCCTCGCCAGGCAGGTGCTCCAGCAGGACCCGTCCCTCCCCGGCCGCGATGACCACCGGGACCAGGCCAGGGTCCACGCGAGCCAAGGCGGCGATGACGCCGGCCTCGTCCGCGGCGAAGCGCGGCGTGGTCTTCAGCCAGACCGGGCCCTGACCGGTGGGCAGGCGGAACAGCCCGGCCAGATTCCACGTCTTGTGCTGCTCGACCGGCCCGGTGACCGGGCGCCCCACGGCGGCCAGCGCGTCGGACGCCCAAGCGAGGACCTCCCGCAGACTCTTCATCCCGGCCCACGGCGAACGCAGGGCCTCGGGCTTGGTGAGGGCGGCCTGATCGACGGGCGGTGCGGCCAGCCGCCCGGGCGCGGGCCGCTCCAGCGCTTCGACGTGATAGGTCACATGACCGTCGCGGCCGCCCTCGCCGCCGTCGACGGACAGCAGTCGCAGCACCAGAACCGGAACCTCCAGCACGTGTCCCACGTGCGTGACGACCGGCTCGACCTGCGACCACCAGGGGACGTTCACCGGAAACGGCCCGAGGACGCCGAGGCACTCCTCGCCCGCGGTCACCCACGCGCTGACTGTCCGTCCCATCCCGCCAGTTTGAACGGCTCCCGCCGCGTCGGCGACCGAATATTCCGACGGGGCGGCCGCTAGATGTCGGTTGACCGCAGATTCTTGGTGTCCACCCGATGCCCTGCCTCCTCCAGGACGGCGACGGCCTCCTTGACCCTCGGTTCGGGCACCAGGACCAGATCGGCATGGAAGGTCGAGGCGACGAAAACGGGGATCGCCGCATCGGCCAGCGGTCCCACGACTGCGGCCAGCATGCCGGGGACGCCAAGGCCGTGCGCTCCGCCGTACAGACCGATCCATCGCTCGCGGGAGCCGGTCGGCCAGGTCTCGCGGACGACGGTGAGGCCCTCCGGGGCGCGAACCAGCGCGATCCACTCGTCGTCTTCGGGGAACGTGGCCTGCGGGAGGTGCTCGACGGCGAACACGGACGGCACGACGCCCAGGTGCTGGGCAGCGGGTGAGCTCATGGAACGGTGTGTACCACAGACGTCGTCCGGCCTGGTCTCCGCTGCTCCGCCCGCCCCATTTGACCTGGAGTGCACTCCAAGTTCTAGTGTCTCCTCGTGAACAGCGAAGACCCCCTCTCGCTGGGGGAGGAGACGCTCACCATCGCCCAGATGGCGGAGCGCACCGGGCTGTCGGCCGACACTCTGCGTTACTACGAGAAGGCAGGGCTGATCGAGCCGGTCAGGCGCAGCGCCGGTAATCAGCGCCGTTACGCGGCGACCGATCTCGACTGGGTGGAGTTCCTGCTGCGGCTGCGGGCGACCGGGATGTCCATCGCCGACATGCAGCGGTTCGCCCGGCTGCGCGCCGACGGCGGGTCCACCGTCGCCGATCGGCTGGTCGTCCTGCGCGAGCACCGCAGCGGGCTCGGCGAGCGCATCCGGGTCCTCCAGCAGAACGCGGACGCGCTGGACGAAAAGATCGACCACTACGAACGGCTGCTGTCCCCGCAGCCGGAAATGGAATGCACATGAGCACCGCCCCCGCCGAGACCCGCCAGGACCGATTCGACCGCGGCATGGAGGTCCTCACCCGCGTCGACGGGGAGGGAGGCCGGAAGGTCGTGGACACCCTGGCCGACATCTCTCCCGAACTCGGCCATCAGGTGGTCGCCTGGGCCTTCGGCGACATCTACGACCGCCCAGGTCTGGCCCCCCGCGACCGGCAGTTGGTCACTCTCGGCATGCTCACCGCCCTCGGCGGCTGTGAGCCTCAACTCGACGTCCACATCAACGCCGCCCTGAACGTGGGTCTGACCCCTGAAGAGATCGTCGAGGCGCTGCTGCACTCCGCGGTCTACTGCGGCATGCCCAAGGCGGTCAACGCCACCTTCGTCGCCAAGAAGGTCTTCGGCGAGCGCGGCCTGCTCCCTGTCGGCTGAGGGCCCTCTGGGCGGCGATTCAGTGCTCGATCCCCTTGAGGATCACCTCGTCGAGCACGATCGAGGCGGTCGGCTGATCTGCCCTGTCGTACTGTCCCGCTGTGATCGCGACCACGAGGTCCAGGTCGGGTGACACGTGGATCCGCTGACCGCCGTTGCCGAACCCGCCCGCCCACGTGTCGCCGACGTACCACTGGTAGCCGTAGTGGAAGCCCTCGTCGATCCGTACGCGTGGGCGCAGCGAACTCGCGAGCCAGGGCCCGGGCACGATGCCGCGGCCTCCTTCGAGCACGAGTCGCCCGATCGCGAGGAGGCCGCGAGGGGTCAGCCGCAGTCCGGAGGCGGCCAGGGCCACCCCGTCCTCGCCGGTCGACCACTCCGAGCACGTGATTTCCAGAGGCTCGAAGAGCCGAGCGCGCGCGAAGTCCTCCAGCGCCAGTCCGGTGCCCTTCTCGATGAGCCGTGCCACCAGCGCCGACGCGCCTCCGCAGTAGGACCATCGGGTGCCGGGCTCATCCACGATCGGCTGCCGCAGGATGTAGCGACAGCGGTCGGGGGCGAGTTCCATGGCGATCTCACTGTTGGCCGAACTCGTGTAGGGGACGTTCTCGTTCCACTCCAGCCCGAGCGTCATCGTGAGCGCATGCTCGACCGTCAACGCGGTGCGCCGGGGGTCTTCGGCGAGGTCCGGGTACTCGGGGAAGTGCCGTAGCAGCGGCTCGTCCGGCTCCGGCACCCGGCCGTCGGCCAGGGCGATGCCGTACAGGAGGCCGACGACGCTTTTGGTGACCGAGCGGACGTCGTGGAGCGTGTCGGGCGTGAAGCGCACGTGGCCGAGGGCTTCGTTCAGTTTGAAGTCCTCGCCTTCGCCGTAGTGCTCGAGGAGCATGTGTCCGTGACGGACGGCGACGACGGCGTGGAGATCGGGCACGCGATTCTGCTCGATGGCCTGCGCGAGACGGTCGGCGAGGGTGTGACTGCTCATGATCCCGTTCTACGGCCTATCACTGTGTAAGGGGCAATCCGGAGAGAAGAGCGACGGAACTCCTGCGGGATGTCCGTTCGTCTTCTGGAGGATCGAGATGGCGTGCAAGCCGATGCGGCCGGCTGGATCGATGGACGAAAGTGAGTGCGGTGTTCGGCTCGCTGAACCGTAACCTACGCTAGCGTAGGTTACGCAATAGTAGGTTCGCTGACTCGGAGGTCCCGCATGTCTGTCGCGTCTCGCCTGCTCACCCAGACGGAGCTTCTCGTGGAGCTCGAACCCGTCGTAGGGCGAGAGCTGGACCGCCACCTCGCGGTGGCCAAGGAGTGGTTCCCTCACGAGTACGTCCCGTGGAGCGACGGCCGGACGTTCGACGGTGTGCTGGAGGGCGAGGCCTGGTCGCCGGAGGACTCCTCGATTCCCGAACCCGCCCGTGTTTCGCTCATCGTCAACCTCCTGACCGAGGACAACCTGCCGAGCTACCACCACGAGATCGCCACGACATTCGGCAGGGACGGCGCCTGGGGCACGTGGGTGCACCGGTGGACGGCGGAGGAGGGGCGGCACGCGTACGCCATCCGCGACTACCTCACCGTCTCCCGGGCCGTCGATCCGGTCGCGCTGGAGCGGGCCAGGATGATCCACATGCAGAACGGCTTCACCACGGAGTACGACGGCATGCTGCGGCAGTTGGCCTACGTCTCGTTCCAGGAACTGGCCACCCGCGTCGCCCACCGGAACACCGGGAAGGTGTCGGGCGACCCGGTCTGCGAGAGGTTGCTCACGCGGGTCGCCGCCGACGAGAACCTGCACATGCTCTTCTACCGGAACCTCCTCGCTGCGGCGTTCGAGTTGGCCCCGTCGCAGACCATGCGGGCCGTCACCGATGTCGTGACCTCGTTCCAGATGCCGGGCCAGGGCATGGAGGGCTTCGCCCGCAAGTCCGTGACGATCGCCATGGCGGGCATCTACGACCTGCGCCAGCACTCCGACGAGGTCCTGTTGCCGGTGCTGCGGCAGTGGAAGACCTTCGACATCGAAGGGCTCGACGCCGAGGGGGAGCAGGCTCGCGAGGAGCTGTCGGACTTCCTCGCGAAGCTCGACGTGGCCGCGACCCGCTTCGAGGAGCGACGCGACGCCCGGCGGGCGAGGGTCGAAGCGACGTCGTAGCTCTCGGACGCCTCGGCGGTCTCCCGCCCGCCGCCGTCTTCAAATGATCCCCGGGCACTCCCCGGCACAGAACGAACCGATCGGTGCTATCTGTGTGGATCGAGGACGAGCTTGCCGATGGTTCGGCGGCCGCTGAGGTCGTCGTGCGCGCGCCGTACCTCCGACATCGGGTGGTCGCCACCGTGGACCACGCGCAACTCGCCCGCGGTCACCTGCGCGGACATCTCCGTGTACGCCTTGACGAGGGTCTCCGCGCGGGTGAGGGCGTTCATCAGCCAGAAGCCGCTGACGGTGATGGAACGGCGCTGCAGTTCGCGCGGTGACACCCGCTCGGGCTCGATCCTCCCGGCCATTCCGTAGAAGGCGAGTCGGCCGAAGGGGGCCAGAGCGGCGATGCTCTGGTCGGTGACGCGCCCGCCGATCATCTCCAGGACCACGTCCACGGGTTCGCCGCCGTTCGCCGCGCACAACGCCCCGGTGAGGTCCTCTGTCGCGGAGTCCACGGCCGCGTCGGCGCCGAGGGAGAGCGCGAACTCTCGTTTCTCCGGCGTGCTCGCCGTGGCGATGACCCGGCCCGCGCCGCGCAGCTTGGCCAGTTGTACGGCAAGCGAGCCGACGCCGCCCGCCGCCGCGTGCACGACCACGCTGTCACCCGGCTGTACGCGGGTGGTGTGGTCGACCAGCCACCAGGCGGTCAGCCCCTGGGCGAGCAGTGCGACGGCCGCGACGTCGTCGACACCGTCGGGCACCGGGAAGGCGGCGTCCTCGGCTATCACGGCCTTCTCCGCGTACCCGCCGTTGGGGATCATGGCGGCCAGCCGCCGACCGTCCGCGGTCCGGCCGACGACCTCGATGCCGGGGATCACCGGCAGCGTTGCCGAGGCGAGGTAGGCGTTCTCGCGCAGCAGCGTGTCGGCGAAGTTCACTCCGCATCGCGCGACGTCGATGAGGACCTGACCGGCTCCCGGCCGGGGTTCGGGCACGTCCCGCACGGCCACGACCTCGGGCCCGCCGAACTCGGTGATCTGCACTGCTCGCACGTTCACTCCTTGGGATTAAGTCCCTAGATGGTACTGAGTACCATAATGGATCGATATTCATCAGAGCTAGACTGACCCGGTGTCCCGACCCACCCTCCGCGCGCGCAACCAGCAGCGGGCCCGCGACGAGATCATCGCGGCCGCCTACGAACTGTTCGCCGAACGCGACTACGCCGACGTGACGGTCGCGGACATCGCCGATCGGGCCAAGGTCGGCCGCACCACGTTCTTCCGGTACTTCGGCGACAAGCAGGAGGTCGTCTTCGCCGGCGAGGAGGAATGGCTGGACGACGTCGCGCGGCGCCAACGGGAGCTGCGGCGCGGCCACCCGCCGTCGCTGCCGGAGGCGCTGGCTCTGCTGCGCGACACCACGGAGGCCGTCTGCGCGTCGGTCACCCGGGACACCGCGCGCCATGTCCTGCGCGAGAGGCTGATCGCGGAAAACCCCGAGCTCGGCGACCGCGCGGCCCGTAAGCAGCGCCGTATCGTCGAGATGATGGGCGAGGATCTGCGGCAGCGGGGAGCATCGGCGGAAACGGCCGCGCTGGCGCCCCAGCTCGCGTTGGCCTGCTACAAGACCGGTCACGAGATCGCGGCCGGCGACCCGGACGCGCTGTGGCCGAGCGTGGCCGCGGCCTTCGACCGGCTCGGAGTCGTCGCGGGCCTCGACTGAAGGCTCTGGCATGCGCCGGTCCGACCGGGCGCGAGGACCTACCGGGTCGGTCGGCGCGTCATCCCCGTTCGTTCACGCCCTGTCGGTCGCCGGCTGCCCGGCGAAGGAGGTGATGTCCTCGATGCATGGCTTGTAGCCGTGTGTCGTATCGACGATCAGTGTCGGAACATCCAGGGAGATGGGAACCCACGACTCGATGGGGCGCTCACCGTCGGCGATCGCCCTCAGCAGATCCTGATCGGCGTGCGCCGCCCGGAGCGCGTTCTCCCCAGCGCGACGAGCGATCCGCTCATGGGCGACGCCGGTGCCGACCGTGCAGCGTACGACGCGGATCGCCGCGATCTCAGCGAGAGGTTCCAGGTTCGGCAGCCACAACTTGTCCTGGAACGCCGCCTCCGCCACCACGGTCACGCCGGCACGCAGCAACGCCGCGAGGACGTCGAAGAACACCGTGAGTGTCCGTCGTGTGAGCGGGTCGCCGGTGCTCGCCTCGAACCCGGGGGTGCTGTGAACCATCCCCTCCTTGATCTCATCGCGGCAGAGCGCCGGGCAGCCGAGTGATCGGGCGATCTCGTGTGCGAGCGTCGTCTTTCCACTGCCTGGGGGGCCGCTCACGACTATCAGCGTCGGGCACGTCATCGCCACACTCTCGCATCCCGGCGGGGCCCCTCGAAACACCTGCGGGCCCTGTCCGGGAGCCTGGCAGAGGGACGCGACTGCTTGCTTCCGCGATCGTTCGTGCGCCACTTGTCGTATGTCTCGTGTAGTCATGGGTCGTGAGCATTTCCCTGACGTGGCCGCAGGTGCTCGCCTGGCGGCTGGAGCGCCAGTTCGTCGGCGGCACCGGGGCCGACGCCGTATCGGTGGTTCGCAGGCTCTGCGGCGTGCAGAGCCAGGTGGCCTCGGCGGCCGATCTGGCGATCGCCGTACGGCAGGCGGACCCGCGGGCCGGCGAGGTCGAGACCGCTCTGTGGGGGGAGCGCACGCTGCGCAAGACCTGGCTCATGCGCGGCACCCTGCACCTGGTTCCCGCCGACGAGTTGGCGATGTACTGCGGTGCTCTCGGATCGCTGCGGTTGTGGGAGAAGGGATCGTGGCAGCGCGGCCACGGCGTCACCGCCGCCGAGATCGAGGCGATCGTCGACACGGTGCCACGGGTGCTGGGAGAGCGGGCGCTGACCCGCGACGAGCTGGTCGAGGCGGTGATCGATTCCACCGGTGACGCCCATCTGAGAGAGGCGCTCACCTCCGGATGGGGGATGCTGCTCAAGCCGCTGAGCTTCCTCGGCGAGCTGTGCTACGGCCCGCCGCGCGAGGGCAGGGTCACCTTCACCGCGCCGGGCATCGCGCCGCTTCCTGTGGCGGAGGCGGGCACCCGGCTGGTCCGGTCCTTCCTCGGCGCTCACGGACCCGCGACACCCGAGATGTTCGACACCTGGCTGTTCCGCGGCAAGACCCCCAAGGCGGCGCTGCGCGGCTGGTTTCACGACCTCGGCCCCGACGTCACCGAGGTGGAGGTCGAGGGGCGCGCGATGCCGGTGCTCACCGAGCATGTCGAGGCGTTGGCCGCCACCCGCCCATCCGAGTCGGTCCGCCTTCTCCCCGGCTTCGACCAATACATCATGGGCGCGCCGCGTGACCTCGAGCCGCTGCTGCCCGGGGCGGCCAAGCCCAAGGTCAGCCGCGCCGCCGGCTGGATCTCACCCGTCGTGGTCTTCCAGGGGCGGGTCGCCGGCGTGTGGGAGGCCAAGGACGGCGAGATCGCCCTCGACCTCTTCGAAGACGTGCCCACCGCCGCGTTGAGCCGCGAGACCGAACGCGTCGCCGCCCTGCTCGCCGCGGCGAGGCGATCTTGATCGCTGAGCCGGCCACCGGTTCGACGGGAGACGGCGATGGAGCACCCTGACATGTCGGGTGGGCGTCTCACCGCTCACAGCGCGGTCTCCACCGCCCTCGCCCTGTGCAGTGATCGTGGGCTGCGCGAGTTGGTGGACGCGGCCGTCCCGCTCGGTTCCGGCATCGGCGGCAGGTCGGCGCTGATGGAGGTCGCCGGGACTCCTGTCTTAGGAGGGCGCGGACGTCGCAGCGATGCAGACCCCCGTCGGGGGAATCGTCGAAATGGCACGCACATTGCTTGGTTCCGGTGGCCCATAACACGGGGTTATCAGCTAATCCTTGAGCGCCACGCCGTGGCCATGGATGAGCGCCGCAGCCCGTACACACCTGCCCTGTGGTCTGAGCCGTATGCGCCGGGACAGGACGTCAAGCAGGTGTGGTTCCCCGGCAGCCACAAAGACGTTGGCGGCGGCCATCTTCAGAAGGGGCTGAGCGACGGCGCACTGCGGTGGATGATCGACGAAGCGCGCGATGCGGTCAAGATCGGCTTCCACATGACGACCGTGGAGGACCAGATCGAGCCCAATCCGCTCGACGTCATGCATGACGACGAGCGCGGCGTGGTCGGCGTGCTGGAGCCGCTGGTCGACTCGGCGCTCAAGCCGATGCTGGAGCCCATCATTCAGCCGCGGCCGCGTGCTGTGCCCCGGATCGACCCCAACGCGCCGAGCCACCTTCTCCACAATTCGGTGTATGTGCGCTACAAGAACCCGCCCATCACCAGCGGGCCGTACCTGGTGAGTTCAGGGCTCACGAGCGCATCGCCATCGGTTCCGGCACGTGCTGCCGGGTGACGAAGAGCGGGTATTTCTACGCGTTCGCCAACGACGCATGGGGTTTCTACGGAAACAACCGAGGTGGCGTGCGACTCACCGTGACAAGGATGTCCAGCGAGGAGATGCGAACCGTTCCCGCACGTACCAGGCGGCGAGGCGGTCAGGCAGCTGTACCCTCCGCTGAGGAGGTCGCAGGTGAAGCTTCTAGGCCTGACGCTGCGCCTACTCCAGCTCGCCGGAGGCGTAAGCCGGTCTCCGCCGAGAACGTCGTCTAGCGCAGGTCGAGGATTCGCTCGCGCAACTACCTCGTCGGCTAGGTCACTGGCTCGAGGCTGATCAGTCACCATGGCCGCCTCCCCGCTTATCCCGCCAGCTGTGCTTCAGCGAGGGAGCGTACCGATACGTCTAACGTTCCGCGCTGAACGGTGAGCAGCTCGCCGTTCTCCAAGGAGCGCCAGCCGGCTCCCCACCCGCTCGAGGAGATAACGACACCCTCCCGAGTAACGCGATAGCGAAGGTGGTAATAGTCCGGTTCATCCTCCATCGCCTGGGCGACCGGATCGTAGCGGCAGACGGCGATGAGCTGCTCAGGCGTTGCGATCAACGCGTTCAGGCCGCTGAACTGGAGCGAGTACGTAATGCGGTCGACCGTGTCGGCGAGCGCCTCGGCGGGGTCGGCGTCCTCGGCGCCGGCGAGCGTCGCCAGGAAGTATCGCTCGCTGTCGGTGGTTCCCAGGCGCCTCGCCTGCAGGTCTGCGGGGATGAGCGCGTCGAGCGACGAAGGTGGCCGGATGGAGCCGTTGTGCGCGAAGGCCATTGTGCCGTCCGTGAAGGGGTGCGTGTTCTCCTGCACTACGCTGAGCCCGAGCGTCGCCCATCGAAGATGGACAAGACCGAGGTCTGTGGTGTGCTCGTGGGCGTGACGCGCGAACGCCTGGCTCTTGCGAGCTGCGTCCGGCGACTTGCGCACTTCCACGCCGTC
>Ga0310811_10002392_pt1 | contig 23449 bp, 17 predicted proteins | sample YCmetagenome_FD_207642 | JGI IMG/M metagenome (GOLD analysis project Ga0310811, IMG submission 207642) | Soil microbial communities from experimental microcosm in Duke University, North Carolina, United States - YC | ecosystem: Engineered > Artificial ecosystem > Soil microcosm > Unclassified ... | reverse complement strand
GCTCGGGGGTACCAGTTTCAAGGTTGTCGGCATTGTGACTACTACGTCCAATGAGGATTATTTCATCCCGTTGGCTGAGGCGCAGAAGATTTCCAGTGAGTCCGGTAAGGTCACGACGATTTATGTGAAGGCTGCCAGTAGTACGCAGATCAGTGCGGTGGCTGGTGAGATCTCGAAGAGTGCTTCGGGTTCGACTGTTTCGACGTCTGCCGAGTTGGCGAGTTCGGTTTCCGGTTCGCTCGCTTCGACCGCCTCGCTTGCCGATAATCTCGGTAGGTGGCTTTCTATCGGTGTGTTGCTGGCTGCGTTCCTGGTCGCGGCGTTGTTCACGATGTCGGCGGTGGGTCGGCGTACGCGTGAGTTCGGTACGTTGAAGGCGATCGGTTGGACGTCGCGGCGGGTTGTGCGTCAGGTGCTCGGTGAGTCGATCGTGACGGGTTTGGTCGGTGGTGTGATCGGGATCGGTCTCGGCTATGCCGGTGCTCTGGCGATCGATAAGTTCTCTCCGTCGTTGACTGCCTCGGCTTCGACGAGTAGTGCGAGTAACACTGCGGGTGGGGGTTTTCCCGGTGGTGGTGGGGCGCGTGCGGCGGCGAACGATGTGACGGTGCATCTGACCGCTCCGGTTGATGTCAAGATTCTGCTCTTGGCGGTCGGTCTTGCGGTCCTCGGTGGTCTGATCGCCGGTGGTATCGGTGGTTGGCGTGCCTCGTCCCTGCGCCCGGCCGATGCTTTGGCCAAGGTCGCCTAGTTCAGGCTCGATCCGGAAAGGATTCGATCGATGTATGAGATCAGTGGGTTGACGAAGACTTACAGCGGGAAGCGTAAGGGTGAGAAGGTCCATGCGCTGCAGGGTGTGGACGTGGTCATTCCGGACAACGACATGCTCGCGATCCAGGGCCCGACGGGTCATGGGAAGTCGACGCTGCTGCAGTTGCTCGGCGGTCTGGACCGGCCGAGTGGGGGTTCGTTGAAGTTCGGTGGTCAGGAGTTGTCGAGGATGGGTGAGATGCAGCTGACGAAGTTGCGTGCGCAGAACTTCGGTTACATCTTCCAGGCCTTCAACCTCATTCCGACGCTTACCGCCCAGGAGAATGTGGAGACGGCGCTGGTGCCGTTGGGGGTGGCCAAGGCCGAGCGGCGCGAGCGGGCCGCTCGGGCGCTGGCCGAGGTGGGTTTGGGTGAGCGTGTGCACCACGTGCAGAGCGAGCTGTCGGGCGGTCAGCAGCAGCGCGTCGCGATCGCGCGTGCGCTGGTGAAGGAGCCGAAGGTCATCCTGGCCGACGAGCCGACCGGCAACCTCGACGAGGATACCCGCGACGACATCTTCGGTCTGCTCGAGAAGCTGTGGGCCGAGCGCGGGCTGACCGTCATCATGGTCACCCACGACTCCGAGCTCTCCCGCCGCGTCCCCCGGCTGGCCCAGATCAAGAACGGCAAACTCACCATCAAGCGCGACCGGGCAGCCGTCCGATAAGGCGCTCACCAGCCCCGGAAAACGCGGCAGCCTGCCTTAAGACCGCTCTCACGGCTTTCTCATGAGAGCTTGGCAGGCTGCCGTGCGGGGTATCCGAGAGATCTAAGGCAGTGGAAGTGAAGGTGTGATCGTGTCGACAGCTGAGACCACGCAGCCCGGGCCGTCCATCCTCGTCGTGGACGACGAGCCGGCGGTGCGCGAGGCGCTTCGTGCCGGCCTGGAGTTCGAAGGCTACCAGGTGACCACGGCCGCCGACGGACTCGGGGCGCTCGAGCAGATCGCCAAGGCGATGCCCGACGGCCTCGTGCTCGACGTGATGATGCCGCGGATGGACGGGCTGACCGTGCTGCGGCGCCTGCGCTCGTTCAACCCGAGCCTGCCGGTGCTGCTGCTCACCGCGCGCGACACCGTCGGCGACCGGGTCACCGGACTCGACGTCGGCGCCGACGACTACCTGACCAAGCCCTTCGACCTCGACGAGCTGCTCGCCCGCATCCGCGCCATGCTGCGCCGCGGCGCGCTGCTGACCGAGGCCGCACAGGCCGCCGAGGAGCCGGAGGAGGTCCTCGAGTACCAGGACCTGCGGATGGACCTGCTCACCCGCGACGTCTTCCGCGGCGAGCGGCGCATCGAGCTGACCCGCACCGAGTTCTCGCTGCTGGAGATGTTCCTGCGCCACCCGCGCCAGGTGCTCGCCCGCGAGCAGCTGCTCACCTCGATCTGGGGCTTCGACTTCGGTCCGACCTCGAACTCGCTCGACGTCTACGTGATGTACCTGCGCCGGAAGACCGAGGCCGACGGCGAGGCCCGCCTGCTGCACACCGTGCGCGGCGTCGGCTATGTGCTGCGCGCCGACGCGGCCACCGCCGGCGCGGGCGCCTCCGCCGGTTCCGACAAGTCCGCGAAGGCCGACGGTCAGTGATCAAGCGCCCGCGGACCGCCCAGGTGCTGCGCAGGCTCACCCTCCAGGGACGGTTCGCCGTACTCGCCGCGCTCGCGGTGTCCGTGGCCGTGATCGGCGCCGCGGTGATCTCGTACTTCCTGGTCCGCAACCAGCTCGACCAGCAGATCAACTCCCAGCTGATGGGCGGGTCGTCCATCTCGCAGCGGCACCCGCCGGGCAGCCAGGCCCCGAACCCGCAGCCGAGCGCCAGCGCCACGTCGACCGTCTCCGGCAACGGAAACGGCGGCGTCGACGTGCCGCTCGGCGACCTGCAGAACCTGACGGCCGCCGAGAAGTACACCTTCTGCCAGGAGAACCTCCTGCGGGGCTTCGGCGGTGACCCGGCGCTCTTGCACGCCGGCACGCAGATCATCTCCAGCTCCAACGGCGGGACCTGCATGCTCGGGGACAACTCGGGCTACAGCCTCGGTACCACCGCGAGCGAGACGCAGATCGCGGTCGCCAAGGGGACGGAGAGCGCCCAGCTCTACGACACGTACACGACGAGCGGCATCCACGTCCGCGTCTACACGTACCCCGCCGAGCAGGCCGGTTACTCGTACTCGCTCGTCATCGACCTGACCCACACGGACAGCTCGCTGCACAGCCTGGCGATCGGCCTGTCCTTCGCCGCGCTCGGCGGAGTGATCCTCGCCGCCGCGGCCGGGTTCCTCGTGGCACGCAGCGCCCTGAAGCCGGTCCGCCGGCTCACCAAGGCCGCCGAGTACGTGGCCGCGACCGACGACCTGTCGGTGCAGCTTCCGGTCGACGGCGCCGACGAGCTCAGCCGGCTCGGCCGCGCGTTCAACCGGATGACGAAGTCCCTCGCAGGCTCCCGGGAACGCCAGCAGCGCCTGGTAGCGGACGCCGGCCACGAGCTGCGCACCCCGCTGACCTCGCTGCGCACCAACGTCGACCTGCTGCTGCGCAGCCGGCGCACCGGCCGTGCGCTGCCGCCGGGCCGCGAGGAGTCGATGCTGGAGAGCGTGGACCAGCAGTTGCACGAGCTCTCCGGCCTGGTCATCGACCTGCTCGAGCTCTCCCGCAACGTCGAGGGCGGCGTGCGCCGCACGATGCGCGTCGCGATGCACGAGTCCGTCGGACGGGCCGTCGAGCGGGCCAAGCTTCGCGGGCCGGGCCTGGAGTTCGACGTGGAGATCGAACCCTGGTTCGTCCAGGGCGACCCGACCGGCCTGGACCGGGCCGTGGTCAACCTGCTGGACAACGCGGTGAAGTTCTCGCCGGCCGGCGGCAAGGTCGTGGTGCGGCTGCACGGCGGCGAGTACACCGTGCGGGACCAGGGCCCCGGCATCGACCCGGCCGACCTGCCGCGCGTGTTCGAGCGCTTCTACCGCTCGGACTCGGCCCGTCAGCTGCCCGGCTCCGGCCTCGGCCTGGCGATCGTCGCCCAGGTGGCCGAGGAGACCGGCGGCTCGATCAAGCTGGAGCCGGCGCTCGGCGGCGGCACCATCGCGCGGCTGAAGGTGCCCGGGGACCCGGGCAAGGAGGGCGACCGACTGCCGGACCGTATGTGATCTCGCCACCGAGCACCCGTTACGCTGGATCGGTGGCAGACAATGCGGAGCCGGATGCGGCTCGGGTGACCCAGCAGGACAACGGCATGCGGCGGGCGCTCGCCCGCGCCAGGCGCGGCGACGCGCTCGACGTGGCCGAGGCCGAGATCCTGCTCCAGGCGCGGGGCGCCGATCTCGACGCCCTGTGCGCGATCGCCGCACGGGTGCGCGACGCGGGCCTCGAGGCCGCAGAGCGCCCCGGGGTGATCACGTACTCGAAGAAGGTCTTCATCCCGCTGACCCGGCTGTGCCGGGACAAGTGCCACTACTGCACCTTCGTGACCGTCCCCGGCAAGCTGCGCCGCGACGGTCACGGGATGTTCCTGAGCCCGGACGAGGTCCTCGACATCGCCCGCAAGGGAGCGGCCCTCGGCTGCAAGGAAGCACTGTTCACGCTGGGGGACAAGCCGGAGGACCGCTGGCCCGAGGCGCGCGAATGGCTCGACGCGCACGGCTACGACGACACCCTCGCCTACGTGCGCGCGATGGCCATCAGGGTGCTGGAGGAGACCGGCCTGCTGCCGCACCTGAACCCGGGCGTGCTGTCGTGGACCGACCTGCAGCGGCTCAAGCCCGTCGCCCCGTCGATGGGCATGATGCTGGAGACCACCGCGACCCGCCTGTGGTCCGAGCCCGGCGGCCCGCACCACGGCTCCCCGGACAAGGACCCGGCCGTGCGCCTGCGTGTGCTCGAGGACGCGGGCCGCTCGAGTGTTCCGTTCACGACCGGCCTGCTGATCGGCATCGGCGAGAGCTACGCCGAGCGCGCCGAGGGCCTGTTCGCGATCCGCCGGGTGGCCCGGCGGTATCAGGGCGTTCAGGAAGTGATCGTGCAGAACTTCCGCGCCAAGCCGGACACCGCGATGCGCGGCATGCCCGACGCCGAGCTGCACGAGTTGGCCGCGGCCGTCGCCGTGGCCCGGCTGATCCTCGGCCCCGCGGCGCGCATCCAGGCCCCGCCGAACCTCGTCGAGGCCGAATACGGCCTGCTGATCGGCGCGGGCATCGACGACTGGGGCGGCGTCTCCCCGCTGACGCCGGATCACGTCAACCCGGAGCGCCCGTGGCCGCACATCGAGGAGCTGGCCGCGCGCACCGCCGCCGCCGGCTTCGAGCTGCGCGAGCGGCTGACGATCTACCCCGAGTACCTGCGCCGCGGCGAACCGTGGCTGGACCCGCGCCTGCTCCCGCACGTCAGGGCCCTGGTAGACCCGGAGACCGGCCTCGCGAACGAGGACGCGATCCCCGAGGGCCTGCCGTGGCAGGAGACCGAGGCCCTGATCGACTCCGGCCGCGTGGACCTGCACTCCAGCATCGACACCACCGGCCGCACCGGCGACCGCCGAGCCGACTTCGACGACGTCTACGGCGACTGGAACGAACTGCGTTCTCAGGTGGTGCACTCCGCCGCGCCGGAACGGCTGGCCTCCGAGGTCCGCGCCGCCCTCGACGTGGCCGCCGCCGACCCGACCAGGCTCACCGACCCGCAAGCTCTGGCCCTGTTCACCGCGGACGGCCCCGCGCTCGACGAACTGTGCCGCATCGCCGACGACGTCCGCCGCGACACGGTCGGCGAGGACGTGACCTACCTCGTCACCCGGAACATCAACTTCACCAACGTCTGCTACACCGGCTGCCGCTTCTGCGCCTTCGCCCAACGCCGCACCGACGCCGACGCGTACACGCTCTCCCTGGAGCAGATCGCCGACCGCGCCGAGCAGGCCTGGGACGTCGGCGCGACCGAAGTGTGCATGCAAGGCGGCATCCACCCCGACCTGCCCGGCACCGCGTACTTCGACATCGCCCGCGCCGTCAAGCAGCGCGTGCCCGGCATGCACGTCCACGCCTTCTCACCGATGGAGGTCGTCAACGGCGCGACCCGCACCGGCATGTCCATCCGCGACTGGCTCACCGCCGCCAAGGAGGCGGGCCTGGACACGATCCCCGGCACCGCCGCCGAGATCCTCGACGACGAGGTCCGCTGGATCCTCACCAAGGGCAAGCTCCCCGCCGCCACCTGGATCGAAGTCATCGCCACCGCGCACTCCCTAGGCATCCGCAGCTCCTCCACCATGATGTACGGCCACGTAGACGAACCCCGCCACTGGCTAGGTCACCTGCGCCTCCTGGCGGAGATGCAGCGCAAGAACCTCGAGAACGGCCACGAGGGCTTCACCGAGTTCGTCACCCTCCCCTTCATCCACACCAACGCCCCCGTCTACCTGGCCGGCATCTCCCGCCCCGGCCCCACGCTCCGCGACAACCGCGCCGTAACCGCGATGGCCCGCCTCCTGCTCCATCCGGTCATCCCCAACATCCAGACCAGCTGGGTCAAGCTGGGCCCCGAAGGCTCCGCCGAGATGCTGCGAAGCGGCGCCAACGACCTAGGCGGCACCCTCATGGAAGAGACCATCTCCCGCATGGCGGGCTCCTCCTACGGCAGCTACGAGTCCATCCACGGCCTGGAAGCCATCGCCGCCGCCGCCAACCGCCCCGCCCGCCAACGCACCACCACCTACGGCCCCGTCCCCGCAGACCGCATCATCGTAGGCCGCGAACATGACGGCCACCTCCCCGAACTACTCCCCGTCCTGGAGGCCTGACCCCCCGAGCGCCGGTCATGCCCCTACTGAAAATCGCCCGGTTGCCACTCGGTAGCGAATTCCCCCGGTCTCTATCCGAACCGGCGCTGTGCCTGAAAAGCTGACGCCATGACCTTCTCGATCGTCGCCGCCAACGCCGACCGCTCCCAGTTCGGCGTCGCGGTCGCCAGCAAGTTCCTCGCAGCGGGCTCCATCGTCCCGGGCGCCCGCGCCGGGGTCGGCGCCATCGCCACCCAGGCGTGGGCCAACACCGCCTACAAGTCGGACGGCCTCGCCCTGCTGACCAACGGTGCGAACGCGCAGGAGACGGTGAACACCCTCACCAAGCTGGACGGCCAGCGCGAGCAGCGGCAGATCGGCGTGGTCGACGCGCACGGCACCTCGGCCACGTACACCGGCGAGGAGTGCGCCGACTGGGCCGGGGGAGTGGCGGGCGACGGCTACGCGATCCAGGGCAACATCCTCGAGGGCTCCCGGGTCATAGCCCTGATGGAAGAGGCCTGGCTGGGCTCCGACCCCCGAGAGCCCCTGGCCCGCCGCCTCCTCGAAGCCCTCGCCGCGGGCGACCGCGCGGGCGGCGACAAGCGCGGCAGGCAGAGCGCGGCCCTGTTCGTCGTCGGCGACGAGGGCGGCTACGGCGGCGGCGACGATGTGATCGTGGACCTGCGTGTGGACGACCACCAGACCCCGATCCCCGAACTCGCCCGCCTGCTGACGATCCACGAACTGCTGTTCGGCAAGCCCGACCCGGCCGAGCTCGTGCCCCTGTCCGGCCCCCTCGCCGAGGAGGTCAGATCCCTCCTCGGCGCCCAGGGCTACATCGCCGGCGACGTCAGCACCGCCGAGCTCGACCGCGTCCTCGCCACCTGGGCCGGCGTCGAGAACCTCGAGGAGCGCCTCGTCCCCGGCCGCCTCGACCCCGTCCTGCTCGACCACCTCCGCCGCCTCAGCAAGGCCGCAGCGGACGCCTAACCGAGGCGCAGCCGCGACGGACGCGCGGATCGACCGGTTGCCGCGGCGTTCGCGGCGACGCTGACCGGCTGACCGGTGGTTCGCGGTCCGGGCAGGGCCATCCGGGACCGCTGCTTCCTCGGCGTGCGGCGGTCGCGGCGGCGGTTGATCGGCCCGGCTGTCTCGAGCGGTGTGATCTAGCTCTTGCTGGGGCCCAGTTCGGCTTCCAGCTGGGCTTCGGTCATCTCGGGCTCGGCTGCTGCGGCGGGCTGCGCAGGTGCGGTCGGTGCGGCGGGGAGGGGCGGCAGGAGGGTCGGCGGGGCGTCGGCGGGCTGGGTGCCGATCTCGGGATCGGCCTGCACCGCGCTCTCGGCGGCGGCGACGTCGACCTCCGGGATGTCGGTCATCGGCTCTATCGCGGCCGGGAGGTCCTCTGCCGGAGCGAGCTGCTTCGCTTCTTCCTCCTCAGGGAGTGACGCGCGGGCCCCCGTGCGCTCGCGGGCCGCGGCGCGCGCCTCGGCGGCCTGCGCGGCATGCGGAAGCGACGAGTGTTCAAGAAACCGGAGGAGTTCGACGGGGAAGGGCAGGATGACCGTCGAGGACTTCTCCGAGGCCACCTCGACCATCGTCTGCAGTAGGCGCAGCTGCAGCGCCGCCGGGCTGTCGGCCATGACGTCCGCGGCCTGGGCGAGCTTCTTCGAGGCCTGCAGCTCGCCGTCGGCGGTGATGATGCGGGCACGGCGCTCGCGGTCGGCCTCGGCCTGCCGGGCCATGGTGCGCTTCATCGACTCGGGCAGCGCCACGTCCTTGATCTCGACGCGGTCGATGTGGATGCCCCAGCCCACAGCCGGGGACTCGAGCAACAGCGCCAGGCCCTGGTTCAGGTTCTCCCGGTTGGACAGCAGGTCATCGAGCTCTGACTTGCCGATGATCGAGCGCAGCGAGGTCTGCGCCACCTGGATCATCGCGAAGGAGAAATCCTGCACCTCGATCAGGGCCTTGACCGGGTCGATGACGCGGTAGTACACGACCGCGTCCACCCGGACGGTCACGTTGTCCCGGGTGATGCCCTCCTGGGCCGGCACGGGCGCCGTGATGATCTGCGTGTTGACGCGCACCAGCTTGTCCGAGAAGGGCCGCAGCACGGCGATGCCCGCCTCGCGGGGCCGGCCGAGCACCCGCCCCCAGCGGAACACCACTCCGCGCTCGAACTGCCGCACGATCCTGAACCGCGGCCGCCCGATCAGCCCGCCGAGAACGACCACGGCGAGCGCGATATCCACACCAAGCATGGCACTCGCTCCTTCGCGAGAGAGCCTGCACCGTCCGATACGTCCGATGCACCGTATACCCGAGGTAGCACTCTCAGCGTAACCCTTTGGGCACGGCTGGGTACATGGTGCCCGCCTGTGTGGACGTGGTCTGGCCGGATCTCGCCATCGGCGGTGTCTTGGCACGTCAGCGCCGTCGCCGGGACGGCCGGTGCGTGGTCTTCTAGCGGCGGTATTCGGCGAGGCGGGGGCGGACCGCGAGGGCGATCAGCAGCAGCGCGGCACCCGCCAGGATCCACGGCCAGTACAGCCACGGGCTGACGTCCGAGCGACTGCAGGCTCTGGTCGTAGTCGTAGAAGTCGAACGCCGCGTCGCCGCGCGCGGTGCCCGTTTCGATCGTCAGCGCCTTCGCGGTGTCCCCGCTCCGCCCCGCGGCCACGATCGCGTCGTAGTCGGCGACCGGGCCCTCAGACGACTTCGCCCACTGCGACGCGGCGCCGCTCGCGGCCGACCCGAGCGTGCTCAGGTCCTTCTTGACGGCCGTCTCCTCCGATGCCAGCTGCCCGCCGGAGAACGCGTCCGGCATCAGCACGCTGCGGACCGCGGTGCCGTCCGCGTCGTAGCTGTCCGCTCGGGTGGTCACGACCTGGAGGTACGACGTCAGCCGCGACCCGGAGTCGCCGGCGTCCTGCGCCGTCGCGGCGAGCCCCGCGGCCGCCCCTACCAGCAGCGCGACGGTCGCCGCCGCGGCGGCGATCAGCGCCGGATTCAGCGTCCTGCGGAACATGACGGTGAACCCGCGCTGGGCCCGCACCAGGGCGAACACCGCGATCAGACCGAGCACCAGCGTGCCGATCAGCCCGATGACCGCCCAGCTGCGTGCGTTGTCGGCCGCCTGCCGCGCCTCGGAGGCGGTCTGGTCGCGCAGCTGCGCCGCGGCGGGCAGCACCACGTCCTGCATCACCGTCGTGGCCCGGCTGTAGAAGCCGATCGAGGTCGCCACGGGCTGCCCGGCGGGCGCCCCCGGGAACTCGTCCAGACCGATGGCCGAATCCGCAGTCGAGCGGTACTGCGTCACCTCCGAGGTGATCGCGGCCGCGTTCGCGCCGTCCGCCGCCAGCTCCTGGAGGTCGGTGTCCACCTGCGCGGTGCGGTCGTTGTACGCGATCAGCGCACTGAGCTGGTTCCCGTCGTACGCGCCGTCGTCCGCCGTGAGGTTCCCGTCGCCCAGCAGCACCAGCCGGGCCGCCTCGGAGTCCAGGTCCGCGAGGGCGAAGTACAGGTCTCCCGCCTGGGACGCGGTCCGCGCGCTCGCGGTGACCGTGCCCGCCTGGGAGCGTGCCTGCACGAAGGCCGCCGCCGTCATCGCGAGCAGCGCCAGCACCGCCGCGACCAGGCATGCGGTGATCACCCAGAGCTTCGCGGGCGTCGGCCTCGATGGACGGGAGCCGGTGCTCGGCGGCTGGAGACCCACGGGAGCGGACTGAACGACTGTCGCGGCCACTCCCGCACGGTAGTACCGGCCCGTGAACCCGAGGTGACGTCGCCGGAAAGAATGCGGGAGTCCCGCCCTGACCTCGGCACTCGGTACCATTTACTTCAGGGCCGTCACGAGGGCGGCCGCGACCCGACCGAGCGAACAGGAGCACCACGGTGTCCGAGATCCGTGTGACCATCGACCGCCTACCCGACCAGCGGGAAGAGCGGACGGTCACGACGGGCACGACCGTGGGCCAGCTCTTCGCCGAGATCTTCGAGGGCGACCGCTCCAACATCGCCGGCCGGCTGCGCCCGGCTGGGGCCGCCGGGGTCCTCGTCGACCTCGACCGGGCGCTCGCCGACGGCGACGTGGTCGAGCCCGTCGCGATCGACTCCGAGGACGGCCGCGCGATCCTGCGGCACTCGACCGCGCACGTGATGGCCCAGGCCGTGCAGGAGATCTTCCCGGAGGCCAGGCTCGGCATCGGCCCGCCGATCAAGGACGGCTTCTACTACGACTTCCAGGTCGAGCGGCCGTTCACCCCTGAGGACCTGAAGGCGATCGAGCAGCGCATGCAGGCGATCGTGAAGCAGGGGCAGCGCTTCGCCCGCCGCGCGGTCTCCGACGAGGCCGCCCGGCAGGAGCTGGCCGGAGAGCCGTTCAAGCTGGAGCTGATCGGCCTGAAGGGCTCCGGCGGCGACGTGAGCTCGGACGACGGCGCGAACGTCGAGGTGGGCGGCGGCGAGCTGACCATCTACGACAACCTGGACCCGAAGTCCGGCGAGCTGTGCTGGAAGGACCTGTGCCGCGGCCCGCACCTGCCGACCACCCGGAACATCCCGGCTTTCAAGCTGATGCGCTCGGCCGCCGCCTACTGGCGCGGCAGCGAGAAGAACCCGCAGCTGCAGCGGATCTACGGCACCGCCTGGGAGTCCAGGGACGCGCTCAAGGCGCATCTGGAGTTCCTGATCGAGGCGGAGAAGCGCGACCACCGCAAGCTCGGCTCCGAGCTGGACCTGTTCTCCTTCCCGACCGAGATCGGCTCCGGCCTCGCGGTGTTCCACCCCAAGGGCGCCGTCATCCGCAACGAGATGGAGCAGTACTCGCGGCAGCGGCACATCGAGGCGGGCTACGAGTTCGCCTACACCCCGCACGCCACGAAGGGCACGCTGTTCGAGGTCTCCGGGCACCTGGACTGGTACAAGGAGGGCATGTACCCGCCCATGCAGCTCGACGAGGGCGTGGACTACTACCTCAAGCCGATGAACTGCCCGATGCACAACCTGATCTTCCGGGCGCGCGGCCGCTCCTACCGGGAGCTGCCGCTGCGGCTGTTCGAGTTCGGCACGGTCTACCGCTACGAGAAGTCCGGCGTGGTGCACGGCCTGACCCGCGCCCGCGGCTTCACCCAGGACGACGCGCACATCTACTGCACCCGCGACCAGATGGCCGAAGAGCTCGACAGCCTGCTGACCTTCGTGCTCGACCTGCTGCGCGACTACGGCCTGAACGACTTCTACCTGGAGCTCTCCACTCGGGACCCGGAGAAGTCGGTCGGCACCGACGACGCGTGGGAGGAGGCCACCGAGACGCTGCGGCAGGTGGCGCTCAAGCGCAACCTGGAGCTGGTGGACGACCCGGGCGGCGCGGCCTTCTACGGCCCGAAGATCTCGGTGCAGGCCAAGGACGCGATCGGCCGCAGCTGGCAGATGTCCACGATCCAGCTGGACTTCAACCTGCCGGAGCGCTTCGGCCTCGTGTACAAGGGCCCGGACGGCGCCGACCACCGGCCGGTGATGATCCACCGCGCGTTGTTCGGCTCGATCGAGCGCTTCTTCGCGGTGCTGCTCGAGCACTACGCCGGCGCCTTCCCGGCCTGGCTGGCCCCGGTGCAGGCGACCGCTATCCCGATCACCGACGCGCACGTGCCCTACCTGCGCGAGGTGGCGGCGCAGCTGCGCGGCCAGGGTATCCGCGTCGAGGTGGACGCCTCGGACGACCGCATGCAGAAGAAGATCCGCAACGCGCAGAAGGCCAAGGTGCCCTTCATGCTGCTGGCCGGCGACGAGGACGTGGCCAAGGGCGCGGTCTCCTTCCGCTACCGGGACGGCTCGCAGAAGAACGGTGTGCCGGTCGCCGAGGCGGTGGCCGAGATCGTCGAGGCCGTCCGCTCCCGCCGCAACGACTGATCGCCGCTCCGCTTCACTCCGGCTCCCGGTGCCCGCAAGGGTGCCGGGAGCCGCCGCGTTCCGGCGGAACAACCGCCACGCCGATCGGGTTGTACGCCGTGCCCGGGCGAACCAGGACCCGCGCGAGGCCGGAGGAGCGCCGAAGTGAGTCACGTCGAGAGCTGGCAGCAGTGGCGGACCCGGCGGGAGGTGCGGCTGCGCGACCCGCACGGCACCCTCGCGCTGACCGGCACCCACTGGCTGGACGAGGAGCCCGCGCCGATCCTCGAGGGCGAACCGGTGCTCTGGAGCGCCGCGCCGGACGGCAGGACTGTCACGCTCACCGCCAAGGCCGAGCACGGCCTCGTGCTCAACGGCGAGCCGGTCGACGGCACGGTCACGCTGCGCCCCGACACCGACGAGCACCCTGACACCCTCACCGCGCCGGACTACGACATCCTGCTCGTGCCGATCGAGCGGGAGGGCAGCGCCGCGCTGCGCGTCTACGACCCGAAGGCGGCCACGTTGCAGGCCTTCGACGGCATCGAGGCCTTCGACTACGACCCGCGCTGGGTGATCCCGGCCAGATTCACCCCCTTCGACGGCCCGCACGTCGAGAAGGTGCCGAACGCCGACGGCGTCGTGCGCGGCCTCGGCCTCGACGGCACCGTCGAGTTCGAGCTCGAAGACGGCACGCACACCCTGCAGGCGGCGCTGACGAGCGGCGGCGGGCTGTGGATCGTCTTCGCCGACCCGACGACGGCTGACTCCAAGCCCTTCTTCCGCTTCCTGAGCACGGAGGCCCCGGCTGCGGACGGCACGGTGACGCTCGACTTCAACCGGGCCCATCTGCCGCCCTGCGCCTTCACGGACCACTACGTCTGCCCGCTGCCGCCGAAGGGCAACACCGTCGCCGAGCCGATCCGCGCCGGCGAACTGGCCGTCAAGACGCGCTGACGGCAAAGCCACCGGGCTACGCACGGGCCATCACTTCGCGCTCAAGCACCGCGGAAGCCAGCGGGAGCAGCGACAGCCCCGGCGACAGCGTCGCCTCGGGCCTGACCCGGAGAACCTCGCGCAGCTGACGGAGCACGCCGTCTGCGTCCTGCGTGAGCTGCTCCGACGTTACCCGCGCCACCGCGAAGCCGAGCGAGGTCAGCGTGCTCGACTCCAGGGGCGGCGCCTCAACCATCAGCGCCACTGCACGTGATGGCCAGACGGCCAGGGCGCGGGCCACGCGGCGCTGTCCGAGGTAGATCGTGACGTCGCTGAGCGCTCCGATCGGGCCGACAGCGCCGAGCTTCGCCAGGAAGGCTTCCGCGGCCGAGGCGCGGATATGCGCCCGCGACTTCGCGAGCTCGGCGCGGATCTCGGCCGAGTGCCTGCGGGAGGCCTTGCCGAGCTCCTGTTCGAGCTCTGCCAGTTGCACGCGGCCGTCCCGGAGCGCGGCCGTCACGACTCCGTCGATCGCCTCCGGGCGACGGTCCGCGACCGCCGCCAGGCAGGTGTCGACGACGCTTCGCGCCGGGGGAGCGACCCGCAGCACGCCGACCCGCATCGCCTCGGGTATCCGCGTGGTTCGGATGATCCGCAACTGTGCCACGCTCTGACGGCGCCTCCCGTGCGGTACGAGCGCATCGAGGCGATACCGGGCGGCGCACAGCCCAGCGGAGGTGAAGCCGGCAGCCGAGCTTCCCGCGAGGCCGACCGCCATGCCATGAGCGCCTGCGGCACCCTCTGTCGGCCCGTAGCCTGCGCCGTCGCCTATCCGGTCGCGGGGTAGGCGGATTCCGTGCACGGCCAGGGCCGCCTCGCCGGTGAGCACGGACTCGTCTCCGGCGTACAGCTGCGCGGCCACCAGCCATTGCCCGCGGCTCGGCGGGCCTCCCTGGAGGGCATAGACGCCGGGGACCAGCCGTTGCCACAGGCCGCGCTGCACGCGTCTTCGCAGGGTCTCGTGGGGCAGGCCGCCGGCCTTCGCCTGCGCCGCCGTCAGGACGCCGTGCTGGCGCTCGATCAGAGTGCTGAGTGATGGGCTGTCATACGCGGTGTGATTCGTCATGCCTTCAGCGTCGCCGCGAATCCACTGCCACTCCAGCGAATCGGCGGATTTCACCTGGTAGACGCCTTAGTCACACGACGCTCCGGTACGACGAATAGTCCGACGGAGCTACCGGAACTGGCTTTTCAGCGGCTCCAATGCTCCAGCACCGACGTGAACTCCTCGACGAAGTCGCGCGGGCCGAGACCCAGCGCGACCTTGCCCTGGCTGCCGCGCGCCCGCTCGGTGAGCTGCGGGGGAAGGCTCGTGCCGTCCGCGTGCTCCTTGCGCAGGAACACCGTCTGACCGTTCGTCAGCGGGCTGCCGCATTCCACGAAGACCGTGCCCTCGGCGGTGTCGAGGAAGGCGGGGTCCAGCGCGGCGCCAACCGCGAGCGGGTCGTGCAGCGGAACCGATTCGGCCCGGTGGAAGTGGTTGTAGGAGCTGAAGTAGAACTTCAGCAGCCTGACGGTGAACTCCAGCGGCTCCCCGGCCGCCTCGAGGCGGGCCAGGTGGTCGAGCGTGAACCGGGCGCGGTGCGTCGCGTCCAGGCCGACCATCGTGTAGTCGACGCCGCTGGCCACGACCAGGTCGGCGGCCTCCGGGTCGTGCCAGATGTTGAACTCCGCGGTGGGGGTGACATTGCCGGGCTCGGTGACCGCGCCGCCCATGAACACCAGGCGGATCCGCTCGGCGAACGACGGGTCGGCGATCAGCGCGGCCGCGAGGTTCGTCAGCGGCCCGGTCGCCACGACCGTGAGCTCGCCGGCGTACGTCCGGGACAGCCGCAGCAGCGCCTCCACGGCGTTCTCCGCGTGCTCGGGGACGCCCGCGTCGTCCGCGGACTCGTCACCGAGGCCGGTCCTGCCGTGGAAGTCGAAGGCGGCCGCCGCCTCGATCCGCCGGGTGAGCCGTCCGCCGACGCCGCGGTAGACCGGGATGTCGTCCGCCGCGCCGAAGGTCTTGACCAGGGCCCGCGCATTGCGATAAGTGTGCTCGACCGGGGCGTTTCCGCCGACGGCCGTCACCGCCTTGAGGTCGTAGCGCCCGCTGCCCAGCGCGTACTGCAGCGCCACGGCGTCGTCCAGGCCGGGGTCGCAGTCCAGCACGATCGGACCGGTCACCGGCCCACCTCCTCGGGGCGGTTCGCCGCGTGGCGAACGGGGGTGTTCGCGCGACGCGCCGGTCACCCTGTTGTGTGGAAATCGTTATCCGACAGTCCCATCTCCGGTCCGCCGCGTCAAATACGCCCGTCGGGTGAGACGGCCGCCGGTCGCTACTGCGACAATCGGCTCATATCCAGCAGCCCGGGAGAGAACGATTGCCGGGTTTGATGCGAAGATGGAGCGCCGGGGCAGGCTCCGGCCGCCCCGAGGAGAACGGACGTGACAGGTGAGCAACGGCAAGGACGCCAGGCCAGCCACGTTGCGCGAGGTGGCGGAGGCGGTGGGCTGCTCGGTCGCCACGGTCTCCCGGGTGCTCGCCGGGGACCGGCCGGTCGGCCCGGACCTGGCGCGCCGGGTGCAGCAGGCCGCCCGCGACCTCGGCTACCTGCCCAACCAGGTCGCCCGCGCGCTGCGCAGCCGCAGCACCGCCACGGTCGGCCTGGTCCTGCCGCAGATCACCAACCCCTTCTTCCCCTCGCTGATGCGCGAGGTCGAGCGCGCCCTGCACGAGCAGGGCCGCGCCCTGCTGCTCGCGGACAGCGCCGACGATCCCGCGCTGGAGGCCGAGCGCGTCGAGCTGCTGATCGCCCGCCAGGTCGACGGCCTGATCGTCGCCCCGGTCGACCAGGAGAGGTCCATGGCCACGCTCGCCAAGGCCGCCGCGCGCGTCCCCGTCGTGCTGCTCGACCGCAGCGTGGACGAGGTCCAGGCGGACGCCGTGACCGTGGACAACGCCGCCGGGATGCGGCTGCTGCTCGAGCACCTCAGGGCCCTCGGCCACAGCCGTTTCTGGTTCCTCGGCGCCGCCGGCGACGCCTCGGCCGCCGTCGAGCGCCGCGCCGCCTTCCAGGACTGGGCGGTCCGGCACGCCGGCTTCTGGCGGGTCGAGCTCGGCGACTTCTCGGTCCGGTTCGGGCAGCAGGCGGCCGGCCGCGCGGTGACCGCTCCGGCGGCCCAGCGGCCCGACGCCATCGTGTGCGCGAACGACCTGATCGCGGCGGGCGCGGTGCAGCGGCTGCGCGAGCTCGGCGTGTCCGTGCCCGGCGACCTCGCGGTGACCGGCTTCGACGACGTCGACCTGGCCTCGCTGACCTCGCCCGGCCTGACCACCGTGCGCCAGCCCAACCGGGAGCTGGCCGCCGAGGCGGCCCGGATGCTCACGGCCCGCATCCAGCAGCCGGAGGCCGCGGCCCGCGCCGTGCGCCTCACCCCCACGCTCGTGGCCCGCGGCTCGACCGTGGTCGTGGACAGTCCGCAGGGCTCCGCGCCGTGATCGTTTCGGCTTCGGCGAACTTGGAAGGATCAGCGCTGTGATCGCGGTAGTCGGCAGCCTCAACCTCGACCTGGTCGTCGCGGTCCCGCAGCACCCGGTGCCCGGCCAGACCGTGCTCGGCGGCGACCTGGCGGAGCACTGCGGCGGCAAGGGCGGCAACCAGGCGGTGGCCGCGGCCCGGCTCGGCCGCCCGGTGGCCATGGTCGGCCGGGTCGGCGCGGACGAGACCGGGACCGTGCTGCTCGACGCGCTGAAGGCGGAGGGCGTGGACACGGCGCATGTGCTGCGCACCGGCGACACCCCCAGCGGCAGGGCGCTGATCGCGGTGGATCCGGCCGCCGAGAACACGATCATCGTCAGCCCGGGAGCCAACGCGCGGCTGTCCGGCGACGACTGCGCGGCGGCCCGGGACGTGCTCGCGGACGCCAAGGTGACGGTGCTTCAGCAGGAGGTGCCGCACCCGGCGAACGAGGCCGCGGCCCGCCTGTCCGGCGGGATCGTGCTGGTCAACCCGGCTCCGGTGCGCACCGGCGAGAACCCGCTGCCGTCCCGCGTCGACGTGCTGCTGCCCAACCGCTCCGAGCTCGCCGCGCTGCTCGGCCGGGCCCCCGATTCGCTGACCGACCTCGACGACGTCATCCGCGCCGCCCGCGCGCTGCGCGGCGCCGGGTCCGTGCTGGTCACGCTCGGCGGCGACGGCGCGCTGCTGGTCGAGGACGGCGTCGGCACGCTCATCCCGCCGTTCCGGGTGAACGCGGTGGACACCACGGCCGCGGGCGACTGCTTCTGCGGCGCGCTGGCCTGCGCCCTGGCCGACGGCGAGCCGCTGGAGAAGGCGGCCCGCTTCGCCGCCGCGGCCGCCGCCCTGAGCACGACCAGGCCCGGAGCGCAGCCCTCGCTGCCCACCCGCGACGAGGTGGAGCTCTTTCTCGCGGCGGTCTGACAGTGGTCGGACCAGTTGGCTAGGCTGGTCGGCATGGAAGCGCACGAGATCGCGGAGCAGGCCGGGGCGCGTCCCGTGGACGGGGTCGGCGAGCCGGACGAGCTGCAGCGGCTGTGGAACCCGCATCGGATGGCGTACATCCTCGGCGAGAACAAGCCGACCGGGCCGCGGCCGGACGACGGCTGCCCGTTCTGCCGCATCCCGAATCTCGGCGACGACGAGGCCGCGCTGATCGTCGCGCGCGGCGAGACCGTCTACGCCGTGCTGAATCTGTACCCGTACAACCCGGGCCACGTGCTGATCTGCCCCTACCGGCACATCGCCGACTACACCGATCTCACCGACGAGGAGGCGGCCGAGTTCACCGCCTTCACCCAGGACGCGATGCGCGCGGTGCGCAAGGCCTCGAGCCCGCACGGCTTCAACCTGGGCATCAACCAGGGCGACGTCGCGGGCGCCGGGATCGCCGCGCACCTGCACCAGCACGTCGTGCCGCGCTGGTCCGGCGACGCGAACTTCATGCCGGTCGTCGGCCGCACCCGCTCGATGCCGGTGCTGCTCGGCGACACCCGGCGGCTGCTCGCCGAGGCCTGGCCGACCCCGTCAGGAGGCTGAGCCGGCCGACGGCGGCGCCGGGTGCCGCGCACCGTCCTTTCGTGCTTCGTCCCTCCGACCCGGCCGGCCCCTCCGACCCGGCCGGCCCCTCCGACCTCTCCTCCGGACGCTCCAGCCGCTCCAGCCGCTCCAGCCGCTCCGGAGCCTCCGCGAGGCCGCGGAAGAGCTCCGAAGTCCGGCTGGGTGACGAGCGGCGGCTGGCGCTCAGCGATGCGAGCGCCTCGGCCGGGCGGCCGGTCGCCTCGCAGACCGGGCGGCCCGGCAGGACGTCGAGCTTGAACGCGTGCGCGCCGGACAGTCGACGGCAACGGTGCCGCCGCAGCCTAGACTTGGCCGCGTGAACGATCTTCAGCTCGAGCTCCCGACCGGCGCGCTGATCGCCGGCGACGCGGCAGCGCTCTTCGCCGACGCCCTCCCGATCATCGAGGGCCTGCCGACGGGCTGCTTCCCGGCGACCGCGGGCGCGGACGGACTGGAGGTCCGGTTCACCGACGCGGAACCGGTCGCCTGGACGGAGTCCGCGCTGCTGCGGACGCCGAGTGGGTATGCGGCGCTGCTCGACGCGGCGGCGCTGGCCGAGTACACGGACCTGGGCGACGAGCCGGTGGACGAGTTCGAGCTGCTGTCCGAGCGTTTCGAGGATGCCGAAGCGGCGCTCTTCCAGGGCGTGCTGGCCGTGCGCGGCGACACGGGCCACGTGTCGCTGCGCCTCGGATTCGATGGATCCGGGGCCGTCAGCCGGATCGCGCTGCGTTTCTAGGGATGGGGATCAGCTCGCCTCCGCCGCGATGATCTTGGAGGCGAGGCTCGCGGGCATCGGCTCGTGCTTGAGGTAGGCGCGGGTGAACTGGCCGGTGCCGTGCGAGAGCGAGCGCAGCTCGACCGGGTAGCGGGCCAGCCCGGTGGCCGGGACCTCGGCCCGTACCAGTGTCCTGCCGTTCGTCGCCGGCTCGGTGCCGAGCACCCGCCCGCGCCGGCTGCTCAGGTCGCCGAGCACGGCGCCGACGAACTCGTCGGACAGGACGATCTCGACCGCGTCGACCGGCTCCAGCAGCGCCGGCTTGGCCTGCGCGGCGGCGTCCTTCAGCGCGAGCGCGCCGGCCGTCTGGAAGGCCATGTCCGAGGAGTCCACGGAGTGCGCCTTGCCGTCCACCAGCGTCACCCGCAGGTCGACGACCGGATACCCGGCGAGCAGGCCCCGCTCCATCTGAGCGCGCACGCCCTTCTCGACCGAGGGGATGAACTGCCGCGGCACGGCCCCGCCGACGACCTTGTCCACGAACTCGAACCCGCTCCCGTTCGGCAGCGGCTCCACCTCGATCTCGCAGATGGCGTACTGGCCGTGGCCGCCGGACTGCTTCACGTGCCGGCCGCGCCCCTTGGCCGCCGCGCCGAAGGTCTCCCGAAGCGAGACGCGGTGCGGCACGGTCTCCACCGCGACGCCGTACCGGTTCGAGAGCCGGTCCAGCAGCACGTCCCGGTGCGCCTCGCCGAGGCACCACAGCACCAGCTGGTGCGTCTCCGGGTTGATCTCGAGCCGCAGCGTCGGGTCCTCGGCGACCAGCCGGGCCAGGGCTTGCGAGAGCTTGTCCTCGTCCGACTTCGCGTGCGCGGTGACGGCGACCGGCAGCAGCGGATCGGGCATGACCCAGGGCTCCATCAGGGCGGGGTCGTCCTTCGAGGAGAGCGTGTCGCCGGTCTCGGCGTGCGCGAGTTTGGCGACGGCGACCAGGTCGCCCGCGACCGCGAACTCGACCGGGCGCTGCGTCTTGCCGAGCGGGCTGGAGAGTGCGCCGACCTTCTCGTCCACGTCGTGGTCCGGGTGCCCGCGCTCGGCCATGCCGTGGCCGGAGACGTGCACCGGCTGGTCCGGGCGCAGTGTGCCGGAGAAGACCCGCACCAGCGAGATCCGGCCGACGTACGGGTCCGAGGTCGTCTTGATCACCTCGGCGACCAGCGGCCCCTCCGGGTCGCAGGCCAGCGGCGCCTTCGGCGAGCCGTCCGGGGTGGTGACCGCCGGGATCAGGTGCTCGCCGGGGGCCGGGAAGCCCTGCGTGATCAGCTCGAGCAGCTCGCGTGTGCCGACGCCGGTGAGCGCCGAGACCGGCAGCACCGGGTAGAAGTGCCCGCGCGCGACGGCCGTCTCCAGGTCGTCGATCAGCACCTTGACGTCGATGTCCTCGCCGCCGAGGTACCGGTCCATCAGCGTCTCGTCCTCGCTCTCCGCGATGATCCCCTCGATCAGCGCGTTGCGGGCGGGCTCGATCAGCTCCAGGTGCTCCGGGTCCGCGGTGACGGCCGTGCGCTCCCCGTCGCTGTAGTCGTAGATCTGCTGGCTGAGCAGCCCGATCACCCCGGCGACCTGCTCCTCGTCGTCGAGCAGCGGCAGGTAGAGCGGCAGCACCCCGTCGCCGAAGACCCGCTGGCAGATCAGCGTGATGTCGTCGAAGTCGGCGCGGGCCGCGTCCAGCTTCGTCACCACGACCGCCCGCGGCAGGCCGACCGCCGCGCACTCGTCCCACAGCAGCTGGGTCGAGCCGTCCACCCCGTCGGCGGCGGAGACCACGAACAGCGCGGCGTCCGCGGCCCGCAGCCCGGCGCGCAGGTCGCCGGCGAAGTCCGCGTAGCCCGGCGCGTCCAGCAGGTTCACCTTGAAGCCGTCCACTTCGACCGGCGCCACGGCCAGACTCACCGAACGGCCGAGCCGGTGCTCGACCTCCTCGGAGTCGCAGACCGTCCCGCCGTCCTCGACCCGCCCCGCCCGGCCGATCGTCCCGGTGGCGGCGAGCAGCGCCTCGACCAGCGTCGTCTTCCCCGCCCCGGTGTGCCCCACGAGTACCACGTTCCGGATGGCCGCGCTGCGCGTGGGGGCACCTACGCCGGCCCCCGCTTGGCCTCCGTGACCGCCGCCCTTTTCGCCCATGGCTCGGACCTCCGAAAGTGATCGATTCGTAACGATGCGTATGACAGGTAGACAACTCCTCTTTCCGGAGCGGCACAACCTCGGACACCAGCGTTTCACCCGGGCGCGGGGGAGGTGAAATCCGCGGAAGCCGTGCCGTCCAATAGCATGGGCGCCGGTCCGCCGCGGCGGACCCCACTACGCCGACCGATGCCGATGCTGGGATACCTCACCGATGCTCAATCGCTACGCGCGGGCGTTCTTCACCCGTGCCATCACGCCCATCGCGCGGTTCCTGCTGGGCCTCGGCGTGGGCCCGGACACGGTCACCCTCATCGGCACGCTCGGCGTGTGCGCCAGCGCGATCCTGCTCTTCCCGCGCGGCTACATGCTCGGCGGCACCCTCGCGGTGACCGCGTTCATCTTCTCCGACCTGCTCGACGGCACGATGGCGCGGATGTCCGGGCGCACGTCCAAGTGGGGCGGGTTCCTGGACGCGACGCTGGACCGGTTCGGCGACGCGGCGATCTTCGGCTCGCTGGCCTACTACTTCGCGGTGAACCACAAGATCGGCATGTTCCTGGCCTGCATGATCTGCCTGATCTCCGGCATGGTCACCTCGTACGCGCGGGCCAAGGCCGAGTCCCTCGGCTTCCGCTGCGACGTCGGCCTCGTCGAGCGCGGCGAGCGGCTGGTCGGCTCGCTGGTCTCCACCGGCCTCGACGGGCTCGGCGTGCCGTTCATCCAGGCAGTCGCGTTCTGGGCGCTGGCCGCCGGCTCGACCGTCACCGTCGTGCAGCGGATGCTGTACGTACGGAAGCAGGCGCTGGCCCTGGCCGCCGCCGGGCAGGGCGGCCTGGACGCCCCGGGCACTCCGGCGCAGCCGACTTCCGCGGATCCGACTTCCGCGGGCCCGACTTCCGCGGGCCCGACTTCCGCGGGCCCGACTTCCGCGGGCCCGACTTCCGCGGATCCGACTTCCGCGGGCCCGACTTCCGCGGGCCCGACTTCCGCGGGCCCGGCGCCCGCGGATCCGGCGCAGGCCGCGAACGACCAGGAGGCCTCGTGAGCAAGCTGCAGGAGGAGCTGACGTATCGCGCGTACGCGACCGGCTGGGCGCTCGTCCGCCGCCTGCCGGAGCGCACCGCGTACGCCCTGTTCCGGCGGGTCGCGGACCGGTCCTGGCGCAAGCGCGGCAAGAGCGTGCGCCGGCTCGAGTCCAACCTCGCACGCGTGCTGGGTCCGTCCGCCACCGAGGAGCAGATCCGGGCGGTCTCCAAGCAGGGCATGCGCAACTACATGCGCTACTACTGCGACACGTTCCGGCTGGAGACCTGGTCGCACGAGCGCATGGTCTCGACCTTCAAGCTCGAGAACGAGCAGTTGCTGCGCGACCTGCTCGCCTCCCGCCGCGGCGTCGTCCTCGCGCTGCCGCACATGGGCAACTGGGACCACGCGGGCGCCTGGGCCGCGAACGTCGCCGAGGGCGGGTTCACGACGGTCGCCGAACGGCTGAAGCCGGAGAAGCTGTTCGAGCGCTTCCTGCGCTACCGCGAGTCGATCGGCATGGAGGTGCTCCCGCTCACCGGCGGCACCGGCACCTTCGGCGGGCTGATCCGGCGGCTGAGGTCGGGCGGACTGGTCTGCCTGGTGGCCGAGCGCGACCTGACCGACCGCGGCGTGCCGGTCCGGTTCTTCGGCGAGACGACCAAGCTGCCCGCCGGCCCCGCCGCGCTCGCGGTGTCCACCGGCGCCGCGCTGTGCCCGGTCACGCTCTGGTACACCGATGACGCCGCGCACGCGAAGGTCTGGCCGGAGATCCAGGTGCCGGCCGAGGGCACCCGGCAGGAGAAGATCGCTTACCTGTGCCAGCAGGTCGCCGACGTGTTCGCGCAGGGCATCGCCGAGCACCCGGCCGACTGGCACATGCTGCAGCGGCTCTGGCTCGTCGACCTCGACCCGGAGCGCGCGCCCTCCCCGGCCGGGGCGTCCGACTCAGTCGACAGGCCCAACGGCGGAGCCGGACCGGTGACCGGAGCGG
>Ga0310811_10002391_pt1 | contig 23467 bp, 16 predicted proteins | sample YCmetagenome_FD_207642 | JGI IMG/M metagenome (GOLD analysis project Ga0310811, IMG submission 207642) | Soil microbial communities from experimental microcosm in Duke University, North Carolina, United States - YC | ecosystem: Engineered > Artificial ecosystem > Soil microcosm > Unclassified ... | reverse complement strand
GCGCGCCGAAATACAATCGCAAGTAGTCGAAGTCTGTTTGTAAGAATAGGCCGGCGAGGCAGCGCCCCACTAAGAACCATGCGGAGACCACACAATGAAGGTCAAATCGATTGCCGTCTGTTGTCTGTGTCTGATTTCATCCGTTGCGTTTGCCCGAGATGGCGGGTGGTTCGGCGGTGGGCATAGTAGCTACCATTCAAGGGGCAGCGGCGAACATGAAGTCCGTGGATACACTCGCAGTAACGGCGCCTACCCGCGTCGTCATCAGCAGACTGATCCGAACGGGACGAAGGATCGGGGCGGGTTCGGCGGTGAACATAGCAGCTACAGGCGCGACGAACACGATGTCCGTGGATACCCGCGCAGTGACGGCACCTATGTGAGTGGTCATCAACAGACTAATCCGAACGGGACGAAGTACGATAACTGGTCTTCGAAAGGCAATGTAAACCCATACACGGGAAGGGTTGGAATGGACGATCCATCAAGGTAACAGACAGGGGCAATGCCCAAATAGTGGGCAAGGGCAACTTGGTCCGGTCTGAACGCTCGACCAAGTTGCTACGCAATACCCGCTGACGGTCCTTCGTTTAACCGAGCTTTAGCGCAATGTACTCAGCGCGTAGATAGGTATAGCTTTTTAGCATGGGAGTGCGACAGCGGCACGACGCGGGATCGCCCTTTTTTCATCACCGGCAACCGGGCGGTACGTTGTTCCACATCAACGAGTGGGGGATGAGACCACGATGAAAACACAAACGACCTTGATCATCGCGCTGTTGATGGCTAGCTCGGTGGCACATGCCACTTCGTTCAATTGCGCGAAGGCATCAACTTATGTCGAGAAGACCATCTGTTCTGATGCGACGCTCGGCAAGTTGGACGACGCGCTGACACAAAATTACAACGTGATGCGGGCGTCCGACCTCGGTGACGACGGCGCAGCGTTGAAGAAGGAACAGCGGGCGTGGATTGCACAACGCAACAAGTGCGCGACCGACCAGTGTCTCGTTGACCTTTACCGTAAGCGCATCGATGTAGTCTGCGATGCGCCCGTAGTCAACGGCGTCCACGCGGCATGTATGCAGTCCCGCGACATCGATGCAACCCCTGCGACGACTGCAACCCAAGGTGCCTCACAGGCGGGCACTTCGAATTTTGCAATTGCACAGCGTGCAAGTGGACCGACGTTCGGATTCAAGGAATATCTAATAGGGCAATCTAAGGCGAACCTAAACCTCGTCCGTTGCGCGAAAATCGTGGATACGCGGGATGATTTGGAAATGTGTTTGCCAACAAACGTTTCAGTCACCATTGCCGGCATTCCCGGTCAGATCAAACTCCTTGCTTTTAAGGACCGCAAACTCGAAAGCGTTGAAGTTGACGTAAGGACCAGCGAGGAAAACATATCCGCCATCAATAGCGCCTTGACGGAAAAATACGGCGAAGCAGCAGTAGATGGGTCGTTGGGGAAAATCAGATCGACAGCAACAGCTATCAGGGCGGGGTTTCGGCAATCATGTTTTATAACACCAAGGTAAACCGTGAAATAATCAATGCGCAGAAGAAAGAGAGGGATGAGAAAGAGAATAGCGCTAGGAAACAATCCGCAAACGATTTGTAATTTTGCTCGCTAGACCGGAACCCGAACTGGAACGTCGGTCAGACCGGTACTACAACGTCTGCAAGTACATCCACTGAACGGCTCTTGCTTGATTGGCGACGATTCACGCATGATCTGCTGCTTGGCTAACGTGAAGAATCGACCGCTTTTTGTCTCACTGCGCCGGTATCGGTTTGCCTTCTGCCCTATTAGCGGGAGCCACGCTCCCCGATCCTTCGGGAACGGTCTTCAACGGATGGGCGCCCTTCGTAGTCGAGCGTCGTGATACAGCAATGGCCATCGACCATAAAGGCCCATTCGGCCTGCTGGTGCCTATGAAGTTCGCGAACGCCGCCCGCGTTCAGGCGCATGTTCAGCGAAGCCGCAGAAGTGGCCGAACGTTGCTGCAATTTGGCTTAATGTCGGTATTCACCCCCATGATCGTGGGCAATATGATCGTGTTTTCAACTCTAGAGATTCACGCAATGAAAACTTGGCAATGCATCATCTGTGGTTTTATCTACGACGAATCCAAGGGCATCCCCAAGGACGGCATTGCGCCTGGCACAAACGCATAAAAGGCACACGATGCTTGGGGCAAAAAAGAGTCGATTCATTTGCTGTGTCCTGACTTGTTACTCGTACTGCGCATCAGTGCAAGCAAAAATGGCCCACGAGCAGCGGCCTGGGCCAAAAACCTGCTTGCACACCGCTTGAGGGGCTGCAAACGTTTCACACTCGGCTGTCGGCTGTGGCCTGCTGAGTACCGCACATCTCATTCTCTCCAGGCCGGGGACTTACACCGTCACGCGGGACACGACCGCTGCCTTCTCACTGATTGGCAAAGGGAGTTATTCAAGGTGACCACGAACACAATCTGCCTGTGGTATGAAGACGATGCCGAAGACGCCGCGCGCTTCTACGCCGAAACCTTTCCGCAAAGCAGCATCGGCGCCGTCCACCGTGCGCCGGGCGACTATCCCGGGCGATGCCCTGACTGTCGAATTCACCGTCGCGGGCGTCCCCTGTATCGGCCTCAAAGGCGGGCCGCGATTCAAGCACAGTGAGGCTTTTTCATTCCAAATCGCGACCGACGATCAGGAAGAGACCGACCGGTACTGGAACGCGATCGTCGGCAATGGCGGGCAGGAAAGCCAGTGCGGCTGGTGCAAGGACAAATAGGGCGTTAGCTGGCAGATCACCCGGCGTGCGCTGACCAATGCACTCGCTAAGGGTGGCGAGGCGGCTAAACATGCGTTTGAGGCGATGATGCCGATGAAAAAGATCGACGTCGCCGCCATCGAGGCGGCTGTGCTCGGCGAACCAAGAGTGTTTCGTCGCGGCCCGCCCGCTCATTCCACTCACTCGACGGCCGTCGCCTTGCGCGCCGCGCGTGAAGGCTTGCGCGCGCCCCTGGAAAGATGAGCGTCTGCTCTCCTCGGCGGCACACGGCGGGTCTTCGTGTCGGGGTTCTGTGTAGCAGCCAGCTTCTCCCTCAGCGCTGAGAGATCGTTCACGCTGGCGGCATGCGCGCCGTGTGCCGCTTCCAGCTTGCCCTCCATCACACCGACCTGCTGACGCAGAGTGCCGAGCTGCGCCTGGAGCGTCTGAACCTCTGCGCGATGGCGGCTTTCGCCCTGTTCGATCCGTCGCGCGCCGGCCTCGAGTTCCTTCTGCAACTTAGTTGCCACGCCGCGCTCGCGGTCGATTTCGAGCAGCGCCCGGGCTTCGGCCGCCCGAAGCCGCTCCTGCGCCAGGTTGCCGTCGGCGCGGAGTTTGTCCAGTTCGGCCGCGAAGTCGCGCCGGGCCGTGTCGAGCGCCAACTGGAGTCGTTGCTCACCCTGCTGCGCCTGCCGCAGCTGATCCTGCAGCGTCGCACACGTGGCGGTAGCGGCGGCCAGTGCCTGCTCCAGCCCGCCGACGTGGCGTCGTGCGTCGCCCAACGCGGCGGCGCTGCCGAGCAGTTCCTGGCGCAGCCGCGCGCATTCGGTCTCGGCCTCGGCCTGCTTCGCCTGCGCGTCGTCGACCGCCCGTTGCGCGTCCTGCCGCGCCGCGGCCAGCCCGTTCTGCGCCACGTCGACTGCGCGCGTCCACAGCGCGGCGGCCAATTCGCCGGTCGCCGACTGCAGCTCGGCCGGCAGGTCCGGATGCTCGATGCGCACGCGGCTTTTGTCGCGCAAGGTCGCCCAGAACTTCGCCAGCGCCTCGGCCGGCGCGCTCATGCTGCCTTTGCGGACCAACTGATAGAGCCGGTTCGCGGTCGGCGTGATGCCGTGCCGGAAGAACAGCAGCACGCAGACCTCGCGATACAACTCCTGCGTGTGCGGGAACTGCGCACGCAGCGAGTCGATTTCGGCCTGCAGTTGCGATTCGAGCGGTGGCACGTGCGGCAGCGACGGTTCGAGGGCGACGGATGAGTCCATGATGAGCTTTTCCGAAAACGGATGCTAATAATACAACGTAAACCGTATTTTTTCGCCACCCTCTTCCGATATTTTTGACATTAATACTATAATGTTGAAAAATTCTGCCATACGATTGCCGCGTGACATCCCACGGTTGCTCATGGAAACTTGCAGGACCGATCACACGATGTTCATCAGCTGGGGCCATGGGCGCGGCTCGCTGGAGCCGCGCCCCCGGTATGGGGCCAACAGCCCCCGTGATTCAAAGGGGGCGTGGCCAGGTATGTGTGCGGCTTCCCCCGAAGCGGCCAGCGAAACTAGAAGACATTGACCACGACAATCGCCATCAGCGCCATGACGACCCGCGACACCGCATAGCCCGTTGCATATCCGATGACAGGCACGTTCGACTTTCCTTCTTGCTGCAGCGCGCCGAGCGCCGCCGTCGTCGACCGCGCGCCGGCGCATGCGCCCAACAAAATGGCAGGCGGGAACTTGAACACGTACCGACCCAGCACGAGACCCACGATCAGTGGCACGAGCGTCACGACCGCACCGGCGAGGAACAATACGAGGCCGTATTGCTTGAGGCCGCCGACGAAGCCGAGTGCAGCGTCAAGCCCGACGCAGGCGATGAAGCCGTTGAGGCCGACGTTGTTGAACACCCAGACGGCGGCCTCGGGGATACGTCCGAACGTGCGCCTGGTTGCACGCAGGTAGCCGCAAACAATTCCCGCTACGATCGCGCCGACCGCGGTGCCGAGGCTGAACGGGATGTGATTGATGTGGATGGTGATCGCGCCGATCAGGCTGCCGATGACGATGCCGAAGGCCATGAACACCATGTCGGAGCTTTGGACGGGGCGGTCTGCGTAACCGAGTTCTTTCGCGATTTTATCGACGTCCTGGCGCGCGCCCAGTATCGTCAGCACGTCGCCCCGCTTCACTTGCAGCTCGCGTTGCATCGGCTGTGACACGTCGGCGCGGGTGATCTTCAAGAGAAACACGCCGCGGCCAGGCTGGCCGAACAGCGTGTCGACGACTTCGCCTAGATTTTTTCCGGCATAGCGTTTGTTGGTGACGACGACGTCGAGTTGCTCGGTCGCGAATTCAAGCAGCGCAACATCTTTCACTTCCGGACCGAAGCGGTCCTCGTGTGCGAGGAGTCCGGCGAGGCCGCCTGACACGGCAAGCACAGCGCCTTCAGCGAGCACGGTGTCGCGCGTGCAGTCGACGATCGCCGAACCCTCGGCAACTCGCATGCGTCGTACAAAGACTTCGTGGTTAAAGAGGGACTCAACTTCAAGCACGGTTTTGCCGGCCAACGCGGTATTCGACAGCCGGAATGTGCGCGCCGAATATTCACGGTACGCAGTGGCGCCGATCGCACCGCCGCCTCCGTGTTCACGTGCATAGCGTTCGCATTCTTGCGCCAGATTAAAACCCATGAGCTTCGGCGCCAGGTTCGCAAGCAGGTACGCGGAACCGACCGTCCCGAAAGGGTAAGTCACCGCGTACGCCACGGACATGAGCGCCATCGCGCTCTGCGTTTGCGCGCCGGCGATACCGGATTGGCTGACGAGATCGGTGGCGACCCCGAGTACGGTCGAGTTCGTATAGCCGCCTGACAGCAGACCCGATGCGAGCGGCGCATTGTACCCGAGCAGTTTACCCAGCGCGATCGCGGTGGCCGTCCCTACGCAGCAGAGGATGACGGCGAAAACGACCTGGGGCAGTCCATCGCTTCGCAGCGCACGAATGAACCCTGGGCCGACGGAATAGCCCACGGAGAACAGGAACATCGCGAAGAATGTGGCCTGCATCACGCCCGGTAGCTTGATGCCGATCTGGCCGATCAACAGCCCGGCCAGCAGCGTGGACGTGACGATGCCAAGACTGAACGACCCGAACTTCTTTTTTCCAAACCAGAAGCCGACGCCGAGCGTAAGGAAAAGCGCGATTTCCTGATGTTTCTGGAGTGTTTCGACAATATATTCCACGACAAGTGACTCCGTTTAGTTAGCTTCCATGCCCAGTCGGTCGTCCATGAAAGGTAATGCGTGTGCCGAATGAGGAACATCCGTACGACCGATTCCGGCGTCCCTCCTTTTTCAGCAGACTTCCAGACGTTGTGCAGCCCGTTGCAGCGAAGAAGTGCCCTTGTGAATCACTTCTACGAACCCCCACGGGGCGTGGCCGGATAGACATCGTTGCGAGTTGTCACGTCGAGTCTCCTTCCAGCGCACAGCGGGGTTCGTGCACGGCGCGGCAGCGCGACCGACGCGAGGAATCTGCACGGAAGGCGGGGCCTATCGCGCCACATGGCACAGAGGACACGCGGCGACGATAGTCCCTATAGATAGTCCCTATAGACGGCCGGCTGCTCAGTATCTTGGTTGGTAGAGCAACGTTTCGATCCAGGCGCGAATGTCACGCGGACGGCTCACCTGGGCGAGTCCGGCGTCGAACATGAAGTCGGCGATCCGGCATGCCGTCGTGATCTCGGCTTCAAGAATGTTGTCCTGGCTCGGATACAGCATGCCTTTGGCCTGAAGGTCGGGCCCGACCTGATCGGCCGTGGCGTGTGCTGCGACGATGAAGCATTCGTCGGTGAGTCGCGTCGGACGGCACGCGTATGTCGCGAGCCCGATTGCCGGGTAGATGTAGAAGTTGTTCGCCTGACCCGGCCGGTGCCGATGCCCGTTCAACTCGCACTCCGGAAACTGCACGCCGGCCGCAAAAAGCGCGCGGCCGTCGGACCACGTATAGGCCTGTTCGGCCGTGCATTCGGCCTTCGTTGTCGGATTGGACAGCGCGCAGATGACGGGTCTTTCGTTAAGCCGCGCCATTGCCTCGACGACCTCCTTCGTAAATGCGCCCCCTTTCGTCGACACGCCGATCAGGATGGTCGGCTTGAAGCTTTCGATCACGTCGAGGAAGCTGTTGCTCGGCTTGTCGTCGTGTGCCCAGACCTTTTGCGCTTCCGTGAGATCGGTGCGCGACGATTCGATGAGCCCATTTACGTCGAAGAGACGGATATTCGAACGCGCATCTTCTGCAGAAAGGCCCTTGGTCTGCATCTCGGCGGCGATCAGCTTCGAGATGCCGATCCCAGCGGACCCGGCTCCGAGGAACAGGATGCGCTGGTCGATCAGGCGGCCACCCGTCTGGTTCATGGCCGCCGCAATGCCGGCAAGCATAATTGCCGCGGTGCCCTGGATGTCGTCGTTGTAGCAGAGGACGCGGTCGCGGTAGCGGTCTAGCATTCGAATGGCATCCGTACCTTTCCAGTCTTCGAAGTGAATGCAGCAGTTCGGGAACACGACCTGAACGGCTTGGATGAACTCTTCGGTCAGTTCATCCAGCTCAGCTTCCGTTAGCTGAGGGTCGCGTGTGCCCATGTAAAATGGATCGGCGCGAAGATGATAGTTCGCAGTACCAATGTCGAGAAGAACTGGCAGCAGGGCTGACGGCGGAACGGACGCGCATGCTGTGTAGAGTTGTAACTTTCCGATCGGAATACCCATCCCGTTCGCGCCGATGTCGCCGAGGCCGAGAATCCGGCCGCCTGTCGATACGCAGATAAAGCGCACGTCGCGCTCCGGCCAATTGCGAAGCACATCGGCGATCCGGCCTTTCATGTCGCGGCTGATGTACATTCCCCGCGCACGACGATACAGGTTGCCGAATTCAAGGCACGCATCGGCGACGGTCGGGTCATAGAGAATCGGGATAAAGCGCTTCGGGTCCGACATGATGGTCTTATAGAATACCGTCTGATTGCGCGCTTCGAGTTCGATAAGGTAGTTGTAGCGGGCGAGATCGTCGGGGAAGCGATCGAGGTGCGTCAACACGCGTTCGACCTGACGTTCGAGCGTCTCGATCGCGTGCGGCAGTAAACCTTCAAGTCCGAACCGGTCGCGCTCTTCGTTCGTGAAGGCCGAGCCCTTGTTGATTGCAGGATCGTGCAGCAACGCAATACCGGTAGGAGACGCGGCGGGAGAACTAGCGGGCTGTTTTCTTTCGATAGAGTGGGCGTGAACCATGATTGCAAATTCCTATGTGTCTGTGGTGTGTTGAACGGGCCTGGCCAGGCGCCACTACCTTTGCAAGGGACATGCCAAGTGGCATCAGGATGCGTAACTCACTGTTTACAAAAGGATATTTGTTTGCGATGCTAATTAAAATAAACGGGCTCGTTCTGTTTTCCGAACATCGGCCCAAAAGCCGGCTCGAACTATCGAACAGTTCTCGTGACACGGCGAAGGGTTTTGTCGCATTAAGGATGCAGGGATAAGATTGGCGGATCGAGCAAGGTATGTCGATCGAGGCAGCCCCCCCAACCAGTCGATGGCGAATCCGGCGGCAACGCTCAGCCTGTTAGTGTTCCAACAGTTTGAATGTCGACACCGATCCAGCGATGCATAGCAGTATCGGGAACAGAAAATCGTGGTCGACCCGCGTGAACTCGATCATAAGCACCAGTGCAGTAACGGGCATTTGCATCGATGCAGCAAGAAATGCCCCCGCACCGACGATCGCAAATCCGCCTGGCGATGTACCGGGCCAAAGCATGTTCCAGACTCCGCCCAGCACAACGGCGAGCAATGCTCCGTTCGTCAGAGCCGGCGTAAGTAACCCGCCTTCCGCCCCCGCTCTCAGGCTGCTCACTTCAATCACGACCTTCAGAACGAGCAGCGTTGCCGCAAGCCCAATGGGCAGGTCGCTGTCGAACGAAAGCCCCGCGGGCCCCTGGCCGTTGCCGGCCAATTGCGGGAAGTACATCACGAGCGCGCCGATCGCCGCGAAGTTGAGCAGGGAAAACAGCGGCAACCGCGCATCCTTCGGGGCGCGGACACGCGCCTGCTCAGTCACGCGCGTGAATCCCCATGCGGCAAGTCCAAAGACCGGGCCGCAAATCGCCGACCACACGACGAGCGGTTCACTCAGCACTAGTTGCGGAACCGTGTACGGAGGTTCGTTACCGAGTACGAGCCAGGAAGTTAAGGCGGCCAGCGTTGAAGTCACGATGGCTGGCAAGAGAGCCGTCCACTCGAATGTGCCCAGCAAGACTTCGAGCACAAAGAGCGAGCCGCCCAGCGGCACGTTGTATACAGCTGCCAGCCCGGCGCCCGCGCCGCATGCGACCATGACGCGACTCTCGGCAGCGGTCAGCCTCGCCCGCTGAGCCAACCAGCCGCTCCACACGGCGCCGACCTCCCGTGGCGCTACTTCCCGACCGAGCGGCGAACCCAGCGCGACAGTGGCGATTTGCAGCAATGCGTGCACGATGGTGCTCATCACGGGCATGCGAGGACCGTCTGGTGTCACTGCTCGCTTAATGCTAACGAGCGGCCGACCGAAACGGTAGAGTGCCCACCAGCCCGCGCCCGCGACAAGACCGCAAGTCACCAACGCGGCGAACCGACGCTCGGGTGTAGCGGCGCTCACGCCGCTCAAGAAACTTTCGTTACTGACAACGTGGGCCACGCTGTAACCGTACGCCACATGCTGGATAGCGCGGAGCAGCAGCGCCAGTAGCATGCCGCCGAATCCGGCACCCACGCCTGCCAATACAGTAACTGCGGCTAAGGTTGGGAGCCGGCCGAAATTGACACGCGCTCGGGTGTGTGACGATGGTTCGGGAATCATGATGCGTTCTCAGATAGGGATATTCGTTCACCGGTACCGCGGTTGTGGGTCGTGTCGTGCGTCCAGACGATACGCCGTGACGCGAAAGCGCTCGCCCTACGCGGGCTCGCACCTGGAAAGGCAAGGACCGTGCCGTCGGCGCGCTCCGCGTTCCGATCGACCGGCGCGGGGACACGCCAACCCCGCGGGATAAAGCCGGTGCCGGCCCAACGTTTTAGCCGCGTTTATGTGCGCCGCTTGCCAGCCATACGGATTCCCGAACACGGCGCATCGCGGCCGCACGAAAATTCGTACGCGGGGACCATGCCGCGTCCTGCACATGCGCTCATGTTATTTCGTGGTGCAGGAGGCGTCAGCGGGCGTCTCAAATTCAAGGTTGCGGATATCGTGCTTGCGGATCTTGCCGAAGAGCGTAGTCTTCGGAATTTGCATGGCGTCGGCCGCCCGCGTGAGGTTACCGCGCTGGCGGCGTAGTTCCTCGACGATCAGGACGCGCTCGAATGCGTTGACGGAATCGGCGAGCGGGACCGGCTCAGTGGCCGAATCGGTATCTGCTCTGCGCTTTAAGCCCAGCACGTAACGTTCGGCGTGGTTGCGTACCTCGCGCACGTTGCCAGGCCACTTGTGAGCGAGCAGTTCGCTCACGGTCGCGTCGCGGATCGGCGGCACGGGCCGGTCAAGGCGAAGCGCCATCTGACACACAAAGGTTTCGAACAGCAGCGAAATGTCCTCGCGTCGGGTGCGCAACGGCGGCAGTTCGATTACTGCGATATTGAGCCTGAAATGCAGATCGGCGCGGAACTTGCCTTCTTCGGCAAGCGCCAACAGATCGGCCTTGGTCGCGGCAATCACACGAAAGTCGACGGGAATTGAGTGATTTGAGCCGAGTCGCTCGATTACCCGTTCCTGCAGCACGCGCAACAGCTTCACCTGCATCGCCATGGGCATGCTTTCGATCTCGTCGAGAAAGAGCGTGCCGCCCTGCGCATACTCGATCTTGCCGATACGCTGCTTCGTTGCACCGGAAAACGAGCCTGCCTCGTGGCCGAAGATCTCACTGTCGAACAGCGTTTCGGGCAACCCGCCGCAGTTCAACGCGACGAACGGCCCGCTGCGCCCGGACAGATCGTGCAGGCATCGCGCGATCAGTTCTTTGCCCGTACCGGTTTCGCCGTGGATCAATACGTCGCTAGGCATCGGGGCAAGATCACGCACAAGCTCGCGCAGGTCGCAGATCGCCGACGATCTGCCGATAATCCGACTTTCGAGGTCACCGCGCGCGGCGAGCTGGTGGCGCAGTCGACACACCTCGAGCGCAAGCGTTCGTTTTTCAAGCGCACGTTTGACGACCGCGACAAGCTCATGCGACTGGAACGGCTTCTGGATGAAGTCGTACGCACCGTCGCGCATGGCCCGCACCGCGGTCTGCACGTCGCCATGGCCGGTGATGAGGATCACCGGTAGATCGGCGTCGCATTCGATGAGCTTGCGTAAAAACTCCGTACCGTCCATGCCGGGCAGGCGAATGTCGGAGACGACTACAAAACGACCGCCACGCGTCAATGCGCGAGGAATGGACTCGACCCTGTCATAAGCCTCGACGCGCAGTCCTTCTAGTTCGAGCGCCTGCCGGCAACCCAGACGGACATCGTCCTCGTCCTCGATCAAAACCACTTCGGCGTTGTCGTTCATTTGCATGTCTCTTCCTCGGGGGCGCTTCTAAGCATCAGGCGAAACAGCGCGCCGCCTTCGGGCCGGTTCCGCGCGGTGAGGCTGCCGCCGAAGCTCGCTACGATATCGGAGCAGATCGCAAGGCCGAGCCCAAGCCCGCTTGCCTTCTTCGTCGTGAAAAACGGTTCGAACAGCTTAGCCTGCACGGTGTCGGTCAGGCCGATGCCGGTATCGAGAATCTCAGTGACCACTCGATCGCCTTCGCGGTACGACCGGATTTCGACGGCGCGCGTCTCGCTGGTCTCCATTGCTTCGATGGCGTTCGACACCAGGTTCACGAGCACCTGCTCGAGCCGCACGGCCTCGCAGAGTGCGAGTAGCGGCTGCGACGGTGCGACGACGCGAAGGTCGACTTGCTCTTTCTTCAGCCGATGGCTCAATAGGGTGACCGCGCTCTCGATTGACGCCACAACCGGCACGGCGGTGTTTTCGCCGTCCGGGCGACGCGCGAACGAGCGCAGGCGTCCGGTCAGCGTGCTCAACCGCGTAACGAGATCGTCAATGCGACTGAGGTTGAATTCCGCAGTGCTGCGATCGCCGCGCTGCAGGAAGCGGACTGCGTTTTCCGACAGCGTCGCCATCGCCGCGATCGGCTGGCTGATCTCGTGCGCCAGCCCTGCGGACATCTTGCCGATGACGGCCAGGTTTTCGGTGCGGATCAGCTCATCCTGATAATTGCGCAGCTTGCGTTTGGACTCAATGTGCTCGGCGATCTCGCGCCGCAGCTGGTGCTCTCGCTGCTGGAGAGCTGCTTCAGTCTGCTTGAGGTCGCTGATGTCCGTGCAGACGCAATACCAGTGGAGAATCTCGCCGCTGTCGTCACGGAACGGTTCGCCACGGACAAGGTACCAGTTCACTTTTCCGTCGGCTCCGGTTATCTGATAGGTATCCTGATAGGATGTGCCTTCGTGGACGGCTTGAATCCAGCGCGAATGGACACGGTCGCGGTCCTCTTCCGGAACGAGGCTAAGGAATCCCTGCCCGTCGAGTTCCTCCCAGCTCTTTCCGATCAATGCCAGCGTGCGGTGGTTCCAGCGGTCGATGTTCCCGCCAGGTGTGGCGCTCCAGATCATGGCGGGTATTGCGTCTACCAGATTTCGCAAATTGAGCTCTTCGTTGCGAAGTGCCTCCTGGGCGAGCTGGCGTTCATGAATATCGGTCGCAAGACCATACCAGTTCACGATTTCACCCTCGGTATCCCGCATGGCGGTGGCCTTACATTGAAACCAGCGATAAGAGCCGTCCGCTGCACGGAGCCGATAGACCCCGTCATAAGGTCTCCCGCTACTGAGGGAATCCTGCCAGGCTTCAATTGTTGACGTAGAGTCATCGGGGTGCACCAGGTCATACCAGCCGTTCGCCCTGAGTTCGTCGAGTCGCCATCCGGTGTACGTCTCGGCGCGCTTGTTGACGTACTCGATTCGCCCCTGGGCGTCCGCACGCCAGAGCAGGCTGGGAACGGTCTCTGTGAGCCAGTTCAGCTGGGCTTCCCGTTCCCGGATGACGTCCATGGACCTGTATAGGTCATCGATGTCGATGGCCGCACCGTACCATTTGTAGACGCTTCCATCCTCATTGAAGTAAGGAACCGAGCGCGAATGACGCCATCGATAATCACCGTTGCGCTCTGCCCATCGGTAGATCGTATCGTGCGCGCTACGTTCCTGAACCGAGCGAAGATAGCCTTCTTTTATCCTGCCGCGGTCATCGGGGTGAACGAAATTCAGAAAGCCGAGATTCTGTAAGCCTTCAAGCGTAGTTCCTGTTTCCTCAAGAAGCAGTCGGCTAACGAAATCAAGATCATGCCCTGTATGGGTCACGAAGCGGCCTGGCAACCGGTCGAGGAGTTCTCTGGCTTCTTTCTCACTTGCCGCCAATGCCTGTTGTGCCTTGACAGTCTCATCGATTTCGGTGGCAATGAGGTACCAGTTAACCACGTTCCTGTTGTCATCAAGGAGAGGCTCGGCCAGAAGACTCTGCCAGCGGTATACGCCATCGTGCTGTCGTAGCCTCACGACAATGTCGGCCGGTTCCCGCGCCGCGATGCACGCTTTCCATTGGGTGCGCGCAACGTCCACATCATCGGGGTGGATGTAATCCATCCATCGCTCACCGGTGATCTCCTCAATGGGACGTCCCAGCGCCGCGACTCCGACCTTATTGACGTAAAGCAGCTCGCCGGTCGGAGCGCCGACAAATACGCATGCCCGAACACAGTCCAGAATGCGTCGATGGGTTTGCTCCTCGGTTTGGAAATGAAATTCTGCTGTCGTGCGGTCGGGTATGCCCAAAGCGCGCAAGGATGTTTCCTGTGTCCTCATCGATTGCTCCGATAAAACTCAACCTGTGTCGCCCGTCTCACTGCAAGTTCAGGCCGCCCTAACAAGTTCTGGAAGGACCAAGAAAATCGGGCACGAGACCATAAATTATCAATTATGCTCCTCACATGGTTGCCGCGCTCGCCGTGGCGATACCGCGCGCCAACCTCCGTCAGCCGCCGCCACGCGCAAGCGGAATCACCGTCAAAGACCGAATCCCCTGTGCCCCGCGAATCAGGACACCCTCGATGTCAGCAGTCGCAGAAGGTCCGCTCATCAGCACCGCGTAATTCGCAGCGAAGAATTCGCAGCGGTGATACGCATGGTGCAGATTACCGACAATGTCGGCAGGATCCAGCAACGCAACGAGGTGCTGGGACAGATAGCCCAGCGCATTGACCTGATACTGCGCTTCGCTGAGCCAGATCGATCCGGTCTCGGCGACCGCGAACCGCGGCCGTACGATGCCGACATCGACGTCGTTCAGCTCGTGCGGATCGCGGACATCTTCAATGCGCCGCGTACCGGCCGCTTCGGGCACGGCTGAGCAGATCACTTTGGCGTCCGGATAGCGCGCCCGGATCAACGCATCGATGTCGCCGTCAGCGGGCATCTCCGCCCAGATGCCGCCCATCTGGGCAAGCGTTTGCTTGAACCTGTCGAGCGCAGGCGGCAAGCCGGCATCGAACATCGGCACGTCGGGTAGCGTCGCTGGCGTACGTTGCGCGGCGCGCAGACTTGCGAGAATGGCGTTTCGGCTGCTCATTTTGATTTCCTGTTCTTCAGGTACCAGTCGCGGAATGCCTGCTCGGGCGCATCAGGCACTTCCCGTTGCTTGCCCCACGCATTGAAGGGGTTGTAGATGAAGGCACGCGGCAACTTCGCGACAGCCGTGTCCGCTGCCTTGATCGCCACGCGGTACAGCTTCGGCTTTGCCAGCACCTCGCCCGCGACCTTCATCGCCTCTTTCTTGATGAATGGCAACTCGTGCTGCTCGGCGACGATCTGACGCCACTTGTAGATCTGCTCGTGAATGTTGATCTTGACGGGGCAGACGTTCGTGCAACTGCCGTTCATCGTCGAAGCAAACGGCAGTGCGCTGTATTTCTTCAGATCGAAAGTCGGATTGATGATCGCGCCGATCGGACCGGAATACACACCGCCGTAACTCAGGCCGCTGCTGCGTCGGTAGACCGGACATGTATTCATGCAGGCGCCACAACGGATGCACTTCAGCGAGTACCAGAAGTCGTCCATTGCGAGTCGTGCCGAACGGCCGTTGTCCACCAGCACGAAGTGCATTTCACCGCCTTTTCGCGGGCCACGGAAATGCGATGTGTACTGCGTGATCGGCGCGCCGAGCGCACTGCGCGACAGCAACCGGATGAACACGCCGAGATGCTCGAGCTTCGGAATCAGCTTCTCGATGCCGATCGACGCAATGTGCAGCGACGGCACGTTCGCACTCAGATCGGCATTGCCTTCGTTCGTGCACACGGTAATGCCGCCGGTCTGCGCGACCGCGAAATTGCAGCCGGTCATGCCGGCTTCGGCGTTCAGGATCAGCGGCCGGGTCGCATTGCGCTGCGCTTGGGCGAGGTAATGCACATCGCTGTTATCCGGGTCGGTTCCGAGTGTTTTAGAAAACACTCGGGAAACGTCCGATGCGAGCTTGTGAACCGCCGGCACGACGACGTGTGCCGGGCGCTCGTGATCGAGCTGCTGGATCCGCTCTCCAAGATCGGATTCGACGACCGTGATACCGCGCGCTTCGAGGTACTCGCGCATCTCGCATTCTTCGGTGAGCATCGATTTGCTCTTGACGAGCGTCTTCGCGCGGTGGCCCTCGAGAATCTCGTGAACGATGCGATTGTGCTCTTCGGCATCCTTCGCCCAGTGCACGATCACGCCGTTTTTTGTCGCGTTCCGTTCGAATTCCTCGAGATAGCCGGCAAGGTGCGTCAGCGTATGCTCCTTGATGCCCGAAGCAAGCGAACGCAGTTCTTCCCATTCCTCGATGCCGTGCGCCGCCTGATCGCGCAGGGTTCGCAAAGTCCACAGGCGCTTGTCGTGGAACTCGATGTGCTTTGCGTCGGCGATAAACTCGCGCGACGCCTTCACGTGATCGACGCGCTTCATGAATGGGCTCCGTTGAGGATCTGGGCGATGTGGATGAACTTCAGACCGAGGCCGAGCCGGTCCGAGCAGCCTTTCTGGTGCATCAAGCACGACGAATCCGCGGACACGATGTATTCGGCGCCGGCCTGTTTGTGATCGCGAACCTTGTCGTACCCCATCCGTGCCGACACCGGCTCCTCTGTCACGCAGAACGTGCCGCCGAATCCGCAGCATTCGTCGGGCCGAGCGGGCGTAACGAACTCGATACCCTTGACCTTCTTCAGCAGCGACAGCGGTTTCGAGAAGAACGGCTCGTCAATCTCCGACATCTTCGCAGTGCGCAGCCCTCGCAGCGTTCCGCAACTGTTGTGCAGGCCGACCCTATGTGGAAACTCGGCCCACGAAAGCGCGTCGACCTTTAACACGTCGTGCAGGAACTCGACCAGCTCATAGGTGTTGGCACGCACTGCCCTGCTTTCCGCAGTCGGTTCGACGGCCGTGAAATGATCGCGCACGTGGTGCACGCAGCTGCCGCTCGGCGCAACGATGTAGTCGTAGCCGGCGAAGTTCTTGACGAACAGCGCTTCAGTCGCGGCGGCGTCTTTTTCGCATCCGCTATTGCCCATCGGCTGACCGCAGCAGGTCTGCTCAAGTGGGTAGTCGACGTCGCAACCGAATCGCTCGAGCAGTTCGAGCGTTGCGACGCCGACATCCGGAAAGAAGGCGTCGATGAAACATGGAACAAACAAGGCAACTTTCATTATCTCTCCTGTGGCTACGAATGACTCCAATTGGACGAACCTGCCGAATTCCGATATCTCACGGCAAGCTCGCCTTGCCTACATTGGGTAAGCACGGCGTTCATCAGTAGTGACCCGAAGTCGGATCGATCTTCCCTTTGAACACGTTATAGCTGTAGACCGTGTAGATCAGCATCAACGGGTAGACGAACAACCCCGCGCCCCAGAACATGAAAGCGAGGCTTGCATGGGGCCCCGCCGCCTGGGTGATCGTGAGCGAGAACGGGACCATGTACGGCCAGAACGAAATCGCAAGCATCGCGTACGCGCAGATGAACAGCACCACGATCATCAGGAACGGCTGGTTGTCGCGGCGCCGCCTGATGCCGGCCAGGGTGCCGCCGATGGAGACGAGCGCGACGAATGGCACGATGAAAAGATAAGGACGGTCGAGCCAGCGATGCAGGATCGCAAGGTTTTCATAAAGCGCATGAAAGAACAGCACAGCCAGCAGGACGAGTACCGCGACCAAGAGCGGTGGGATCGCGCGATACGCAGCGTCGCGTGCATCCCCCTCACATTTCTTGACGACCCAGCTCGCACCGAGCAAAGCGTAGCCGGTGCATAACGCAAGGCCGCACAGCATCGAGAAAGGACTGCACCACGTCATGACGTCGCCGTCGAAACGTCCGTCGACGATTGGCAGCCCCTTTGCCAGCGCGCCGACCATCGCGCCCTGCATGAACGCCGCGACGACAGAACCCACCACGAATCCAAGGTTCCAGATCGCCCGCGTGCGACGAGCCCTGCCACGGAACTCGAAGGCGACGCCGCGAAAGATCAGGCCGGCGAGCATCAGGACCACGGGGACATAAAACGCGGAGACCAGCAACGAGTAGGCGGCAGAGAAAGCGCCCCACAACACGACACCGGCCACGATCAGCCAGGTTTCGTTGCCGTCCCACAACGGTGACACGGCGGCCAGCATATGACGCCGGCGTGTTTCGTCCCGGGTCAGGCCGAACAGCATGCCGACCCCGAGGTCGAAACCGTCGAGCAATACATACAGCAACATGCTGAGGGCGAGTATCAGCGACCAGTAGAAGATCATTTGTGCACCTCCCGGGCCATTTCGTCGGTTGATTGCAGCCCGGCTGCCAACGAAAGCGGACGGTTCGGCAGGGCAGCGGGCGGCGGCAGCAGCAGGTCTTGTGCAGGCCCGCCTTTGAGCAACTTATAGATGTAGTAGGTGCCGAAGACGAAGATGAAGATATAGGTCGCACAGAATACGAGCAGCGAACCCGCTGCGGCGCGCGGCGTCAGGAACGGCGTGAGCGCGTCGGCCGTACGCAGTAGCCCGTAGACGGTCCACGGTTGCCGCCCGATCTCCGCTGTAAACCACCCCGTGAGGGTCGCGATGAATGGCAACGGAAAGCACAGGAATACCGCCCACAGCACACCACGCCGCTGCAGCAGACGCTTTTTGAGCGACAGCAGGGTGCCGCCCCATGCGACGAGCAGCATAAGGAGGCCGCACCCCACCATGACCCGGAATGCAAAGAATGTCATGACGATCGGCGGACGCTCGCTGCGTGGGAAGTTGGTGAGACCGACCTCTTTCGAATCGAGCGTCATCGACCCAATCAGACTGCCCAGCACCGGCACCGAAATCGCATAGTCGTTCTTCTCGCGGGCGGCATCGGGCCACGCAAGCAGAACTTCGGATGCGGGTTGTTCGTCGTGCCAGCGCGCCTCGATCGTTGCAAACTTGATGGGCTGATAGCGGTGCACATAATCACCGACCAGATGTCCGAATAGCAGTTGAACCGGCACGAGGATCGCCCCGAGCAGAAGTCCCATGCGCAGCATGATGCGTGCTTCGGCGGGACACATCCCGCGCAGCGTGTACCACGCACCGGTTGCGGCCACACAAAACGCTCCAGTAACGTAAGCCGCCAGCAACATATGAGGAAACCGCACCCAGACAACCGGGCTGAAGATGATCTTCAACCAGTCGTCCGGCACGTAGATGCCACCCTGGATGACGTAGCCCACCGGATACTGCATCCAGCTGTTGTTCACCATGATCCAGAACGCCGAGAGCGTCGTGCCGAGCGCCACCATCGCGGTGGAAAACAGGTAGAAGCCCGGCCTCACCTTGTTCTTGCCGAACAGCAGCACGCCGAAAAACGACGCCTCCAGCATGAAGGCCGTAAAAGTCTCATAGGACAACAGCAGCCCCTGAATCGGCCCCGACAGCCGTGAGAGTTCGCTCCAGTTCGTGCCGAACTCGAAAGCCAGCACGATCCCGGAGACCACGCCCATGCCGAATGCGATGCCGAAGATCTTCAGCCAGAAGTCGAATACGCGGCGGTACGCGGGGCGCCTGGTGATCAGGTGCAGCGCTTCGAGTACCGTCAGCCACGCCGCCAGTCCAATCGTGAACGACGGGAAGATAATGTGGAACGATACGGTGAAGGCGAATTGCAGTCTCGACAGCAAGAGTGCGGTGGTGTCCATGTCACTCCCCTAGCGCCACAGGTTGGTTTGCGCGAGATCGATCACCTGGTCCGCTTGTCCATTCAGGATTGCCTTGACCATATAAAGCGAGAACCCCTTTGCCATTTCGAGCTTGACCGCGGGGGGCATCGCCAGCTCCATCCGGTTCACGACCGCGTCGATCAGCACCGGACCGTCGTGGGCGAACGCCGCGGCGATGCCGGGCTCAACATCGTCTGGCTTTTCAAGTCGGATACCACGGATACCCACGGCTTCGGCCATCGCAGCGAAGTTCGGATTGTCCAGTTCGGTACCGATCGGCACGAACGACGTGGACTTCTGTTCGAGTTCGATGAAGCCGAGCGCGCCATTGTTGAAGACCACCACCTTGACCGGCAGGCCGAGTTGCGCAAGGCTCAGGAAATCGCCCATCAGCATCGCGAAACCACCGTCGCCCGACATGGAGATCACCTGGCGGTGCGGAAAGGCCGCCTGTGCACCGATCGCCTGCGCCATGGCATTGGCCATCGAGCCGTGCCAGAACGACCCTATCAGCCGGCGCTTGCCGTTCGTCGCGAGGTAGCGCGCGCCCCATACCGTCGGTAAGCCAACATCGCAGGTAAACACCGCGTCTTCCGTGGCATGGTCACTGACGGCTTTGGCAACCTGCTGCGGATGGATCAACGACTTCCTGGCACTGTTCTGCGCCAGCGCGTCGAGATCCTTGCGCGCCTTCCGGTAATGCTGCTGCGCCTGCGTGAGATGCGCGGCGTCGGTCTTCTCCTGCAGTTTCGGCATAAGCGACGTGAGCGTCGCCTTCACGTCGCCGACAATGCCCAGATCGATTGTCGTGCGGCGCCCGAGATTACCAGGGCGGATGTCGATCTGGACGATGCGCGTGCCCGTTTTGCGAGGGTAGAACTGGCTATAAGGAAAGTCTGTTCCCAGCATCAGCAGCAGATCGCAATCGAGCATTGCGTAGTAGCCCGACGAGAATCCGATCAGACCGGTCATGCCCACGTCGTACGGATTGTCCCATTCGACGTGCTCCTTGCCGCGCAACGCATGGACGATCGGTGCCTTGAGCCGCTCGGCCAGTGCCACCACCTCATCATGCGCACCCGCGCAGCCCGACCCGCACAACATGGTCACGCGGCCCTGCCCGTTGAGCATCGCGGCCAGCCGGTCAAGATCGGCTTCGGCCGGCGTGACGACTGCCTGCGGCGGCAGTAGACCCAAGGCCGAGGGCGGTGGCGCATCAACTGCCTGCTGCAACGCGACGTCGCCCGGGATAACGACCACCGCCACGCCGCGCTTGCCCGTCGCCTCGCGAATCGCGGTCTCTAGCGTGCGTGGCATCTGGTTGGCGCTTGAGATCAGTTCGCAGTAGTGGCTGCACTCCTTGAATAAGGACTCCGGATGGGTTTCTTGAAAGTAGCCGCTGCCGATTTCCCGAGACGGAATATGCGCGGCGATCGCCAGCACTGGAACCCCCGAGCGATGGCAGTCGAAAATGCCATTGATCAGATGCAGGTTGCCGGGGCCGCAACTGCCGGCACAGACCGCGAGCGAACCCGTCAGGTGGGCTTCGGCACCCGCGGCGAACGCGGCAACTTCTTCGTGCCGCACATGGATCCACTCGATCCCGCCGTGACGGCGGATCGCGTCGGTCAAGCCATTGAGGCTATCGCCAACGATGCCGTACACCCGCTTGACGCCTGCAGCCACCAGTACCTCGACAAACTGCTCCGCTACGGTCATCGACATTGCAATTCTCCAATATATAAAGATTGATTGAGTGCCCGCGTGAATTCCTGTCCAAAGCGCCCGCCGAACGCGGCTCGCACCTGGAAATGCAAGGACCGTGCCGTCGGCGCGCTCCGCGTTCCGATCGACCGGCGCGGGGACACGCCAACCCCGCGGGATAAAGCCGGTGGCGGCCCAACGTTTTAGCCGGGTTTGTGTGCGCCGCTTGCCAGCCATACGGATTCCCGAACACGGCGCATCGCGGCCGCACGAAAATTCGAACGCGGGGACCCATGCCGCGTCCCGCACGAACGCGCCGCGCGACGCGACATGTTGTCCGTCCGATCGAAGTCAAGACAACGTCGGCCCGATCGATATGGAAGCGCCGTGTCGAGGGTCCACTCTGCGCTTTAAGCCAGCACGTAACGTTCGGCGTGGTTGCGTCGTGTTAAACATGGACACAGGCACAGACACTTCCCCGATATAGCGGATGGCCTGGTAACCAGCGACTGCGTCAGGACTGGCGACTGATTGACGACCGAGTAGACTAGTTACCAAGTCATTGCGGATCACGAATGATGACTTTGGCCAACATGCATCCGAAACGGCGTTTCAGCAACCGCGGAAATGCCGCGTGTAGGTGTCAGGCCAGGTCGCCGGTGGGACGGGGGATGGGCCATGGCCATCGCGAATCATCAGACCCTTGAGCGAATCTGCACGACAGCAGGCTCAGACCTCTACCGTGGCCGCAGCTTAACGGATGGGAGGCCGGTGCTGTTGAAGCTCCTTCCTGAGCCCGCCGACGCAGTCCAATCCGCCTGTCTGAAACGCGAATATCGGTTGCTGCAACAGTTGAATGTCGCGGGCATTGCCAAACCCCTCGCGCTAGTCAATGAGCCCTGTGGCTTGGCGCTGGTCCTGGAAGACTTCGCCGGCGAGTCGCTCGAAGCCGTTTTGGGTCGTGAGCTGCGCATGGATCTGGCGGTTTGCCTGCGTATTGCCCGCCACTTGGCCGAGGCGTTGGCGGGTATCGATGTCGCGCAGGTCGTCCATCGGGATATCCGGCCCGTCAATGTATTGGTCGCGCCAGCGACGGGCGAAATTCTGCTGGTGGATTTCAGCCTGGCGACGGCCCAGGGACACAACGCCGTCTTGCAGGAGGGCATTGCCGTGTCCGCGGGTGATTGGGCATATGTGTCCCCCGAGCAAACCGGCCGCATGAATCGTCCCGTGGATTACCGGACCGATTGCTATTCGGTGGGCGTGTTGCTCTTCCGCATGCTCACCGGCCAGTTGCCGTTCCAGGCAAACGATCCGCTGGAATGGACGCATTGCCATATTGCCCGCATGCCGAAGCCACCGCGCGAGATCGTTCCCGAACTGCCGCAAGCGGTGTCGGATATCGTGATGAAGCTGCTGTCGAAGCTGCCGGAAGACCGCTATCAAAGTGCGCACGGGCTGCAGGCCGATCTCGACCGGTGTCTGGCGCAATGGCAGGCCTCGGGCCGGATCGAGCCGTTCCCGCCCGGCACGGACGATACCTCGAAGCGCTTCCAAGTCCCGCACAAACTGTACGGGCGTGGCGCCGAGGTCGGGCAACTGCTCGGCGCCTTCGAGCGCATGGCGGCCACCGGCCAGGCGACTTGGGTGACCGTCTCTGGGTACTCGGGCATTGGCAAGTCGTCGCTCGTCGATGCGTTGCGCAAGCCGATTGTCGCGAAGCATGGATATATCATTGGCGGCAAGTTCGATCAATACCAGCGCGATATTCCTTACGCCACCCTCACGCAAGCGTTTCGCGAACTGGTGCAGCAACTGCTGGCCGAAAGCGAAGCGCGCATCGCCGGCTGGCGGCAACAGATCCAGGCCGCGGTCGGCGTCAATGGCCAACTCATCGTCGATGTGCTGCCCCAGGTCGAGTTGATCATCGGCCCGCAACCGCCCGTCGCGGCACTGCCGCCGACCGAGGCGCAAAACCGCTTCCGTATGGTGTTCCGGCAGTTCGTGACGGCGCTCACAAGCGAGGCACATCCGCTGGTCCTCTTCCTGGACGACCTGCAGTGGGTCGATGCGGCCAGTCTGGCGTTGATCGAGCATCTGCTCACGCACCCGGACACCCGGTATCTGCTGCTGATCGGCGCCTACCGCGATAACGAAGTGAGTGCGGCGCATCCGCTGATGACGAGCCTCGAGACGATCCGCCACGGCGGCGCGCCGATGCTGAACCTCCAGCTCGCGCCGCTGTCGGTCGTGCATCTGAACCAGCTGGTGGCCGAGACGCTCCATGCCCCACCGCTATCCTGCGAGCCGCTCACGCGTCTGGTCCACGAGCGCACCGAAGGCAACCCGTTCTTCTTTATTCAATTCCTCGATTCGCTGCATAAGGAGGGGTTGCTGCGGCATGATGCGCAACACCGGGCTTGGCGGTGGGACCTGGAACAGATCAAGGCGAAAGATTTCGCCGACAACGTTGTCGACCTGATGGTGGGCAAATTACGGCAACTGCCGGCCCCGGTGCAGCAAGCGCTGCAGCGGGCCGCTTGCCTGGGCAATACATTCGCGTTGCGCCATCTCGCACTGGTCAGTGAGCAACTAGGTGACCGGGCGGAAGTTCTAACGCGGCAGGGCCTGAGTGAGGCCGAGGTCAAGGCCAAG